>Ga0137796_10000111_pt1 | contig 49906 bp, 40 predicted proteins | sample OV2TP3_FD_97704 | JGI IMG/M metagenome (GOLD analysis project Ga0137796, IMG submission 97704) | reverse complement strand
AGGCGGGAATCGCTCAGGCGCCAGCTCATCTCAAGCTGTTTGACCTCGTCTCTTGAGAACACGCGGACGGCGGAAGGTTTATGTTCTTTTAAAACCATCTCAATAAACTCTCCCCCGAAGGAGCCAGTCCCGCCTGTCACTAAGACAACTTTCCCTTCCAGCCAGTCCATTTAGCTAACTCCTTTGCTTGAACGACTTGAACAGTTTAAACGGTTCAAAACGTTCAAAGGGTTCAAACGGGAACCTCCCCGCTTGGCGCGGTTTTCTGACAAGAAGCAGGCCCCGGATCTTCGGAAACAAACCCAGCTCTTTGCAGAAAGCGCGCAAAATTCAGCAGGAGAAAATCGTGATACCGCCTGGCTACAATCTGAGCGCCAAACGGCAGATTGTAAAGACTCCGAAACACCGGGACATTGATCGCCGGCGCCCCGCAGAGCGTCCAAATGAGACAGGAGTCCGGCTTGTCCTCACCACCCAACCTAGGGGCCTGCCCGGAAGTGGACAGGGTCAAGAGGACATCGTACCCATTCTCTTCAAAGAAATGGCCGAGTTTTCTTGCCAGCCGGTTTTGTCTCTCAAGGGCCAACGTATACTCCTCGAGAGTGATCCGATTTCCTCGACGGATAATCTCATACATGATCTCGCTAATGAGCGTGCGCTTCTTGAACTCTTCCTTAAAATAGTGAGCTAGCGTCTTATCGTAAATCGTCCCATGAATCTCATGCGCCCGGTCGAAGTCCTCTGGCATCTTGGCCTCTTCGACGATGACGCCACTTTCAGAAAGCTTAGAGGCAAATTTCAAGAGGGCCTCGCGTGCATATTCCTCAGCGCGGCTCCATACCCACAGGGATGAGGTCGCCAGACCGACCTTCCAAGGCCGATTCTTCTTTGTTTGTCTCGCCGGATCTTCGAGGAATGTCTTGCTTATCGGGAAGTTGTCTCCATGCACCCGAACGGCATCAAACAACAGCTCCAAATCGTCAGGGGTTCTGGCAAACATTCCCACGGTATCCAAACTGTCCGTAGTCTTCAGCGTGCCGGTTCTTGGGATAAGACCGAAAGAAGGTTTATAACCGTAAACGCCGCAATAACTGGCAGGGCGAATAATGGAGCCGGCCGTTTGAGTCCCGACCGCAAGCGGCACCATGAACGACGCAACGGCGGCTGCCGACCCGCTCGAAGAAGTTCCGGGTGAATAGCCGAAATTGTGAGGGTTGACCGTTCTCCCAGGGGTGTGCACCGCAAACTCGGCCGTAACGGTTTTACCCGGAATCACCGCATCAGCCTGTCTTAAATAAAAAACCACTCGAGCATCATTCCCTGGCGTAAAACCTTCCCAGATCGGACTCCCCATGCAAGTAGGCATATCACGGGTATTAAAAATATCCTTGACCCCGACCGGCGCGCCGCAGAGACTGCCGACGGCCTCTTTTTTGGCCAGCCTGCGGTCAATCGCTCGGGCCTCGGAAACGGCCTTCTCTATATCCAAATAGGCCCAGACGTGAATGGAGGGATCTACCTCTTCGATTCTCTCGGCGGAAGACTTAACCCATTCGACGACCGAAATTTCCCCCGCTTTGACGCTCCTTCTGCCTTCCGCTGCGCTCAATAGATAAAGACGACTCGTCAATCAGGGTAGCTCCTTAGCCTTTCCCTCGCGGTGGGACTTTACAATCCTCTCAAATTCCTCTTCGCTTAGACCGATGATCTTGAGATAATAATCGAGAATTTTAGGTCGCTGCGGATCGTACTCTTTGGCCAGTTCAAATCCTTCTTCTCTGGACAGAAGGCCTGCTCGGACATCCTGGCTTGCATGGTCCGTCGCCCTGCCAAAGCCACGCTTGAGAAATTTCGTGTAATCATGGACCCCCGGCATGATGCATTCCACGCTTTTATATCGCTTGTAGGTTCCCTCCACTTCATCTTCTCGCCAACCGTATTCCTTTTTGAGAAATTCAACCTGCCGCTCGTCGTCCCAGAAGAGATAATCCCCCAGGTGGATCCCCGTCACGCCCACTTTTTCCAACTCCTCCAGCGTGGGGTTCTCGAATGGATAAACATCTTTTCCGGTCAGCTCACCCTTCACCATCTCAGCCGGAGAAACCTTGGCTGAGACTCTCAGGAAATAATTAGCGTCATATTTGACAGGCTCGTAGTAACTTGCCCTGCCCGACGATTCCGCAACGGACTCCCCCCAGACGATCAAGGGGATGTTAAATTTCACCGCAACTTGCAGCGGGAAGGCACCGACTCCGGCATGACAATGCCAACAAGAATCACCGATGGCGTATAGGGATCGTTTCGCGAGCTTGTTCACCAGCGCTCTATTGGGGGTAAACATTATATGGTCCACGCTCAATTTTTCTAGAATGTTCCACAGATTGTATTTGCCGGTTTCGGTATACCAATTGTGATTAAAGGTAACTGCCAAAGGCTTCATTTGGTAAATCTTCACGATCACATGCAACTGAAAGCTGCTATCCTTTCCTCCACTGATAGGAACGATGCAGTCGTAACTGTCGCCGGCGCGTGCTTTGTAATATTCCAATATCCTCCTCAATTCTTCCTCTCTCTGGACCCAATTGATATGAATCTTCTGCTCCTGGGACTGGCAGGCCTGACAGATCCCCATATCATCAAATTTGATTCCTTCGTTGGTCTCCGGCATGCAGCAGCGGACGCAGTATTGAAGCTGCTGCGGATACATTGGCTTTCCAAAGTCAGACATAGACTATCCTCCTTAGAGAGACACCTCTTAATCCTCTTAATCCTCTTAATCCTCTTAATCCTCTTAATCCTCTTAATCCTCTTAATCCTCTTAATCCTCTTAATCCTCTTAATCCTCTCACCAAAGGCCGAATCGGCGAAGCAGACCAGAGGCAAAGGTCTTGACGTCGTCGCTGAAAAAATAAAACGTGGCGCTCGCATGCCGCGAACCATGTTCCTTCAAACTGCGGTGGATCGATTCTGCTCCGGGAAAGACTCATACCACGAATAGGCCCTGGAGAGTCTCTCCGAAAGGCTGGTGCGGTGCGACCAGTTGAGGAGGCTCTTTGCTTTCGCACACGAGAGATACCGCTCCCTGATTTCGCCCTTGGCCTTGTTCAGCATCACGGGTGTGAGGCTTCTTTGCCCCGAGAGCCCAATCAGCTCCTCTTCGTTGCTCTTCACGTGAAAGCCGGAATGGTGAAGGCCGAGCTTCCCCTCTGCCCCCCTTAAAAAGCAGAGCAAGGAGGAAGGGTCAAAAGCGATGTCGCAACCAATTAAATATTGCGCCAGCGCCCGCGGCCATAAAAATAAAATACAAAGGATGAATGAACAAACGCTGGCGCCCCACTATGCCGCTTACTAAATGGGTGGTGACCAACGCCAAATAGAAAAGAAAAAAAACATAAATAAGGACTGCGAAACGTGATGAGGGGGTGTGCCTCCACAGCCACCACGCTCCAAAGTTAGACAAAAGAAAGATTCCGCCCCACCACACCCTGCCCAAAATCGCAATCAGCCAATAAGGCTCCCTACTAAATGCTTTAACAGCGGCGATGGATTCGCTTATGCTCTTACTCGCAAAAATCATGGGGAACGACCTAGTACCTTTAGGTTCGTCCATAATATTGTGAAATGCTAAAAGCTCATGATAATCGCCAGCGATCAGAAATGACTGCAAAGAAAACAGATATAGTTTGAGGTATTCTTGAGGATAGGCCGAAATAATTTCCTTGGCGCGATCGCGTAGCATATGGCGATTAGCAAAATGACTAATATTTCGCGGCTCAGGCAGCACGGGTTCAATTTCAGATAGTAGGCGCTGTTTCATCTCCTTCCACGTAGTGCCTTCCGCAGCCCCACGTACAGCAGCAGCGGAATACACATATAAGTGTTGCCCGATGGCCGAAGTAAAGTCGAATGCTCCGAATCGTACATAATTTCTAAACATCCAGGGTGTTAATATCAGAAAAAAAAGGGTTCCAAAAACAATGGCTGAGTAAGCATGATTCTTCCACTGTTTTCGGTCCAGGACTATTCCTCCAACTAAAATTGCAAGCGGCAGCAGTAAATATAGATAGATACCTATGGGACGGATGTAATTCATTATTCCAAGGATACCGGCAGATAAGAAAAGATGAGTAGCTCCACGTTCCTCCCAAAAGCGCACTAAATGATACACTCCCCATATAAAAAGGAGGGCAGCAAGGGAGTCGGACAAAAGTGGCACACTGTAAAATATGTGCATCGGCTCAGATGCGGTCAACATTCCAACAAGTAACTCGGCATTATTTCCAAGACCAATAAGTCTGGCTAGCCGCATCGCCAATATAGGAGTGAAGGAAGACATGATGATCTGCAAAACTGCCGCTGCCCAAAGCGGAAAACCGGTTTTTAGGAAAAAAGCGAGATATGCTGGATAACCGGGTGGCCTCTTCGACTCCAAAACATCTGGGTATGGCCCTTCGGTAAACCCATTTCCTTGAACCAAATTATTTGCAACACTCACATATTGCGGGGCGTCTCCATACCCAGTAATTCCCGCCTCACCTGAAACCCACAAAAGGACTCCAAGCACTGTTATCCGTAGCCATAATGCCGCCCAAAAAATTATCTTTTCCTGATAGGAAAAATTATTCATTTTCTTGCCTTAAAACACCGGCGACGACGCGCGCCGCAACGGCCACGCCGTGGCGGTTCCAATGGGTGTCATCCGCCCACCATGTCAGAATTCCCTTTTTTAGAAGCTCATCGGATGCTTTGATCAGGGGCTCGGTCAGATTAGTACATTGGAGCCCGTTTTTCACACAGACCTCATTCAAATAGTCCCACTGGACATTCGGCAGTACTTCTCCGGGATGGATGTAACGATGGTAGACGCGGTAGCTCGTGGGAATGAAAAACACATGCGCGAGATTGGCGCGCATGCTCTGGATGGCTTGTTCAAAGTCTTCAAGCCGGATCTTGTTCACACGCTTCGTGACATCAATGTACCCAGTATGAAAAGCAACCTTGCGCCCGCCGATCTCCGCGGTAGCAATGTATCTAGATGCAGTGACAGCGGAAAGCCGGATGGCTCTTCGAACCAATGACCAAGTTACCCGGTAAACGTTCGTGTCTGAAAAGATCTTGTAGTAGCGTTTCGCGAATAGCCAGAACGCGGAATGCTTTTCTTCACGGTAACTGCGGAAATCATTTCCCTCGAAAACAAACAGGAGGGCCTCAAAATCCCCACCGTAAGCCTCCCTGAAACCCGAAACATAAGCCGCATAATCCTCCAGACTGCCATGATGCGCGAGGTTATAGACGTCAATCCCATAATCCCTGGCAAGCTGAGAGCTGAGAATATCGGCCTGGGTGTTGCCCGACCCGACGACAAATGAATCGCCCACCAGGACACATCTCTGGCCGCGGTAGTCCGCGTCGTTTCTGAAACCGTAAGAATCAATTTTGTACACCACGTTACGTGGTTCTGCAATTCCTTCGTTGGTCATGGGTTGAAGATCACCGTGGGGCATTGTCATCTCCACGACGGCGTTTTTCGCATATATGGGATGCTTGTGTGTGTAATCAAAGGTAGACAGCATCTCGTCCGGCCGATAATAGATCATGTTCTCCAATCCCGTCACCTTTAGCACTGCACCGTACAGCAACGTGACTATCACCACCGAAAGCGACATCGTCGCGGATTCAAGCGCGTCGACGCGGTAATAGAGCACGCCGAAGAGCACCGTCAACAGCAGAAAGATACCGGGAGGAAGACCGTACGCCAGCAAGGCGTGAAGTACGACCAAATAGGCGCCCAATGTTACCCAGCGCTGCTTGTTTTTCTCCAAACTCAAGGTTGACACTCTCCGTGTTCCCCCTCCATTTCGGTGGCGGGCCGTGAAGGAAAATTCCTTCATGGGAAATGCTAAGAAGGACGGTTTGAGGAGTTTGGCCTTGCCTTAACCACGAATTGATAGGCAAACATGGTCTTCCGGAGACGGACCAGGGCGTAGCAGGCTTCATGCAGCGGTGCAAAGAACCCCTTTTCTGTTATGGGAAACACTATTTGGACTGGCAACGGCGTAGGAACAACCTCAATAATATCGCATGAGGCTTCAAGCATCATCTTTTTCAGGCTCCGCAGAGTAAAAAACCGAAGGTGAGTCCTATCAAGGATACCTCGATCTGTGTAGTCGAATCTTCCTAAGAGGAGGGTCAGCCGAATTGCAAGATTGGCGATGTTCGGCACGGAGACAATGACCTTTCCCGACTTTTTGAGCGACGGGAGTGAGTGTTTAAGCACGGCGGTGGGATCGCGCAGATGTTCCAGGACATCGGCAAACAAAATGTAATCAAAGTCCCCTCTATAAGGGAACTCGAACTCCTCTATATCTGCCACATGAAAAACATCGTAGTGTTCCCTAGCCTTTTCCGCCCACTCCCTACACCCGTCAATCCCAGCAACGTAATGCCCCTGTTTCCGCAGCATCATCCCCAGATAACCGGTGGAAGTCCCTACTTCCAGTATCCTGAGTGGGCCCTTTTCAGCGGCCAGCATCCGGCAGACCCAGTAATGGCTACTGTACTTGAAGGGCTTCAGTATGTACCGTTGTGGATCCGTGCGTGATGCTTACTTGACTTTGCTGTACCTGGCAGAAAATGACTGAAACTGTTTTAGGTTAATTAGACAGATCCGGTGGAGCAGGTAGCGGCCCAAAAGCACGAGGATACTCAGGCCGTAAATCGAACTGGCCAACAATCCGGCGCTGGATGCTTCAGGAAAATATTTGGTCGGAACCGGCACCTCCTTGATTCTAAATCCAAGATGGGCCGCCTGCACCAGAATCTCCTGATCGAAGACAAAATTGTCCGAATTCAACAAAAAGGGAGCCCCTTCTAGCACCTGACGGCTATAGGCACGGTATCCGCTATGGTACTCGGAAAGCTTCAACCCCAAAACTAAATTTTCCATCTTCGTCAAAAATCTATTGCCAAGATACTTCCACCAAGGCATGCCTTGCGTCACCACGCTACCATAGAGAAACCTCGAGCCCAGGACCACGTCGGCTCCGGACGACTCAATCGGGGCGATAAGGTCAGGCAGAAGCGTCGGGTCGTATTGGTAGTCGGGATGGAGCATCACCACAATGTCTGCCCCTGCCTTGAGCGCCTCAGTATAACAGGTTTTCTGGTTGGCCCCGTAACCGAAATTCCGCGAGTGGACAAAGACCTCCAGGTTAAGCTCCTTAGCTATTTTCAATGTATCATCTGTGCTGCCGTCATCTACTAGGATGACCTGATCTACCTTATTCAATGGGATCGCGTTGTAAGTAATCCTGAGGGTATTGGCTGCATTATAAGCAGGCATGACCACTACGACCTTTGGCTTTTTCGATACCCTAACCTCGAACGCCATGCGCCTTCTCTTTCTCGATCCTAAACATGCTCAGCGGATCTTTCCGTAACCTTACTACCTAAGCACCCCACCCCAAGAGCCTCTTGACCAAATGGCATCCTATAAATCCCCCCACCGGTGACCAGGACCGTTACTCCAGGCAATTCCTTACTTACCCGCCCCGTCGTTAAGAAGTTACCAAAAATCAACGGCTGAGACGGGGCTAGGGAATTTGAACTTTCTCCGAAGCACTCCCTCAAATATACAACCTCCCTCAAACTGATGTTTGATGTTTCTCTGCTAATGTTTCGTAGAGAACTTGGAGAGCCTGAGTGCTTTTTCTGGCGGAAAATCTTTCCCGAACTGTCTCCCATGCTCTTATGCCTACTTCTTCTCTTTGCCGGGGGTTAAGGAGCAAACGAACAATAGTCTCAGCTAATGAAGCAGGGCTACGGGGGGGAACCAGAAATCCACTAACGCCTTCTTGGATAACCTCCTCCACAGGTGGGATGCGAGAAGCTACACACGGCCGTTTGAGTACCATGGCCTCAAGTAGGGCCACAGGGAGTCCCTCACTTAAAGTAGGAAACACAAAGATGTCGCAGAGAGAGAGGATTTCTCTTACATCCTGCCTAATCCCACTGAACAAAACATTACCTCCATTGCCTGTTTGTCGGCCCAGCTCTTCCAACGAAGATCGGGAGGGACCGTCTCCGACTATGAGCAGCTTAACTTTCGGGAAAAATCTCCTCACATCCGGTAAAGACTCTAGGAGATAACGGTGGCCCTTGGCAGGGTCAAGGCGTCCCACCGTCACCAATACCTTATCCTCTGGCAAAATCCCAAATTCCGCCCTTTTCCTTGCGATCACTTTGGGATCTGGCTCTTGGAATGCCTCCGCGTCGACAGAATTGGGAATAACAGTAATTTTAACGTCCGGTAGACGTAGATTTCTAACGGCCGAATCTTTGACAAAGGCCGAGACAGCTACAAATGCATCATTGCACCAATTTCCCATCAGGCTATCAATCAGTCTGCGCTTTGCGGAATAATGATATTCTGTCCCTGGCTCATAGGTGGAAGACTGTAACGTGGAAACGAGAATAAGCCGGCGAAAAAGAAGTCGTGCGAGCCGCCCATAGACACCGGCTGCAAAGAGTTGGGTATGAAGAATGTCTACCCTATACTTTCTCAACAAAGCTATGAGGCGAGAAAAACGCTTAGCTGGAGCCCGGGCAGTAGAAGTATCCAAGCAGTGCCAAGGCACGTGCAGGGCTTCGACCTCATCAGCCAGATCTTGGGGAGGAGAGACAGAGCAAACGATACTCCTGATACGATTCCTATCGAGGTATTTCAAGTCATTAATAAGACGACGCTCCGCTCCCCCCCGTCCCAACATATCAATAAGATGAAGGACAGTTAGGACCTTAGGGGCTTCCTGCGATGCTCCCATGACAGACTGTTGAAAAAGGCCCATCTGCTTCGTTGCGCTCGACCGCCTCGCTCCAACGTACTCCTTAAGTACGCCTCCGCTCGTCGCTTTCTCGCGCGCCTCGCATCTGGGACCTTTTTGACCAGCCTGAAAACAGGGTTTTTTAACACCCTGCATCAAACTTGACGCTTCGTTTAACGCGCGCTCCCTTGTAGGTCACACTCATCTGACTTTTGCAGCCGGGTAACCCCAAGGCGTTTACCGGAGCCACTTCCAGCTGGTTCGTTCCCGGACGGAGAACCCAGGTAAATCTGTTTGCCCTCCATTCCTGTTCCCTACCGTCCGTCTTCAACAAAAAATGGGAAAAATTAGGGGTAATGGTTTCGAATCTTAGAGAGATTCTGCCGCTGTTCTCTTTATCGATCTGAAGCGCTATCGCGGCTGTATTTAACTCCCAATACAGATTAAGAGGATCTGAGGTCTTCCGAGAGATGAGAATATTATTTGAAGACTTCCCATCCACCCACTCCACTCCATTCATGATGGAGTTGGATAAAGGATGCCAATGCGGTAGTCGATTACTAAACCAATCGTTGCGCATCCGAACATAGATTTCAACGTATTTTCTAATAAGACTATGGGGATCGGCAGAGACGCCATTGGTCACTCCAGAAGGGCCCTGAACAGCCCGAACTTCAGAGGACTCCCCCGAAAACCATAGGCGGCGCAGCTCCAACGCATTTTGCGGAGTCCCCCCAAGTTCATAGTGGACATTGTAAGTCGGATCCATCAGCACCCATTTCTTCCATTGATTGGACCAGATCTCCGCTACGACATGCGTTTTAATGCCAAGATACCGGGCTGTCCATCCTATACTCACTGCGGCTTGAACGAAGGTAGTGGAGTACTCAGAGCAAAAAAATACCTCTCCTCTACCGGCCCGCTCGAGAATATCTAGCGCGTTGAAATTGAAATCCACATTTTTCGTTTCCCCGTACTGCCACCTCTGGTGCAGCCAGTCCCGCAACAGAACCATTTTGGCAAACTCGTCCTCTCCTGGCCGAATAACCTCGTCGAGTTGATATTCCTCACGCAGGCGATCCAGCATCTCACTGTCCCAAGGCTGGTAATAAAAAGGAAAGCGGCCTTTTCTTATGCGCGAGTTGGAAACAGACAGAGATGCGATTTCATCCGCCACTGTGGGATTGGCCTTAAGGAAACAGTCAATCTCCTCCCGGTCCGTGAGCCAAATGCCTTCATTGTCGTTTACCCGCCTCCGCGGAAGGCCAAGGGCTCTGCCCGTGGATGAATGCGGAGCGGGTACCCACCGAAGCCTTGGCGAAGGTGGGTTGTGCGCAGATGCTTCGGCGGATTCCGCCGCACCCTTCGGGTGCCACGGGCTACGCTCGTGGGGCTCCACTTTCTCGTTCGACTGAGGCTCACGAACGTCTTCAGGTCCCAGCACAGCTCTCTTATATCGGGTCATGAAAGGGTCATAGAATCTAAGGAGAAAGGCAGCGGCTTCAGCGGCAATTCTCTTAGAAGAGTTAATCGCCCTGCTGTGGGTCACTTTGTTATGGAAGACAAGAGCGGCCCCAAAAACAAAAAGACCACCACTAAATAAAATCAGCCCCAGCCAGATTCCCCAGCTTTCCATTGCTTGTTTCCAGCCGCATTTGCGTGGACCTGCTTCCCACGTTAGATAGTCACCTGCTCGCTTTACTGCCGCATGTGGCGCCGGATCGCCTCGATGGTTTCAACGGCATGGTCCTTGCGCGAGATGCCCACGACGATCGAGCAGACAGTCGGAAACTGAGCCAGGAAGCTGTAAGCTGCATCCGGTTTCAGGTATCCGCCAGCCAGCGTGTTCATCGCCACAAAGCGGACTCCGGGGCGCCGCACTGCCTCAGTGCAGAGCTCGGCCGACGGGTTCATATAAAAACCCGCTCGGTTAAACGACGCCATAATCAGAGGGTCCGCCCACCCCAGGCGATCCAGCCGCTCGCGCAGCAGCGGTAGATTTTTAGTGGCCAGCCCCGCAGGCACGCCAAAGTGCCTCGTTACATGGTCCCGAAACAAGTCCAGCACGGAGTCGAGACCGAGGCCCAGCGCCAGATCTGTCAGCGTGTCGTGCAGGAAGACCGCGCCCAGTTGGAGGTGACGGAACGGCACAAGCTCAACATCGAGCAGCAACGAGACCGCCTGTCGGAAGTCTTTTCCGAGAAGGCCCCGTCCCCCCTGCAGCACCATCCGAAATTTCTGCCCCAAGCTCGCCTGCGACAGGAGCTCCATAGCGACATTAACCAGCCCCCTCTCGTTTGCCCCGCGGATGTACTTGTTGATATAAGGAACAAGAGGATACACCCGCCATCCGGAAAGACCGGGCTTGCGCTGTATCTCGACAGCCAGGGTGCTGGCGCGGGGGTGGGTGGACATCATCAACCCACGGACACCCAGCTCGCTACAGTCGAGCAGGACATCGATGATGCGGCTTGTGTCGTCGAATTTCTTTGCCTTTTCGTTCCCCCGCTCCTGAGAAAGGTGATCGACTCCGAAGAACGGGTTGTGACCCAGAATGATCCGCTCGAGCTGAAGGTCGCTCATGCCGCGATGGTCACCGGCGCGCCACGCTTGTCGGCGGAGGCATAGGCGGCATCGACGATCCTCTGCACGTGCAGCGCCTGCATCACGTCTGGTTCGGCAGCGTGTCCACCAGCGAGCGCAGCAACAAACACCTGGTCCTCCCGGGTGTACTGTGGCCCACCGACATCGAACTCCACGCCACGGTAGAGGTCCGGGGCTGTCAGAATTGTCCATCCGGCAGCCATGCCGCCTGCGGTATCATCCAGGTAGAGCCGAACATCCTCGTCGGTTATCACCAGGGAGCCATTGTCACCAAGGATTTCAATGGTCGTCTGGACCGTCCGCTTGTGGCGCACACTCCACGAGCAGTCCATCCACGCCCGCAGCCCGGACTCGAACTCGAGCATCACGTGCGCGAAATCCTCCACTTCCTCCGAATACACGGAATGGACCTCAGCGTTGACACGGCTCACCGCTCCAAAGTACCAGGTCAAGAGGTCCAGGAGATGCGAGCCCTGGCTCAGCAGAACGCCGCCCCCCGCTGTCTCCCGTTCGTACCGCCAGCCCGTCCCTCTGGCGAATAGTTGGGAGACATAAATGGACGCTGTAACACGCTGGAGACGTCCGAGACACTGGGAGCCCACAATCTTGCGGCCCTTCTGAAAGGCGTCGATGTAGCGCGTCATAAATCCTACCATATTCGTTGTCGGTCGCTCCCGGAGCCTGAGCACCAAAGTCTCTGCCTGACTCGCCGAGACCGCCAGCGGCTTCTCGACAAAGAACGGCAGGCCCCGCTCGACGCAGCTAAGCGCCACCGGGACATGGAGTCCGACCGGGGTGGTGATCACGACAGCATCCAGGCCTCCCGCGTCGAGCATCTCATCGACGTCCGCGAAGGCCCGAACCTGGGGCATCATCTCCGCCAGCGCGCTGCGCACCAACGGCCCCGGATCCGCTGCCGCCACCACTTCGCTGCCGGCAAGCGAATTGAAGGTCGCCGCATGAAGGAGGCCCATCTTACCGAGCCCTGCCAAGCCGATGCGCACTCGATCGGCGTTGGCGGTCATCGCCCACCTACTCCTTTCCCCACCGTCCGAATGGGGTCAAAGCGGTCCACTCGGGCCTTGATGTTCCGCAGCATCTCGGCCAGGAACCCGAGCGAGAAAAGCTGCACACCCACCACGGTCAGCAGGGTGATGAGGACGAAGGCTGGCAGACGTGAAAACATCTGTTTGAAACGAAATCCCTCCTCCCATGCCACGAGGCCAAAGTAGAGTAATGCGGCCAATATCAGCAGGGAGCCTGCGGTATAAAGCCACCGTACGTGTACGCCGGAGCGCATCAGGAGAATCGGGAGTGTGTACATGATGTACTTGGGGATGGAACTCACAACCTGAGAGGAACCCTTGATGCGCTCGCGCCACACAGACGGGACCTCAATGATCCGAAAGCCTTTCTCATAGGCATCGATGATTGATTCCTGGACGTAAGTGTGGGTGCCAAGCAGATCAAATTCCCTGACAACCTCCGGTCGCATCGCGCGCAGCCCTCCGTGCGAGTCGGTTAGCGCGAGCCCCGTGAGTCTACGCAGGATCCAAGTAAGGATTAAGATTCCAGAGCGATTGAGCCACTTGTATGGATACAGGATGAGACCCTTTTCACGGAAGCGTGAACCCACAACCATGTCCGCCGACCCACGCGCTATCGGCTCGAGGAAGCTCATGATCTCATCGGGGTTTGACTGCCCATCCGCGTCCATCGAAACAATCACGTCTGGATTAAACGCCAGTGCCGCACGTAGGCCCACCTGCATAGCTAGCCCCAACCCTCGCCCCCCACCGATGACAACCTCCAACCCCAGTTGCCGTGCGATCGTCCTTGTGTTGTCGCGCGAATCATCACTGATGACGACGATCGGCTCCTTTAACCCATGCTTTGCAAAGGCTCGCTGAACCTCGCCTACCACGTCTGCCAGAATCTCCGCCTCGTTCCTCGTAGGGAGCACAAGACAAATCTTCCACCGGGAGGGCTCGGACGGCATCCTGAAATCCATTTTAAGCGAGCTTTCCATGGCAACCAGATGGTGATAATAAGTTCGTCACGGCCCCGCTCCCTGAGCGGGCGAAGGATATGACCCTCTCAAGGTGAGGACATGTATACCGCTATCTGTAAAAACATTTACTACCCTTTCCTTGATCGGAGCAAAAGAATGCGGTTTGGTCAGGCTCTGTGGGACGCACAGCGCAATCAAGATCTCTCCCCCGAACAGTTGAGGATGCTGCAGGTGCGGAAGCTCCAAACCATATTAAAGCACGCGGAGAATAACTGCCCATACTACGCAGAAACATACAGGAAGCAATCAGCGAAGGCCGCTGACGTTTCATCCCCGGAAGACATCCGTTGCTTCCCGCTGCTTGGAAAAGAAGATGTCTTTAACCGCCGTGAGGATATGGTGACCCCTCTTCATAAAGGAAAAGTGTTCAGAGGTACAACATCCGGGTCCACCGGCATGGCAATGAGTTTTTATTACGATTCCGCCCACGCAGCCTGGGTGGAGGCTTGCCAGTGGCGCGGACGCTGGTGGTGGGGCTTAGAACGCGGAGACCCGCAACTGGTTCTGTGGGCTCGTCCGGCGGAGCAATCCTGGAAGGCCGAGTTCGCAACGTGGCTTAAGTATCGTCTGCGGAACTGTATTCAGTTCAACACATTTCACGAGTTCAACGACAAAAAAATTGCCGCAATCCTCGCGGCGCTTCGCCGGTTTTGCCCCAAGTTGATCTACGGTTACGGTTCCAGCATTGGCAGACTCGCGGAGGGCTTGGCCGCTCACAACGAGACCTTGACACCAGAGGAACGCCCATTGCTGGTCGAATACACAGCCGACCACATGGAGGAGGCCGAACAACGAACAGCCGCCGCCGTATTTGGCGCCCCGATTGTTTCAGCGTATGGAGCCAGCGAGTGCGGTGGCATAGCTCAGCAATGCAGATTGGGGCGCCTTCATGTGTCAGTGGATCACGTCCTGCTTGAATTCCTCCGAGCAGACGGAAGTGCCGCCGACGAAGACGAGACGGCAGAAATTGTCGTCACAAGTCTGAATAACTTCGCAATGCCTCTCATACGCTACCGGGTTGGAGATCTGGGTTCCTTCTCCTCAGACAAATGCCCGTGCGGTATCAATTTACCCGTGATGACCCTACAAGCAGGGAAGGCAGTTGACCTCATCACCACATCCGCCAGGTCAGCTATCTCCGCTCACCTGCTCGACTACATCAACCTCTACCTCATGAAACACGGAATCCGCGGCATCAAACAGTTTTTCGTCGAGCAGACAAGCCGTGATGCGTTCGTCTTGTCGATCGTGCAGGACACCCCTTTCGACGAACGATCCGTTCAGGTGTTTGTCGAAAAAATGAAAGGCTATCTCGGTGAGCACATCGAAGTGAACACGAAATTTGTTGAAAGCATCCCACTCCAACCTTCCGGCAAGCGGCGCTACTTCAAAAAGAGCTTTTACCACGATAGCAGAACGTGTTCTGCTGGCAGCTAGCCGCAACTCTACTGGATACAGCTAGCCTCACTCAGAGTCTACAATCACAGCTCTTCCGTCGAGGACAGGCGTAATAGCTTCGAACAACCCGAATTTAGCGGGAAACAGCGGATGATGTCTAGAATCCTAGCATCCGAAGCGCATAGGTCTATGATCCGCTCGAGCGGAAGCAACGGCTTCCCAACGACGATGAGCTGTGAGTCGGCAAGCGCCTCCCCCGCTTGCCCGCAAAGCAATGAGGTGAGGTGCTGGAGATGCTCATTGACGTACTGAAGGTTCCGACCCATTAGCGACTCAGTGCGGACATCCGGATCAAAGATCCTCAATCGGTAGCCTTTGCCCAGGAGCCTCTCCGCGAGCTCCACCAGTGGGCTCTCGCGAAGGTCATCCGTCCCGGGCTTGAAGCTGAGCCCAATCAGCGCGATGTTACGCACCCCCAAATGGTGGATCACATTGACTGAGCGCTCGACCACTACCTCGTTGCTCCGCTGTACGGAACCAAGCACAGGACACACAACACCTGCCGCCGACACGAGCCGGTTCAGGGCGCGCAGATCCTTTGGCAGGCACGATCCTCCAAAAGCGTATCCCGGGCTAAGGTAGGCCGTGGAGATGTTCAGGGTGTGGTCGAGACAGAACAGCTTCATCACCTCTTCCGCGTCGGCCCCAAACACAGCTTCCAAGCTGGCGATCTCGTTCGCAAAGGCCACTTTGAGGGCGTGGAACGCATTCGACGCGTACTTCAGCAGGCTCGCGGTGCCCGGGGAAACGACGTAGAACGGTGCGTCGATGGCCCGATGCACCTCGTGGAGCGCACCTGCAGCCGGAGGATGATCTGTCCCTACCACGACAAAAGCCGGCTTGAGGAAGTCATCAATCGCCTTGCCTTCTCTCAGAAACTCGGGATTCAGTGCGAAAAAAATATCCCTGCCGAAACGGTCCCCGAGCCCGTCTTTCAGCAGAGGGATAATCTCCTCACTGATCTGCGGGGCTGTGACCGTGCTCCTTAGAGCAATGACATAGGGTCGTTGCCACCGCTTAGCTTCCTCTGCAATCTCGCGTAGGACATTCCGCACCTGGCGGGTGTCGGCCGCGCCATCAGCACGGCTCGGGGTGCCCACGCATACGAAAGCAAGCTCCGTATCAGCGATCGCTTCAACCGCGCCGGCCACTGGCATGACCTGTCCTGATCTCAGCGACGCTCCGAGAACATCCTGTAGGCCAGGCTCGGATACCGGAGACTTTGCGGCCCGAAGCATCTCGAGCTTCTCGGGAGAAATCTCCACGAGCCAAACCTGGTGACCGAATCCGGCCAGGCACGCCGCGGTCACGCTCCCCACGTACCCGGCGCCGAATACTGCGATCTTCATCGCCATTCCACCTGAAGCGTGGTTTCTTTCTTTTCGTCGAGAGAGAGAGTCTTGATAACCGTGACCTTTCCGCGAGAGACCAGCGACTCTGTTAATGCGCTCACCTTAAGGTGGTCGATAAGCCGCTGCACGGGGGCCCCAGTATAGAACCCGGCCGACGGACTGTGTGTGACGCAGCCCTGCTCGATCGGGCTTAGGCCGGTAACGCGAATGCGCGCCTGGAGGATAACTCGGTCAGTAACCGTGATAGCCGTCTCCTCGATCCGGACGTCACGTTCGAGGATGACCGGTAGCCGGCGGGGAAACGCGACCTCACGGGATTTGAGCCACGTATTGAACCATGTCGCAACGGTGCCGCTAGAGAGCATGAGGTGTGCCCATATTTTCAGCGGGATCACAAGCCACATGGTGGGCGAGGACCCAAAAAACCGCCCGGATGTCCGCACCACCACAGACCCATCCTGCCCAGACGCCGTTGACCACGTCTGTTTCGGATCGAATCCGCAGCTCATTCCCTGCCGCCCTCTCGCGAGACCGACTTGGTAGCCGGCATCCGCGTAGACCAGCGTCTGATCGACAAACACTCGCAGCATATTGTTGCGCTTCAATGATATCACTGCGGTCCTAGACCCCCGCGAAAATACTCCAAGGCCCGCGTTAGGATAGACGATGCTACCCTTCTTCGCACCCTTCCATTGCCCATGCCCACCCGAACACGCGTGGAAGGCACCCACATAAGAGTTGATGTAAAAGTAAGCGAAATATCGATCATCAACACGGTCTGGCGTTAGGCCTTGTCCATTCGCTATTGCCAGATGCAGGCCAGACAGGATCCGATCCGCTGTCGCCTGCCCCGCATGCGCCATTAGCTCCAAACCATAGGGGAGCGCATGCTGCGTGGCTCGGCTCCCGCAGTCTGCGACGGAGCCGTCCGGCTGGATGAACCAAGAGAGGAACTCCAGGAGACGGCCCAGCGCCTCGTAGACACGGTCATCCCGCGTCTTCATCCAGTAGTGCGCCAACAGATCCGTTGCGACCAGGGAATAACCCGGGTCTGCCCCGTCGTACTCAGGAAACCACCCCTCGGGGTTCTGTGCTTCAAGGACTGACCCGAGCTTCCGCTCCGCCGCCCGGCAGAATTCCTCCTTGGCTGTTACTAGCCAGACATTGAGCAGCGCGTTGAGGGCCGCCATGTTTTGGTTCGCAACCCAGGCATTGTGCTCCCGTGCAAGCCAGCGGCCGGCTCTCTCAACGGCGCTTATGACGGTAAACTTGTCGTCGGTCGGAAGCTGATCTGAGAGCAAGAGCAGGGCTTCGCTGATCGCGAATGTTGTGAACGCGGTGGGGCAGTAGCTATGTTCCTGCGCATACCACTCGTTAAACGAGCCGTCCCGGTTCTGGATGCGCGTCCAGAACCGCATCGCCGCGCGCGCCCATTCGACCACCTGGCCCCTATCGGGACCAACGACATCACCGCGCGCTTGCGTGGCAAGCCATACCAGCGCTAGGACGGCCTGCTGGTACGTTGCCCCGGGGAAGTCGGTCACCAACTTCAGGTGCCAGTAGTTGCGATCGAAGCAGCCGTATGTTGGCGACGCCGGAGTACGGTCGAGCAGTCCGAGCAATCGAGGAAGCTGGCTCCTGACGATGGCACCGTAGGCGTTCGGCGCAGAAGGATTGCTCACATCCGACCGGCGTACACCGTCATGTTCTCCTAGTGATACGACACCCATGACGCCTGCCTCAGGCAGGGACATCGCAGAGGACTTTGATCCCCAGAGACCGAACAACCCCTGCAGGGTCTTCGTGTCAGCCCTTGCACACGAGAGCGTCAACGACCATGACGTGCCCCTTGAGATACCGGGCTAGGAGCTTCTCCTCGGTCTTCGAGATCCAGTACATCACTGGGAAGCCCAGCGTGCGATAGAGTCGAAACAGGAGTGAGTCGCTCATCTCCAGCAAATCCGCCTGCGACCGAAAGTTCCCCTTCCTGAGGGAGTAGACTACCTTCATGCCTTCAATGAACATCTCGCCCAGTAGAACCGTCGTGTACGCAACCCGTTGCACCTCGATGTGGTTTCTCCTCAACAGCCCTGCCAGCTCGTCGGTCTTGTATCCCGGCCGCACGTGATACTCAGGGGTGCCCGGTATGTCGTGACAGAGCAGGTTGAGACGTGTCCCGATAAGAATTCCCTCGAGCGGTGGGGTGGTCACGACTACTCGCGCCCCACTTCTTGCGACCCGCGCTATCTCTGCCACGGCGCCCTGGTCGTTCTCAAGGTGCTCGATGACGTCCGTGAACAGGATCTTGTCGAAGGAGTCGTCGGCGAATGAGAGTGCATCTGCGGCGCAGTTCGCGTAATAGCCCCGGGTCTCTTTGCTAGCGAAGCTCAGAGAGGCGACGCTGAAGTCCACAGCATACGGGCAAACGCCGCGGCGGTTCATTAGCGAGACGAAGTAGCCGAGCCCGCAGCCCACGTCAAGGACACGCTCGCCGGGTCGCGGGTCGAGAAACTTCATAATCCAGCCTTCCTTCAGTCGCGTCGTCAACGAATACCGATACGGGTTCAGACTTTGAGTCATCGCAAACTTGCAGAAGTAGCGCCAGCAGGTTCTGTGAGCCGTGCCGAATTTGCCGAACCTGTCACGCCGTCGACCTCATACAGGTGAACCCAATTCGATCCGCGCGTGATTTGATGGATCAGACGCAAATCGGCGGAGTTTTGGATCTGTTTCTCAAGAAGATACCATTCGACAGCGGTAGGGCCTCCATGAGAGGCAAGCACGACATACTGGATCCCTTTCGCCCAAGCCTCCCTGACGATGTCGTCGTAGACGTTTGACATAAGCATCACGGACGGAGTCCGAGCATAGAAAGCAACCTGACGGCGGTTTGTCAGAAGCACGGGCCTATGGGTGAAACGCGCTCTGATCCACTTCCCCATCTCCATAAGCTCAGTAGGAGCCAGCGTATCGGGACCCAAGAGAAGAGGCCGATACGTTTGAGGGAGCACCGAAACACAGACGATCGCTGTTAAAGCCCAGGCGATAGCTGTCGCGCTTGCCGCCCTATGCCTTATAGCCGGCAGATAAGCAGCGATCACCGGGCCAATCTCTGTGATGCCCTTCGCGAGGAGAACGACGAGAAACGGCAGCGCCACCGTCAGGTTGCGACCACCGGGGCGGAGCAGCGGGTAGCCAAAGAGCGTAACCGCGATGATCGCGCCCAAGTACAACTCACTGAACCCAAAGACCCCGCGGCGGAGAAGCTCGATGAGCCCCGCGCCTGTGATCGCGATCAGAAGCGGGGGAAAGAGCGTCGGCAGATATTCCGTGTAGGCAATGCCGACACCCTTGATGTAGCGTTGGGCAAATTGGACTGGGTTGCCAAAAAAACTCGACCACGGAGAGTCCAACGGTCCGAGTTTATGGATCTCCACCTGATAACTTAAGCCTTTCTGGAATCGGCCCAGCAGCATCGGGGAGCCGGTGTGGTACCAATTGTAAACATGGAAAGGCGCGACCAGCGCGACAAAGATTGCCGCCAATATCAGGCTCTGTTTCCAACGACTTCCTCGAGACGCAACTAAGACGAATATAAGATAAGCCAGCAAATAGCCGACGATTTCAAAGCGCGTGAGATAAGCAAGCCCTGCGAAGGCCCCGCACATTGCGAAATCAAAGGTTCGGCCACGGCGAAACGCGAGCCATCCCCACCACGCAGCCGAGAAAAGGAAGAACGTGTAAGTCGCCTCGGTAAGGGCCTTGGAAGCGTAATTCACCAGATACGGGTACACCACAATGATAACCGAAGCCACATAGGCGGTCTTCCTATCATAAGCCGCCTCACAGAACCGCAACAGCGGCCAGAGCAGGAGCGAGCCAAAAATCACGGAGACGAAGGCGCCGGAAACCGTAGGGTCACGAACAAGCAAATCAGCAAGGCCAATAAAGATCGGATAGAGCGGCTCCAGTTGGCCGCGGAAATCGCCCAATGCGTTCACATACCCCTTGCCTGAAAGTAAGTTGATCCCGCTCTCGGTGTAGCCGAGGCCGTCAGGTGAGACCAGCGGCTCGAGGAGGAAGAGAGATAGACGGATTAAAAAGCCGATGAGCATGAGACCGCCCAGGATGACGAGCCTCTTTGTTGCTGCTCTCGAGTCGATCATGTCTTGCAATTCTTTACAGAAGAGACCCGCCCGGCCCCACCAGCAGAGGGTAGATCTCGTCGCGAACCCGCCTAAGGTCTTCTGGTGAATCGATATCAGCCCAGGGAAGACCGTCCGTGGTACTGAATGCCACCCGTTCACCCTTGTCGATCATGGCCTCTATCGCGTCCGTGAAGTAGCCGCCGGTTTGACCGGCCATGACGAGCCTCTCTAGCTCTCTGACAAAACGCTCTCCCCCTCCGGCGGAGAACTTGGCTATTCCGATGAAGGTGCCGGAGGCTTCGGCGTACGCGATCTTCTTGTTGACACCGACGATACGATCACCATCAATTCTGACCCTCATTGTCTCCTCATCGGGCTTCAGATCTACAACTAGACAGACCTCTTCGCGCCGGGAAAGGAGCTTCGCCAATGTCTCAACATGAAAAAGGACGTCCCCATGCATGCACACGGTCTCCCGCCCTCCGATCTCCTCCCTGGCACACCAAAGGGAGTAGATATTATTCGTGGCGGCATAAAGGGGATTCAGGATATAAGCGGGCGCATCACCCAGACAGGCCTTCACCTCTTCGGCACAGTTACCCACAACCACAACAAGGTCAGTAACCCCACACTGGCGAAGCCGGTCCACCTGGTGCTCAAGGATCGCCTTGGGGCCAACAGCTAGTAGGCCCTTTGGCTTGCCCTTGGCCACAGAGGCGAGTCGGGTTGAGGCTCCGGCCGCGAGGATGATGGCTCTCATCTGGGCTTCGATCCCACACCCTCACTCGCTCGAGGTGTACCGCATGAGGCGCTCCCAGAGCCTCTTCTCAACCTCAGGATACTGCCCGAAAACGTTTTGGACTTCATCCCTGTCTTGAATCAGATTATACAGCTCTTTTCGTTTTGTGGTCGTATTGTAGATCAGCTTCCACTCCTTTGTTCGAACACACTTGACGTTGGGTGCGTGGGTCGAGGGGTGGGGACCGTCCAGGCCTCCGGTCTCGCTAAAGGCCTCACGGTCCGGACCGCCACGGCCGTCGATGAGCGGCAAGAGCGATTCACCATCTAGAGATTTGAACTTCTTCTTGGGTGAGATTCCTAATAGATCGAGCACGGTGGGAACGATGTCCACGGTCCGGACAAGCGAAGAGATCTCCAGATTCCGAGGAAGAAGCTTTGGGCACACCAAATAGAGCCATGTCTTGATCGAATAGTCGTACGTGTAGATCCCATAGGCCTTCTCTCCGGGCTTCTCTCCCAGACTGGTGCCATGGTCGGTGGCCACGATGATGAGAGTATTGTTCTCCTTGTCAAGCTCGCGAAGAGCCGTCCATACAGCATCCAGGTAATCTCCCCCTTCCCGAACGAAGGCCTCGTACCGTCTCGCGTTCTCCGCATACCGACCGAAGTAGCGATCGTCAAAGTCTCCATACTGCTTGATGACGTAACGCACCACGTCTCGGTGGATAAGCCCGTAGTGCAGAAAGGCGAAGAAAGGCCGCCCACGTTGCCCGTATAATCTGCGGAGGATCTCGCCGTGCCGAGCCACGAGATCGGCGCCTTCTTCTTCATAGACCATAACCTGGTCAAAGCCCGGCGGGGGGATCAGGATGTCGCGGAATGTGTCCGCCAAGGTATAGTAACCGCTTTCCTTAAGGTACTGCGGTAACGTGAAGCACCGGTCCTTGTCGAAGCTTTTAGCGTTGTAATAGGCGTTCACGCCATTTCTACTCCCAAAAAGCCCTGAGAGCATGGCGGGCAACGAGGCCATCGTGTAGGGCGCGTAGGTGATAACTTCCGAGAACAGCACCCCTTCGCGGCCAAGCGCCTCAAAGACCGGATGACAACGGCGGTAGTCGCCACGGACCTGATCCATCAGGATCCACACGATGTTGGGCCGTGGCCCCTGCTTGAACCATCTAAAGATCACTGTCGACCTCCGCTAGCTCACGATTACTTGTAACCAAGCTTCCTCAGTTCCACTTCAATCTCGGCATCGAGCGAGGACGCCCGGACGAAGTCGAACTCGCCGCCACCAAAGATATCACGGTCGCTCTCAACGATCCGAACCGGACGCGCCTGGAGGAACGCGGGATCAAAGGCATCGACGGGAACGCTGCCGTCCATATAGGAGGGGATGTCAACGTCCAGCAAGTAGAGAATGATGGGGGCCAAATCCTCGAGCCGAAGCCTGACTTGGACATTACCGCGGACGCCGGCGCCCGACAGCATGAAGACGCCTTCAGGGTGATGACAGGTGTCGTGGGGTGATGCCTCCACAATACGCGGATCCCGAATGCTATCTACGTCCCACGAGTACTTCGGCACCTTGTAGCCGTCCCGGAGTCTAATGATAATGTCGGGCAGTCGGCGAAGCATCGTGCCGTGGTAGAGTTCCTCGCGCCGAAAGGCCCGCTCCACGAAGGGTTCGCCAGTGTCCGGATCGACCACGCTCTCCAGACGGCGGATCACGTCGGCGCGCAAGGTCTCGTACTCGCCGTCCGAATCCATGATCCGGTCAAGGTAGAGCTGGTTGATGCGCAGCCCGCAGTTGTTGGACTTGCCCCCATCGGCGCGGGAGCGATGGACCCTCGTCCGCTTCCAATCGATCGGATCGTACTTCATCACACGCTCTTCCCATCTCACCCACTCGGAGACGGACTCGTCGAAGGAGATTTTTGGCAGGCCGATCCGGCGCTTAGCCGTCTGGTAGGCCTTGAAGGCGCGGTATTTGTAATACTTGGCGAGCCCCTTAGCACTTCTCTCGTGCCAAGTCCGCAGGGTCACAAGTCTCCGAAGCTCCGCCTCCGGTTTAAGGACGAGAAGGCTTTCCTGGTGCAACCACCGCTCGAGATAGAAGGACCGGCTAGTCTCTATGCGCCCGTGGTCGCTGCAGACGAGGGTGTGGATCGGCTCCCCCGCCTGCGAAATCAGATCCGCCAGGATCAAATCGAGCTTCATGTACAAGCGCGCCAGGGCCTCATCGTCATCGATGAAAACATGACCGAACTTGTCCGGCTCCGTGAATACGACCACAAAACAGTCCCAGTCCACCGTGCCCATCAGGTAGCTGGCGAGATGGGCCACCTCGTCCATGTGACGGTGAAAGGCCTGCTCGTCTTTTATCACCTTCCCGAATGGAGCGGAGTATCCCAGGGCCCGCAGCGCTGGTGTCAGCTCGGGCGGGTGCGTGAACGCCCGTGCGTCCGGCGGGACCGGAAACCCGGAGATAACCACCCCATCGATCGGATCAGGCGGGTAGGTCGCCAGAACGTTGATGACGATGGCCTTCTTCCCAGCCTCGCTCAAGAGCGTCCAGAAAGGAGGACGAGCCCTCAGGCGAGCGTCAGTCCCGACAAACTCTCCTGTCGACGGCACCATCGTTTCAAAGGCATAAATCCCGTGCTTGCCAATATTGGTCCCGGTGGCAAACGAGGTCCATCCTGCCACGCTGTTTGTCGGTGGCTGGCAGTATAGGCGGCTAGAGACGCCGTTTTTGATTAACCCCGCCATGGTCGGAAGCTGACCTGCCCGAACGAGCGGATCGATCACGTCGAAGGTGATGCCGTCGAACCCCACGACGAGCAGTCGCGGTTTCCGCCTGCCAACAGCCTTGATCTCAGAAGGGATCGGGAGAGCTAGATCTCTGCTGGTAATCATGATTTTTCACGCCCTCCACGCCTTCGGCGCCAAGGCCCTGGCCCAATGCATCAATGGCCTCCACCTCTCCGCCTGTAGCCAACCTGAGAGATAAGCGGTGAAAACGGCGAGTTCGGGGATCTTGAAGTATCGCGACAGGCTGAGGTACACGATCGCAGCAGGCACGCTCACCACAACGACGTAGGCCGCCTGCGTCCACCAGGTCGGCAACGGCGGCTTGCCAATCAGGTGTTGCAACCCGTATGCAACCGCTCCCCCCAAGAGCCCCAGAAACAGGACCCTAAGCGCCGTGCGGTCCACCACAATGTTCCCAATCGCAACGTGACGGTTGACATAGAGCCCCTGCATCAACACCATCAGCAACGTAACGCTCGCATTCGCAGCAGCAATGCCACCAATCCCGAACGGAAACAGTATAAGGCTGAGAGCAATGACAACGAACTGGCTCGCCACATTGAAGATGTTTAGCCAACCTGTCCGCTTTAGCGCAAGCATGGCGTTGCCAAGCACAATATCGAGCCCGTTTGGGAAGAGCCCGATCGTCAGGATTATCAGGGCGAGCGCAACGTCGTTGACATCGTGCTCCTGAAACTTCCCTCGATAGAAAAGGATCTTAACGATTCTGTCGGAGAAGACCAGCAGCCAAACCAGGACAGGAAAAGCAACAAAGTTGAACATCCGTATAACGCGAATCATATGGTCCCGCATCCGCTCTCTGGACTCACCAGCTTTTTGCACCAGCGATGGGTAGGTTACCGTCATGATCGGGCTGAAGATGTAACGCCCAAGGTACTCGGTGATCCGGGTAGCTAGCACCAGGGCCGAAAAGCGGCCGGCCGGAAGCAGCGACAGCAGGACCATGGTAACTAGCTGGCGTCCTTCAAGGGCCAGACCCCCGAGGTAGAACGGCGCCACCAGCTTGGCCGTGGTCCAGAGATCCTGCTCGCGCCAGTTAAGCACCAAGAGGTGGCGAAAGCCCAGCCTCCACATCCCGAGATATAAAAGCAGGAGGTGGGCAAATGCGCCGAGGACATTACCCCACACGAGAGCGGAGATCCCGAAGTAGGGAAGGCCGGTGACAGCCGCTATCGCCACAACCGCTGCCGGGAGGACGCCAGAAAATGATGCCAGCATGAACCGCTCACAGGAATGGAGGATACCCACGAACAAGCCCGCCAGCGCGTTGTAGAGAATCAATGACACCAATAACCGCACCATCTCTACGGTCATCTGCCTCGTTGCATCGGGGAATCCCGGCGCCAGCACTCGAACCACGTATGGCGCCAGAACAATCAGCAAAAGAGTCAGCGGCGCGAATATTACGATGCTGACATTGATCAGATTGCTGATGGGTTGTCGAAGGTTCACCAGGGTGCCCTGAGCGGTCTGCTGCGCAAACAGCGCCACAAAAATCTTCTGGAAGGTATAGACACGAAATATCTTTGAAAGTGAACGTGTCACCGATAGCGCCATCATGTAGGCATCCGTCACCGGGCCGAGCCCGATTGCCGCCGCCACAATGACCATCGGGACGACTGCCAGTAGACTGCCGACGACCGAGGTGACACTCATGACCACACTCGCATCGATCTTTCGTGTATCCGATAGAGATAGCACGGTTTTTACCCTATGATCCCGGCTCGGGAGCCAGCGTCACCCTCTCAGGGGTCTGGGATCGCTTCTGTTCGAGGAGACTAAGAATAAGCGAAGCGATCCTTTCGGCAGATTTCCCGTCGCAGCCGTAGCACAGATCTCGCGCGACGCTCCGCCGCTCCTCTCGGTGAAGAGATGGGTCCATAAGATAATGGTTAATGCCTTTGATGAGATCACCCGGATCCTTCGCAATGTAGGTCCCGTTGCGCTCCAGGATGTAACGGTAGTGATGTCTCCAGGCCCCATCAAGGATCCTTTCGCGAAATCTATCCGGTTGAGTCAGACTGAATCCTAGATTCACAACCGGAACGTCGAGGATGGAAGCCTCAATGGTAACGGTTGAAGCCACGTTAACTAGGACATCGGTGTGTCGCAATGTGTTAGCTAGATAAATCATCGATGCACGCGTGGGGTTCCACCCGAGAGACCTTGTGTGAGGATCAGGAAAGTCAAATGTGATTAACGGGTTGTTAAGATATTTCTCATAATTTTTCCGAGAGAGCTCCGGAGGTCGGCGTGGATGCATCCGGCAGAAAAGCTGAACGGGAGCAACGAATTTTTCTTCTCTTATGGCATCCAAAAGGATATCGAGAATGTAAGTGTTCTCTGCCGAGTGCATCGTGGCTTCGGCCAGAGTCACGACCTTCTTGTTCGGATCAAAGCCGATTTTTCTTAGAAAAGAGTCACGTGGCGCAAAGATGTCCGGATTCCTGTAGAGATCAAATTGCGGTGGTCCCACCACTCTGACGCGGTCAGGATCATAGAAATGAACCTCAACGGCCTCTCTCTTCTGGAGCTCGTTCCAAGTTCCCAACCAGTCGGGACGGGCAAGCATCATTCCTTTAAAAAGACCGGTAATGTTGTCCCAGGAATGAACCAGGCAGAGCGTCTTAACCCGGCTGGCACGGGCTTCCCACAGCACTGGAAGATCGCTTTTGGCAACATTTCCAGTCGTTGCAGTTACTACCAGGGACGGACGATACTTCCGAAAGATGTGTCGGTACGGCCTGTCCCCCAATACCGTGTGCAAGCCAGCATTCAGACCGATAAGATACTGATGGGCCTGTGCCCAACGTGCCTTCCATGTGCGGTAACAAGCAGAGGTAAAAGCCCGGTGGAACAGGTCTGGATTCTCTGGAAGATTGTATTTATGCAACCGATCAATAACGATCCGGTTATCAAAAGACAATTCTTGCAAAAACTCTGGGTCGTTCCAAGCCGGAGTTAGGATCACGATACGAACGTCACGAGCCAACAGACGCTCGATGACGCCGGTTCTTAGAAGGTTCCGGGCAATGTAACCGCTCGGCACAGAGTAGAGAACCGTGTTCATGGGCTGCTTATCCCCTGACTTGAACGGAGGGAATTAAGTAAAATACGCGGATTTTAGGATCGGGCCTTCTTCTGGTCAGGCTCAACGAAAAGGATGCGAACGGTAATCGAGTTTAACGATGTCCCGCGTAACATCGGCGCGACTGAACATCCCGCGCCCATGAAATCCAAAGGTATTGGCAATGACCAGGGTATTGGCCCGGAATGCCATAGGCTGGGCCTTCAAGCCCATGCGAGTCAATTCCTGGTCACTGACCCGGGGGGCCTGTGATTTTCGCCCGATACTGTTCCAGTACTCAAACAGTAAACGCCGCCTTGAAAGGCGGTGAGAGCGCGGCACAAAGGTAAAGGCGGCGTTGTGGACATCCACATCTTTGAGATAAAAGAACCCCTTGGTGAGGGTATGGAAAGTGTCTGTATGGAGGTCACTGTTGCTTTCCTCCTCCGTCGGCCTCCGGGTCAAATCCGTAAAGGCGCGCTGAAACCAAGATCTGAAACTTCCCCGCCGGTAAAAACCATCCCCTACACGACCCTCATGGCCTTTGAATATAGCCATACAGGCTGGATTGTCTAAAAATGACCGGATCGTAGCTGGATACTTATCCTTATCCGCGAGCGAAAACGCAACCGATTTGGTAGAGATGTGAAATTTATCCACCTCGACTGAGATTCCCTTAGCTTCACCGCTCATTGAGCGCTCAAACTCCGAGCAAACCCTCTCGAACTCTTCCCCAGGCAAAAAGTCTTCGATGGCGCAGTACCCTTCCCGAATCAGAGTCCTGAGATAAGGATTTCCGCGCTCGGGGCACCGCATCCGGCGAAACGTGAGGCTCGCCCTTGCCACTGCGATGCGGAATATCTGGAGACCGAGCAAATTACCCAGGGTGGTGTCGAACATTTTTTGTTTTGAAAACACCCTCTTCGCCCTGGTCCAGGGTAAGGCTATGACTGCACGCATGGTTAGGCTCCTTGCTGGTTGTAAAAGCTCATCCGTATGCACTTCGGTGCGGAAGTGTACCCAACTCCCAACTTGAAGACAGCATTTCCAGCTCGCCGACTATGCTTGTAAAGATACCGCTTCTTACAGACGCAGCATATCAGCCATCGCGGTGCTCACGCGTTGACTCCCTATGCGACTTCCTGATCACCCATTGCGCGGCGACTCCCACACAAGCAGAATACGCGTTGCGAGGACTCGCCGCAGAGGGACCAAAAGGCGCTCGAATCTGCGGGCTACTCGAACGCACCAGAAGGGAATTGGTCGCGAGAGCTTGAACCCCAGAGTGACCAGGTAGGGAAGCCCGAGAAATGCCTCGGCCCTGAGCAGTTGCAAGGGTGCCTTCCTCCCTCCCTGAAAGTCTCTCAGGAGCTTGAACGGAATCGCTGAGTTGCCGTCGAACGCTTTCTTGGTGCCATTGAAGGGGCATGCAAGATCGATGCACAGATGACAATCCTCGTGGTGAAAAAAACGCCAGAGAACAAAGGAGAAGGGAGTGATCCATGGCTCGATCATAGCCAGGTGCCCGCCGGGTCGCAACACACGGGCCACCTCCCCCATGAAGTCGAGGGGTTTCGGCAAGTGGTGAAGCACATCCACCATGACTACCGCCCCGACAGCGCCAGACTTGAAGGGTAACCCTGCAGCATCGCAAACGACGTCGATCCATGGGCTCCGGATAAGATCCGTGGCGATGAGATGCGGCGAATGCTCTTTAAAAAAGCCGGGGCCCGAGCCAATCTCGACGACAGGCCGGAGGCCTTCAGCAGATCGCAAAAGTTCCTCGAACCATTCATAGTAGACTGCGCGCAACTCCGGTCGTACGGTCCAAATCGCGCGAACTCGATTGATGATGTCAATATCGAACGCCTCAACCGGATTCATAGCGTGAACGACCACCCTGCCAGCCTCGCTTTCGACATCAGGATGTTGCCTCTCGCACCCGTTCCATCGCGGACAACCTGAATATCGTGAGCGGGCTAACTCTCAAGACAAACCTACGGTGATATTGTCCTTGGCTCCCTCTGAACGACACGTTGCGTGACTCCACACTGGGCGGCGGATTTTTCCATTCTATCGACCTAGGACATAGAAGTTGTTTCCAGCTATCGACATCACACGAACCTTTTCCAAGCCGAATCGTTCACGGACAGCGGCTAGAATGTTGTGTATCCCGACACGCTCAGTTTCTTCCTGATCCAACACCAGAATAGAAGATACTTCTATACTCTTGTTCTCGCCGGAAACAAGCTCCCGTGTTCGCATCGTATACTCCGGTCGAGGGAACCAGTTCGTCCAGACTTGACCTCCCCGCGTCAATAGCGACTTGATTGTCTGGCGTAGCGCCCCTCCGGAATCTTTCCGGTCAACCAGTGCTAGCTTCTCCCATCGCTGCTTTGTCAGTTCGCGCAGATAAAAATGGCTGTGACGGGGGAATGCTGACAGCAGCTCATCACTAAAGTAACCGGCTGCGTAGCGGGAGTTTCCCCAGAAATGAAAACTCGCGGGCCCGAAGGTAGTCCCTGGACTTCCGTCCCAGAAGGCCACCCTGGCATCAGCACCAGCCAATTGGTTTAGTGCTTGCGCACCCTCCTCAGCTCGGGCGCGCGTCTCGACGATCCAACCCTGTCGGTGTGCGAAGTGAGTGGATATCGAAACGCCGACAACAACGACGGCAAGCACGCAGAATAAGACTTGCAATTTGTAATGCTGTATCCACCACGTTGCGTAGAGCTTCTCACATGCCTTGAAACAGAAGACGAGCAAAAACGGGAACACCAAAACGGTTGGAGACAACCACCGTAATGTAATACCCGTATCATGAAATCGTTCACTGGGTGGTGTACCCATCAACGAGAGAAAATATCCCACCATTATGGCGAGAAATAGACACGCGGAGATCCAGTCAAAATCGATGCGTGAGTTGCCGGGATCTGCGCGCTCGTAGGAGTACAGTTGGAGCGCTAGCCAGATAAAGGCTACCGGTGCAGTCAGGAAGATCAGCGTCAAGGGCCACGCGACTTGGCTCAATACGTTGAAGGAATCCACAAACAGTTCGAGGTTTGGTCTTCTCCCGGCGGTGTGCACCCGCAGTAACCAAAGGAGATCTGGTAGGGAATGCCACACCGGTAATGTCAAGACCGCGAAGGTTACCATTGCTGTGAGCGGCACGACTAACACGTTTGTAACTGACTGCCATCTCGACTGCGTTCCTGAGTGTTTCACGATCTGGTTTACCGCATATCCAAATGTGATCGCGCCTGCTAAGGGCAAGAACGTCATCTTGGTTGCGGTACAGAGGCCGATGCCGACACCGCAGAGCAGTGCCTTGGGCCGGCGAAAAGTCTTGTCTCTAAGGCTCGACCAAAACAGCGTGACCGTAGGGAGCCCCCATGCGATCACAAAGGAATCGCTGCAGAAATAGTTTGTGAAGGTCAAGGATGGAGGCCATGCAATGACGATCCCGAGTGCCAGGAGTAACCACCCTATTGGAATGCCGTCCAGCATGTATTTGGTAAACAGCCACAAGGAGACGGATGTGAGTGCCCCAATTAGCAGGTACAACACATTTAAAACTTGCTGCGTAGACTCGACCAGCCTAAACTCTGAGCCGAAGAGCCGGAGAATGAATGAACCCAAAAGGTGGATCGGCGTTCCGGGGTGGGAAACTCCCTGCGGACGTTCACCGTGGAAAATCAGTGCAGTCCAGTAGTAGTAGCCGGCTTCAAGATCCGTCTCCATGAGGTAGTACGGACGCGGAGACACGGCGGTCATATAGAGGGCGAGCAAGAACGGTAGGCTGACGAACGCGGTTAAAAGTAGCGCTTTGCCCTGCTTCATCGGAGCTCGCTCACCCCAACGAGCAGCCGTAAAGATCGTAACGCATCACGCGGCTATTGACTGCGTTGAGTGTCCTGTCAGATAGGCACAGGCGGGTGGGCTCGGAAGCGCTCGCGGCAGGACGCCTCTTCTCACCCACAAGACAAAGTCCAATGATGGAGTTCTTGATTTAGGTAGTCAGGGACATGTGCTACAGGTCTAATCCCCAAACATCGAAAATCTTAAGACATTGAACCCGCTGCCGACAACATTTTTAAACTCACCCCAGCTTTGAACTTTCGTTAGCCAACCTAACATGTACTTAGGTCTCATATAAAATTCTCTGTAAGCTCGATTGATGCTTTTTTCTATGTATTCTCTTGGGACATTGGCATACAGATAGTTGAATTGCGCATCTGTATGCACGTTTCCTAAATCAATGAAAGTTCCATCTTGTAATTCCTCATGATGTTCTATCAACTGATCCCACAGAGTTGTGCCAGGATAGGCAGTACACACACCGATATCCACAGTGGCAGGTTCGATTTCAAACATAAATTCTATAGTTCGTTCAATAGTCTCCTCGGTTTCTCCCGGCATGCCAAACATAAAATGAGCGTGGGTGTCAATTTTAAATTCTTTTGTCCACTGAAAGAGGTCTTTAATTTGTTGCAGCCTGACTCCTTTTTTGACCCGGTCTAAGATGTCCTGGACACCAGATTCTACTCCAACTTTTATAACTCTACAGCCAGCTTCTGCCATTCTTTCGACCTGTTCTTTATCGATATTGCCCACCTTGGCGTTGCAGATCCAGCTGAATTTCAAATGATTTCCTATTACGTGCTTATAGACTTCCATATTGCGCTTTTTATAAACCGTAAAAATCTCGTCCCTGTAATAGATTTCTTTATATCCTAATCCTAGCAAGTACTCTATTTCTTCGATCACCCTGCCCGCTTTCCAGTACCTTAGTTTTTGACCGGTCATCCCCGGCGCGGTGCAATAGGTACATTGAGCAGGGCAACCTTGGGAGGTGACTGTCGTAGTATAGGGGTAATACTTTATAATCGGATTATAATACTTGGCGTTCCTTGGCAGCAGACTCCGGTCTGGCATGGGCAAATCATTTAAATCCACAAATGGATAAAGGTCATTAAGTTGAATTTGACCATTTTCCATAAAACCAATGCCAGGGACTTGCTTCCAAGAATCCCCTCCCTTTGATAATTCTCTTATCACATCCCGGATTATAAATTCTGGCTCCTTCCTCACGATGATATCTATGCCAGGATGTTTCAAACAGCTCTCATACATATAGGTCGGATGAGCGCCAAAGACTATGGAGACCAACCGGTGGTTCAACTTTTTTAGATCCTCTAGAACGCTAGCATCTTCCTTAAAGCTCATGGTGGAGGTCAAAACGACTGCGGCATCATAGTCATTAATACTATTCGCAACGTCTTCAAACCTTATGGCTTCCTCTTTCATATCCAACAATCTTACATGATTGCCGCTATTTTTTAGTACTGTAGCTGTAGAGAGTGTGACTAAAGGCGGCAACGTTCCCCCGCCAATCCGTTTGCCCTTGCACCAACAACCATATAAGACATCCCTATGGACATTTTTAGTTAACCTGCTCGAGGGGATCAGACATAAGACGTTCATTTTCACGCCTCCTTACAACACAGCCAAGTCCGCGTCTTCCCAGACACACCCGTCAAACGAATACCTGTTTGGATGGGCATCTCACTTCCGAGCTGGAATAGGTCTTGGCACCCTAATACAGCACCCTCCAAACAGTCACGAGCATAAGCGCTAAGCAAACGAAACGTACTATAAACAAGGGACTAGGAACTTGTCAAGCGATTTTTTACCAGGGCCCAAATAATGCCAAAACTATCCCTGAATCTGATTTTCTTGCCCTCAGTATAACTTCGCGGACGATAAGTAATCGGGATTTCCTTCATTCGAATCTTTTTTTTTAGCAGTTTTGCAGCTATTTCGGTTTCAATGTTAAAGCCATTACTTTTTAGATCTAACTCTCTAAGAATACTTGTTTTTATCATCTTATAACCGGTCATAACATCACTCAGATTGCATCGATATAAGATACTGGTGGTTAAAGCAAGACACAGGTTAGCTAAGTATCTGATATTAAAATCAAATCCCCAGCTTAATAACCTCGAGCCGAACACTGCGTCGCAACTATCATGGATAATGCAATCTAACATTTCCGTATAATTGCTGGGCTCTTGCTCTAAATCAGCATCCTGTATAATTGTGACATCACCGGTAGCAAACTTTAACCCTGTTTTTATTGCTGAGCCTTTGCCACAGTTCTTTTCATGGAATACAAATTTAATTCCATCAAATTTCTTGTAATTCTTGATCATTTCTCTGGTGCCGTCGGTCGAGCCATCATCCACGACAATTATTTCTTTATTTATCTGAACGTCTTTTACTCTTCTGATCACTTCGAGGATTGTATGCTTTTCATTATAGACAGGTATGATCACTGTTAATTTCATTTGATCAGCCATCATTCTTTTTTGCACTACACACGGCAGAACGATCGAAATTATTTTTTCAGGTTCAGCCCGCCTTCGAGAACTTGGCAACTGATACCCTTGGTCGTCTGGGTTCCTGGTACATCTTAAACCACCAACTCAAAGATGGATTGTCCGAACAGCCATTTTGGTTTAAATACATACTGCCTTTTCAAATGCTGTCTCAGGAACATCGCGTTAATCCATCTGCCATCAACAACCATGCAAAAACCCGGAGGAAAGCGTCCTTCCATATTCAAGACATCAACAGCGACTTGTCTCTCACGGGTAAGGCACGGACCGTCTAAGTATACAAAGTCAGGTGCGATATTCGGGATCTCGGCATGCTGAAACGCTGGCGTCTTCATATACTCCACCTCAAGAAGGGGACTGTATCTAACTTCACAAAGTCCTCGCAGATGTGCTGGCACGGATTTAGCCGTGACGTCGGCCCAGTACGGATCAGCCTCCACCGAATATAGAAACCCATCGCACTTCTTAGTGGGCGACTTGCGCTGATTATCCCATAAAGCCTGAGCCAAGATGACAGTGGAGCACCCGCTGCCAAATTCCAGGATATAGCGTGGCTTCCTATGTCTGACGGTCTGGTAAAGGAACCATAGATCGGCAAAACGAGGAGGCAGTGCCTCTGACGGCCGGTGTGCCAAGAAATCTAGGTACCCCCTCTTGCGAAGCTGACGCTCTGATCTCTTCGTAACCCACCGGTACCAGAGGCTCAATGGCTCTTTTCGGAAAGTGTCAAATTTGCGCCTTAGAGAAGACACTGGACAGCAGCCGCTCAATCCTTGGAGCTGGCGATCCACCGGTACACCTCCTCGAAGCCTGAGCCGAGTTCCACGTAAAGAACTCTAAGAAATATCAGCGGGAAGAGAATACCGTAAAATATGGTGAACAGGTATGTGATCTTAAAAATATAGGCAAGGCATAGCAGATTGATGAAGTGCCTACTGAGCAACAGGAGGCCTACAGACTGAGCGATCCGCTGCTTCCAAGTTTTCTTTGACGACCGGTTTTGCGGTCCGGCCGGGTGGGACCATTGCGAGCGATTTGCCAGGACCTCCTGCACCCGGTCTTTCTCCCGAATGAGCACGCAGACAATCTTCACATTATAAACATGCCGCAGCATGATCGCCGCAAGCGCCGCGGCAACGCCCAGATACAGGTACACGACATTATGGAACGCGAACATGTCATGAAGACCCACGGCAACAAAGAGCAAGATGCTGACCAGTTCCCCGAGGAGATTATCGAAGACCAGCCCCTGCGTCGAGCTTGAATTGCGGGCTCGGGAAAGAGAGCCGTCCGTGAAATCCACGATGATGAACAACTGGAGGAGCACAACGCCGATCCATGAGTACATCCGGCCCGGTATCGTTAGAAACACGCCGCCTGCCACGCCGATGAGGGCCCCTGCGGCGGAGAGCTGATTGGCCGTAATCTTGGTGGGAAGGAGCAGCCTCAGCAGCGCCATGCCGCAGAAACCGTAGATGACCCGGCCCAGCCAGTCAATTGCCGGATACGGCCGCCTCCCGCTCCGCTCCAGATCGCGCGCTCTTCGAAACGTGGCATAGGTTTCGCGGATGGACTTCATGCCTTCTTCACGGCGAAGAACTGATATGCTTTGCTCTCTGTAATCCTATCCATAGTCGCCGCTTCCGGTGCCGCCCCTTAGACAACGACCCTACAGTTGTTGGTGCGGGTCCACAGCTTGAGGACCATGAGGGCCCAGATTTGCGCGCCATAGTACCACTGCCCGCTTGAGAATCTGTCGATCAGGCGACGCATCCCATCTGAGTTAAACAAGTTATCGACCGGGCTCTCCTGGTAGAGCAGGACCTGCTCCGCAAATCCTTTGAGCGCGCCGGGGAACCACTCGTACGGGACCGACATGCCTTCGCTGGGTCGCGTGAATGGAAACTCGGGGAGCGACTGGCCGAAGGCGAGCTTCAACACTTTTTTATCCTTCTTGAGATCGATCGGCAGGGCAAGCGCGAAGTCCGTTACCCTCGTATCGAGATAAGGAAAGACAACGCTAATAGGAATGGAATGTGTCACGCCGTTAAAGGCGACGAGCTTTGACAGACTGCTACAGTAAACCTCCCCGTACATGGCTCGGCTATACGGATCTGAGAAGGGCAGCGACTGGAACACACTAGAGGCCGCGTACGTCGGTAGCCGGTCACCGAGCTCAGCAAGCGCCAACCGAGAAAAGACGACCCGCTTCAGACGGTCTGAGTAGATTCGACCAGGACGCTCAAGCGCATCCTCCAGTGACTCGCCTGCCTTCTCGGCCCACGAGCGAGCGCGTCGGAGCAGATTGCGCATTGCCGGAAGTTGACAGTTGTCTTCGTCCACGTGGGGAAGCATGCCAAGCACCGCCGACAGCAGTCGACCAAAAGGTTGAGCATTCCGCCGCCAGGGCTCACCGCGCCAGTAGGGATAGCGGTAGCTAAGGGCGGGTAGTAGAGCGCCGTTAAAAATCGTCTGGCAGGACTCTGCGGCGAACGAGTTGATGAAGAATTCGTTTGGAAAAGACATGGCGACAGGCTCGTCAAGAGACTCCAGGCAATTTCCGAGAAAGTCCAGATCCGAGAGATGTGCAGGAGTAAATAATTGCTCGTTGTGGTCCGTCTGAAGCCAGTCGGCAACCCGGAGAGCGAACTCGCCGTCCCGGTACTGATCCTGCTCCACGCGCAAGGTAAATGTCTTGAGCGGTCCTGCAGAATCCCGAGAGAGCAGGAAGGCGAGGAGTGTGGAATCAATGCCGCCGCTGATCATCACTCCAAGGCTCCCCGCCGCGTGCTGACGCGCCCTTACAGACTCCTCGAACAGACCCCGAAATTCTCTGACAAGATCCTCTTTAGACCCGTCTCCCCTCAAGCGAACATCTCGTATCGGCCAGTAACGTTTCATCGCCGTCTTCCCGTTCTCCGCCACAATCACATGGCCCTGGGGCAGTTTTGAGATCCCAGCGTAAATCGTGTGCGGCGGCAACGCAATCCGATAGCTTAGATACTCGTTGACGCCTTCAAGACTAAGTCGTGGGTCCATTCCATAGCGATTAAAAAAAGAGCGAGTCGAGGTTGCGAACAGAATACATCCGTTATGTTCCGTAAAGTAAACGAGCCCCTGTCCGTACCGATCGTCTGCCACAACAAAGCGGCCCAGATGCTCATCGTAAAGAAACACAGCAAAGGTGCCATTCAGCATCTCGAGCATGTCGATGCCGTCCCGCTCGTAGAGGGTGACAAGAAGCCCTAAGCTCTCCTCGCCAGGAGAAACTCGCGCCACCCCTCCCACCCGATCCTGTAGCTCAGCGCTGTTAAGGATCTGGCCCCGAAAACCAACCAGATATTCACGGCCTGATAGGCTCCTAACCTTCGCGGACCTGGTCCGCCGAAGATGAGGGAAATCCGACGCGAGAATGGCCGCTCTCCGATTCTCCGCAACACGGACGGTCAGAGGCGCCCCTTCTGCGGAGCTGGAGGCATCCCACAGATCGGAGGGCAGCTCGCCCTCCCGACCCCAAATACCGAGCAACCCTAGAGTTCGCACAAAGGAACTAAGAGACCTTTTCTCCCAAAACCGTGAAGGTCATGATGCCGTCCATGGGGAGCAGAAGGATCTGTGAAAGGATACGGGCTGGAGCCGACGGGCGCCGGAGGACCGGCGCCTCCAACAGAGGAAGTCCGGAGAAAACCCATTTAGCCATACCCCTGAGGAGACGCCCTCTCATCGAAGCGCTCTTCTGCCCATCCAAGAGAAAAGGCTTGACAAGGCGGTCAACTTCGATTGGAGGATCAGAGCTCAGATACCGCAGGCCAGCCTGACCCAGCCATTTAAGTACCCTGCCGTGGGTGTTGAGCATGCTAGATTTCGGCACCGCGAAGTGATTGTAAAGATAAGTTAGGCGGTCCATCCCAGATTCGGCTTCATCGCCATGTCGGTAGAAGAGCCTTTGCGCGGCGCGAGCCGTTCTATCCGGATCGCCAGCACCGATGACTCTCGCCACCCAGCTCTTCCAGATGCCCGCTTTATGGAACAGCCGCAGGTGACCGAAGAAGCACGGGACCTGTACAACGACCCGGCCGCCCGGAGTGAGGGTATCCGCCAAAAGCCGCAGCGCTCGCGCCGGGTGCGGTGCCTGATGGAGAACCATGGTGGCAACGACATAGTCGAACGTGTTATGGGGGAATGGCATGCGGTAGAGGGAGCCGCATACGAACTTAGCGTTCTCCCGGTTATAGCCCACTGCCAACCGCCGACCGTACGCAAGTGCGGGAAAGGCTAAGTCCATCCCGACAACCTCAGCCCCTTGACGGGCAAGGAAGCACGTGATCTCGCCCGTGCCACAACCGAGATCGAGAATCTTCTTCCCGCGAATCTCGGATAGATCCATCCCGAGATTTGACCATGTTCGGGCCAAGGCTTGATTAAAACGCTCTGCTATCTCTTCCCGGCGCTTAGGAAATGGGAAGCGAGAGTAGATGCTTCTAATCGCGCTCTCGGCACGAGCGACTCGGAGATCATTGATAGACCGAGGACCCATCCTGTGCAGTGCCAAAATGGGGGTCGTCAAAGAATACGCGGAACCAGAGTTCCAAATTCACCCAGCTCCAGATCTTTCCGAAAAGATTCTTCTCGCCTCGGCAGTGTGCTTCGAATTCCGACAACACCACGTCGCCGTTGAGATAGCCGCGCTCCTTAAAGCGGTGCGACGATAAGAGCTGCCGAACAGGCTCCCTCAAGACTCCCCTAAGCCAAAGCGCGGTCGGCGCAGCGAACCCCTTTTTGTCGGGGCGGAGCCGGACACTCTCGGGGAGCACACCCTTCATGGCTTCCCGAAGGATCCACTTGCTCAGGCCACTGTGAAGCTTTAGGTCGGCTGGCAGGTTTGCAGAATACTCCACGAGCCGGCAGTCCAGGAATGGAGTGCGCGACTCCAGCGAAAACGCCATGCTCATGCGATCTTCAGAGTGGAGCAATGCGGGAAGCGGGTACACCTTGAATCCGACCGAGGAACTGGTGTCGACATATTGGTGTTGTCGTCGGGGAAGCTCGATCGAGTTTCGGCTGGAGCGTGCGAAATCAGCGTTTAAGGCGTGACAGTCCAAGGAGAACTTCGGCCGGAGAAGGTCCTTTAGTGGTTTCGGCACACTTGAGCTAACCAGGATGCGGAAGACGCGTAGAAGCTCTTGCGAGGGGGGTACTCCGTGAACGGCAGAGAACTCACTGAGTTCCTCTTTCAAGCGGCGCCATCGTCCCTGGCGAACAAGATCCGTGAAGAAGTATGTAAAATGCCATGGATATCCAAGCAGGCTCTCGTCACCCCCATGGCCGTTGAGCATGACGACTACATTGTGCGCCTTTGCCAGCCGAAGGATATTCCACTGGGTAAAGAAGTTGAGATCATAAAGCGGTTCATCCTGGTGCCAGATCAGCTTCGGCAGCTCTTCGAAAACATCCCCTCCGTCTGGGAAAACATGATGGGACTTGAACGACGTCTTTTCAACGACTGCATCCGCGTACGCGCGATCGTCAAAGTACTTCTCCGGGAAGGCGGCATTAAACGTTTGAAATTTGCAATTTTCAAGTAGTCGCCTGACCACGCATACGACAGAAGACGAGTCGAGTCCGCCGCTCAGATACCCTCCCAGTGGCACGTCGCTTCGAAGTCGAATCCGGACGGCGTCCTCCAAGAGCGCATAATATTCCGCTGCCGCCCGCTTCACATCCGTGGTCGGTACCCTGTGACCGTCCTGATAATTCAATTGCCAGTAGCGGTGGCTGCGAATGCCATCCCTATTGACGACAAGCGAGGCCCCCGGCGGGATCTGCTTTACCCCTCGGAAGAGCGTATCTTCCGAAAAATCAGTCCGTCCCAGATTGTTGGCCAGATAATTGAAAATCATCCGATGGTTTGGCTCACGCGGCATGCTCGGCGCATGCATGAGGCTCTTGATCTCCGAGGCAAAGATAAACGCATGACCATTAAAAGCGTAGTAAAAGGGCTTCTCGCCAAACCGATCGCGGCTGCAGAAAAGCTGTCTACGCAAGCTGTCCCAGATGGCGAACGCCCACATCCCGTTGAAGCGTTTTACACAGTCGCTTCCGTACTCCTCATAGGCCCGAAGCACAACTTCGGTATCGCTCCGGCTCCGAAAACGATGGCCTCTCGCCTTTAACTCCTCCGCCAGCTCCAAGTAATTGTAGATCTCACCGTTGTACGTGATCCAGATGGTCCCGCCGTCGTTCGGCATCGGCTGATGTCCCGCCGGAGACAGGTCAATGATGCTAAGCCGGCGGTGTCCGAGACCAAGATTGCAAGCATGAGAGGGAGGAGGCCAGGCCCCACTTGAGGACTTGAGGTATTCTCCGCTGCTGTGGTTCAGGAACACATAACCTTCGTCGTCGGGCCCGCGATGCCGGATCGTATTCGTCATGCGCCGCAGGATCCCGGCGTCCACCGGGGCTCCGTCTATGTTGTAAATCCCGGCAATGCCACACATACGCTATCTAAAGAAAACCGTCACTGGCGAGGTCACTTGGAGCTTTCCAGGACCTTCTGAGCCAGCCACGGGCCGTTTTCGTCGTGCATGTCGGCGATGGCCCCGAGCCCGCGGATGGGCACGAGCCCCACCCTGAGCCCGAGTCGTGAGCCCGCCCGGACGAACTCTGCCCGCGTGGCGCAGGCCAAGCCGCTCATCTCCCGATAGATGGGCCTTCGCAAATGGCGGGGCACATACTCCTCCTCTCCCACCCTGGTTAGGGCCCCGTGAGCGTCTGGCTTCCAGAAGCTGTGACGCTCCTCATGCGCCACGAATACCGAATCGAGATCGTTTTCGAGCAGGGTCTGGACGACCTTGTCGATGAGTCCGTCTTCCCGGATCGGGTGCGTGATCTCGAGCAGGACGACCACATCGGCCACATATCCCTGATGCTCCTCCAACCACCGGACACAGTGTTGCAGAACTTGGTCCAACGAGACATCCCTTCCGGAAAGCTCCGCGGGACGAAGAAACGGGACTTCCGCGCCGAAAGACTCCGCCTGGCGCTGGACGGTCGGGCTGTCCGTGGAGACAACGATCTTGTTGATGTAGCGCGATTTTCGCGCAGCTTCAAGCGTATAACCCATGAGCGGCTTGGAGGCCAGCAGCGGCATCCCGCCAGCAAATTCCTCGTCCTGCCCCCTGATGGGAACGATCGCCACAACATTCGGTTTAGTCATTGACCTTCCGTCCCCACTCCGTCAGGATCTTTTCCGCCAGCCAGAGGTCGAACTCATCATGGATGTCAACGAACGAAGTGACGTCTTCGTTCATGACGGGCACGACATTGCTGCCGATCCTGCGGCCCTCCTTGATGATCCAGCCCCTGGTCGCGCAGGCTAGACCGGTATCCTCGCGGTAGATCTTCTCTTTGAGCTGTCTAGACATGTGACCCCGCTGATCGATTCGCTGGTACTCCTCACCCACCTTTCGCCAGTAGTTCTTGTGCTCGGGGTAGACAACAAACGAGGAGTCGACGGACTCGTCCGCGAGCAGATTCTTCACCACTGTCTCGAGCATGGCCTTCTTGCGGAAGATGTCCGTAGGCTGGAGGAACACCATGATGTCCACCGGATAGCCCTCGTTCTCCTCGATCCACTCGACCGCATGCTTGAGAACCGATTCCGTGGAGGCATAGTCCGTGGCGAGTTCCGCTGGCCGAATGAACGGCACCTCGGCCCCGAATTGCCGGGCCACCTGAGCTATCTCCGCGTCATCCGTCGACACGATGACGCGGTGGATCAGCGGACACTGTTTGGCAGATTCTATGGTGTAGGCGATTAACGGCTTTCCCGCGAGGAGGCGGACGTTTTTGCGCGAGAGCCCTTTTGATCCTCCCCTTGCCGGGATGATCGCGACCACGTTGAGAGAACGTTCGCTCATGGCTACGACCCCTTATCCGGTTTGCCGTTGTTGATGAACTCGATGACGCGCACGACGCGCTCGCAGCGGGCCCGATCCAGGGCCTGGTGGATGCCGTGAAAATGGTACACGCTCGCTTGCGGTTCGTACACGATCTTATAGCCTCGCTCGATGACCTTCTTGGCCCAATCCCGATCCTCGACGCCGGTCAGCTCTTCGTCGAACGGGATCGACTCCCACAGCTTCCGCCGTATCATGGAATTGGCATTGTGAAAGAAAAAATCCTTTGTTTGCACCTTCGCCTCCAGCCCGAAGATCGTCCATAGGTCACGTTTATCAAAGACATCACTATCGGGCAGAGGCTCCTGTCGACCATAAACAGCCGCGATGCTCTCGTCGGCGAAGTCCATAACCATCCTGGCGAGCCACTTGTTGTTCAGCGGGATGCAGTGCGCCGAAAGCACGGCAACGTACTCGCCGCGAGCCTCTCGGATCCCCATGTTGAGGGCGCGCCCGAAGCTGAATTCTCGATCATCGATGGCCAATATCTTGCAGCGGAACTCGCGGGCGATGTCTACGGTATCGTCCTGCGACCCGTTATCGACCACTATGATCTCGAAGCCGTCATAGTCCTGCAGGCTCACCGCCGTGAGGCAACGGCGGATCCACCGCTCCTCGTTCTTGCTGCGGATGACTACCGAGATCATTCGATCATTCCGAAAGTGATGGGATCATCTCGCTTGAGGTCATACACCACCTTCTTACCGATCAGGTAAGGGATGAAATTGGGCGTCAGTCCTCTTAGGGGGGCCTTGCATGCCAGCATCTCACGCTTGAGGATCGTGCCCGCATCGATATCGGCGGCCGCCACAATCGACTTGCGTTCCTCATCATGAGCGAAGGCCTCACAGGGCTGAACCTCCTGTGTCGGCTGTCTTCTCAGGGCCTGCTCGACGCCGCGGATATCCTCAACATACCTCCTCATCTCTTCCGGCTCCAGACTGAATGCATGGTTGAACCCTCTCGCCCTCCGGCTAAGAGTGACCCGCTTCTCCACCACCGTCGCGCCAAGGGCCAAGGCAACCGCCCCCATCGCGCTCGTATCGGTGGTGTCCGAATAGCCGACAGGACAGTCGAATTGGCGCAGCCAGGCCATGGCATTGAGGTTCAGCGAACAAACCGGCGCCGGGTCGGAGCTGACGCAGTAGAGCAAGACCAGTTCACGGTCGCTGAGGACATGGATGATCTCCGCGACTTCCCGCGCCGAACACGTTCCCACGGAGGCGAGGATCCGCTTCGGTTGCTGTGCCAGCGCCTCGAGAAAGGGAAGGTCCGTGGCGCACTGCGGCTCGACCTTGTACGCGTCGGCGTCCAGCCCCAAGGACGACCCAAGGGACTCCAGATCCAGCGGGGCGATCACGAAGTCTATCCTGCCGGCGCAGTAGGATCGCAGCGAGGCATACTCTTCCTCGCACAGCTCTAACCGCCCGAATACTTCTCTGTAGGTGCTTCCAAACTCGGGAAACGAGACGAAGGGGCGGTCCAGGACGCTCTGGACCACGAGATGCTCCACGCTTCGCCTCTGAAACTTGACCGCGTCGCACCCGCTCTCGACAGCCACGTCGATCAACTTCTTCGCCGTCGAGAGTTCTCCGTTATGGGCGAGATCGACGGCGGCGATGATATAGCACCGCTCCCGGTTGTCACTGGCTGCATGCTGCATTAGACCGAACAAGGTGAAATCAGGAACAAGGAGCAACCCCTTCTCCATAAGGAGTCGCCGGCTGAAGGCGAATATTCAATCAGGTGTCATTGACCCGGTTCTTTTTGCTCGAGATCGTAGATGAGAAAATAATCGTTCCCATATATCTTGGGATAAGGAAGTTCGTGGCCAACCTCCGTCAAGAAATATCGATAGCCCGGGTAAAGCGTTTTCAGGCGCTCTATGTCAGATCCGTTCAGAGACAAATAACGCCGACGCATAATCGCGTACGGCTCCCCTCCCACGAATACAACGCCCGGTAAGTCTTGATAGGTTAATCCCTTATGTATATCGGAAAAACGTTTGAGATAAATGGTCGCCAATTTTCTATTATATAATGCAAAGCCTCCATCATCCTTTTCGGAAAGGAATCCCTGTCTTTCACAGTATGCCCGAAACCACCCGATGTAGCTAGGATTAAAAAAAGCGGCTGTGACTGGCGTGTTCTTTCGGATAAAGCTGCAGACATCCATAAACGCTGATCGAGGTATCACTTTTATGTGCGACGAATTAGCGTTCAGCTCATAGACTGGGGCTTCGTCTTTCAAAAGAAAATAGTCATCTCTCATGTGCCCAAAATTCCAAAACCCTTGTATATCAACTCCTTTGGATGAGCGACGGACCGAGATAAAGCTCACTAAAAGAAACGAGAGCAGAACGCCCCAAAAAACATCCAGAGAGGATGTCGTCACCCTTCTTTTGAAGATGGCTGGACCTTGTGGGTCCTGTCCGGACAGTTCTGTGAGACTCATCTTTGTGAGTACAAGGACAATCTTGGAGATGAATGCGGCGAATATCGGAATATAAAGAAACGCGGCGACACTAGGCAAACGCCTGAGCTGCAATGGGATAAAAATGTCATTCAAAAAGTCGGAGACGCGATAAATCAACGCTCCTTCCCATACGACCGCAACAAGCGCTAGTGCCCATGGAGCGACCAGCAGTGGCAACACCAAGTCCTGTTTGTCTTGGATGAACGCCTTAAGAGCACTATTCGTAACCGGCTTTTCTGATTTAAGACCAGCATAAAGCAGGGCAGCAACAACGGTAAGGGCGAGTTCCTTTATAAAACCGCCGCTTTTGATGTTAAATAAGATAGAGACGTCATCCGGTTCATTTTTTAACAGGAAATCCCACCATGAAGAAGAAGAGATTGGAGTAATTTCCCCGAACATTCCTGTATTCATCCACAGATATGGCGAGATAAACACCAAAAAGGGTAGGGATAATTTCAGCGCAGCATGGATAAACTGAATTCTATCTTCCTTCGTCAAATACGAAATCGCTAGGGCTACGTTGAAGCTTATAAAAAAAGCCATGATATTGAACGGATGGAGATAAAACCCAAACGCCAACAGCAGAGAACTGACCAGATAGCGTCCATTTACAAAAAAAACCGTCGCCAAGATAGCGAAAACGATTGCGACTTGACGAAAGCTGAAATAGAGGGGCTTGCGAATTCCATGACTCATGTTTCCTATGGGCATATCGACATTGAGGACCAAAAAATCGGAGAGCCCAAACAACATGATTTGGGTTAAGAAACAAGCTAGAACGCTTCGAGTCAGCTTCCAGGTGAGCACAAGGAATCCGCCTGCTATGAGGAACTTGGTGAGCACTCCAAACAGCAAATGGTAAAATGGAATATCATACAAGTTCGCAAATATTTTGAGGAGGATCGGACCGGAATGAGGTATAAATGTGACGGCTATCGGGTCAACCCCGTAGTGCCCGGAGTGCTTCACGGAAGCGGCAAACGTAACAAGCTCAGGGACAAGGGTTTCCATCCCATACCGACTTGTCACCCCTAGGGTAATCAGGACGCATATGGCGATCAGCGATGCCAACGGTACCTTGCTACCCTGGACATCCGCAGAAGTCTCTATGGTCCAAATCTTACTCATTCAGGACTGCCAGGATATTCTCTCCGGTCCGATCGAACACGACCACGCAGGTTCTCCCCAAATAGCAACCTCTCAGCATTTCTGCGAAGGATAAGGTCTAGCGCCTCACTCCCCAGCGCAAGTCGGGTAATTCGCTCAATACTCTTGGAGTAGTCAAAGTGAGCCTTTTCATCTTTAAAATTATACGGGCAATCAGAACCATACAAACAGCGCTCGGGGCCCAGCGCTCTGATGGCCGTGGAAATACCGCTCTGGTCTATATGGAGACTCGCAAAATCAACGTGAGCATTCTTAGACGGTTTGATTAATTTCCACAATTTATCGAAGTATGGAAAGCCCCCATAGCCAAAGATAACGTTGACCGACGGAAACTCCCCTAACAGGTCTATCGCCGAGGGCACCCACCCAAAACCGAGGAGGAGGTACACCGGGAGGCCAATCTCCGCAGCCAGCGCAAAGATAGGGCGGGCTTCCGGCACGCCGAATCCATGCCAGTACGCATGCAGCTTCAACCCGACAACTTGAGGATGGCTGATCTCGCTTTTAATTTGCTCCCCTGGTGGCATGAACCTGGGATTAACCCAGCACCAAGCATAGAGATTGTCAAACGGAGCGATCGCTGCCAAAAGACCCTTATTGTCCGGCACAATGACTTTATGGATTGGCTGGGCGTTTTTGGTAAACAGACGCCAGAATGGGCGCAGGTGACCGTTTCCGTTGTAGAAGGACCGTGACACCAGTTCTGCCATTGGCCGAAGCACATCATTGCGCAGTAGGATTCGCTGTACCGCATACATGAAGGCGCTCTTATCCGGCTCGTAAACCTGGGTGCAGGGAGGACTAAGAATAACCCCTGTCAGCCCGTGGCTGAGGATCTGCCGCTGCAATTCATCTAGCGACATATGCCCGGCATCCCAATAGGCGTGGTCGTCAATGATCATTTATAACTGCCAGCGCAACAACCTATCCAGGAGCCACGGGGACCAATAGGTCATGTGTTGTCCTATCCAGGCGTAGCGACCATAGACTAAGATGGATTGTTGGCGCTTACCGGCCTTCAAAATACTGCGAGCAAGAGCCTCCGGATCGCTGGGCGCGCCGATAGAACGCAGCCTTTGATCGCTGCTGAAATTAGGCTGCTGTTCGTGGAAACCTGTCTTTAAAGCGCCGGGTATAACCAGAAGGACATCTACACCGAAGCTGCACACCTCGCTGCGGAGCGCCTCGCAGAAGCTTTTGACGGCAGCCTTGGAGGCACTATAGGCAGCCGCACGGGGTATCCCACGGAATGAGGACCCTGAGCCGATCCAGATGATCTGGCCGCCTCTCCGGCGCTTCATGGGCTCAAGGACACACTGAACGAGGCGGATTCCAGCCAAGTAGTTGAGTGTGGTGATCTGAGTGATGATTTCGAAAGGCGAGCGCTCGACCTCGCCGTAGCATGACATCCCCGCAGAGTGAACAACGACGTCTATCGGTTTACCGAATGTCTCGACGACCTCATCTGCAAGGGCAGGTATTCGCTCCGTGTCCAACAAGTCAGCACAAAAGTACCGTGCCCGCTTTCCCTCGGGATCAAGATGCGTGACAAGCTCATGGAGGCGTTCTCTGCGCCTCGCAATCAACGCTAACTCCGCACCGGCGGTATGGTAGGTATGGGCGAGATGCCAGCCCAATCCTGAGGACACCCCGGTGATCAGAACCAGCTTGCCTTTATAGTCGTACGCCAAACCCTTTAGGCGAGCAGACGCCTATACATATCCGAAGCAAATAGGTTTTGCGGGTCGATTCTACGCTTCACTTGCAGGAAATCTCTATGCCGTGGGTACATGCGTTCAAAAAGATCTCGTGGTAAAACCTCGTCTTTTGCAAGGAAGGACTTACCGTCCTGATCCGCCACATAGCCATAGAGATTTCTGGCAAAGTGCTCGACTGATCGACCGTTTCGTCCACGCAGTGCTATATCAATCCCGATGCTGTAGCCGTCTCCCTCGTAGGAAAGCATGTAATCATCCGGCGAGTGGGGCTTCACCCCACACAAAAGCGACTCCGTCCCCTCAGCCTGGCACATTCGCAGGATCTCTGCGAGCGTTTTTACCCCGCTTCGACGCGGGAGCATAGGCTGGAATTCCATGTACCCGTAAGGCCGATAGAGATGCTTCCATCCAGGAATCTTGTTCAACATGAAATTGAAATCTGTGAAGAGCAGCTCTGTGCGCCTCTGACTCTGCCATCGGTCCCATGTATACTTGGCGGAGTTGGCGATCCGCACCATCGCTGGCCTGAAAAAGGGCCGCGCCACACTCCATGTAGGGGTAGCCGGCAATAGACCGAAAATCCATCCGGGCATAGTCAATGAATCTTCAAGGTCTTTCTTATCCACGCGACGGTCGGTCTCAATCCAGCGGGCTGTCTCGACCGTACCTCGCCCAAGACCCTTACCGCTGGCAAAAGCATCTACCCACGCAATCGCGAAATCGGCGTGCTCGCGGGCCTGCTCCATAACATCAAGAGACTCGGCAAGATCGCGCACCGGGGTGGTGGTAGCCTCCACGAAGGGTGACGGCACCTTGCGCAACTGCAATGTCACTTCGACGATCACTCCCAGCAGGCCCATACCACCCACGACGGCCCGGAAAAGCTCCAGATCCGTGCCTCTACTAACCTTCACAATGTCGCCCCTGGCAGTGAGCAGCTTTAGCTCGATGATATGGTCACCAAAGTTGCCTATCTTCCATGAATCCTTGCCGTGGACATTGTTGGAGACTGCGCCTCCAATCGTCACTCCCATGCCCCCGACGCAGGAGCCGATAACCCAACAACAGCCCAACGTTTCCCGTAAGATTTCCCCAAAGACAACCCCGGGCTCTGCGATAAGCTGACCCGTCTCCTCGTTCCAGCTCAGTATCCGGTTCATCCGGCACGTATCCAGAACGATCTGGCCGTCGTTTAAAATCATATCTCCGTAACTGTAGCCGGCTCCGCGCGGACAGATCGTGAGCTGATTCTCTCGGGCGAACTCAACTACTCGTACACAGTCTTCCAAAGATTTCGGCCTTGCCACGAGCGAATATGTCCTTTTGGTCTCCGCCCAAGCAAGGACAGATTCCCAACCCAGGCCTGCTTTTTCAGCGTCTTGGGCACGGATTATCGTCGGTTTCCTGAGATGCGGGCGTCTTCTTTTGTTCGACGGGGTCAAAAGATCCCATGCGACTCTTTCGAGGCGCCGCAGAAAAATGTGAAAGAGTGCGTTGGCAACCGAGAGGAGGTTAGGGATAGTGAATGCCTTGGAGAAACCGCTCTCTCTGCTGTTGTTACCAATTTGCACTTCGACCGCAGAGATCCCTTCATCCAAGAGTCTGCAAAGCAACTCGGCCTGATAGCCGAAGCCTGCGGTTTCCGAAAACCACAGCCGCACATTTTCCGTCTTATGGAGAACCGGCCCGTTGTAATACTTAAGACGGTGCCCGCTAAGAATGTTGACGAGGAATGTGAACGCCCAGCTCAGTACCTTACGGGGCAGCGTCCTCGAATCATTGCCGCCGAAATAAGGGACAATGGCATCCGCCTCACCCATATGGGAGAGAATAGCAAGGATAGATTCAGCGGGCTCCGCGCCATCCCCATTCACCAACATGAGGTACTCTCCATTCGCCCGCTGTGCCGCGACGAAATAGTTTCTACCCAGACCCCTGCAGAAAGGGTTCCGGATAAGTTCGATTCGTGTTTGCGGATAGCGCCGGCAGCGATCCCACACCTCGGCAACAGTCCCATCTTCTGAGGCGTCATCAATCACCAGGAGTTCATAAGAGATCCCGCGATCCTTCATGACCTCTACGATGGTGTCGATGGTTCGACCAATGTTGCCCTCTTCATTCAAACAGGGGATGAAGAAGCTGATAAAGTTGGCTATTGGTTCTCCCATGGGCTTTTTACCCCTTTAAGCCGTCGCCAAGCACCTGGCCCAGAACCTTGGCTCCGCGAGCCAGGGCAAGCCCTTGCCAGGTCAGTCTGACAGAGTCCTCTCCGAGTCGCACCAGACCGTTTTTCTCCATCAACCGAATCCTGTCCTCAAACCTAGAAGACGAGGTGTATTCTTCGACAAGAGTATGGAAGTCCAAGGGGCGATTATGACAATCCAGCAGGCGCGATAGAAGGGTGACAGAGACGGATCGAGCCACGCCCGCATAAACAAACATGTAAAAGATGATGGCGAATATGTCGATCCACAACACAGCGCACAACTCAAATCCATTGATCTCCCCAACTAAAAGGTTGACAATTAACGAAATCACCACCCCCACCACAGCTAGAAGCGCAAGAAGAAGAATGCGAGGAGAGTTTGAGGGCAAGGCGCGCCAGATCACCACATGAAGGACCAGGAAAGCTGCGACCCCTGCCGCTACCGAGGCCACGACGTGCCCAGCGACCATACTGCCCTATCCAACCAGTTCAAGCCGCAGGAGGCGCCGCATGCCGGAGCTTGCATTTGCAAAGACTTTGCCCAGCAGTGTCAGGGGACCAACCTGATTACCCTGGAAACGGAGCAAGCGCAGGCTGGCTAGAGTACCCAGTCTCTTTGCAAGCATTCCCTGGATACCCACTCCGTCACCGTAGCCGGATTTCAGCCTCTCCATGCTCGCACTGCCTCCGCTGCTGAGGAGATCGACTAGAATCCTAAGTGAATACCCGCGCGCAACTAAAGACCGGAGTTCAATGTAAACAAGACAGCCCGCCAGGTAAAGAAAGATGGCCCCAACCCTCAGGGATTGGGGCAGCGATGGGATTGGCCCTGCCGGTCCAAAGGAAGATTCTATTGTCCCCCAGAGTCCCAAGGCGCCAACGG
>Ga0137796_10000110_pt1 | contig 50063 bp, 40 predicted proteins | sample OV2TP3_FD_97704 | JGI IMG/M metagenome (GOLD analysis project Ga0137796, IMG submission 97704) | reverse complement strand
GTTCCAGACCCTCCTGGGCCTGGCCACGCTCCATGGACCCACGACCTACAACCGGCTGTACCGTTCGGAGTAAACCGGATAAGCAGTAGCCAGCAAACGACGATTTGGGTCGCGTTCCAGCACGTCGAACTCGAGTCCCACCGTTCGACCCTCAATCAACTGCCGGTTGGATTCCCAGGCCTGACGCGCCACGGGATGCTGCCGGGTAAGTGGCGGCGTAACCACGCCGAGATACCGGACCGTTTCGACCCGACGCCCGAATCGGACTTGGATCGCGCTCCCGTCGATGACGCGGAGGACCCTCGCAGGGGGCAGCCCGGGAGGCGGGGGTGGGCTCTTGCACGCCGCGTGCGCGCCAATCGCGAGGGCGAGGACCACAGAAACCGGCGCTGCGCTGCTCACGAGCCAGCGAGGAGCGCCGAGGGCGTCGGCCAATCGCGAAAGACTCTTTGGCCTCAATTGGGCAAGGTCCCCTGCCATCCGGCTCAACACGCGGTGAAGGCCCGCAACTCGCGGCCGGAGGACAAGCGGAGCTTGGCCAGGGCCTTGACCTCGATCTGCCGGACGCGCTCGCGCGTGACGTCGAAGCGCCGGCCCACTTCCTCGAGCGTGTGCTGCCGCGGCTCCCCGATCCCGAACCGGAGGCGGAGGACCGAGGCTTCCCTCGGGCTGAGGGTAGAGAGTGCGCGCTCGACCTGCGCCGTGAGGGCACGGCTGACCAGCGCGTCTTCCGGAGAGAGCGTCCGCGTGTCTCCGACGAACTCCGTGAGCTCGGAATCATCTCCGATCGCCATCTCCAGCCGGAGCGGCTGCCTGGTGGAGTCGAGGACGAATCGCAGCTTTCGGAGCGGAACGCTGCTGCGGGCGGCGAGCTCCTCCTGAGTGACCTCGCGGCCCAGCTCCTGGGAGAGCCCCCGGGCGACGCGCGAGAGCCGGGTCAGGGTCTCCAGTGTGTGCACCGGTACCCGGATGGTCCGGGCCTGGTCGGCGATGGTGCGGGTGACCGCCTGGCGGATCCACCACGTCGCATAGGTCGAGAACTTGAACCGGCGACGATACTGGAAGCGGTCGACCGCTCTCATGAGCCCGAGGTTGCCGGCCTGGATGAGATCGAGGAGCGGCATCTGGCGGTTCAGGTATCGCCGGGCGATCGACACAACGAGACGGAGGTTCGCCTCGGTGAGCGCGCGCTTCGCCTGCTGCACCTCGAGCTCCCCGGCGGCGATCTCCCTGAGAATCGGAGCGAGGCGCCGCGCGGGCATGCCGATCCATCGCTCGAGCTCACGGGTCCGCCGCCGCGAGGCTGCCTGCTGCTCGCCCTCCAGGGGCGTTTCGAGCTGGCGGCTGCACTCTGCGAGTTCCGCCGCGATGACCCGGACGTGGCGGACCCAGCCCCAGACCACCGCGAGCTTGAGGGGGACGTCGGCGCCCAGGAGCCGCCTCCGGGTCTCGCGGGCGCGGTCGGCCCGTGCCTGAACCGCTTCGCGGGAGGCGCGCGTCCGTACCCGTCGGCGGGCGGCTTCGAAGTGGATCAGCGCCCGATCGAGCCGGCGGATGCGGGCGAACACGGCCAGTACCCGCTTCAGTTCGGCCCGGCTGAGGTCGGCACTGTCGGGGGCCTCGAGGAGCTCGTCGGCTTGCGTCTCGCGCGTCCGGAGGCGCTGGCCGAACGCCATGAGCTCGCCGCAAACCCGCGGCACCGCCACGATGCTTCGCCGAATCCGCTCCTGGCCCCGCTCGATCTGCTGGCCCAGCTCGACCTCGCGCTCGCCGGTGAGGAGCGGGATCCGGCCGATCTCGCGCAGGTAGAGCCGGACGAGGTCTTCGGTACGCCGAATCCCCTCGGCAGCCTCTGCTCCGTGAGTGTCCGCCCCGTCGTCGCGTCCCGTCTGGAACGGCTCCACCGCAGGCCACGGGGCGTCGGCTTTGCGCCCATCCTGTGGTTCGCCATTGAACGGGAGGACGCGGCTGGTAGCCACCGTCTCCCGCCTCATCACGCCAGCCACCTCCGATCTTGCCTGAGAATGCCGCGCACTCACGGGTCATTGCTCCACGCCGAGGTGGCTACGCGGCACCACCGCGGAGGCGGTGGCGCAACCAGCCGGCCTTGAGTCGCCACAAGCGCTCCTCGCGGCGCTTGAACCCGGGCGACGTCCGGTGCGCCTGGACCGCCTCGTCGAGGACGGCCCGGGCCTGATCGGGACGCCCGGTCGCGAGCCAGGCCCGGGCCAGCTTGTAGCGGCCCTCGACGCTCGAGGCGTGGAGCGCGGTGAACCGCTCGAGGTGCGGCAGGGCTTCCCGGGCTTCGCCCCGCGCCAGGTAGTAGTCGGCCAGCCTCAGGTAGGGCTCGCCGTAGCGGAGCTTCGGGTCCCGGGCCAGCGCCTGCTCGACCAGCGGCCGGCCACCCGCCAGGTCGCCGACGCCGAGGCGGGCGGCGCCGAGATAGTAGAGCGTCTCGCTGACTTCGGGCGTGCGCGCCGCGGCCGCTTCGAGGTGCGGCAGGGCCCGGGCTGGACGGCCGGCCTCGACGAGCAACCGCCCGAGGTCGGCCCGGGCGGTGGCGTCGTGGGGGTTCGTGCGCACCGCCCGCTCGAGCTCCCGGATGGTGGTCCTGCGCTCGAGCGCGCGGGGAAGCCGGACGAGCGCGCCGCTCGCGTAGCCGTAGCCGGCCGCCGTCACGAGCAGCACCGCGAGCACGGCCAGCAGCGGGTTGCCCGTGATCCAGGTCATGAGGCCGAAGAGGAAGATCTTCTCCATCGCGGTCAAGGGGCGGAAGGCGGGGCGGCCGCTGCCTTCCCCTGCGCGCTCCGCCGAAGGGGAACGCGCGCCGGCATTCCCGGGCGGCGACCCTACACGGATCCGCGCCCGCTTCGCCGCCGCTCGATCCCTCTCGGGCTCGCACCGGACGGCTTCGCAAGAAGGATGCCGATCGCGACGGCGCGGAAGTGCTTGAAATCCGGGACCGATCAGCGGCGGCGGCCGAGGCGCGCGGACCATCACCGGCGACACGATGGCGCGGCGGCGACATCCTGGCAGCCGTCACTCCTCCGACACCCGGCGGCGGGGCGGTCCCGCGCCGGGGGACACCCGCGGGTTGCCTCGCACGCAGGCTCAGCCCGGCGGGTAGACGGCACCCCTCCGCCGCGCGGCCTCGGCGACCCTGGCGTGGAGGGCGTCGAGGACGGTCCGCACCGGGTCTCCGCGCTCGAGGATCCGGCGGACCGCCTCGTTCATCGCGTCGGTGACGTCGGCCCAGTAGGCGACGTCGGGGCGGTGGACGCCATCCGCCAGCGCCCTCTGGATCGCGTCGAACGTCTCCCGCTGGGCCGCGGGCACGGCGCCGTAAGCGTCTGAGCGGATCGACGGCCACGCGTTCCGCTCCACCAGGAGTTGCTGCGTCTCCCGGGACATGAGGAACTGTGCCAGGGCGAGGGCCGCCTCCCGGCGGCGGCCGCCCACGCCCCGGGGGATCCCGAGGACGTCGCCGCCGATCACGTGGGCCGGTCGCACCGGCCCGCGCCACCCCTCGTGGACCTGAAAGCGGTCGAGGAGGTCCTGCTCGGCGAACACCTTGGAGGTGAAGGGCCAGTTCTGGGCGAGCCAGGCCGTCTCGCCCTGCAGGTAGTCGACCTGCGTGTCGAACTTCGCCAGGAGGCTTTCGCGCGCCAGCAGGCCCTCCTGCCAGAGCTCCTGCAGGAACTCGAGCGCTCGCACCGAGCCCTCGTCGTTGAGGAGCAGGGGGTTGCCGCCGAAGGCGAGATCCACTCCGTGATCGTGACGGCGGCCGCCCCGCCCTGGGCGAGCGACAGGCTCACCTTCGGGACGCCCCGAGCCGCCGCGCGGAGCGCCCGCGCCACCGCCCGCAGCTCCTCCACGGTCGTCGGCGCCGCCACCCCGGCCTGCTGGAAGCGGGCCCGGTTCACGTACGTGACGCGGACGTTGGGGCGGAAGGGGAGAAAGTACCGACGGCCGGCGACGGGCCCGGGGATCATCGCCGCCAGGACGGCCTCCGGGAGGGGCACCGCCGAGAGGTCCTCGACCAGACCGTCGTCGACCAGGACGCGCAGCGCCAGGTTGTCCTTGGCGAAGAGATCGATCGTCGGGCGGCCGGCGCGGACATCGACCTTGAGCTTCTCGGGCAGGTCGTCGCCGGTGATCGCGACGACGGTGACGGCCGCCCCGGTCACCCGCTCGAAGCGCGCGATGACCTCCCCGATGGCGTCCTTCTCGTCCTCGGCCAGCGAGATGCTGAAGGTGATGGCAACGCCGGTGAGGGGGCCCCGGGATTCCGGGGGGCTCTCGCGCTGGCAGGCGCCGGCCGTCAGGGCGATCAGGGCGACCACGCCGGCCATGCGCGTCCCGTCCAGCCCGAGCCGACGCCGCGCCGGCCGCCGAGGGAGCGACCCGAGCGAACGCGCCTGCCCGCTGCCCGGCGCTGAGCCGGGGCCGGGCCTCACCGGATGTCGGCCCCCTGCCGCCGGAGCTCGTCCTGGACGGTCCGAACCGGGACATCCCGGAGCGACTTCCCGGCTCGCGCCGCGAGGGCCGCGCACACCCCCGCCGCCTGGCCCGTCGCCATGGCGATCGGCATGACCCGGTACGAGGAGTGGGCCTCGTGCGTCCCGGAAATGCACCGGCCCGCGACGATCAGCCCGTCGACCCGCTGGGGCAGGAGGCAGCGGAGCGGGATGTCGTACGCCTCGCCGGGCGGGAGGCGCACGAGGGTCGTCCCCCGGCCCCGGGGGTTGTGGATGTCGATCGGGTACGCGCCCCGGGCTATGACGTCGTCGAACTTCCGGGCCGACAGCACGTCGTCGGCCGTGAGCTGGTACTCGCCGATGACGCGGCGAGTCTCGCGCACCCCGACGTTCACTCCGCTCTGGACGGCGTATGCCCGCTCGAATCCCGGCACGTGCCGGCGCAGGAAGGCCACGATCTCGCGCATCTGCCGCCGGCTCTCCCACTCCGCGCGCGTCAGGTCCCACACGCTCGTGCCGAGGACGCCGGTCACGCGGGTGCTGTTGATGCTGACCTCGCGCTCGTGCGGGGTGCCGAAGAAGAGGATGTCCTCGCGCGCGAGGTTGAGCTCCCCAGCCTCGGTCGCGGCCCGTACGAGGTCCCACAGGCCGTGGACGCCCCGCCACTGCTCCGGGTGCCCCTTCACGTACGCGGCGAACGCGGCGGCCTCGAAGTCGACCATCCGGAACACCAGGGTCATGGGCTGCACCAGGTGGTCGTCCTCCCGGCCCACCTCGTACGGCGCGCCGGCCAGCGCCGCGACGTCGCCGTCCCCGGTGCAGTCCACCACGGCCCGGGCGGTGATCGCCACGGGGCCCGACTTGGTCGCGAGCACGACGCCGTCCGGGCCGTGGCCCAGCACGTCGGTGGCGAAGGCGTGGAGCAGGTACCGGACGCCGGCCTCGTCCAGGAGCTCGAGCGCCACCTGCTTGAACACCTCCGGGTCGAACGGCAGCGTGAACCCCGTGCGCTCGGAGGGACGCAGGGCGCCGCCGGCCGCCACCAGCCGTTCGAGCAGCGTCCGGAGGGCGCCCGCGACCACGGGCTCGCCCGAGCCGTGGTCGTGGGGCATCAGGTCGGTCTCGGACAGCGGGGCGGGCCGGCCGCGCTGGGTGTGGAAGGACATCAAGGGCATCACCAGCGCCGCGGTGGCGTTGCCGCCGAGGAAGCCATACCGCTCCGCCAGCACCACCTCGGCGCCGGCTGCGGCCGCGCCGAGGGCGGCCCCGAGGCCGGCCGGCCCGCCGCCGACGACCAGGACGTCCGGCTCGGCGGCCACCACCGCCTGCCGCGGCGGCAGCGAGATCGAACGGACCTGGTCGGGCGGCGACAGGGGCGGCATCGGCGCCTACCCGACCTTCTCGGTGGGGCCCGCGTCGCCCTGGGAGACCTCGCCCGTGAGGGCACGGGCCACGATCCGCGTCGTCTCCCGCGCGCGGTCCTGGAGCGCCGGCATCTGCTGGTCGAGCGTCTCGCGCACCTGGCGGCGCTCGTCCCAGCAGCGGTCGATCGACGCGAGGAGCGGGCCGGCGTGCACCTCCTCGAGCGTCCGGGCGGGCAGGCCGAGGTCTTCGAGGAAGCCCGAGACCTTCTCCGCGTATGGCAGCGGGATGAACGGCACGCGGGCGATCGCGCCGAAGATCAAGAAGTGGAGGCGCATGCCCACGACCATGTCCAGGTGCTCCATCAAGCCCAGAGCCTCCTGCGGGCCGTACTCGCCCTTCAGCACGGAGGCGCGCTCGGCCTCGGCCATCTGCGCGATCACCGCGTGGGACTCCCGGATGTCGCCGCGCTCCATCGGCACGAAGAGCAGGTCGGCGTCGAGCCGGTCCGCGATGAAGTCCGCGGCATTGGCCACCAGCGTGTGGTAGGCGACCTCGCTCAGGTTCGGGGCCGCCGGTCCCACCTCGCGCACCGACATCCCGACCAGATGCCGTTCCTTGCGGATCCCCTCCCGCTTCAGCATGGTGGCCGTGAACGGCTTCGGGGTCAGGAGCAGCGCCGGGTCGGCGGTGACCACGATCTCGCGCTTGACGCCGACCTCTTCGAGCAGGCGTTTCGCACGCGTCTCCCGCACGGTGATGGCGCCCATCCCGTTCAGGACGCGCGCGACCACCCCGCGGGCCTCCGGCGTCTCCAGCGGTCCGGCACCGATCGCGTAGGTCGCGGTGCGCACTCCGAGCTCGTGGGCGACTTCGATCTCACGCAGGTAGGTGTGGGCCTCCTTGTCGTAGAGAAGCCCTCCGCCGCCGAGCAGCAGCAGGTCCAGGCCACGGATCTCGGGAACAATCTCGTCGCGCGCGGCCTCCCGTACCGCCACGACGCGGTCGGCGGCGTGGTGCTCCTCCGTGTGCGGGGCGTTGCGCGAGAACACCACCAGCTCGACGTCCGGGACGGCGGCCCGCAGCTCCTGGATGGCGCAGGTGAGGATGGCCTCGTCCCCCAGATTGAGCCCGCCGTAGGAGCCCGAGATCCCGATCACCGCCATGTCGCCCTCCCCGGAGCGCGCCGCGCGCCCGGAATCCCGAGCGTCGCGCGGCCGCGCGCGACGTCCACCCCCACCCTCGGCCGGCGGTCCCGGGAGGAGGCGCTGCGGGAGGAGCTGCACTGCAAGTGCGCCCGCGATCGGTGATGCCTCACTCGCGCCCCGCTGGAACGAGGCCTGGAGCCGGGAAGCCGAGATTCCAGGCCCTCTTGCCCGGGTAGCCGCACCAAGCTAACGCCAGAATAGACCAGCCCGGAGCGCGTCGCCATGGGGGTTCCTCTCACACGCCTCCTCGGTGTGAGTGACCTCCCGGGTCTGTCACCGGCAAAGGCGCCAGTGCAATCGACCCGTGCAAGCCTGGTACCCGACCTGACGCCTCCCGAGGGCGAGGCAAAACCCCAACCTGCGGTGGGCCCTTCCGCGAGTGCCCCCGCCGCTGTCCCCGGACCGCGACGACAAGATGTCGCTCCGGCAGACAACGTGGCGCTCGCGACGAGCGATGATCCGGGCTGGCGCCGCGGGCAGGCGGGGGTCCGCCGGACTCGCGGGGCGCTGCCGGGTCAGACTCAGGCGGGTGTCCGCGTTGAGGGGTCGGGGTCGGAGCTCGCGAGGCCGAGAGCGACCTGGTCCTTCGCCCACCGCTGGAGGGTGCGGACGCTGACGCCGAGGATACGGGCCGCCGCGCGTCGGTCACCCCCCGTCTCCTCGAGAACCTCCCGCACGTACCGGGCCTGGAACTCGGCCAGCGTCGGGCGCAGTCGGCCTGATGACGGCGAGCTCATCCCGGGCAGGGGGCGCACCTCACGGAGCGTCAGCGTCGGCCCGGCTGCCAGCGCCACGGCTCGGGTCACCGTGTTCTCCAGCTCGCGGACGTTTCCGGGCCACGAGTGGGCGATGAGCCACTCCATGGCGTCTGGAGCGAGGCTCGTGATCGGCTTTCCGGTCTCCGCGGCGGCGCGCTCGAGGAAGTGCCGGGCCAGGAGCGGGATGTCTTCGGGGCGTTCTCGAAGGCTCGGCAGTCGGACCGGGATGACCGCGAGGCGGTAGTAGAGGTCCTCGCGGAACCGGCCCTCGCGGACGCGCGCCGCGAGGTCGGTGTTGGTCGCGGAGACGACGCGGAAGTCCAGCTGGATGCTCTGCCGCCCCCCGACGGGCCGCACGGCCTTATCGTCCAGGACGCGGAGCAGCTTGGCCTGGAGCGCCAGCGCCATGTCGCCCACCTCGTCGAGGAACAGGGTGCCCTCGTGGGCCTCCCGGAGGAGCCCGAGCCGCCGCCGGTCGGCGCCGGTGAACGCCCCTCGCTCGTGGCCGAACAGCTCGGCCTCGAGGAGGGTCTCGGGGATCGCCGCGCAGTTCACGGGAACGAAGGGCCCTCGGCTGCGCGAGCCGGCCAGATGGAGGGCTCGCGCGGCCAGCTCCTTGCCCGTCCCGGACTCACCGAGCAGCAGCACGCTGGCGTCCGAGGTCGCCGCTGTCCGCAGGACCTCGAGGGCGGCCTGCATCGCCCGGGACCGGCCGATGAGGTTCTCCCAGCCGTACCGACGCTCGACTTCGCGCCGGAGCCGCTGGTTCTCCTCTCGGATCGCGCGGTCGTCGAGAGCCCGCTGGACGGCCAGCGTCGCCTCCTCGAGCTTGAAGGGCTTGGTCAGGTAGTCGAACGCTCCCTGCCGCATGGCGGTGATGGCGGTCTCGAGGCTGCCGAAGGCCGTCATGAGGATCACGCGCGCTTCCGGTGCGCGCTCCCGGACCTCCCGGAGGAGCGCGAGCCCGTCCATGCCCTCCATGCGAAGGTCGGTCAGCACCACGGCGGGCTCGGCCCGGGCTGTCTCGGCGAGGGCGGCGGGGGCGTCCGTGACCCCGGTGACCTCGTACCCCTCACTGCGGAGGGCGGTCACGAGGAGGTCGACCTGGTCGGCCTCGTTGTCGACGACGATGATCCGCGCGCTCATCGAGCAGCCGCGTCCTCCCGGAGCGGGCGCACGACGTCATGCTGACACGCACGCCGGGCACCGTCAACGATGGCCGCACGCGCAGCCGGACCCCTCGCGCGCCGACGAGGGCCCTTGCCCCGCCGGCTCGCCCTGAGCGAGAGTCGGGGTGAGGACGGCGGCATGGCCCACCTGTCGGCCCGGGGCACGAGGACGCCGGCGACCTGGCTGGCGAGACGCTGGCTGGACGTGGGCTGCGCGCTGCCGCTGTTCGCCTACGTCCTGCTGCTCACGGTCGTGCCCATCCTCGACACGGTCCGTCTCTCGTTCACCGGATCGGGCGATGCGGCGTTTCCGTCGCTGGCCAGCTACCGGGCCATCTTCGCCTCGGAGGTGTTCCGCACGGCGGTGGGGAACACGGTGGTGGTGGCGCTGCTCTCGATGGCCCTCCAGCTGCTGGTTGGTCTGGGCGTCGCCCTGGCGCTCCACCGGCGGTTCCCCCTGCGCGGGGTGGTCCGCACGATCGTCCTCCTCCCGCTCGGGGTCCCCACCGTGGTCGCGGGCGCCGTGATGCTCCTGGTCTTCGCGCGCTCCGGCTACGCGAACGCGCTGCTCTTCGCCCTGGCCGACCTGGTGAACCTCGTGCCCGGCGTCCAGTGGCAGTTCACGCCGCTCGCCTGGGTGGTGGCGGGGGGGTGGCGGTCGCTGCTCACGTTGGCCATCGCCGACATGTGGAAGGTGCTCCCCCTCGTGGTCCTCATCTTTCTGGCCGGCCTCCAGGCCATCGCGCCCGAACTCTACGAGGCCGCGGGCGTGGACGGCGCGTCACGGTGGCAACGCTTCCGCTATGTCACGCTGCCCCTGCTCGCCCCGTACGTGACCATGGCGGTCATCCTGCGCGCGATCGACGCCTTCCGGCTCTTCGAGTTGGCCCTCGTGCTCACCGGGCGCGTGGAGCCGGTGCTCGGCACCTACATCTGGAGCCGGTACGGCCCGCCCACGCACGACCCGTTCACCGCCGCGGCCGCGGCCGTGGTGCTGGCGGGGCTCATCGCCGCCTTCGTGGCGCTCTACCTCGCGCTGGTGGTCAGGCGAGCCGAGGCGACCGCGTGAGGAACCCCGGGCCCACGACGCGAGAGCGTGGCGATGCTTGTCCGGGGGTACGCCCGTGAGGCGGCGCATGCGAAGCTCCGCCGGCGAGCGCGTGGGCCAGGTGTCGTTCGCGGCGTGGGTTCTCCTCTTCACGCTCCTCGTCCTGTTCCCCTTGTACCTCCTCGTGATGGTCTCCGTCGCGCCCGGGAGCGCCATCTTCGGCGAGCGGCCGGCCCTCTGGGTGACCGAGCCCACCCTTCGCTTCTGGCGACGGGTGATCGAGCGGGGGGACCTGGCGGCCCCGGTCGTGAAGAGCCTGACCGTCGCCACCGCCGTGACCCTGGCCGCCATCGCCCTGGCGGCGCCCGCGGCGTACGTCCTCGCGCGCCTCCCGGCCCGCGTCCGCTACCCCCTGGTGGTCGGCCTCCTGGTGACCCGCATGTTCCCCGAGTTCGTCGTCGGCGTGTCGGTGGCCACCCGCTTCGCGCAACTCGGGCTGGTCGACGATTACCCGGGCCTGATCCTGGCGCACCTCATCCCCTCTCTCCCCTTCGTCGCCTGGATCCTCGTCGGTACCTTCGAGGGCATTCCTCGGGATCTCGAACAGGCCGCGGCCGTGGACGGGGCCTCCCGGCTCCAGACGCTGGCCCGGGTCGTCTTCCCCGCGGCGGCCCCGGGCATCGCCGTGGCGGCTCTGTTCGTGTGGCTCTACTCCTGGAACGAGTTCCTCTACGCGCGACTCCTCACCACCAGCCAGAACACGCTGCCTCTTCAGGTCTTCCAGGCCGTGGACCGAGGGGCGAAGCAGCAGATGGCCGCCGTCGCAGCGGTCCTCGTCCTCCCGATCCTGCCGGTGGTCTACGTGCTGCAGCGGCACCTGCGCCCCGGCGTCCTGGCGGGCGCCATCAAGGCGTGACGCCGGCCGCCTCGGGTTTCGCGGCGCCGCGCCTGGGCGCCTGGGCTCGCTGACGCTCCGCGGCTGCCGCCGTCCGGGGCACGCACCGCGTCAGTCGGCGCCCCAGACGAGGGACTCGTGGACCCACCCGCGGCTGCCGTCGCCGAGCTCGACCTCCACCCATCGGCCGGCGTCCCGCACGACGGGGAACGCGAGGCCGTACTCGGCGGTCGAGATGACGGGGTGGCTCGTCCCCGGTCCGGATCGGATGTTCGCGCGGGACGCTGTCACGATCACCGCCGGCCCTGGCTCGGTCAGCGACGCGTGGACCCAGCCCACGTATCCCTCGAAGTCCCGGACCTTCAGCCAGGCGCCCCTTCGCGTCAGGACCTGGAGCGGGTCATGCTCGTACGCGCGCCCGAGGATCGAGGTCTTGGTGCTCGGTCCCTCCCGCACGTTGGCGATACCCACATTCACGCGCACGAAGGAGACGGCACCGGCCCCGGCGAGCGTCACGAGGAGGACCAGGGCCGGCATGCCGACGACCACCCGGGTAGCTCCGCTTCGCGCCATTCGCATCACCCCCTGAGTCGGCATTGGGCGCGAGCAACTTGCGTACCAGCCGCGAACGCCGGTGCCGCCAGCCGCTGGACACCGGCTTTTCGGCGTCATCGTGTCCGCGAGCACGACACGGTGTCGCCAACGCGAAGGCTCGGGGGAGGTGGCACCGCGGTTGCACATTCGCCCGGCATCACGACCGGGCGCGCCTGCGGATCGCCGCGCCCGAAACGGAGGTCCCCATGCTTTCGACGCTACACGCAGTTGGTACGCCCGAGACCGCCCGGGACGGCCTGCCGGCACGGCCCTCGCCGCTCGGCGTGCCGCCCCCGGACGTCTGGGCGGTGGTGTTGGCCGGAGGAGAGGGTCGGCGCCTCCGGCGGTTCGTTCGACGCATCCTCCAGAACGACCGTCCGAAACAGTTCTGCCGCATCATCGGCACGCGCTCCATGCTCCGACACACGTGGGATCGTGCGCTCGGCCTCGTGAACCCGGCGCAGATCCTGACGGTCCTCACGGGCGGCCAAGAGCGCTACCTCGAGGAGGAAATCCCCGGGGGGGTGCCGGGCCGGATCCTCGTGCAGCCGGAGAACAGGGACACGGCCCCGGGACTGCTGCTCCCCCTCCTCTGGATTCGCCGACGCGCACCCGCCGCGACGGTCGTCGTCATGCCGGCAGACCACTTCGTCTGGGAGGAGCGACGCTTCGTCGCCCACATCGGGGCCGCTGCCGCCGTCGCGGCGCGATCGCCCGAGCGGCTGGTGCTCCTGGGCGTCGAGGCGACAGGGCCCGACGCCGGATACGGCTGGATCGGCCCTGGCACCCCGCTCGCCGGAGAATCCGGGCACGAGTTGTACACGGTGCGCCGCTTCTGGGAGAAGCCGGAGCGGGAGACGGCCATGCGCCTCTTCGCCGGCGGCCATTTCTGGAACACGCTGGTCGTCGCCGGCCGACTCGATGGCTTTCTGAGGTTGGCCGAGCAGCGTCTCCCCGAGCTCCTCCGCGCGCTCGGTCAAGTGGACCCGATCCCGGAGACGCCCACGGACGAGCTCCGAGACGCCTACCGGCGGATCGCCCCGACCAACTTCTCGGAAGCTCTGCTGGCGCGGTGTCCGGAGGCGCTCAGCCTTCTGGTAGTCCGCGGCGTCTACTGGAGCGACTGGGGGGATCCCGACCGCATCTTCGAGACGCTCTGCCGATTCAACCGCCGTCCCGCCTGGTGGTTGAGTTACGTCCGGGCCCGCATCGAGCAGCCCGAGGAGTGGCGAGCGGCGGACCCGTCGTCCGCGTGACATTCTGTCGTTGCGGCGACATCGCGTCGCCGCGCCGCACGGCGCGGAGCGCCCGAACGTCCGCCGTAGCGGCCAATCGCCGGCATACCGGTCCGGCATCCGCCTTGCTACGTGTCTGATCGTCGCCACCGGCTCCCGGCGATCGCGAGCGTGGATCGTCGATGGGCCGAACCGCGGCAACGCGGCGGCGGCGCCGTGCGCGTGCGTTCACCCTTTGCACCCCCCAGGGGAAACATGCTGCGCCGCGGGGGTCTCACCCCCGCACCACGCGCGGAGCCGGTGGCGATCCATCTCACCGGCGCCCGGGCGCCTCAGGCGCCCGGCGGCGGGTCCGGCCCCCCCAGGATCGCGACCGAATCGGGCGGCAGATCCACGGCCCCTCGCGTGACGGTGACCGCCGGGTCCGAAGCCAGCAGGAGCCGGTGGGCCCGGCTCCCCGCGCACGGGACCCGCTGCGAGGCGCTCCCCACGTTGCAGACGACGCGGATCGCGCCCCGCTCGAGCACGAGCCACCGGGCGTCTTCGTCGAAGGCGACGTGAACCGACTGCATCCGGCCGTCCGACAGCACGGGCAGCTCGCGTCGGAGCCGGATCAGCCGGCGGTGCCAGTCGAGGAGGCTCGCGTGGGGCTCCCGCGCCGGCTCTCGCCAATCCAGCTTCGAGCGATCGAACGTCTCCGCGGCCTGCGGGTCCGGCACTTGCTCCGGATTCCAGCCGAAGGCCGCGCACTCCTGCCGGCGTCCGTCGCGCACGGCGCGGGCGAGCTGGGGGTCGTCGTGGTCGGTGAAGTAGAGGAACGGCGTGGTCGCCCCCCACTCCTCCCCCTGGAAGAGCATGGGCACGAAGGGAGCGGTGAGGAGGAGCGCGGCGCCCACGCGGAGCCGGCCGGAGCTCATGAGCCGACTCGACCGCTCGCCCAGGGCTCGGTTGCCCACCTGGTCGTGGTTCTGGAGGCAGCCCACGAACCGGTGTCCCGAGAGGTCCCGGACGGGCCGCCCGTGACGCCGCCGCCGGTAGGCGGAGTAGCGCCCGGCATAGACGAATCCCTCGCGGAGCGCCGTGGCCACGTCGTGGAGGCTCCCGAAGTCCGCGTAGTACCCCGAGCGCTCGCCGGTGAGCACCGCGTGCAGCGCGTGGTGGAAGTCCTCGTTCCACTGCGCGTCGAGGCCGTAGCCGCCGAGAGCGGGAGGCGCGACGAGGCGGGGATCGTTGAGGTCGCTCTCCGCGACCAGCGCGAGGTGGCGGCCGAGATGGGCTTGGAGCGCGTGGACCTCGCAGGCCAGCTGCTCGAGGAACGGGGTGGCGGACTGATCGAAGATCGCGTGCACGGCGTCGATCCGGAGGCCGTCCAGGTGGTAGTCCCGCAGCCACATCTGCGCGTTGTCGCAGAGGAAGCGCCGGACCTCGTCGCTCTCCGGCCCATCCAGGTTGACGGCCGGCCCCCACGGCGTGACGTGGCGGTCGGTGAAATAGGGGCCGAACCGGCTCAGGTAGTTGCCGCTGGGCCCGAGGTGGTTGTAGACCACGTCCAGAAGCACGGCGAGGCCACGGGCGTGGCACGCGTCCACGAGGCGCTTGAAGCCGCTCGGTCCGCCGTAGGCGTGGTGCGGCGCGTAGAGGTCCACCCCGTCGTAGCCCCAGCCCCGGGCTCCGGGGAGCTCGGCCACGGGCATCAGCTCGACGTGCGTCACGCCGAGGTCCACCAGGTGGTCGAGTCGATCGATCGCGGCGTCGAAGGTTCCGGCCGGGGTGAAAGTGCCGACGTGGAGCTCGTAGATGACGGCCAAAGCCAGCGGGCCCGGTCGCCAGCCGGTATCCGTCCAGTGGAACGCGGCGTGGTCGAGCACCCGGGACGGCCCATGCACGCCGGACGGCTGCCAGGGGGAGCGCGGATCGGGAAGCGGCGTGCCTCCGTCCACGGCGAAGGCGTAGTCCGCGCCGGGGCCGGCTTCCGGGACGTCGACGGCCCACCACCCCGCGGCCTCGCCGGTCATGGGGACGCAGCGGGGCCCGAGGACCAGCTCGACTCGCCGGGCGCGAGGTGCCCACACGCGAAATGTCGCCATGGCGGCTCCCCCTCGACTCTAGCAGGTGACGCGGGGCGGGGCGAGAGCGCGCACCCGACGCAGCGCCGCCGGCCTCGGCGTGCACGCCCGGTGGACACTGGCCTGCCTGGGGGCGCCTTGACAGGCCTCCGGGTTCCCCTTAGGTTCGTCGCGCCAGGCGGTGGCGCCGGCGGACCGGGAGAGGGCCTGAGGAATGCATCGGGAGGTCGGCCTCATCTTCGCCGGCATCGGCGCCACCCTGACCCTGGGTGGCGGCCCGATCCTCTCCCAGGGGGTGTTCTCGGCCGTGGTCCTGATGGTGGTCGTCACCACGCTCGTCACCCCGCCGGGGCTCCGCTGGGCCTTCGGGCGGCGCGCGCGCGGGCGCGGCGAGCATCACGGGACGCGCTGGGGCACGGGAGAGACCCTGCACCATCACCCGTAGGAGGAGCGTCCATGCCGTCACTCTCCGTTGAGACCCTCGCGCCGTTGCTCCTGGGCGCCGCACTGTCGTTCGGTCGGTCGGTCCTGCGCATCGGGCTCGTGGTCCTGGCCGGATACGTGGGCGTGCGCCTCCTGCGGGCCGGCCTGCGCCGCCTGGAGGCGATCCTGATCCGAGCCGGGGAAGCCGCCCAGCCCGTCCCCGGCGCCACCGCCAAGCGGGTGGCCACGCTGCTCGGCCTCGTGCAGACCCTCGCCCTGGTGCTGATCTGGGGACTCGTCGCGGTCATCGGCCTGGATCAGCTCGGTTTCGACATCACCCCGATCATCGCCGGCGCGGGGATCGTCGGCCTGGCTGTCGGGTTCGGGGCCCAGAACCTCGTCCGGGATCTGATCAGCGGCTTCTTCCTCGTCCTGGAGAACCAGGTGCGTGTGGGGGACGTCGCGGTCGTGAACGGGGTGGGCGGCCTGGTCGAGGCGATCACGTTCCGGACCATCGTCCTCCGAGACCTGAGCGGGGTCGTGCATGTCTTCCCGAACGGCACCGTCAACACGCTCGCCAACATGACCAAGGGGTGGTCGGCCTACGTCATCGACGTCGGAGTGGCCTACCGGGAGGACACCGACCGGGTCGTCGGCGTCATGCGCCGCGTCGCGGAGGAACTCCGGGGTGACCCCGGGTACGCGGAGGCGCTGCTCGAGCCCCTGGAGATCTTCGGGGTGGACAGCTTCGGGGAGTCGGAGGTCACCATCAAGGCCCGCCTCAAGACCCTGCCGGGCCAGCAGTGGACGGTGGGCCGCGAGTACCGGCGCTGTCTGAAGAAGGCTTTCGATGCCGAGGGGATCGAGATCCCCTTCCCCCACCGGTCCATCTACGTGGGCGAGATCACGAAGCCGTTGCCGGTGCTCCTCCAGTCTGGGACCCCGACAGTGTCCGCCGGGGCGGGCCCGGTTGACCCGTCAGGCCGCGACCCGTCCTGACACGCCTCCCGATCACCCGGGGTAGCCGGGACGGAGGACCCAGGCATCTCCTCCTGCGCCCTCAGTCTGCCTCACGCGGGCCAGGCCTCGCGCGCCGCCTCGCGGGACACCACCACGATGCCCGATGGGCTGACGACGAACCGACTCCGATCGTGGTCGAGATCGTGGCCCACATGCTCCCCCTCGGGGACGCGGATCCCGACGTCGATGATCGCGCGCCGGATCCGCGCGTGGCGGCCGACGTCCACGTTCTCGAAGAGGACCGAGTCCTCGACCAGCGACCGACTGTGGAGCCGGACCCACGGACCCAGGACGGAGTGGACGACCCGGGCCCCGCTCACGATGCATCCGGGGGAGACGATGGAATCGGTCGCCATGCCGGTCCGGTCGGGCTCGCTGTGGACGAACTTGGGCGGCGGCGCCAGGGATGGCACGCCCCGGATCGGCCACTCGGTGTCGTAGAGGTTGAACTCCGGATTCACCGCGATCAGGTCCATGTTGGCCTGGTAGTACGCGTCGAGCGTTCCCACGTCGCGCCAGTAGACCCCGCCGCTCCGGTTCGCGTCCCGGAAGTCGTACGCGTAGACGCGGCCGCCCTTGGCCATCCGCGGGACCAGGTCCCGGCCGCAGTCGTGCAGGCTCGCTGGATCCTCCGAGTCCTGCCACAGGGCCTCGAGGAGGGCCGACGGCCGGAACACGTACACGCCCATCGAGGCGAGACATCGATCCGGGGCGTCCGGGAGGTAGACGGGCTCCGCCGGTTTTTCCTGGAACCCGGTGATCCGGTCAGCCTCGCCCACCTCCAGCACCCCGAAGTGCGGACCCTCGGCCCGCGGCACGATCACCGCGCCGACGGTCAGGTCGGCCCCGCGCCCCTCGTGGAACGCCACCATCGCCCGGTAATCCATCTTGTACACGTGATCGCCCGAGAGCACGACCACGCAACGCGGCGCCGCCTGTTCGACGATCGCCCGGCTCTGGAAGAGTGCGTCGGCCGTACCGCGGTAGCCCTCCCCGCTCTGCGCGAACTGGGGTGGCAGCACCTGGAGGGTCTCCCCCCGGACCGGAGAGAAGTACGACCGCCAGCCCTCGTGGACGTGCCGGATCAGCTCGGCGGAGAGGTGCTGGACGAGCACGTGGACATCCAGGAGGCCCGAGTTGACGCAGTTGCTCAGGGTGAAGTCGATGAGCCGATAGACCCCTCCCATCGGAACGGCCGGCTTGGGCCGCTCGGCGGTCAGAGGCTCGAGGCGCTGGCCTCGGCCTCCCGCGAGGATGAACGTCAGGCTGCGATCACGCGACATTGACATGCTTCGAACTCCCGCTGCCGTCCCGGCACAGGTGCAAGCCGAATGCCGCCGGGTCTACGGCCTGAGGCTGAGCGCCGGATCCGCGCTCCGCCGGGTGGCGCACGGGCGCGCCCGGATCACGACCCGGGAGTGCTCGCCGGGCGACAGGTTGGCGCCCCGGCGACGCCTTGTCGCAGAGGCCCACGCCCCTAGCCGGATGAACACGCGACGTTTCGGCCGGCACGTCAGTCACTTCCCCGGCCCATCGAGGTGGCACAGGTCTTGCCCCTCCGTGTGGCGGCGAGCCAGTGCAGGATCGCCGCTGGACAAGGAGGACGGACCATGAGCAGCGCCGGAAACGTCGGAGTCGGCGTGATGCTGGGGGCCTTGGCGCTGACGGCCTGCGCCCAGCAACCCGAGCAGGGCGCGACCGCGCGTGTCGAGGAGAAGATCGTTCGCCTGACGCCGGGTACCGCCAACGTCAAGATCGGATTCCTGACCGGTGAGCTGCGCGATCTCAGGGTGATGCAGCGCACCGAGGCAGGGACCGGGCGGGTGGTCGCGGCCCCGAAGTTCCAGGCCCTCTTGCGCCTCAAGAATGCCTCGGAGGATCAGGCGGCGCGCCTGGTCTCGGGTCGGATCGAGTACGCCGATGCGGGCGGCAAGACCATCCGACTGGCGGAGGGCCGAGGAGACACCACCTTCCGGTTCTACTCCTACGGCCCCGAGCGCCTGGATCCGGGTCTCGAGGTGTCGCAGGAAATCGACGTCCCATTCCCGGCGGCCGCGCTCGGCGAGACCCCGGTCCGCGACATTCGCCTCGAGGTGGTCTACCTGCCGCTGCCCTATCGGGAAGGGCACGCCACCATCGCGGTCGCCCAGTAGCGCGAGCACGCCGACCGCGGCGCCGGGGCTTGACCATGTCCCAGGATCAGCTCCCGGAGGCGCCGCCATGGCGTCGTCGCCATCACCGGGGCGACGCGTGTGACCCCGACCGGGCGGCACGAACGGCGGCATCAGCCGGCAGCCGCCGGGCGGAAGTCCTCGATCGCCGCCGCGTACACGCCTTCGGCACGCTCGGCGACACGGGCCCAGCTGAAGCGCTCTTCCACTCGCTGTCGCCCCGCCCGACCCATGGCACGCGCCTCGGACGGGTGCTCGAGCATCCACCGGATGGCCCGGGCGAGCTCGTCCGCCCGGCCGGCGGGGACGAGGAGTCCGGTCTCGCGCTCCGCGACGACCTCCGGGATGCCGCCGACCGCCGAGGCCACCACCGGCGTCTCGCACGCCATCGCCTCCAGGTTGATCAACCCGAAGGGCTCGTAGACCGAGGGACAGACGAAGAGGGCCGCGTGGCTGCAGAGCTGGATCACCTCGTCGACGGGAACCATCTCCCGGATCCAGACGGCGCGGGGATGCTCGGCCGCGGCTCGGCGGAAGCGCGCCTCGATCTCGGCGGTATCCGGCGACGCCGCGCACAGCACGACCTGTGCCCCGGCCGGCAGCTCCCGGGTCGCCTCCAGGAGGTGGAACAGTCCCTTCTGCTCGGAGAGGCGGCCCACGAAGAGGACGTACGGCTCCCGGATGCCCCGGCGCTCGAGCGCCTCGCGCCGCTGCGTGCGCCGGTAGCGATCCGGGTCGATGCCGTTGTGAACCACCACCACCCGGCCGGGGTCGACGCCGAAGTGGCGAAGGATGTCCTCGCGCATGGCGCCCGAGACGGCGATCACGCGGTCCGCGGCTTCGACCGCGCTCTTCTCGGCCCAGGTCGACAGGCCGTAACCCGGCCCCAGCTGGTCGGCCTTCCAGGGCCGCAGCGGCTCCAGGCTGTGCACGGTCACGACCAGGGGGATCCGGTAAAGCGTGCGGACCAGGTACCCCGCCAGGCTGGCGTACCAGGTGTGGGCGTGGACCACGTCCGCATCGGTGGCGTCGCGGGCCATGGCGAGCCCGATGGAGAACGCTTCCAGCGCCGAGGCGAAGCGCGGCCCGTCAGGCCCCGGCGCGACCCGCTCCCAGGGCTGGTACCCTCGCACCAGGACGCCCTCGGGCCCGGGATCGGGCTGCCCGAAACACCGGACCTCGACGCCGATGCGCCGGCTCAGGGCCCGCGTGAGCTGGTCCACGACGACGCCCGCCCCGCCGTAGACGTGCGGCGGGTATTCCCGGGTCAGGATCAGCGCCTTCACGGTCGTCTAGCCTACCACCCGGTGAGCGATGCGGGCCCCGGTGATGCCTCGGATCGTCCATGGCCTCTTCCCCCGGTGCGGCGCCCCTTCTTCTGGTAGGATTCGGAGTCGTCGGAGGACCGATGCGAACGCGTCCCGGTCATCCGTATCCCCTCGGCGCCACCTGGGACGGGGCGGGAGTGAACTTCGCCCTCTTCTCGGAGAACGCGACGGCGGTCGAGCTGTGCCTCTACGACGACAACGGGCGGGATGAGGTGCGGATCCCGCTGACCGAGCAGACCGACCAGATCTGGCACATCCACCTCCCGGAAGCTCGCCCCGGCCAGCGCTACGGCTACCGGGTCCACGGTCCCTACGAGCCGGCCAAGGGGCACCGGTTCAACCCGGCGAAGCTCCTCCTCGACCCGTACGCGAAGGCCCTCGACGGCACGGTCCAGTGGAGCGACGCCCTGTTCGGCTACGTGGTCGGCCACCCCGAGGAAGACCTCAGCCGGGACGACCGGGACAGCGCCGCCGGCCTGCCCAAGTGCGTGGTGATCGACCCGGCGTTCACGTGGGGGGACGACCGGCCGCCGCGCATTCCGTGGAACGACACGATCATCTACGAGATCCACGTGAAAGGCTTCACCGCCCGGCATCCGGATGTCCCGAAGCCGCTGCGCGGGACGTACGCGGGCCTCTCGTGCCCCGCGGTCGTCGAGTACCTCCGCTTCCTCGGGGTCACCGCGGTGGAGCTGATGCCGGTGCACCAGTTCGTCTACGACAAGCACCTCGTGGACCGGGGCCTCGTGAACTACTGGGGGTACAACTCCATCGGCTTCTTCGCGCCGGACGCCCGCTACGCGGCGACCGGCCGGCTGGGGCAGCAGGTGACCGAGTTCAAGACGATGGTCAAGACGCTCCACCAGGCCGGGATCGAGGTCATCCTGGACGTGGTCTACAACCACACCGCCGAGGGCAACCACCTGGGTTCGACCCTCTGCTTCCGTGGCATCGACAACGCCGCCTACTACCGCCTGGTGGTGGACAGCCCGCGGTACTACATGGACTACACGGGATGCGGGAACACGCTGGACATGATGCATCCCCGGACGCTCCAGCTGATCATGGACAGCCTGCGGTACTGGGTTCTCGAGATGCGCGTGGACGGCTTCCGCTTCGACCTGGCTGCGGCCCTGGCCCGGGAGCTCCACGACGTCGACCGGCTGGGCGCGTTTTTCGACATCATCCATCAGGATCCCGTGATTTCCCAGGTCAAGCTGATCGCCGAGCCGTGGGATCTGGGGGCCGGCGGCTACCAGGTCGGCAACTTCCCGGTGCTCTGGGCCGAGTGGAACGGCGAGTACCGCGATACGGTGCGGCGCTTCTGGCGGGGGGACGAAGGTCAAGCGGCCGGCCTCGGGTACCGGCTGACGGGCAGCAGCGATCTCTACGAGCGGAGTGGCCGGCGGCCGTATGCCAGCGTCAACTTCGTGACGGCCCACGACGGCTTCACCCTCCACGATCTGGTCGGCTACAACGAGAAGCACAACGAAGCCAACGGCGAGGACAACCGGGACGGCACCGACAACAATCTCTCGTGGAACTGCGGGGCGGAGGGGCCGACGGACGAGCCCGCGGTCCTGACCTTGCGATGGCGCCAGATACGGAACTTCCTCGCGACGCTGCTGCTCTCCCAGGGCGTGCCCATGCTGTGCGCGGGCGACGAGGTTGCGCGCACGCAGCGGGGCAACAACAACGCCTACTGCCAGGACAACGCCCTGAGCTGGTTTGACTGGGGCCTGGACCAGTCACGGCGGGATCTCCTGGCCTTCGTGCGGGGCCTCATCGCGCTGCGCCGCCGCCACCCGGTGCTGCGGCGTCGCCACTTCTTCCAGGGGCGGCCCATCCGGGGGTCCGAGGTGAAGGACCTCGCGTGGTTCCGCCCGGACGGCCGCGAGATGACGGAGGACGACTGGAACAACCCGAACACGCGGTGGCTCGGCCTCCGGCTTTCCGGCGACGCCATCGACGAGGTCGACAGCCGGGGCGAGCCCGTCACCGACGACACGCTGCTCCTCCTCGTCAACGCCCACCACGAGCCCATTCCCTGCGTCCTCCCGGCCCACCGGCGAGGGCTGCAGTGGGAAGCCCTCCTGGACACGCGGCAGGCCGACGCACGGCCGGCGCGGGGCCGCCTACGCGGGGGCGACCGCTATGAACTGGAGGGCCGATCCCTGGCCCTGCTGAGGCTGCGCCCCAAGCCTCGGCGCCCGATCCGAACGCCCGGCGACGAGCGGCGGCGGGGAGCCGCGCTGACCGAAGGCTGAGGTGCCATGGTGCAGGCCCGCACCCTCGTGATCGTCCTGATCCTGGTTCTGCTCGGGGCCTTCGCCTGGCTCAACTGGGCCACCTTCACCACGCCGACGCCCCTCCATCTCCTTGTGACCCGCATGGAAGCGCCGCTCGGGCTCCTCATGCTGGGCGTGGTGGCGACTCTGACCCTGCTATACTTCTTGCTCGCCGTGGGGCTCGAGACGACCGCCCTGCTCGAAGCCCGGCGTCACGCTCGCGAGCTCGAGGCCCAGCGGAAGCTCGCCGAGGACGCCGAGGCCTCGCGCTACACCGAGCTGCGGCGGTTCCTGGACGCCGAGCTGGCGGCCTTGCGCGCCGCACCGACCGAAGCCGGCCGCGAGGTCATCGCCCGGCTCGAGCGCCTGGAAGAGGCGCTCAAAGCCGAGGTGGAGCGGGCCGGCAACACCCTGGCCGCTTACATCGGTGAGCTGGAAGACCGCCTGACCCGCGACAGCGCGCCGCCACCCGATGATCGCGGGACCCAGCGGGCGGGGCAGCCCGCGGACGGCAGGACCCAGCCCTGAAGGCAGCGGCAGGCTCTCGAAGGTCCGTCACGATCGTCGACCCCTCCGCATTGCCGTGAGTCTCCAGCCCAGGGCGACCGGCGGCGCCGTGACCCTCTTCCGGGTGTGGGGGATCCCCGTCCGGATCCATGCGAGCTGGCTCGTCATCTTCGGGCTGATCGCGTGGAGCCTGTCCGTGGGTTACTTCCCGCAGGTCCTGCCGGACTTCCCGATCGCGACCTACTGGCTCGGCGGGGCGGTCGCGGCCCTCCTGCTCTTCGCATCCGTCCTTCTCCACGAGCTCTCCCATTCCCTGGTGGCGCGGCGGGCCGGGCTCCCCGTCTCGGGGATCACGCTCCACGTCTTCGGCGGGGTCTCCGAGCTGGAGCAGGAACCGAATGCTCCGGGCGTCGAATTCTCGATCGCGATCGTGGGGCCGCTCACCAGCTTCCTCGTCGCGGCCGTCGCCGCCCTGGGCGCGACGCTGACCGGGGCCCTTCCCATCGTGACGGCGATCCTCCGGTACCTCGCCCTGGTGAACACGGTCCTCGGCCTCTTCAACCTCGTCCCCGGCTTCCCCCTGGACGGGGGACGCGTATTGCGCGCGGCGCTCTGGAAGGCCAGGGGTGACCTCCGGTGGGCGACGCAGGTCGCGAGCCGCGCCGGGTCCGCGGTGGCGTTCCTGCTGATCGCGCTGGGCATTCTGCGCGGGCTGACGGGCGAGTTCCTCGGAGGGCTCTGGTTCGTCTTGATCGGCCTCTTCCTGCGTCAGGCGGCCGAGGGGAGCTATCAGCAGCTCCTGCTGCGCCGCGCCCTCGCCCCCCTGTCGGTCCGGGACGTCATGACGCGACAGGTCCTGCACATCTCCCCGGACCTCGCGCTCGCACGGGTCGTGGACGAGTTCTTCTGGCGCCACCACGTCTCGAGCTTCCCCGTGGTCGAGGGCCGACGAGTGGTCGGCATCCTGAGCATCCACCAACTGGGCGACGTCCCGCAGGAGCGCTGGATCGAGACGCCGGTCCGTCAGGTCATGCGCCGGCTCGACGACTCGCTGACGGCCGCGCCCGGAGACGGGCTCTGGACCGCGTTGGAAAAGCTCTCCGGAAACGGACTCGGGCGGCTCGCGGTGGTCGAGGACGGAGCGCTCGTCGGGTACCTGAGCCTCAAGGATGTCCTCCACGTCCTGGGGCTCCAGCGCGTCCGTGCACGCGTCTCGCCCCCGGAGGGCCGGTGAGGGCGGTTCGCCTGCTCGAGGCGAGCAAGCTCGCGGACCATTGCGTCGAGTCTCGCCGACGCTGTCGCCTCGACCGTCGCGCGCTCGTTTCCGCTCGCCGGGCTCCGGCACTCGTCTGCTCGCATCTCCGGCCCTCCCTTTCGCTCGCGGAGCGACCGCACCTTGACTCGGGTTCCCCTCACTGCTGATCAGAAGTACCGCCCGTCCTTCGTGTTCGACCACCTGGTCGTCTTCAACTGGCCGGGATCATCGGCGATAGCCGTGATGACCGGGCGTGAGCCCCGTGTCGCCCTGGGGGCCGCCGCGACATCGAGTCGCGTCCTCGACAGCGTGTCGTGGCGGACGAGCGTGACCGGCGCGCGCGGTTCCGCTCCAACTGCGCGCCACGCATGGCTCTCGCGTGCGAGACCGCGGCCTGGCATCGCGGTTGCAATGCCACAAAACTACGGCCTAAGCATCCGTCCCGCTCCACGAAAGGAGGTGCCACATGGTGCACGTTACAGAGCGCGCCAAGGAGGTGCTGCTGGAGAAAAAGCGGTCGGCGAACATCAACGATCCCGAGGTGGGCCTGAGGTTGGCGCATAGCCCCGGCGGAGGGCTGGCGCTGTTCGCGGACCGGATGAAGGCCGGCGATCAGGTCGTGAAGCACAAGGACTCGACGGTGCTACTGGTAGACACCGAGCTATCCGAGCTCGTCCTCGCCGGCCGGACCGTCGACTGCACGCAGAGCGGCGAAAAAACGGCTCTCGTCCTCACTGCGCCGGGTAGCCGTGCGCCCGGGCAGCGATGAGCTCACGAGGCTGGCCGGGCCCCGGCGGCGACCGGAGCGACGACCTGCGAGAGCTGGCCCGTCGCGCCCGGGGGCTCTTGCCCGGGCTGCGCTCTGGCTCCATCGGGATCGGCGTGGCCGCGGTCCTCCTGCTGATCCTGCTCTGGTCGAGCTGGTTCACGGTGCAACCCGAGGAGAGCGGCGTGGTCCAGCGCTTCGGGGCAGTGGTCCGGACCGTGGGGCCAGGCCTCCACTTCAAGCTGCCGTACGGCATCGAGACGGCCCGTCTGGTGCCCACCGCCCGGGTCCTCAAGGAGGAATTCGGATTCCGGACAGACGCCACCAGGCCCGGCCAGCGGACGCAGTACGCGGACAACAAGGCGTTCAAGGACGAATCGCTGATGCTCACGGGAGACCTGAATGTGATCGACGTGCAGTGGATCGTCCAGTACCGGATCGAGGACCCGGTCCGCTACCTCTTCCGGGTCCGGGAGTCCCGGCAGACGATCCGGGACATTGCCGAGGCGGTCATGCGCCGGATCGTCGGCAACCGGCTGGGCAGCGACGTCCTCACCGTCGGTCGGGTGGCCGTCTCGACCGAGATGAAGGAGGAGATGCAGAAGATTCTCAGCGACTACGAGACCGGCGTCCGCCTGGTCACCGTGGAGCTCCAGGACGTGACGCCCCCGGATCCCGTCAAGCCCGCCTTCAACGAGGTCAACGAGGCGCGCCAGGACCGGGAACGGAGCATCAACCAGGCCCAGGAGCAGGCCAACCGGGAGATCCCCAAGGCGCGGGGCGAGGCGGCCCGGACGATCACCGAGGCCGACGGCTATGCCGTCGAGCGGGTCAACCGGGCCAACGGAGAGGCGACGCGATTCCGCGCCATCCTGGACGAGTACCAGCGGGCGCCGGAGGTCACTCGCCGCCGCCTGTACCTGGAGGCCTTGGGCGCCATCCTGCCCGGGGCGAAGGCGCTCTACATCGTCGACGGCGCCCAGAAGGCCCTGGTGCCCTGGCTCCAGGTGGAGTCGGGTGACAAGCCGGCCGCAGGAGGGAAGTAGCCATGAAGACACCGATGAAGGTCGGGGTCGGCACCCTCGCGGTGGTGATCCTCCTCGTGCTCGCCGGGACCTTCTACACCCTGCAGGAGGGCCAGCAGGCGGTCATTGTGCAGTTCGGCCGGCCCGTGGGTGTGCCGGTGACCGCAGCGGGTCTGCACGTCAAGCTGCCCTTTGTCCAGGAGGTCCGGCGCTTCGAGAAGCGCCTCCTCATCTGGGATGGCGACCCCAACCAGATCCCCACCAAAGGGCGGGAGTTCATCTGGGTGGACACCACCGCGCGCTGGCGGATCGCCGACGCCAAGAAGTTCCTGGAGAACGTGGCCACGGAGGCCGGGGCCCGGTCTCGCCTGGACGATATCATCGATTCCGTGGTCCGGGATCAGGTCTCGGCCAGCGAGCTGGTCGAGCTGGTCCGGAGCGCCTCGTGGGTGGTCCCCGAGGGAGAGATCCTGGAGGAGGTTCCCGCCGAGGTGCGGGAGGAGCTGAAGAAGCAGGTGAGCCGCGGGCGCGAGGAGCTCACCCGGACCATCCTGACCGAGGCCCGGAAGGTCATCCCCCAGTACGGGATCGACTTGGTGGACGTGCGGATCAAGCGCCTCAACTACGTGGAGAGCGTCCGGGAGAAGGTCTACGCCCGGATGATCTCCGAGCGGAAGCGGATCGCCGCCCGCTTCCGGTCGGAGGGAGAAGGCCGGAGTGCCGAGATCCTGGGGACCATGGAGAAGGAGCTGCGCCAGATCCGCTCGGTCGCCTACCGGCGGACTCAGGAGATCCGGGGGAAGGCCGACGCCGAGGCCACGCGCGTCTATGGCGACGCCTACAACCGCAATCCCGAGTTCTACGCCTTCTCGCGGACCCTGGAGGCCTACAAGGAGGGGCAGAACAAGAACTCGATCTTGATCCTCACCACCGACAGCGACTACTTCCGGTACCTGAAGGACTCGGCGGGCCGGTATCCGGCCCGCTAGCCCGGAGGGTTCGATGGACGCGGACTTCGCCCGCCGGGCGCTACGCGCGGCCAGGCTGGACGCTCAGCTCTTCGAGGAGGTCGAGGACGACCCGCGCGCGACCGCGCAGGCGGGCGGCGTCGTCGTGCTCGCGGCCGTCGCTGCCGGCGTCGGCTCCGGTGGCCGGGGGCTCGGCGAGATCGCCCTGGGGACGGTGGCGGCCCTCGTCAGCTGGTTCGTCTGGGCCTACCTCGCCTACTGGATCGGCACCCGACTGTTCCCCGAGCCGGCGACGCGCGCGAGCCATGCCGAGCTCCTGCGCACGGTGGGCTTCGCGAGCGCCCCGGGCGTGCTCCGCGTGCTCGGCGTGATCGGGCCCCTTCGGGCTCTCGTGTTCTTCGTGGCCGGGCTCTGGATGCTCGTGGCGACTGTGATCGCGGTCAGGCAGGCGCTTGACTACGAAAGCACATGGCGGGCGCTCGGCGTCAGCGCGATCGGCTGGGCCGTCCAGGCCGTCCTGCTCGCGACGACCCTCTGGCTCCTGGGCGGTCCCGGGCGCCCGGCCTGAGGCCCGCGCCGGCGACGAGAAATTCGTGAAACCCGCATGAGAAACCGTCTTCGCGACCCGGCCGCCTGCGGAACTCAGCGACCACAAAGAAGAGGAAGTCCCCGCGCACGCCACCTCCCACAGTAAGCGATTTCTCACGCCCGCCTCACCGCGATCTCATCTGTCGTCGGTACCAGTACAGCAGAGCCCGCCGCGTGGCCACCACCGAAGCGGGACGCGCGGATGTCTGGGAGGCGACAGGCTGACGCCGCCACGACGGGCTGTCAGGACGCCGCTGGCCCTGTTTCGGCGATCCGGAGATTCTGGAGGCGGCCCGGGAGTGGCACGCCGCTTGCTAGAGCCCCAAGGCACGTTGAATACCCCAGCCGGATCGTCGGGGCGCGGTCGTCGGAGCGTCGCCGAGTGGCTTCTGGCCTGGTCGAGCCTGGGATCGGCGGCTCCGCCCGCGGCCGGAAGACGGACGTTGACCGAGGGAGCCTTCCGGCCGCACCATTGCTAGGAGACGCACATGTCCCAGCCAGTCAGGATTCTCGTCGTGGACGACGATGCCGAGATGCGCGCGCTCCTGTCGGACGAGCTGCGGCAGGAGGGGTACGAGGTCGCCGAGGCAGCCGACGGCGCCGAGGCGGTCCTGGCCTGCCGGAGCCAGGAGTTTGACGTCATCCTGATGGACAAGAACATGCCGGGACCCAGCGGGCTCGACCTGCTCCCGGGCTTCCGGCGCGCGTGTCCGCGGTCGCGCATCATCATGATGACCGCGTTCGGGGATGTCCCCTCCTACGTCGAGGCAGCCGAGCGAGGGGCGGCGGACTACCTCTTCAAGCCCTTCCGCATGGAGGAGATGAAGGTCGCGATCCGGAAGGCTCTCGGCGTGCAGGCCCCGTCGCCCGCGTGACCGGAGCGCCCCGTTTCCCCGCGGGGTTGCCAACGGGATGAAGAACCTCACGACCCGCCTGGTCATCCTGCTGATGCTCGCGCTCATGGTCATCACCGGGGCATTCGACTACTTCCGCCTGGTCCGCGAGCGCGACCGACTCATCGAGCAGACCCGCCAGGACACCCGGATCTTCGCCGAGACCCTGGCCCTCGCCGTCAGCCGCAACGTCCGGCGCGGGCGCACCACGGAAGAGCTCAAGGAGCTGCTGGACGAGATCCTGGCCCGTCCCGGGCTCCTGTGGCTCGCGATCTACGACCCGAGCGGCCAGATGGTCGCGGCCAGCGTCCGGGTGGACGCGACGGTCCCCCCGGCCGATGACGCGATCCGGGAGACCATCCGGATCCGCGCCGCGAGCTCCACCATCCTGCCTGGCAAAGGGGCGGAAGGGAGCCTCACCCTCCGCACCCTCGTCCGGGGTGAGGAGAGCGGGGGGAGTGCGATCCTGCGCCACATCCAGCCCGTCCGCTGGCCGGACCGGCGGACGGCCGCCCTCGAGCTCTTGCAGAGCCTGGCCGGCGTCGAGCACGAGTTCGCCGGATCGATCCGGGAGCGCGTGCTCGGCCGTCTCGCCGTCCTGGTCGTCTTCGTCCTCTCCATCGTGGCCGTCACGCGCTGGAGCATCGCCCTGCCCATCCGCGCGCTCATCCGGGGCGCGCGGGCCGTGGGTGGAGGCGACCTCAGCCAGCGGATCGGCGTCCGTCGCCGGGACGAGGTCGGGCAGCTCGCCGACGAGTTCAACCGCATGGCCGAGAATCTCGAGAGCGCCCACCGGGCGCTGGTCGTGCAGTCGGAGGAGCGCCTGCGGCTCGAGCGTGAAGTCCAGCAGGCGCAGAAGCTCGCGGCCGTCGGGATGCTCGCGGCCGAGGTCGCCCACGAGGTGGGCACACCGCTGAACATCATCTCCGGCCGGGCCGAAGTCCTGGACCGCAACCTCGCGACCGATCACCCGGGGCGTCGGCACCTCGAGGTGATCCTCCGCCAGACGGAGCGGATCACCGCGATCATCCGGGCTCTCCTGGACTACACGCGACCCCGGCGGCCGACCCTCCGCGAGGAGGCCCTGCCCCCGCTCCTGGCCCGGGTCGCCGACCTCGCGGCGGGCCGCGACCGCGCCAAGCGCGTCCGGATCCACCTGGATCTCCCGGGCGCGCTCCCGCGGGTCCTCGCGGACGCGGACCAGATCCAGCAGCTTTTCCTCAACGTGCTCGCGAACGCCGTCGACGCGTCGCCGCCGGGTGGCACCATCCGGGTGACCGAGGGGCCGGACCCGGTCCTCCGTTCCGAAGGGCGGGCCGGGATCTTGCGCGGGGAGGCGACGCGGCCCTGCCTCGCGATCCACGTCGTGGACCAGGGGCCCGGGCTGAGCGCGGACGAGCTCACGCGCGTGTTCGAGCCGTTCTTCTCCACGAAGAAGCGGGGTCACGGCACCGGGCTCGGCCTCCCGATCGTCGAAGAGATCGTGCGGGCGCACGACGGGGACGTGGAGATGCTGAGCATCCCGGGAACCGGCACCGAGGTCATCGTGCGGTTGCCCCTCGCGGGGGAAGAGGCGAACGGTTCGGCGCCAGTGAAATCACCCGCGGCCGGTGAGCATGGGCGGTGACCTGACGATTCCCGAGCGGGAGCCGGAGCCCCAGGCGCGCGTCCCGCTGGCGACCTACCGGCTGCAGCTCAACCAGTCGCTAACCTTCGCGGAGGCCGAACGGCTCGTGCCGTATCTGCACCGCCTGGGAATCAGCGATGTCTACGCCTCGTCGTACCTCGCGGCGCGCGCCGGGAGCCCTCACGGCTACGACGTGGTCGACCACAACGCGCTGAACCCCGAGATCGGCTCCGAGGAGTCGTACGAGCGCTTCGTCGCCGCCCTCCGGGCCCGGAACATGGGCCAGCTCCTCGACGTCGTGCCGAACCACATGGGCATCGCCCAGGGGGCGAACCGCTGGTGGAACGACGTCCTGGAGAACGGTCCCAGCTCACCGTACGCGGACTTCTTCGACATCGACTGGGACCCGGTCGCGCGCGAGCTCGGGAACCGCGTCCTGCTCCCCGTCCTGAGCGACCAGTACGGTCGGGTCCTCGAGGGCCAGGCGCTGGTGCTGGAGCTGGTCGAGGGGGCCTTCCGACTCCGGTATGAGGATGCGGTGCTTCCGGTGGACCCCGGGTCGACCCCGCAGATCCTCGCCTACCGCCTGGATGCGCTCGCCACCACGCTGGGCGAAGGCAACCCCGAGCTCCAGGAGTACCAGAGCATCATCACCGCCCTGACCAACCTCCCGGCGAGGACGCAGACGGAGCCGGACCGCGTCCGGGAGCGCCTGCGGGAGAAGGAGGTGATCCGCCGGCGGCTGGCGCGGCTCATGGAGACGTGCGAGCCGATCCGCCAGTCGATCGAGGAGACGCTCTACGTCTTCAACGGCAAGCGGGGGGATCCCCGGAGCTTCGACTTCCTGGATCGGCTCCTCGCCGACCAGGCCTACCGGCTGGCCCACTGGCGGGTGGCCGCCGAGGAGATCAACTACCGCCGGTTCTTCGACGTGAACGAGCTGGCGGCGATCCGGATGGAGAACCCGGCCGTCTTCCAGGAGACGCACCGTCTGATCCTGCGACTCGTGGAGGAGGGCAAGGTCACCGGGCTCCGGATTGACCACCCCGACGGGCTCTTCGACCCGCGGCGCTACTTCATGGCCCTCCAGCGGGCGCGGTTTGCGCAGGGGGTGCGCGCACGGCTCCTCTGCGAGGGGACGCCGACCGAGGCGGAGCTGGAGGCGGCCGTGGCGCGGGCCGCCGACGCGTTCCAGGCCGCGTGCGAGGCCGAGCCGTCGCGTGCGGGCTGCCGTCCCCTCTACGTGGTGGCCGAGAAGATCCTGGCCCGCGGGGAGCGGCTGCCCACGCGCTGGACGATGTACGGGACTACCGGATACGAGTTCCTGAACCTGGTGGGCGGGCTCTTCGTCGAGGGGGCGAACGCCCGTGCGATGACGGCGGCCTACACCGCCTTCACCGACCAGCGGACGTCCTACGTCGACCTCGTGTACGCCTCCAAGCAGCTGATCATGGAGGTCGCCATGTCCAGCGAGCTGAGCGTCCTGGGACACGCGCTCAGCCGCCTGGCGAGCCGGAACCGGTACTCCCGGGACTTCACCCTGAAGAGCCTCACGGACGCCCTCCGCGAGGTGATCGCCTGCTTCCCCGTCTACCGGACCTACATCGACCCCGGCGACCTCGAGGTCGCGCTCCAGGACCGCGCGTGCGTCGAGGTGGCGGTGGCCTTCGCGAAGCGGCGGAACCCCGCGACCAACGTCTCGGTCTTCGACTTCGTGCGGGACGTGCTCCTCCTGCGGTATCCCGACCACGCCGACGAGGCCTACCGGCGCGACCAGCAGGCCTTCGTCCAGAAGTTCCAGCAACTCACGGCACCCGTCACCGCGAAGGGGGTGGAGGACACGGCTTGCTACCGGTACAACCGCCTGGTCAGTCTCAACGAGGTGGGCGGGGAGCCGGAGCAGTTCGGGGTCACGCTGGAGGAGTTCCACAAGCAGTGTGCGGCGCGCCAGGCGCAGTGGCCCGCGGGGCTGTCGGCCACCTCGACGCACGACACCAAGCGGAGCGAGGACGTGCGGGCCAGGATCCACGTGCTGTCGGAGATCCCGCGGGAGTGGCGGGCGGCGGTGACGCGCTGGCACCGGTGGAACCGACGCCACGTGACGCAGATCGATGGCCGTCCCGCGCCCGACCGGAACGACGAGTACCTGCTCTACCAGACGCTGGTGGGCGCCTGGCCCCTCGGCACGCCGAATCCCGACGAGCTGAGCGTCTTCACCGCCCGCGTTCAGGCCTACATGACCAAGGCCGCGAGGGAGGCGAAGGTTCACACGAGCTGGATCAACCCCAGCCAGGCGTACGACGAAGCGATGGCCGCGTTCGTGGCCCGGATCCTGACCCCGGACCCGCCAAACCGGTTCTTCGCCGACTTCACGGCGTTCCGCCGGCCGATCGCGCGGCTCGGGATGGTCAACAGCCTGGCCCAGACCCTCCTCAAGATCGCCGCGCCCGGCGTCCCGGACTTCTACCAGGGCACCGAACTCTGGGACCTGAGCCTCGTCGACCCGGACAACCGTCGCCCGGTGGATTTCGCGGCTCGCATGGCCGCTCTCGACGAGCTCCGCACCCGGATCGCGGCCGGAGACCTCATGGGCCTGGCGCGCGACCTGTTCCAACGGTGGACCGACGGCCGGATCAAGCTGTACACGATCCACCGAGCGCTCGTATGGCGGCGGTCGATGGCGGAGCTGTTCCGGGCCGGCGAGTACGTCCCGCTCGGGACTGCGGGGCGCCACGCGGCGCACGTGTGCGCCTTCGCGCGTCGCCACGGGGCCGCCGGTGTCGTCGCCACGGTGCCCCGGCTCACGGCCCGGCTCACCGAGCAGGGGACGCGGTGGCCCGTGGGGGCGGACGTCTGGGAAGATACGGTCGTGGTGCTGCCGCCGGACCTCGCCGCCGAGGCCTACCACGACGCGTTCACGGGCGGGACGGTCAGGCCGATGCCGCGGAACGGCCAGGTCGTCCTGGCCGTCAGTGCCCTCCTGGCGGAGTTCCCCGTGGCACTGGTGCATGTCGGCGGCGCCCCGCGCCCGGCGGCCACGGGTGGCTCCGGCGGAGGCACGGCATGGGACTGACCACGACCTCCCCCGTCCGCGGCACCGTCCGGACGGTCTGGATCGCCGACGTGCGGCCGGAGCTGGACGGCGGCCGGTTTCCGGTCAAGCGCGTCGTCGGCGAGATGCTGGAGGTCACAGCCGACGTCCTGCAGGAAGGTCACGGGGCGCTGGCGGCGGTGCTTCGCTACCGGACCGTCAAGGACACGATTTGGCACGAGGTCCGGATGACTCCGCTCGAGAACGACCGGTGGATCGCCCGGTTCCCCCTGGAAGAGAACACCCGGTATCTCTACACCGTCGAGGCCTGGCCGGACGCCTACGGCTCCTGGGCCGCTGATCTCCGCAAGCGCCAGCAGGCGAGCATGGACGTGGGCAGCGAGCTGCTCGAGGGGGCCGCGCTCCTGCGAGGGGCGCTGTCGCGGGTTCCCGGCGCCGACCGGGCGCGACTGGAGGCGCGGCTGCGGGCGTTCGAGGAGGCGGACACACCGGCCCGGCGGGCCCGGGTGCTTCTCGACGAGGAGACCGCGGACCTCATGGAGCGCTACCCGGACCGGAGCGGCGCCAGCCGGTACGACCGGGAGCCGGAGGTGGTGGTGGATCGGTCCCTGGCCTGCTTCGGGGCCTGGTACGAGATGTTCCCCCGCTCGCAGGGTCGGGTGCCCGGCCAGCACGGCACCTTCAAGGACTGCATCGATCGCCTGCCCAACATCGCCGCCATGGGGTTCGATGTCCTCTATCTGCCCCCCATCCACCCCGTGGGCCGGAGCTTCCGCAAGGGGCGAAACAACAGCCTGGCGGCGGGTCCGGACGACCCCGGCTCGCCCTGGGCCATCGGGAACGAGCACGGGGGCCACAAGGCGGTGGAGCCGGCGCTCGGGACGCTGGACGACTTCCGCGCCTTCGTCCACGCCGCCCGGGAGCACGGGATCGAGATCGCCCTGGACTACGCCCTCCAGTGCTCGCCCGACCATCCGTACGTGCGCGAGCACCCCGAGTGGTTCCACCGGCGGCCCGACGGGACGATCAAGTACGCCGAGAACCCGCCGAAGAAGTACCAGGACATCTACCCGCTGAACTTCTACTGCCGGGACCGCGACGCGCTCTGGGAGGAGCTTCGCAGCGTCCTGGTGTTCTGGATCGAGCAGGGCGTGCGGATCTTCCGCGTCGACAACCCCCACACCAAGCCGATCCCGTTCTGGGCCTGGCTCATCCGCGAGGTCCAGGCGGTGTACCCGGAGGTGATCTTCCTCTCGGAGGCGTTCACCCGCCCCAGGCTCATGCAGGCCCTGGCCAAGGTCGGGTTCACGCAGTCGTACACCTACTTCACGTGGCGGACCTTCAAGGACGAGCTGACCGCCTACTTCACCGAGCTCACCCAGACCGAGACCGCGGAGTACTTCCGGGGCAACCTGTTCACCAACACGCCCGACATCCTTCCCCCCATCCTCCAGCAGGGCGGGCGACCGGCGTTCAAGATGCGCCTTTGCCTGGCCGCGACCCTGTCGCCCGTCTACGGGATTTTCAGTGGCTTCGAGCTCTGCGAGAACACGCCCATCCCGGGGACCGAGGAGTATCTGAACTCCGAGAAATACGAGGTCAAGGTGCGCGATTGGGACGCGCCCGGCAACATCAATGACTACGTCGCTCGCATTAACGGAATCCGACGGGCCAACCCGGCCCTCCAGGAGTACCGGAACCTCGAATTCTACGACGCCGACGACGACAACGTCCTCTTCTACGGCAAGCGCAGCCGGGACGGCGGGAACGTCATCTGGGTCGCGGTGAACCTCGATCCCTTCGAGGCCCACGAGGCCCGGCTTCGGCTGCCGCTGGCCAAGCTGGGCCTGGCACCGGACCAGCGCATCCAGGTCCACGAGCTGATCGGCGACCGGCTGCAACTCTGGCGAGGGCCCACGCACGTGATCCGCCTGGACCCTCGTGACGAGCCCGCCGCGATCTTCCGGGTCGTCCCGTTCTCCCGGAAGGCCTACACCGACCCCTGCTACTGAGGATCGGACGGCAGCGAGGCGACCGTGGACGAGCCCTGGTACAAGGACGCCGTCTTCTACGAGCTGCCCGTCCGGGCGTTCCAGGACTCGAACGACGACGGGGTCGGCGACTTCCAGGGCCTCAGCCAGCGCCTCGACTACCTCCAGGACCTGGGGGTCGACTGTCTCTGGCTCCTGCCGTTCTACCCGTCACCCTTGCGAGACGACGGCTACGACATCGCGGACTACCGCGACGTTTCGCCGGTCTACGGGAAGACGGCGGACTTCGAGGCCTTCCTCCGCGAGGCCCACCGCCGGCGCATCCGGGTCATCGCCGACCTCGTGATCAACCACACCTCCGACCAGCATCCGTGGTTTCAGGCGGCCCGCTCGTCGCCCGACTCGCCCTACCGCCCGTACTACGTCTGGAGTGATACCGACCAGCGATACCGTGACGCCCGGATCATCTTCGTCGACACGGAGAAGTCCAACTGGACATGGGACCCCGCGGGGAAGGCCTACTACTGGCACCGGTTCTTCAGCCACCAGCCCGACCTCAACTACGACAACCCGGCGGTCCAGGCGGCGATGCTGGACGTGATGCGCTTCTGGCTCGACAAGGGGCTCGACGGGTTTCGCTGTGACGCCGCTCCCTACCTCTTCGAGCGGGAGGGCACCAACTGCGAGAACCTCCCCGAGACGCACGCCTTCCTCAAGCGGCTCCGCGCCGCTCTGGACGCCCAGTATCGCGGGCGGATCCTCCTGGCCGAGGCCAACCAGTGGCCCAGGGACGTCCGCCCCTATTTCGGCGACGGCGACGAGTTCCACATGGCGTTCCACTTCCCGCTCATGCCCCGGATCTTCATGGCGGTCCACCGGGCCGACCGGCAGCCGATCGTGGACATGTTCCGCCACACCCCCGCCGTCCCGGACACCTGCCAGTGGTGCTTCTTCCTCCGGAACCACGACGAGCTGACCCTGGAGATGTGCACCGACCCCGAGCGAGACTACATGTACTACGCCTATGCGCAGGATCCGACGATGAAGCTCAACATCGGGATCCGGCGTCGACTCGCCCCTCTCCTGGACAACGACCGGGCGAAGATCCAGCTCCTCAACGCGCTGCTCTTCTCGCTCCCCGGCACGCCCATCGTCTATTACGGCGACGAGATCGGCATGGGGGACAACATCCACCTGGGGGACCGTCACGGCGTCCGCACCCCGATGCAGTGGTCCGCGGATCGGAACGCCGGATTCTCCCGCGCCGACCCGGCGCAGCTTTACAGCCCCGTGATCGCCGATCCCGTCTACGGGTACCAAGCGGTCAACGTCGAGGCGCAACTCCGCACGCCCTCGTCCCTCCTCGGCTGGATGCGGCGGCTGATCGCGACGCGAAAGACCACCCGCGCGTTCGGACGCGGGAGTCTGCGATTCCTCCACCCGACCAACCTCCGGGTCCTCGCCTACCTGCGCGAGTACCGGGGCGAGACCTTTCTCGCGGTATGCAACCTCGCGAACTCCGCGGAGCCCGTGGAGCTCGATCTTCGCGAGTTCAGCGGCGCCATGCCGGAGGAGATGCTGGGTCGGACGCGCTTCCCGACCGTCAGGGACCATCCCTACTTCCTGAGCCTGGGGCCGTACGGTTTCTACTGGTTCAGGCTGCACCGGCTCGGCGCCGCCGAGGACACGGCCTATGGGATCGAAGGCTCGGTCGTCTAGGGGGCGAGGACGGACGCCGCTCTCAGCCGAGCCGCTGGTCGAGAGGGCTGCGAGCGCGCTGGTGGCGCATCTGCCGGGGCAGCGCTGGTTCGGCGCGAAGGCCCGCACCATCGCGGCGGTCACGCCGGTGGACTGGGCGCCGGTTTCCGGGACGCGCGGGCTCCTGGCTCTGTTCCGCGTCAGCTTCACGGACGGAGAGTCCGAACGCTACCTCGTGCCCCTCCTGGACGACGACGTCTCCCTCGAGGACGGGAGCCTCGCGGAGGCCCTGGACGACCTCCGCTTCTGCGCCGCGCTGGTCGAGCAGGTCCAGCGCGGCGGGTCCCTCGCGGGGCAGCGCGGCGTCTTCCGATTCAGTCCCACGCCGGTGCTGGGAGACCTTCTGCCGGAGCCCCCCCACGAGGTCGTCCGCATGGCCGCCGAGCAGAGCAACACCTCGCTCCTGGTGGACGGAAAGGCGATCTTGAAACTGTTCCGGAAGCTCGAACCGGGGCCGAACCCCGAGTTCGAGCTGACAGACTTCCTGACGCGCGAGACAGAGTTCCGTGGTGCCCCACGGCTGGCGGGCTCCATCGTGCACGAGCTCCAGGGGGAGGAACCCGCCACCGTCGGCGTCCTTCACGAGTTCGTCCCCACCGAGGGCGACGCCTGGACGGCGACGCAGGCGCGGCTCGCGGAATACTACGCGGCGGTGAACGGCCGGGATGCGGGCAGCCAGCCCAACCCGGCCCTGGGCCGGGCGCTGGCGGCCGCGGACGCGAGGGAGGCCCGGGAGTTGGGAGCGCTCACGGGCCGCCTCCACGTCGCGCTGGCCTCCGCCCCTCCCGACTCGCCGCTGGGGGTAGAGCCCATCACGCCCGCGGACCTCACGGCCTGGCACGCGCAGATGGAGCGGCACCTGGATCGGGTCATGGCCGAGCTCGCCGCGGCCCTCGATGCGCTGCCTGCCGCGCCCCGGGATGTCGCCCGACGGGCCCTGGAGGAGGCCCCGCGCTTTCGCGAGGGCCTGGCCGCGGTGCAGGGGCTCGCGACCGAGCCGGTGGCGAAGATCCGGATCCACGGCGACTACCACCTGGGCCAGGTCCTGAGGACCGCGGGCGGCTTCGTGATCGTCGACTTCGAGGGCGAGCCGGCCCGCCCCCTGGCTGAGCGGCGAGCGAAGCAGTGCGCCCTCAAGGACGTGGCGGGCATGCTGCGATCCTTCGCGTACGCCGCCCGGGCAGCGCTGCTCCGGGCCGCAGAGGCGGGCGAGGCGGACGCGGCCGGGAGCGGGCGGCTGGCGCCGTGGGCGGACGCGTGGGAAGACGGGGTCCGCACCGCATTCCTGGAGGGATACCTGGCCGAGACCCGGGAGCGGGGCGCACAGCTCTTGCCGCGCGAGCGCCAGACGCTCGACGCGGTTCTCCGGGTCTTCGAGCTCGACAAGGCGATCTACGAGCTCCGCTACGAGCTGAACCACCGCCCGGCGTGGCTCGAGATTCCCCTCCACGGGTTGCGCCGCGCCGTCACGGTCACGCCCAAGGCCGAGGCGCCGGAGCTGCGGCCGGGAGAGGGACCCTTCGGTTTCGTCGCCTGCCTGGAGCTCCGCGAGTTCGTGGGGGTCCGCGCGGAGAACGAGCGCCAGCTGGCCGAGCTGATCGAGCAGGTGCCCCTGGACTCCATCTACTACCACACGCACGGCTTCCTCCTCCGCCACAAATTCGTCGCCGGGCTCTACCCGAACGACTTCGCGACGTGGGTCGCGGCTCATGTCGGCGATCGGGCCCTGGGCGAGCGCCTCGCGATGGTCGACCCGGCGGAGTTCCCGGACCTCCAGACCCTCCGGGAGGAGCTGGTCGCGGTCATCGACGACCACCTGCGGAGCCTGTCCATCGTCCCGGGCACGATCCTGGGCGACCCGTTCGAGTTCCTCCAGTCCCGCATCGTGGAGATCCCGACGGGGGTCCAGGCGCGGACTCTCCCCGAGTTTCGCCACGCCCTGCTCGAGGTGGACGTCAGCGCCATCTACCACCATCTGGTGGAGGCGCGCCTGCGGCTCGGGCGCGGCCAGAACGACTTCGCCGCCTGGCTCGAGCGCGGACTCGGACTGCCCCGGCTCGCCGCGAGGATCCGCGCGGTGAGCCCGTACGCCGACACCCTGGAGCGGACGCGGGCCCGGTTGATCCAGCTCTGCGACGAGGCGCTCGCGGAAGGAGCGGGATCCTGACCCCGGCCCGGCTCGAGGACTATCGGGAGGTCGCACCCCGGGGGACCATCGAACTGCTGCTCCGCCTGGCCGAGCGGCTGCGGGGGCGACGCTTTCTCCACGTCAACGCCAGCCGGTTCGGGGGCGGGTCGACCGAGACCCTGACGCGGCTGGTCCCCATGATGCAGGACCTGGGGATCGACGCAGCCTGGGAGGTGGTCGTCGGAGACCCGGAGTTTTACGCCACCGTCCGCCTCCTCGAGGCAGCCCTGGGCGGTCTCGAACGGCAGGTGACCGGGGCCGCGCTGCGCTCGTACGGGGACACCGCGGCCGCGAACGCGACCAAGCTCCCGCTGGACGCGGATCTTGTGATGGTCCACGATCTCGCGCCGCTACCCCTGGTTCGGCACCGACCCGACGGCGGACGCTGGGTCTGGCGCTGCTACGGCGACCTCTCCCGCGCCTACCGACGGGTCTGGTACCTGGTCCAGCGGGATCTGACCCGCTACGACGGTGCGGTGTTCTCCTTGCCCAGGTTCGCCCAGCGGCTCCCGATTCGGACGCTGATCATCCATCCGTCTATCGACCCGCTGAACGAGAAGAACCAGGAGCTGAGCCGCAGCGAGGTCCGGCAGGTCCTGGATCGCCTCCGCGTCCCCGGGGACAAGCCGATCCTCCTCCAGGTGGCGTCGTTCGCGAGGACCAAGGACGCCATCGGGGTCATCCGAGCCTACAGGCTGGTCAAGAAGCACGTGGACTGCCGGCTCGTCCTGGCCGGCGGGGGCGCCATCGACACCCCCGAGGGGACCGCGGTGCTGGCCGAGGTCCGTGAGATGGCGGCCGGCGATCCGGACCTCCACCCGCTCGTCCTGCCCCCCGACGCCGCTCGCGAGATCAACGCGCTCCAGCGCGCCGCCGCCATCGTCGTGCACAAGCCCCTGCAGGAGGACTTCGGCCTCGCGGTGGCCGAGGCGATGTGGAAGGGCAAGCCGGTGATCGGCAGCGCCGCCGGAGGCATCCCGACCCAGGTGATCTCCGAGGTCACCGGCTACGTCGTCAGCTCCGTGGAGGGGGCTGCCCTCCGCATCCGGCAGGTCCTCGGCGACGCCGACCTCGCCGCCCGGCTCGGCGGGGCCGCGCGGGAGTACGTCCGGCGGACCTTCCTCATCACCCGCCACCTCGGGGATTACCTCGCGCTCCTGGCCAGCTTCGCGGCATAGGGTGTCGCCGGATGCCCGAGGCGGAGCGGCTCGAGCGGATCCTCACGGCCGAGAGCCTCGCGGCGGTCGATGCCCTGGGGCCGATGGAGCTCGTCGTCGGCGTCCACGTCTCGGGCCAGGCCCGATACGTCGGCCAGGTGCTCGACGCCGTCAGGGCCGGGCTCGCGCGGCACTTCTCTGGCCTGAGGACGGCCCTGCTTGTGGCCGACGCGGGGTCGCAGGACGGCACCCGCGACGCGACCAGCGCGGGGATGGAGGCGGCGGCCCCCGATCCCCCTGTCCGGTACCTCGAGTACGCGGGCCCCCGCCATCGCGGCCGGGCGATCTTCGCGATCCTGGCCGTCGCGCGCCACCTCGGCGTCCGGGCTGTCGGGCTGCTGGACTGCGCGCTGACGGGTCTCCGGCCCGAGTGGATCCGGGAGCTCCTGCACCCGGTCCTCGACGCCGGAGTCGACTACGTCTCACCGGCGTACACGCTCGCGGCGTGGGAGGGCACCCTCACCACGAACCTGCTGGCCCCGGTGACTCGCGCCCTCTACGGCAAGCGGATCCGGCAACTCGTGGGCGGCTGCGCGGGACTCTCCGGAGGCCTGATCGACCGGCTCCTCGGGAGCGACGCCTGGCGGAGCGAGTGGGTGGCCCACGGCGTGGAGGTGTGGCTGCCCACGGAGGCCCTGGCCGGAGGCGTGGCAGTCGCGGAAGCTCACCTCGGGAGGAAGGGACTGGACCCAGGAGTCCAGCCCGACGTAGCGACCACGCTGGTCCGGACCGTCGGGCCCCTGTTCGCCCTGATGGAGATCCACCGGGAGGCGTGGCTGGACGTGCGGGGCAGCCAGCCCGTCTCCGGCGTAGGCGATCCGGGCGCCCCGGCAGTCGAGGCGGAGGGCCGCGAGCCCGGCGTCGAGCGGATGGTCCGTGCGTTCAAGCTCGGTCTGAAGGACCTGCTCCCGGTCTGGGAGCAGATCATGCCCGAGACAACGCTGAGCCAGCTCTACCCGCTCGGCCTCCTCGCTCCGGACGAGTTTCGGTTCCCCCTGCCCACCTGGGCCCGCGTGGTCTCCGACTTCGCCGTGACTCACCACGAGCGGCGTCTGCCGCGGGAGCACCTCCTGCGGGCGCTGACCCCCCTCTACCTGGGCCGCGTCGCGGCCTTCCTGCTCGAAGCGCGGCCCCGGTCACCGGCCCGGATCCCGGAGATCCTCGAGAACATCGGGCGGGCCTTCGAGGCGGAGAAGCCACGCCTCGCGGCTCGATGGAGGTAGCCCATGCGCGAGGCGTGGATCGACATCCTCGTCACGTCATTTCGGGATGTGGCGAACCGCCTGGCCTTCGTGGCCCCGCGGGTTCTCGCCGCGTCGACGCTCCTGCTAGCGGGCTTGGTCGTGGCCGCCCTGGCACGCCGCCTGGCCGTGCGGCTCCTGCGGACCGTGGACTTCGACGGCCGCTGCGCTCGGTGGGGGCTCACGGTGATCCTGAGCCGTCACGGGATCCGCCGGACGCCCTCGGAGACGCTCGGGGGCTTCGTGTTCTGGACGCTCTTCGCCGTCGCGCTCCTCATGGGCGTCGAGGCGCTCGACATGCCCGCCGCCGCCCGCCTCGCGGCGCTGGCCATCCGGTTCCTCCCGAACCTCCTCGTGGCGGTGCTCGTCCTGGTGATCGGGTGGCTCCTGGCGCACTTCCTCGCCGAGGCGACGCTCATCGCCGTGGTCAACGCCCAGGTCTCCGGCGCCCCGCTCATCGCCGCGCTCGTGCGATGGCTGACGCTGGCCGCCGCGGCCGGCGTGGCGCTCACGCAGCTCGACATCGCCCGCGAGATGGTCCTCCTGATCTTCGGCATCGCGTTCGGGGGGGCGGTCCTCGCCCTCGCGCTGGCCTTCGGCCTCGGCGCCCGCGAGCTAGCCCGGGACGCTCTGGAGGGCTGGTTCCGACGTCGCGAGGGGGAGGAGCCGGACCGGACCTCCCACGTCTGACGCGAATGCTCTGCACAAGACCCGGGACGCGGAGTAATTCAGTTCAGATCAGCGCGGATTCCAGGACGATGCCGCGGTCGAGGGCGCGCGCCGCGGCCTCGGCCGTCCGGGCGAGACCGGTTGGGACCTCGGGCGCCTCGCCGAGCTGGCGGAGGAGGTCGATCAGCCGGCGCATCGCCCGGATGAGGTCGCCCTCGTGCCCCCCGAACGCCTGGGCGACGACGCGCGGCCAGTCGTCGTCGCCGGACGCCCACCGGTAGACCGCCGCCACGAAGCCCGCCTGCACGGCCGCCGGGCGCACGAGGCCCACGCGCCGCTGGACCGCGAGGATCGCCGCCGCGGCCTCGTCGAGCTGCCGGACGCGCCGGCGGAGCTTCGGGCGCTGCTTGAGGAACGCGCGCGGGGGGCCCTCCTCGCCGGAGCGCGCCTCCTCCGTGAGGCACGAGCAGAGCGCGGCGACCTCTGCGGGGCCGGCCTCGTCGAAGATCCCGCGGAAGACGGCCTCGGCCACCAGGAGCTCGTGGTCGTGCCGGAGCGCCGCCACGAGCCGGCCCTTCGGGCGGAGCTCGCCCTTCTGCACGGCGTCGAACGCGTCGAGCACCTCGACGACGCGCCGGTACTCCTGCCAGAGCGCGTTCCGGACCGCGTCCAACGCGCGCGCGCGCTCCTCCGCCCGCGCCCGGTGCTTCTCGATCGCCTTCCAGGCCGCGTCGCAGCGGGTGGTGGCGCCCCACGGGCAGGCGTGGCACTCGATCTGCTCCAGCGAGTCCTCCGGGGCGTCACCCCGCTCCCGCTCGAGGAGGTGCCGGAGGTCGAGCCCGCTGAGCCTTGCCATCAGCGCCGCGCCGTCGCGGCCGAGCGTCTCCCGGAACTCCCGCCCCCAGCCGCGGTGGTGCGCCGCGAGGTCCCGGATCGCGGGCGGGAGCAGCACCGGGGGGGTCGCCCAGAACACCCGCTTGACGTTCCCGCCCTTCGTGCGGATGACCGAGCCGTGCGGGAGGAGCGTGTCCACGAGCACGCGGTTCCCGCGGAGGCGGTGGGTCCCCAGGACGACGCCGAGCCCGCTCCCGCCCCGCTGCCGGAGGAGGACGAGGCGTCCCGGCTCCAGGTCGGCGGCCGGCCGCTCCCGGCTCTGACGCGCCCGCGCGCCGAGCGCCCGGCGGCGGGCCTCGATCTCGGCGCGGAGGGCGCGGTACCGGCCGATCCGCGCGAAGTCGCCGCAGGGGGCCGCGTAGCGTTCCGCCTCGGTGAGCGCCTCGCCGGCCGCGGCGGCCTCCTCCTCGAGCCGCCGGATCCCGCGCAGCCGCTGGTGCTGGCCGAACGACGACTCCACGATGCGCCGGATCGCCGTCTCGTCGCGGACGGTGCCGATGAGCAGGGCCACAGACCCGTAACCGAGCCGGAACTGGCTCGCGATGGGCTCGGGCGGCCCGTCCACGACGGCGAGCAGCTCCTCGACGCTGTCGCGGGCGTCCAGCGCGATGACGCACTGGCCCTCGGGGTCGATGCCCCGCCGCCCCGCGCGCCCCGCCATCTGGGTCAGCTCGTTGTGGCTGAGCGTCCGGAAGCCCCGGTCGGTCCGCTTCGTGAGCCCCTGGAGGACGACGCTCCGGGCCGGCATGTGGATCCCGAGGCTCATCGTCTCCGTGGCGAACACGACCCGCACGAGCCCCCGCTCGAAGAGCAGCTCCGTCAGGCGCTTGAGGCTCGGGAGGATCCCCGCGTGGTGGGCGCCGACCCCGAGGGCCATCGCCTGGAAGATCGTCTGGTTCAGGTCGGACGCCCCGAGCACGGGCGTCTCCTCGACGGCGTCCCGGATCGCCCGCTCGACCTCGCGCCGCCGGGCCCGGTCGAGCAGCGGCTGCCCGTCGCCGAGCACGCCCTCCAGCGCCCGCTCGCACCCCACGCGGCTGAAGATGAAGTAGATCGCCGGCAGCCACTGGCGCGACGCGAGCTCCTCGATCATCGCGGTGACCGGGGCGACGGGCCGGGCATGGAAGCGCCCGCGCCGGTTGTGGTCGCCCGCCTCGATCCCCGCGAGGCGCGCGCGCCCGGCGCGGACCAGGTCCACCGGGTGGATCTCGGCCTCGACGTCGGCGACCAGGTACTGGAGCGGTACCGGCCGCCGCGGGTGGATGACGGGGACGATGGGACGGTGGACCAAGCTGATCCACTCGGCGATCTCGCGGATGTTCGCGACGGTCGCCGACAGCGCGACGAGGGTGACGTCCTTCGGCGCGTTGACGATGATCTCCTCCCACACGGTCCCGCGCCCCTCGTCTCCCATGTAGTGGCACTCGTCCAGCACCACGTCGCTCAGGCCCTCGAGGGTCCCCGTGTAGAACATGTTCCGGAGGATCTCGGTCGTCATGACCAGGACGGGCGCCCGGGGGTTCACCTTCACGTCGCCCGTGAGGATCCCCACCTCGGCGACCCCGAACTGCCGGCAGAAGTCCGCGTACTTCTGGTTGGACAGGGCCTTGAGCGGGGTCGTGTAGGCGATGCGCGTCTTCTCCCGCAGCGCCTGGTGGATCGCGAACTCCGCGATCAGCGTCTTGCCCGCGCCGGTCGGCGCCGACACGATGACCGAGGACCCCTCGAGCAGCGCGCCGATCGCGCGGACCTGGAACGCGTCGAGCGGAAAGGCGTAGCGGCGCTCGAAGCTCCGGTAGAGGTCGAGGGCGTCGGGGGAGATCCGCCCGTCCGCGAGAGCCGCCTCGAGGAGCGGGGGGGCCTGGTAGGTCACCGGCGGGGCACGAGCCTCCTGGTCGCCATTGTACACCGGCGGCCGAGCCCGGCGCGTCGGACGGGTGGGGATCAGTCCGCCGTGAATCCGTTCAGGAATTCCTCGAAGTCGGCCCGATGCTCTTCCAGGAGACCGCGATGCGTCCACGTGAAGACCTGGACCGTGCCCTGCTTGCCGCTGTAGTAGTAGCCCTGGAACACCATCGGGACTCCCTGCGCCGTGCCTTCCATTCGCAGATAGTGTTCGGGCTCACGGTTTCTGACAGCACTCTGCTCGGGATCATTGTGCTCGCCGCTGGCTAGTGGGTCGCGTAGTCGAGTCTGAGACCCCCATCGAGAAGGGCAGCCGCTTCCTGGTGTAAAAAGAGCCTCTCAACCTCCCCGTCCCGGGCTATCCCCGCAAAGGCACCCGGAAGGGGTCACAGAAGAGAGGCTCCCCGTGTGTGTATCACCCCCGACTCCTCGGTGCAAGAAAGCCGTGCGCCCGGATCCCTGCCGCATGTGTGGGGCCCGGTCGTGGTGGAACGGCGGGCGCGTCGTCGCGGAAGTCATCCATGAGCTGGGTCAGGGCGCGCGGCGCGTGATCGATGTGCTGCGCCAGCGCGCCCGCTGCTCGGATCGGCACTGCGCGGCGGGCAGCTGGACGATCTACCCCGCCGACGCGTATCCCCACCGGAGCTATCAGCTTGACGTCGTGGCGTCGGCCGTGGCCGAGGTCTGCGTTGGAGGTGGCACTCGACGAGCGGTGGCGGTGCATCACGAGTGCTCCCGCCGCAGCGTCTCTCGCTGGGTCCGCTGGACGGCGCAGCTCGCGCGTCCAGAGGACCTCGCCCGGCTGTGTGCCCGGCTGGATCCCGAGGGCCTCCCCCCTCCGACACCCGCCACGGCCGGAGGAGAGGTGAGCCGGGCCGGCGCCGTGCTGCGGCTGCTGGACCACCTCGGCGACCTTCTGCTCCGCCGGGGCGTCACCCTGCCCGGGCGGGGGCCGGGGCTCGTCCGGGTCCTCGTGGCCCAACGGGCCCGGTTCGGGGACGTCGCCTGGCTCACTCGATCGTCCCCGCCGTTGCGCGTCGCCGCGGAGGCCCTGCCGGTCTGAGGATGGGGGCGTGCCGCCGCACGTCCCCGACGACCACGCCCTCGCGATCGCCGCCTTCCGGCATCGCTGCCTGGTGGAGGCGCTCGAGGCGGACGGGGAGGAGATCCTCCCGATCCTGAAGGCCCAGGCGCGCCAGCCTCGGACCGATCCCGCGGGCCGGGCGCGGACGGTGTCCGTGCGGACGCTCGCGCGCTGGCTCGCCGCCTATCGCCGTGGCGGGCTGTTGGCGCTGTGTCCCCAACGCCGCACGGACCAGGGCTCCCTCCGCGCGATCCCCCCGGACGTCTTCGCCCGGGCCCAAGCGCTGCGGCGCCAGAAACCCGCCCGGCCCACGAAGACGATCATCGACATCCTCGTCCGCCAACAGACGGTCGCCCCGCACGCGATCGCCCGCTCGACCCTGGACCGGCACTTGGCGCGGCAGGGCCTCTCCCGCCACACCTTGCGCAGCCTCGGCCAGAAGACCTTCCGGCGGATCGCGACGACCGCCCCCTTCGAGCTCGTCGTCGCGGATTTCCATCACGGCCCCTACGTCCGCACCGCCGATGGCAGCCTGCGCCGGGCGCTGCTCGGCGCCCACATCGACCACTTCAGCCGCTACATCCCCGAAGGGCGCTACTTCCTGCACGAGGACTACGCCGCGCTGCGCTTCGGCTTCCGTCGCCTCCTGACTGGCTTCGGGCTCCCCGCCACCTACTACGTCGACCACGGCAGCGCCTTTCAAGCCACGCGGTTTCACGCCGCCTGTGACGCCCTCGGGATCCGCCTCGTCCACTCGGCGCCGTATCAGAGCGAGTGCCGCGGGGTCATCGAGCGGGTCAACCGCACGGTGAAGGAGCAATTCGAGACCGAGGTCCGCGGGCGCGAGGAGCCCCCGACCCTGGACGAGCTCAACGCCTATTTCGAAGCCTGGCTCGCCGAGCGCTACCACCGCGACCGGCATTCCGAGACCGGCGAGGCGCCCCGCGACCGGTTCCAGCGCACCGCTGTCCTCCGGCCCGCCCCCGATCTCGCCCAGGTCGACGAGCTCCTCCGGCTCCGCGAGCGTCGCCGCGTTCACAAGAAATGGTCGACCGTCGACGTCCTCGCGACGCGGTACGTCGTCGACCCCGCGCTCCGGGGCCGGAAGGTCGAGGTCCTCTACGACCCCTTCACCCCCGAGTCCGTCCTCATCGTCTTCGACGGCCGGGTCGTCCAGCGGGCCGTCCCCCAGCAGCCGGGCGCGGCCCCGCCGCAGACGACCCCGCCCGCTCCCCAGGGACCCGCCACCGACTACCTGGCCCTCCTCCGCGCCGACTACGAGCGGCGCACCCAGCGCGAACTCACCGCGCTGCGGCTCCGGACTGCCCCCGCCGTCTCCGAGCTGTCGCTGGTCGACCTCGTGGCGCTCCTGGAGGGCTGTCGCGGGACGACGCTCTCCCCGATCGAGCACACCCGGGCCGCCGCGCTCTGGCGCCAGCTCCGCCCGCTCGAACCCGCGGCGACCCGACTCGCGCTCAGTGCCGCGCACCGCCGCCTCGGCCCCGCCTTGCACCTCGACTGCTACCTCGACGCCCTCACCACGCACCTGGTGCGGCTGCGCACCAAGAAAGGCCCGATGACGCCATGACCACCCTCGAAGAGCACTTTGGCCTCACGCACGCCCCGTTCCCCAAGACCGCCCCCGAGGCCGCGCTCCTGCGCCACCCCGCCCTCGACGGGACCCTCGAGCGCCTCCGCTTCGCCCTCCGCCGCGACACCATCGCCAGCCTCGTCGCCGAGAGCGGCTGCGGCAAGAGCACGGCCCTCGCCCTCTTCGCCAAGACCCTCGATGCCGCCAGCTACCACGTCCTCGCCCTCTCGCTGACCACGGTCGGCCCCTTCGGCCTCGTCTCGCACCTCGCCGCGCTCTGCGGGCTCCGGCCCGCCCGCTTCAAGGGCACCACCGCGGCCGCCCTCCTCGCCCATCTCCGCGGCCTGCCCAAACGCACCGTCCTCCTCATCGACGAAGCGCACCTCTTGCCGGACGCCTCCCTCGAAGACCTCCGGCTCCTCACCGCCGACGACTTTGATCGCCGCAGCCCCTTCGCCCTCGTCCTCGTCGGGCAGCCCCTCCTCAAAGAGCGCCTCGCCGAACCCCAGCACTATGCCCTCGCCCAGCGCCTCGGCGTGCGGCTCCGCCTCCGCCCCCTGAACGAGTCCGAGGTCCCCCTCTTCCTCGAACGCCACCTCAACGCGGTCGGCGCCCGCAAGAATCCCTTCGAACCCGACGCCATCACCGCCCTCTTCCACCACACCCGCGGCATTCCGCGCCTCGTCCAGAACGTCGCCCTCGCCGCCATGCTGGCCGCCCTGGAGGGCGGCAAGAAGACCATCGACGCCGCCACGGTCCAACAGGCCGTGGTCGATCTGGAGGCCGTATGACCCACCACCGCCCTCGGCTGCGTCCGGCCCTGCCCCCGCTCACCCCGCGGGAAGCCCTCACCTTGTCCTATCTCTGCAGCTGGATCGATGACCTGCTCTGGATCCACTACGGTGACGAGATGATCGAACTCCTCAACCAAGGCACCTTCGTGGCCGGGACCTGGTGGTCGACCCGTCGCGATCAGGATCCGTAGGGAATCGAGCGTCGCCGGGGCGCCTCCCGAGCCCCGCGCCCCGTATCGTCCACGCCAGCGGCAAAGAAGTCGAGCCGGGAGATGTCAGAAAGCGTGGGCGCTAACAGCCGGCGGTCAGCTCGAACGCGATGTTAGTTTAGTTTAGTTGGCTCTTCCGGATCCTGTGTGGGTGAGTCATGCCCCTCCCTCGGGTGGAACCGACGCCGAGTCCGGGCCGGGTCCGTGGGGAGGGGCCCGGAAGTCCTTGGCGCCTGGACGCGGTCGGGCCTGCCCAGCGCGGCTCCGTGCGCATCTCCGCAGCCTGCGGCGCCCCCGTGCTGGCCCCAGCTATCCCCCGCATCCCCGAGCCGCGAGATCCCTGCCTCCTGCCTCCAGGGTTTGGGTCTCCGACCCACACGAAAGCCTGAAGAGCCCTATTTCTACCGGATGTCCAACCACCTGTATACGACGATGCTTGGGGTCCTTACTGAGATCACGGCTTCCACAAGGAGCACGGAAGTAACCACAACACAGGTCACGTCTCGAGTCATGGACGCAGTAGTTGCGCAGATGCAGTCCCGAGTGGCTAGGACCGAGGAGGAGATCGGTCTGCGAGTCAGCGAAGCATTGACCAAGACTGTCCCAAGGGGAGCAGTTCCCGCGGCCAAGCGCGAAGTGGCCAAAGAACTACAAGAGGCGTTTTCAACGCTGAGGAGTGTCGTGGCACCGAGCGCGCCTGACTACGATTGGGGGCCATTCATCAGGCGCCTAGATCACTTGGAGCGGAGAAACCGGTTTCTATCCGTGAAGCGCCTCCATCGGACCATTTTTGCAGACGAACCCGGCACGCAAGAGGCCCTACAACTTGCCCTAAAGCGGAAACTGCTTTTGACCTACAACATACAGAACCCGCGAGACGCCAAATTTCCTACGCTCTGCTGCAAGCTAGATCGGTCAGATCCTTTGGTGATTGCAGCTCTCAAGAGCGAAGGATAGCGAGGCGATTTTTTTCTTGACTTCCCCGGGTGTGTGGTCTATAAAGGAGCTGCGCTAGAGAGCGCTTACAATTATTGGGGGCCTTGGACTGAGTCCAGGCCCTTTTTTTGTTCCAACCCCGCGCCTCTTGAGGTCGGCCAGCTGGTCCCGCGAGCAGCTCATCATTCGATCAGGACGACCCCCCCCTTCCTCCGCCAGTTTAAGAAAACCGCTCCGACAGCGCCACGAGGGTGACGTCCTTCGGCGCGTTCACCTTCACGTCACCCGTGAGGATCCCCACCTCGGCGATCCCGAACTGCCGGCAGAAGTCCGCATACTTCTGGTTGGACAGGGCCTTGAGCGGGGTCGTGTAGGCGATGCGCGTCTTCTCCCGCAGCGCCTGGTGGATCGCGAACTCCGCGATCAGCGTCTTGCCCGCGCCGGTCGGCGCCGACACGATGACCGAGGACCCCTCGAGCAGCGCGCCGATCGCGCGGACCTGGAACGCGTCGAGCGGAAAGGCGTAGCGGCGCTCGAAGCTCCGGTAGAGGTCGAGGGCGTCGGGGGAGATCCGCCCGTCCGCGAGAGCCGCCTCGAGGAGCGGGGGGGCCTGGTAGGTCACCGGCGGGGCACGAGCCTCCTGGTCGCCATTGTACACCGGCGGCCGAGCCCGGCGCGTCGGACGGGTGGGGATCAGTCCGCCGTGAATCCGTTCAGGAATTCCTCGAAGTCGGCCCGATGCTCTTCCAGGAGACCGCGATGCGTCCACGTGAAGACCTGGACCGTGCCCTGCTTGCCGCTGTAGTAGTAGCCCTGGAACACCATCGGGACTCCCTGCGCCGTGCCTTCCATTCGCAGATAG
>Ga0137796_10000109_pt1 | contig 50587 bp, 42 predicted proteins | sample OV2TP3_FD_97704 | JGI IMG/M metagenome (GOLD analysis project Ga0137796, IMG submission 97704) | reverse complement strand
GCAACAGTGAAGCCTTGATTCAGATTGCCATGATCCATCTGTTGGTCAAGCGTCTCGCTGCCTCAGAGAGGTTTTAAAACAGCTTCTAAGGCTTATGTCACGTCGGAAGATATCGCACGGATGCCTGTGGTGAAGGAGACGCGGGACTGGGTCGGGCTGCAGCCCGGAGTCGAGCACGACGGGCGCGGGGTGCGGCAGAGCACGATGTTCACATACAATGAGCGCACTCCCGGATGGGGGGACCAGTTCGGGCCCAACATGGCGCCGATCAGCTACACGGTGGACGGCGTGCGGATGGTGAACAACGACGCGCGCGCGGTCAACCTGTTTACCGGCGTAAACCGGTCGTCCGTCCAGGAGATCTCCGTGGTGACGGGCGTGCCGGAGGCCGAATACGGGAACATGGATGCGGGCCTCATCAACATCGTGACGAAGCAGGGGGGGCAGAACTTCCACGGATTTCTCGAATACCGCTACACCCTGCCGGGCCAGAGGCACTTCGGGTTTAGCGCCTACGACCCGCGGGTGCACCTGGACCAGGCGACCGGGAAGAGCCGCATCGGCAACTATTTCGGGAGGTTCGCCGGGGATCCGCGCGCCAACTGGTTTGCCGAGCGGGAGAACATCGGCCCCGACGGGATTCCGGGGACGGAGGACGACACGGGCCGGCTGGTGCACGTGCAGCCTGACGATTACACCGACGTGGCCGGGCACCTTCTGGAGGCGTCGGTGTCCGGGCCCCTCCACAGGCGCGTGACGTTCCACGCCAGCATCCAGACCGATCGAAAACCGGCGGTCCGGCCGTTTCCTGCCCTGCGCTCGGAGCCGAACTACCAGGTGACGGGCAAGCTGACCTTCGACCTGACCCAAAACATCGACCTCAAAGTCGGCGGGGTGCTCGGCTGGAGGGACGAATTTCGGGGCGCCGGGGCTGCGCTGAGCACCGGTCAGAACATCTTCCTGCCGGCCGGGCAGTCGGGCGCAGGCCGGGAGAAAATCCTGGACGGTATGGTTTACGCGGTGATGACGCACGCCCTGTCTCCCAGGACGTTTTATGAACTGCGCATCTCTCGATCCGACAGCAAGCGGGACACGGCGGGCATGCCGCTTGACACGCAGTCGTCCACGCTGGCCGGCTTGCGGGATGCGGACGACTGGTTCCTGGCGCATCGAAACGTGCGGGACTTCCGCCTGGACCGCCAGACGCGCTACAGCCTGAAGCTCGACTTCGCGAGCCAGGTGAAAAAATCGAACTTCGTCAAGCTGGGGATCGATCTCACCCGGCTTTCGACGTGGGAGTGGGGGCAGGACAGCAGGGGCACGCCCGGAAGCTACGACGTCTGGACGCTCTACGACTACTACGAGGCCGCGAAGCGCCTCTACGGGGATGACGGGCAGATGGACTTCGTGCCGACGCTCGACCCCGTTTCGGACCTGCCCAAATGGAGCGCGGCCGGCAACCTGGACGACCCGGCCTGGAACGGGTTCAGGGACTTTCCCAGAAAGTGGATACAGGTGGCGGCCTACATCCAGGACAAGGTGGAGTTCCAGGGGATGGTGATCAACATGGGACTGCGCCTGGACGGCATTGTCCATAATGGGAAATCACGACACGAGTCGGTCTGGAATGCGATGCCGCAGCACCAGTATTTCTCCAACTGGATGCAGAACGTGCGGCGCGGGACCCAGAAACCCTACCCGGGGGACCCGCAGGCGTTCCCCCTGTGGGACGGGCCCAACCGCTGGCGCATCTCGCCCCGGTTCGGCGTGTCTCACCCCTTTTCGGAGAAGGTGGCCCTCCACTTCTCCTACGGCAAGTTCTTTCTGCAGCCGATCGCCTATCAGTTCTACGGCCAGAGCTGGCGGACGGGTTCGGGCCTGAAGATCCACGAGGACCTGAACAACGACGGCCGCCTGAGTTCCTACGAATATTACGGCGGTCTGGCGAAGGAGAACGCGTCGGGCACGACCAATCTGCGTCCCCCGACCACGGCCAGCTACGAAGCGGGTCTGGACTGGAACTTAGTGTCGGACTACAAATTCACGGGTACCTACTTTTACCGCCGGAGTGACGACTACCCCGGCAGCCAGGGGATGACTTTCTATTTGCCCGACGCGCGGAGGGACGAACTGGCGAATATGTACGTGAACCGCTACAGCGCCGAGAGCCGGGGGCTGGAGCTGGCCGTGTCGAAGCGGTTCAGCCACTTCTTCTCGTTCAACGCCTCTTACACCTGGTACTGGGAGAACAACGTGTTCTACGGCCAGGGGAACACCATACGCGACTACGGCGCCAGCCGGTTCTTCCAGGCGGACAAATACCGCTACAAGTTCCAGATCGACCCCGGCACGGGCGAGCGGGTCTACCAGCCGCTCACGGCCGCCGAGATCCAGTCCTTCGGACAGCTCAGCAACCAGCAGATCCAGGGGCAGCTCAATACGGTATTCGGGTTCCGCGTGCCGGAGGAGTTCGCCGATAATGAATTCAGGAGGCGGAGGGACGCGGGGGTGGTCGGCCTTCCCCTGAGCGGCGAGAGGGACATCGGCGTCCGGAGCTGGAATGACACGATCACGGGCATCGCCGGCCCGCAGGACCGGCGGGACGCGCCCGGCGAGGGGAGCGTCACGGCGATCTTCGCCACGCCGGCGGATTTTGGGCCGGCGTGGGGCCGGTTCCGCCCGCTGGGCGACCTGAATGTGAACCTGGTGCTGCGAGTGGACCAGGGCACCTTCTTCCGATACGTTCCGAACATCCCGTCGCCGTCCACGAACGAGCTCTACACCAACCAGACCATTCTGGCCACCGGTCCGACGGCATTCACGACGGACCTGGGGGTGCAGAAGACCTTCTCCGCAGGCGGGCTCCGGCCGACGGTTTTCTTCGAGGCGACCAACCTGTTCAACAAGAAGAACCTGAGCCCTCAGAGTTTCTTCACCACCAACAACGAAACGCCCAAGTACGGCCTGATGCCCGGCAAGCCGAACCCCTCGGTCGTGCGGAACACGGGCCAGGTCTGGGATGAGTACAGCACCTTCCAGAACCGTGCGAGGGAAATCTACTTCGGCGTCCGGTTCAGCCTGTAGGAGGGAAGGAGGATGAACGTGATGTTGCACACCATAATCAGAAGGCCCCTGGCCGGGCTTCTGACGCTGTGCGTCTGCTGGCTGGCGCCCGGCCCGGCGCGGGCGGACGATCCCGCCCTGATGGGCCAGCTCAACCGGCCGAAGCTGTCGTCGTCGTTCCGGAACACGGGTACCCAGGGGGCCGGCCTGACGGTGGGGGCGTGGGGAGAAAACTCGGCGTCGATGTGCTACCCCTACAACTGGACCGGGACGAGGGGCCGGGGCCTGTACGGCAGCTTTGTGCTCATCCCGCAGTTCGAAAACGAAAACTCCCGGGGCGAGGGGGTCTGGATTTTTGCCAAAGACGCCTCGGGGCGGCGTCACATCAGCGCGTCCGGCCCTCTCTTTATCAGCGAGGATATCCGGGAGGTCGTCCCCGACTTCGGGCCTGGCGGGAACATGAAGTTGAGCAACGGCGACCAGCACCCGTTTGCGAAGGCCGGGCTGGGCTTCGAGACGAGGGACGCGACCGTCTGGTTCAACTCCGACAAGGGAGGCCCGGCCCGGACCGTGCCGGGTGGACCGACCCCGGCCGTGATCGCCAACTACCGGGAGAAGGGGGACTACACGCTCCCCCGCTTCGACCCCTTCCCGGAGGAGACCGTCGTTTCCAGGTGGAGGAGTGATGAGACGCTGGGGGGCACGGGGATGACGTTCACCCGCTACGCCTACGGGTGGAGCCACCCCGACTTCGACGACTTCTTCATCGTGGAGCTGGTGGCCGAGAACACGTCGAAACAGACCTACGACGAAGTCTACGTGGCCTACCTGAACTACTTCGACGTGAGCCTGGCGGGGGGGGCCTGGGCGCTGTCCGGCATCCTGAACAGTTCCGACGACAGGTATCAGTATACGGAGTCCTCCAACTATGCCGGGCCCTACAGGGGCAAGAAGGTCTCCTACCAGTACGACGGGGACCACCCCGACACCCCGATCAAGGACCTGGGGAACCCCTACGTCGGCGTCTACGTGGGCGCGACCAGCGCAAACGGCCTCCCCATCCCTCAGCGGGGGGAAGGGGAGCTCCTCTCCCCGCAGTATGTCGGATGGGGGCCGGTGGACCTGACGCCGCCCTTCATCAACGACCCGGAGGTCTACGTCCCCCTGCCGGGCACGGCGGCCGGTGGGCTCGACCTCCCCGCCGACCAGCCCCGCTACTCCCACTGGTGGAGCCCAAGCCTCGTGCCGGACATCACCAGAAACAACCGGGACCAGATGTGGGAGGCGTTCATCACGCCCGCCTCTCCCATAGACAATAACCCGATCAAGAACGGCCCCAGACAGGCCGAGCAGGAGCTGCAGGGCCAGCTCCACACGCAGGTCTACGGCCCCTGGAGCCTGAAGCCGGGCGAGAAGGCGAAGATCGTGCTGGTGTTTGCGGCCGGCGCTGGAAACGAGTTCGCTGGACCCGGCGGAGAGCCGCTGGACTGGCGGCTCTGGACGATGAGTTCGGGCGCCCCGAAGGAGGTCGCCAGCGGCGAGAAGGCCCTGTTCGACCACATCGAGCGGGGGCGGCTGCTCTACCGGATGGGCTACGACCTGCCCAACCAGCCGCCCGACCTGGAGTCGAAGAACTTCAGCTTTCTCCGTCCGGACCAGGCCGTTCAGTTGGCCAGCAATGGCCAGGGCAATATCGCCATCTCCTGGCTGCCGGGGGCAGACAACGCTGCGCATCCCGATTTCGGCGACAAGGATGTCGCAGGCTACCGGGTCTACAGGAACACAAGCTTTCTGGAGAAGGTGCCGGTTGTTCACCAGGGGAACAACGACGGGCCCTGGAAGATCGTCGCCGAGATTCGGGCGGGAGACTCCAAGTATCTCTCCGGCGGACGCTACACCTACACGGACGAGGGCTCGCTGACAGGCTTCGAATACAGGTACAACGTGGCGCCCTTCGGAAAGGGGCACAACACCTGGGAGAACCGCAACGCCCAGAACAACTCTATTCCCGGAGCGCAGAGGCCGGTTCCGACCACGCTGGCGGACCTCCCGGCAATCGTACAGCGGCACGTGAAGGCGGGTGTGAGCGCGAGCTACATCGTGGACCCGGCCCGCAGCTCCCAGGAAGGCCGGCAGTTCCCGGCCGTGATCGCCGCGTCGGCGGCCTCGGATGCCCTCCAGAACAGGGTGAAGATGGTGCCCAACCCCTGGCGGGACGACGGGATACACAACTTCGGGCCGTTGGGAAGCAACAACCGGCGGGTGCGTTTCATCAACCTCCCCCGGATGGCGCGGGTGTCGATCTACAACGCCGCCGGAGACCTGCAGACCCGCATCGTGCATCAGGGCGCCGCGGGGACATCCCACTCGGCGGAAATGGAGTGGGACCTGCGGCCCTTCTCGGGCGTGGGGTCATCAGGAGTTCCTCCGGGGATGTATTTTTTCGTCGTGGAATCGCTGGTGCCGGGCGAGTTCGAGAAGAGGAAGGTTCAAACTGGAAGTTTTATGGTCATCCAGTAACGACCACTGACGGCAGCGCGGGGCTGCCTGACACGCAGACCCCGCTCCGGAGATCTAAAAGGAGATGCGTCGTGAGGAAATGGATTGTTCTCGGAATCCCGGCCCTGTCCGCGCTCGTTCTGCTCTGGGGCAGGGCATGGGCCGACGACCCCATGCTGCTGCCACCCGGGTTCAAGGAGGGACGATGGATAGGTCCTTCTTATTACAAGGGTACAGGACGGTCCTCCTTTACTGCCCTGAAGGTGGGACAGAGCGCCCGGGCCTCGGGCATGGGCGATGCGTTCACGGCCGTATCGGACGACATCAACGCCATTTACTGGAACGTGGCGGGGCTGACCAGAGTCAGGCGGTTCGCCTACGCCCTGGGCTACACCCGGTGGTTCGTCGATTCGAAGTTCTTCTCGGGAGCCTTTGCCCGGCGAGTCGGCGCGGGGACCGTCGGGGTGTCGTTCATCCAGTTTCAGGGGCCGACCAGCCTGGAAACCACACCTCTGGACCCGCAGGGGAAGTTAGGAAGAGAGATCAGCGGTGGCAACGTCTTCGTGAAGGTGGCCTACGCGCGGCAGATCTTCGACCGGCTATCCATCGGGCTTTCGACCAAGTGGTTGCAGGAGAGGCTGGACGACGTCAGGACGAACAGCATCAACTTTGACTTCTCCAGCCTCTACTACACCGGTATCGGCAGCTCCCGGCTCGCGATGACGTTCAGCAACGTCGGACCGAACCGGGGGTTGATCAGGCCAGGTTCGACGGACGTGGGGGCCGCGTTTGCCCAGCCCTTCGTCTACACCGTTGCCGCGGCGATGGAGGTTCTCGGCCGGAAGGACGGCCCATACAGACTGACGGGCGCGGTGGAGCTTGCGCACCACCTGGACGACCGGGAGCGGATGCACTTTGGGGGCGAACTCTGGCTGGCGAACACCCTGGCGCTGCGCGCAGGCTACCGGTGGCGCTACGACACCGGCCGCTGGACGCTCGGCGCCGGGGTGAAGCGGGACTTCGACGCGGGGCACGGCATCGGCGTGGACGTGTCCTACGTGGACAGAGAGCTGTTCAACACGGCGCCTGTGCGTGTCTCCCTGACCGGGACCTTCTGAGAAGTTTCGTCCGGGAAAAGCCTGTTGGGCCTTTCCCTTGTCTTTAAGGTTCGAGGGGGAGCGCCGGTCCCCTTCCTGTTTGGACGTTGCGGGCGTCCGCACCTGATTCCTTTGCGGCGCCCGCTTTTCTTTATCCTTCCTGGAGATGATCGTATGGCAACCGATCTGAGTCACCTGAAAATATCCAGAGAACCTCTAAACAGGTATGGAAGTCTGGAAGGGCTTATCCAGGGCATCCGCGCCCACCGGCCCCTGGACCTCAACGCCGAGCGCTGGCGTCGGGCGCAACCCCGGCGGCGCGTTCGCTGAGTGGCGTGAGGTGGCGCACCGGCGCCTGCTGGAGGGCCTGCACTACGATCCCGGTCCTCTGGACCTCCGGGCTGAGGTTCTCGGCGTCGAGGACCGGACGGACTTCACCCTCGAGCGGGTCGCGTTTAACACGACCCCCTGGATTCGCGTGGAGGGGTATTTCCTGCTCCCCAAGAACGTGGAATATCCCGTGCCGGGGCTGGTCGTCTTTCACGCCTGGGGCGGGCCGATGTGGTTCGGCAAGGACCGGATCGTCAGCCGGGACCGAGATCATCCGGTCCTGCGCAAACACCGCGAGAAGTGCTACAGCGGAAAGTACCTGGCCGACGAGTTTGCCAGACAGGGATACGCCGTGATCGTGATCGACGCCCATCACTTCGGCCCCCGCGCCCCGAGGGGCCTGAACGGGATTCCCGAAGACGCCGATCCCTGGTCCTGGACCGAAGAGGAGTACGGGCAGATGGGCAGGAGGCTCTTCGAGCTGTTCTACCTGGGCGTCAAGGAGCTCACCTGGGCCGGCGCCACGTGGATGGGTCTGACGTACTGGGACGACAGCCGGTGCGTGGATTATCTGCTCAGTCGCCCGGAGGTGGACAGCGCGCGCATCGGGTGCACAGGGTTGTCGGGAGGGGCCATGCGGACGAACGTGATGGCCGTGCTGGAACGGCGGATATCCGCCTCCGTAAGCGTCTGTTTTATGACGACCGGGGACTATCAACAGGTCTATAACGTATCCGGCGCAGTGGGGACCTACTGCCATTTGCCCGGTGTGTGGGACCGCATGGACCTGCCGGACCTGACCATTATGGCGGCGCCGGCTGCCAGCATGGTGATCAGCAACAGCGAGGATGAGATGTTTCCCCGGGAGGGACAACTCGAAGCTGCCCGTCAGATCCAGCAGGGTTATGAGTGGGCGGGACGCCCGGAGCGGTTTAGGCATGTGTATCTGCCCAAGGACCACTGCTACGACACCGAACTCCAGCAGATCGCCTTCGAGTGGTTCGACCGCCATTTGAAAGGCGACAGGGGACAACGCGACAGGTGATATTTCAGGAGGAAGCCGCGTGAGCAAGCCCTATGTTTTTATCATTTTTGACACCGAGGACCCTGTCAACCCAGAGGCCGATGACGCCCTCTTGCGGCTTGCACAGATCTATCATAACGCCGGACTCCCGGCATGTTTCTTTATGGCAGGAGAAAAGGCCCGTGTACTGAGGGAGCGTGGCCGCAAGGATGTGCTGGACGCTCTGCGGGGGCACGAAATCGACTATCACGGGAATTATCTGTTCGAGTACCCCGAGCCAGCCCTCATCTACGGCAATCGAGATCCCTGGGATCAGGGCGTGCAGAAAGGGCTGATGTATGAGATCCCGGGCCTGCAGGATGTGGCCGAGATCACAGGGCAGTTTCCCGTAGCCACCTGCCAGCACGACAACAACCACAGCCCGGCGACAACCTGGGCGTTGCGGCAGGCGGGGGTCAGGGTGTGGAACGGCGGACTGGGCGCGCCCCTGGAGGGCTTCGGATGGATTCTGGGGATGTTCGTGGTGGGCAGGCATTCTCGTGCGGTGTCAGGCCAGAGCAGCCTGGGAGGATTTCAGTTCGACCCGGACCGGCCTGGCCGCCGACCGCCTAAGATACACCCGGATCGGGAACTGAAGAGGTTTCAGGAGCGCTTCGACGCGCAACTGGAAAAGGGACACACCCACGTCGTCATCGCCAGCCATCCCACCTGTTGGGCGACAGCGGAATGGTTCGGCTGGTATGACTGGTCCACCCTTTTTCAACGGCCTGGGGAGAAAGGGGTTGCCGTTCCCTACCCGCACGGCCGCAGATGGGAGCGTTCGGTGACCCTTTCACCGTCAGACCGGGGGGCGTATCTGGAGTGGACGGCGGCGGCGGCCCGGTGGCTGGCCCGGCGCAAAGACATTCGCATCACGAACTTCGCCGATGTCTTTGCAGAATACGCCGAGCCGCCCGGCCAGTGGCTCAGCGAGGCCCAGGTGCGGTCTGTCGCAGGCCAGATGTTGAAACGCTTCAACCACGTAAAGATGGCGAGAACAACCCTTTCCGCCGCCGACGCGCTGCTGGTGCTTGCCCAGTATGTCGAATTCATGCTCCGGGAACATCGCCGCCCTTCCCACATCCAGATTCGCCGGACCTTTGGGCCTGTCGAAGAGGTCCTGGTCCCGGCTGCTCCGGTTATATTCAAACGCCAGGACCTCCTTCTGGGTGCCCGCCAGATCGTCCATTTCGTCAACGCCTACGGCCGTTTGCCGGCTGCAATACGCGCGCACCGGGCGGAATGCGGCCCAGGTGAGCTTCTGCGGGCGCTGGCGCAGGCCATTGCCTGCGAGAGGATACCCGACACCGTGACCGTAGCTCCAACGCCCGGAGTCCCGGAATGCGCAGCCATGGACTGTTTCGCCCGCGCAACCGCCGGGTCTGCTCTGGCGCAGCCGCCACGGTATCAACCAACGCAGATCCACATGCAGGGGTATCAGCAGTCCTGGAGCTACCGGCCGGCTCTGAAACAGTGACACCAGGCCCAGAAGGTTCACCACGGAGTTTGGATATGGCAGTGGGGTCGACCGTCCGCGAAGACCCAAACCTTCACCGCAACCCCGAAACCGCTGGCGGCGTCGTGACCTTTCGCGCTATCGGCCTGGGCCTGGCCATGGTCCTGGTCATCAACGTCTGGACCTCGACGTCCGATTATCTCATCCACAGCTCCAGTCTCCAGCTCTCCCATTTTCCAATCGGTCTGTTGGCCGTCTTCCTGGTTGCCCTCTTCCTCAACGGGACCGTGCGGCGTTTCAGGCCGGGGGCCGCCCTGCAGGAGGCTGAACTCCTGACCATTCTGGCCATGGGGTTCGTGGGGGCCATCCTGCCCACTCACGGCATCACCGGCTTCCTGATGGGCGTCCTGGGCAGTTTCTACTACCACGCCACCCCCGAAAACCAGTGGGCGCACTACCTTCATCACAAGGTCCCACAATGGGCCATCCCTTCCAACGAACACGGGGCGATGACCTTCTTTTTCGAGGGACTGCCCGAAGGCCGGGGGATTCCATACGAAGTCTGGCTGGGGCCGATGTGCTGGTGGATGGCGTTTCTGGTCGGGCTGGGCGCCGTCTTCTTCTGCATCGCTGTCATTTTGCGCCGGCAGTGGGTGCACCACGAGCGCCTGCTGTACCCCCTGGCGGCCGTCGGAACGTGCCTGGCGCTGAGGTCGCCCGGTCGGATACTCCCGGATGCGCTGCGGGGGGGACACTTCTGGGCGGGGTTCTGTCTGAGTTTCGGCAGCGTCTGCTGGAACATTCTGGGCTACTTTTCACCGATGGTCCCCAGGATTCCGGTCGGAGGCCCTTTCCAGTGGACCGTCTTCGTCCGGGGGTTCCCTCGAATACACACCCGGCTCAACCTTTACACGATGGGCTTCGCCTACTTCGCCAGCCTGAACATCCTCTTCTCCATCTGGTTTTTCTTTGTTATCTTCTGGGTCGAGAGCGGCATCCTCAACCGGGTTGGTTTCGTCATCGGCCGGCACGGCGGCAATTTCTCCGTAGACACCGCCGTTGCGGCCTGGCAGGGGTTCGGGGGTCTGACGGTCCTGGTCTGCTGGGGCCTCTGGACAGCCCGATCTCACCTGAAGGAGGTGTTCGCGTCGGCCTTTGGCAAGGCAAAGACGGACGACTCCGGCGAGCTGCTGTCCTATCGGGCCGCGGTCTTCGGCCTGATCGGGGGGCTAATTTTCGTCGTGTCCTTCCTCTACAGGCTCGGCATCCCGGGGAAATTTCTCGCCGTCATGGTCCCGGCGCTGGTGATCAACTACCTGGCCGTGGCGCGTATCGTGGCCGAGACCGGGCTGATCTACATGCGAACCACCGTGACCGAGCAGTATGTGGCGCTGTTTGCCGTAGGCACCCATTCGCTGCTGCCGGGAGACCTGACGGGGATGAGCCTGACCTACAGCCTGGTCTGCCAGGGGAAGGGGATCTTCATGACCCCCTTCACACACGCCGTCCGGATCGCCGATTTCTTCCGGGAACACCGGCGTCGCCTGGCCCCGGCGATCGCCCTGGTTGTGGTCGTGGGACTTCTCGCCGACCTCTTCTTCACCGCCCGGCTGGGATACGCCCACGGGGCTTCTAACTTCAGCACCTATCCCTTTTCCTATGCGGGTCCCTGGGTGTTCAACTATACGGTCTCCACGATGCGCGACCCTTTCGACGCGAGCTGGGAGCGGACCTCCGTCTTCGCGGTTGGAGCCGCCATAATGTCGCTGCTCACCGCCTTGCACTACCGATTCCCCGGCTGGCCGCTGCATCCGATCGGATTCCCGGTCTCGTTCGCCTGGACCACCCAGCTGGCCGTGTTCTCCATCTTCGTGGTGTGGGGGATCAAGTCTATTATCCTGCGAACGGGAGGTGTGCTGATGTATCGCAGGTGGAAACCCTTTTTTCTGGGCATTCTGGCAGGCTGGAGTCTGGGCGTCGCGCTCTCGTTTGTCGTGGACGTCGTCTGGTTTCCGGGTCAGGGGCACTACGTACACGGCTGGTAAGTGGCAGGGAATTCCTGTTCCGTCTGAATCATAACATGGGAGGGCTTTGATGTGGCGCAGTTATACTCAGGAATTCTGGAGGAGATGACCATCGACGATGTGCGGGGTCTGGACCCAAATGTCAGTGTGATACCGATCGGGTCCACCGAGCCGCACGGTCCGGCGCTGCCCTACGGCACGGACAGCTTCCAGGTGGAGGCGATCAGCTACGGAGGCGTCAGGCGGGCCAACGAGCAGGGCGGTCGGGTGATCTGTCTGCCCGTCCTGCGAATCAGCCTGAACAACAACTTCCGGGCCTTTCCGTTTGCGTGTCGGATGAGCGTGCAGACCTTTATGGGCCTTCTGAAGGACCTGGTCGCGATGTGCGAGGCGGACGGCGTATCCCGCGTGGTCTTCGTAAACGGGCACGGCGGAAATTCGGATGTGGTCCGAGCAGTGTTGCGCGATCTCGAAGCGCAAAAAGGTCACCCCTTTGCCTGCCTAGTGGATTACAACGCCTTCGCATCTCCGGAGGCGTTGAGCGTCTGGGAGAATCGAAGCGACCACGCAGGAGAGGAAGAGACCTCTCAGGTGCTCTATCTAAAGCCCAACCTGGTGCGGAAGGATAAGATAGGAAACCACCCGCAGAGACAGCCCAGAGTGGAGGCCCTGAGACAATCCGGAGTGGAATTTGTCCGTCCGTGGCACCTGTATGTTCCGGCCTCGGCGGGGGGAGATGCCACCAGGGCCTCTGCGGAAAAAGGTAAAGCCGTGATCGAGTCGGCCATCGAGGGGATGGGGCGGTTTCTGATGGAACTCTCGAAGGCCCCGGACAGCGAGACGTTTCCATATTAGCGCCAGGACGAATGGCAGGAGAGGAGGATTTGTAGATGCACGTCAAGATTCCTGAGATCGCGGTCCCGGGTTTCTGGCTCTCGAACTTCGGGAAGGTTCAGAACTACCTGAATCATAGGCTAAAAAAGGGAATACGGCACGAGGTGGGGGCGTCGTCTCTGGGCTATCCGGTCCGGGCGGTGGAGTACGGACGCCAGGGGGGCGTGAAATTGATGGTGATCGGAGGGACGCACGGCCACGAGCCGGGCACGGTGGCGTCGGCGATGAACCTGATCCACCTGATGGAGGCGGGGGAGGACCTGGCCGGAAGGCCCCACGACCGCCTCCTCGAACTTTTGCAGCAGGCGCACCTGTACGTGTTGCCCTGCCTGAACCCGGACGGCCGGACGGTGTGCCCCGACACGTTTTACGCTCAGGGTGTGGACACGTGCGCAGTCTATGCCAGCGGCCTTCAGAAGGACGGCAGCTTGATTCCTTACGATGCAGGGAGTGAGGAGCCGCTTTACTATTTCGATCCGGGGGATGCCATTTTTGTGGGCGGGCAGTTCAACGGCGCGGGATACGCCAGCAACCGCCGCCACTCAATCGAGAGGTCGGATGCGGTGGAGATCCAGGCGGCCATCGACTTCACGAGGAATCTGGGGCTGGAGGCGGCATTCGACATGCACGCCTGCGCCAGCAATTTTGCAATACAGGTGCGCTCGCACGAACCGCCCTACTGGCCGGTGATGCGGGAGTGGCAGCGGCGCGCCGAGAAGGTGTTCTCGGAGAAGGGCCGCCAGCTCAAGAAACTCTATGGGGACGGCGACCCACCTGAGCCGTTGAAGTTCCACTTCAACGCGTCGTTGTTCCACAGGCACTGCAGGCTGATGTTCATCGTGTATGAAGGCAGACAGGGTTACCTCGGTTCGAGGGGGTACATGCCGGTTCCAACGGAGTGGGAGATCATCGACGACTACCTGGAGGCGATCACGGTGTTTCTGGAGCTCGGCGTGGAGGGGCGCTACGCCAGGGCAAACCGGGAGGTGTTTGGCTAAGGGTCCATTCTTCTTTGGGAGAACCGACTGGTGAGGGTTGCATGGATCATTCTAGCCTTCGCTCTGCTAACGGTCCCCGCGCAGAGCGCCGCCGGGCCTGTGATTGCCGTCTTTCCGTTCGAGAATCAGACAGGCAGGCCCGATCTGGACTGGCTGGGCCCCGGATTCCAGTACGGCCTGACGGCGAAACTCGGCGCAGTAACCCGTGTGACCATAAAAGAGGGCGCAGTTCCAGACACCGTACAGGGCCGGCTGGATCGAATCGAGGCGTGGATGGAGGCCGGGATCTCTGTCGGCGCCAGCGTCCTCCTATCGGGCGCTTATTGCCTGGCCGACGAGGGGATCGAGGTTTCGGTCCGGGTCGCCCGGCTGGATTCCGGGACGGTTCACGCGGGTCCCCCCTTTTCCGGGTCGCCTGAGCGCCTGTTCGTGATCCAGGACCGCATCGCAGAGTGGCTGCTGCAACAGATCGGTTCTCCCGCCGGCCCCGGTTCAGAAGGCGTCCTTTCATCTGCCCCCACTCGATCCGTGGAGGCATTCAGGGAGTGGATTGCCCATCGAGCAGCAGGGGAGCCGAAGGGCTCTGAGGCTTCAGAGAAGCGCCTCCGGCGAGCGTTGGAGCTGGACTCCTTGTATGCAGAGGCCCGGAGGGACCTGGGCGTTCTCCTGCTCTCGCAGGAACGCGTATCGGAGGCGGTGGCTCACCTGAAAGAAGCGGCCCGCTTAAGACCGGGGGACGCCAGGACCCACTACTTGCTTGGGGCAGCCTTCACCCGGGCCGGGAATTTGGAGCAGGCGCTGGAGAAACTCCAGAAGTCCATCCAGATTGACTCGGGGGATGCGGACGCCCACTTTTCCCTGGGGGAGGCGCTGGAACGGATGGGACGCCGCCGCGAGGCCGTCCCTGCCTTCAGAAGGGCGGCGGAGCTCGACCCGAAGTATGGCGACTATCATATCCGAAAAGGAAGGACCCATCTGGGGGCTGGCGAGTACCGACTGGCGCTCCAGGCCTTTGAAACGGCCGGGCTGCTGTATCCGGGGGACCCTACCGTTCGGTATAATCTCGGGCTCACCCATTTCTATTTGGGGGACTTTTCAGAGGCAGAGGCGGCCCTGACCGGGGCCATTGCCATCAACTCCCATTACGTGGAGGCCCACGTGACCCTGGGCCTTCTCCACAAAGACCGGAAGCGGTATGCGCAAGCCGCGACGTGCTTCCGGGCGGCCGTTGCCCTGTCCCCGCAATACGCTACGGCGTACATGCATCTGGGGGATGTCCTCATCTGGCTGGGGGAGGATGGGGCTGCGCTCAAGGCCCTGAAACAGGCAGTGGTTCTGGACCCGAAGAACGCCGACTTCCGGGTGTACCTGGGGCTCCTCCACGCCCGTATGGGCGACCGGCAGGCGGCGATTGCCACCCTGAAAAAGGCACTCGAGTTGCGTCCCGACCATCCAGAGGCGTCCGGCATCCGGGAGGAAATCGCCCGACTCGAACGGGAAGGAGTGGGGGGGCGATGAAGCGCCTTCTTTACGCCTGCTGTGTCGTCCTGGGGATGCGGTCGGAATGCCGGGCGGAAGAGGGGGGGCGCCTCTGTTTCGAGATGTGACAGAGGCGTCCGGAGTCACGTGGGCGCATCGGACCGGGGCGCAGGGGGGGTGGCACTACCTGGAGACGATGGGGTCCGGGTGCGCCCTGTTCGATTACGACAACGACGGGGATCTCGACCTCTACCTGGTCAACGGCGCTAACCTGCCAGGCCAACCCCCGGAGGGCACAAACGCCCTCTACCGGAATGATTCTTCGGGAGGCGTCATCCGTTTCACCGACGTCACGAAGCAGGCCGGCGTCCCCGGCCGGGGCTACGGCATGGGGTGTGCAGCCGCCGACTACGACAACGACGGGGACCCCGACCTCTACGTCACGGGTTATGACCGGACCACTCTGTATCGAAACAACGGAGACAGCACCTTTTCGGACGTAACCGAACCTTCCGGGATATGGGTAGCGGGATGGAGCGCCGGGGCCACCTTCCTGGATTACGACCTGGACGGAGACCTCGATCTGTATGTGGTCCGCTACCTGACCTATGACCCCCTCCAGGAGCCGGTCTGGACCCGCGAGGGCGTTCGCACCTACTGCACGCCGGAGAACTTTCCCAGTAAGCCTGATCTCCTGTTCGAGAACAGAGGGGATGGGACATTTCTGAACGTCTCTGTGCGCAGAGGCATTGTGGATCCCAATGGGAAGGGGCTTGGGGTAATTACGTTGGACTACGACAATGACGGAGATCCCGACATTTTCGTGGCAAACGATACGACTCCGAACTTTCTGTTTCGCAACGACGGTGGGAGATTTTCTGAGATCGGTCTGCAGGCCGGGGTCGCCACCGGGCTGACCGGGCGGTTTCAGGCCGGAATGGGCATCGACGCCGGGGATATCGACGGCGACGGCGATGCCGATCTTGTGGTTACGAATTTCTCCTACGAGCCCTATGCGCTCTACCGGAACGAGTCGAAGCAGGTCTTCTCGGAGGCCAGCCAGGAGGTCGGCATTTATGGCCCGACCACGATGCCGCTGGGCTTCGGAACCCATCTGTTCGACTACGACAACGACGGTGACCTGGACCTTTTCTTCGCAAACGGCCACATCTCTCCAAACGTGCATCTTTATTCCCCCTCTGAGACCTATGCCCAGCGTGACCAGCTATTCCAGAATGCCGGGGGCGTCTTTCGCGAAGTCACGCCCCATGCCGGTTTTGCCGGCCCGAACGTGACCCGTGGCTCGGCGGTGGGAGACCTGGACGGCGACGGAGACCTGGACTTGGTGACGGTCGTGGCCGACGGGCCGGCGCGGATTTACGAGAACCTCTCGGGAACGCAGAATCACTGGCTGGTCGTGAAGATGGTGGGAGGAGCTAGACCTCACCCACCCCCTGCCCCCTCCCTCTCCGCAGGCGGAGAGGGAGGGGGTATCAGTAGGGGCGACCGGCCGGTCGCCCCTACAGCGACGGGGGAGGGTGAGGTCCGCCTTTCCAACCGGGACGGCATCGGGGTGCGGGTCTTCGTGACGGCCGGGAGGCAGACGCAGGTGTGCGAGGTCCGCTGCCAGTCGGGTTACCTCTCCACGAGCGACGTCAGGGTCCACTTCGGTCTGGGAGAGGCGGCGGTTGTGGATCGGGTCGAGGTCCGCTGGCCCGGCGGGCGCGTCGATGTCCTGAAAGACGTGTCGCCCGACCGTGTCCTCCTGATCAGGGAACGGAAGGGGCAGGACTGAGGTTTGAGCATTCAGGATGGAGGAGAAGAGAGGGATGATCGCCGTGTGTCGGGAGACCTTGCTTTCGGGGGTTGTATTCGGCATCGCCGTTTTCGCGTGGGGGATCTCTGCGGCCTTCGGCGACGAGGGGATGCCGCCGGCAAGCCGAAGCTGACTCGCTAACTGCGCGTGCGATGGCCTCTGCGAACTCCGACAGCCTCCTGCGAGCCATCCGGACGCTGGAGCAGGTAGCCAGACACCACCCGGACTCCGCTCGCGTCAGCCTCCGCATCGGCCAGCTCTACGCCAGGCTCAGGAGATCCGACCAGGCGATCCGGGCCTTCAGCCAGGCCGTTGCGGCGGACCCCGGCCTGTTCGAGGCGCACCTGAGTCTGGGGCTGGCCTTTCTGGACCTGAAGGACGACTGGCGCAACGCGCTGCCCTCCTTTCAATCGGCCGTGGCGCTCGACACGAACAGGGTTGAAGCGCTCTATCACCTGGCGCGTGGATATGCTAGGGGAGGCCAGGAGGAGGCCAGAAAAATTGCAGCGCGCGCCATCCGGGTAGACCCGGCATATGCCCCCCCTTTCCTGCTTCTGGCACAGGCCTACGAGGAAGAACAGCACGAAGATATGGCGCTGTTCTACTACCAGGAATACCTGGATCGCGGGGGAAAGGAGGAGGAGGGGGCCTTCCGGTTTGCGCGGCGGCTGGCGGACAGGGGGCGCGAACGGAAGGCCGAGCGGCTGCTGGCCCGCCTGAGGGACCCCCGCAGCTATACGCTCCTGTCGCAGATCCTGGCCAACCGCGGAGACTACGAAGGGGCCCTGCTGGCGTTTGAGGAGTATATCGGCAGCCTTCGAGAGGAGGAGCGGGAACTCTACCGGGATATCTCGCTGGTGGCGCGCCCGCACGAAGGGGCGGCCTACAGACGGACGCCGCCGGAGGGTCGCCGGGAGTTCCTCCGGAAGTTCTGGCTGGAACGCGACCCGTTCCTCGCCACCGGGGGGTTGATGCGCTGGCTGGAACATTACAGGCGCGTCCTGCACGCACGGGAGCGGTTTGCAGGCAGCCAATACCCCTGGGACCGGCGGGGAGAGGTGTACATCCGCTACGGAGAACCGGACTACTGTTCTGCCTGGGGAACAATCAACCCCAAGGTCCCTCAGGCCGTGCAGACCATCCAGACCGAACTTGCCAGAAGTCTATACGGGCAGGATGCCGTGGCCCACACGTTTTGGGGGCCGGTATATCCTGTGCGCACGGACCGTTCTGTCGGGGCCGCCCCGGAAGACCCCGAAGCAGCCGATGCGCCCCGGGCGCCGAACGAAGGCTCGACCCTGAGCCGGATGGGGGTGTCCCCCTCCGACACGCTGGGATTTTCTTCCTATAAGCCTGTTACGCAGGGGCTTATATCCTCCACCGTAAGGTGGGAAACCTGGGTCTATACGAAGGTGGGCAGGGGCATCGAAATCGCTTTTACCGATGAGTTCGGGAAGGGGAAATTCGACTATGCTCCCATCCCGGCGCTCACCGCGGAGGACCGGAAGCGGCTGAATGAGAGAGGTCCCAGCGAAGGGGTAAGGGTGCAGCGTCTGCTCTATGAGTATGCCCCTGAAACCCGGATGCGGCGGGTGGTCAAGGAGTCCCCTGAAACCTATGATCCAGGCGATTTTGAAGGGCTCGATTTCCACTTTGATGCCCTCGATTTCCGGGGCCCCGAGGGGCAGACCGAGGTGCGCGTTTTCCTGGGGATTCCCGTGCGCAACCTTCAGGTTTCGGAGGCGGGGGAGGCTGCAACGGTGAACCGGCGAGTTGCGCTGATCGAATCGAGGAGCAAACAGGTCCACCAGGCCTGCGGGGACATCCAGGTGTCCCTTTCAGGGGCGGAGAAATCCGTCATTCTGGAAGAATTCCCTTTTACCGTTGCGCCTTCGGACTACAGGCTGGCAATCCAGGTGTGGCGCCTGGGCACAAAGCGGATGGGCGTTTACCACCAGTCCCTTACCGTAGAGTCCTATGCCGGGGACTCACTCATGGTCAGCGACATCCAGGTGGCGCGCAGGGTGGCCCCGGCGGACTCGTCGCAGACAGGCCCATTTTTACGTTCTGGCCTTCGGGTGGCCCCTGCGCCCGGTCGAATTTTCTACAAGGGCGATCATGTATTCCTTTACTTCGAGATCTACAATCTGACCCGAGACGCCTTCGGCCAGACCCATTATGAAGTGGCCTACACGGTTTCGGATGCCAAACGGAGTCCGTTGCTGATCCAGGCCATATCGGGCCTGATGGGCAGAGGTGGGGAGGAGGCGGTGACGATTCGTTTTGAACAGAAGGGGGCCGGGGAATCGGTGGCGAGTTACGTAGAGCTCCAGCTCGAGAACGCAGGTGCGGGAGAAAATCTGGTTCATTTCACGGTAAAGGATCTGAACAGCGGCGCCCAGGCCTCCAAAACAGCTTCCTTTCGTTTTGTGGCGAACCCAAATCTGGCATCCGAACCTTAGAAAATCTACCAAACCACCAAGACACACCTGTTCGGGACCGATTTTCCGTTTTTTTGAAACAGGAGACGTTGACCGTGAAAAAGGCGCTGCTGTTGGGCGCGTCCGGCCTGATCGCGCCTCACATCATCCCCGGCCTGGAGGCCCACTACGACCTGCGCCTGGCGGATATCAAGCCGCACCCCGACGGCAAGCCGGTCGTGCACGTGGATGTGACCGTCTACGAGCAGGTGCTGGAGGCGGCGCGCGGCGTGGATGCCGTCATGAATTTCACGGTCAACCGGACGGACCCGGTCCTCAGCTTCAAGGTCAACACCCTGGGCGCGTATCACGTCATGCGGGCCGCCGCTGAACTGGGGATCAGGAAGGTGCTGCACACCGGCCCGCAGTCGATCATCGGGGACTATCGCCACGACTTCGACGTGGGGAACGTGCCCCAGAGGCCGGGCGCCGGCTACTACGACATCACCAAGCATCTGAGCATGGAGATCTGCAAGGTTTACGCCCGCGCCTATGGCATCCAGACGGTCTGCTTCCAGTTCAACGGGCTGGGGCCGAAGCCCACGGGGCCGGTCTCCGGGAGGGACTTCCCGGCGTTCACGCTCGTGTGGGAGGACCTGGTGAACGCCTGCCGGCTAGCCCTGGAGGTCGACTCTGTTACCGAAAACTTTCAGGCGTTCAACCTGCACAGCCATCTCCTGCAGGGAAAATACTCCGTTGAGAAAGCCCGGCGCATCCTGGGTTACGAGCCGCTGGAGCCGGGGGAGCGGTGTTACAGGCGGAAAACAGGTTCGGATGTAAAGGAGACATAGAGATGAACCGGGCATACTACGCTTCTCCAACGGGCGGTGGAGACGGCCGCTCTCAATCCAGTCCGCTTCGCATCGCTGACTTCTGGCCGGTAGCTGACCCGGGGGATACGCTGCTGCTGCTGGACGGGAAGTACACGGGGCCTGAGTCTATGATCAATCCGCCCGAAGGCCTGAAAGGAAGGCCCGATACACCCATCACGGTTAAGGCGCTGAACGACGGGAAGGTAGAAATCGACGGGGAAAGCCAGCGCACGTCGGTGCGACTTCGTCACAACGATTACTTTGTCCTGGAGGGGTTCAACGCCCATCACGGTTCAGGCAGCGTGGTCGATTTCTCCCATTCCAGCCACTGCGCAGTGCGGCGGGTGTGCGGATCGGACGCTGCGGATGACAATACGAATATTTTTGGGGTGCATCACGGAGAACACAACCTGGTGGAGGACTGCGCAGGCTGGGGTGTTGCGCGGAAGACATTTTCCTGTTCTCAGAACGGGAACTATACGACATTCCGACGGTGCTGGGGCCGGTGGGAGGGCTGCACGAACGTAGGGCCGAAAATGGTGATGACGGCGTCCTACAACAGCCACCACGCGCTTGTGGAAAACTGCATCGGCACCTGGGACGGACGGAAAATGCCGGTGTCATACACGGTGCACGACCACGGTGAGCCGTTTACGGACTGGAAGAGCAGCCCCAAGGTGGCGCACCATCTGACCGACTATGCCGTGGATCAACCCTGCGGGATTTTCGGGATCGATACGGTGGAAGGGCCGGGCATCCGGCTGCTGGGCTGCATTGCCTATCGCACGGCCGACCAGCGGGCTGTGGACTATATCGCCCATTTCTTTATCCGGCGGAGTGAGGGCAGTCAGGCGTATATGGAACACTGCGTGGCATTCGTGGAGGCAGGCGCGCCGCCCGTACGGCCGTTTGCACTGACCCATGTGCGGGGCGCTGACCTGACGGCGATCGGAGGGAAGGAGAACAGGCTGGAGGCGTGCACTGTTGAGAACTTGGTCCATCTGGAACGTTCAGACTCGCTGGTGGAAGGTAGTGGGCATATCCTGCGGACGGACCTGGGGGCAACAGTGGTTTATCGGTATCTGAACGGCCAATTGACCGACGAGCCGCTGTGGCCATGGCCGATGAATGACCGGATCAAGGCGCTGATCGGCGTGGACGTGACGCGGACGGTGTTCGAACTCGGCGGGGGGACGCTGCCTGAAGAACTGCTGAAACGATGAACCGGCCCTGCAAGCAGGCATGTGTTGTCGGACAAGTCAGTTCGGCCTAAATTTTTAACCCGCCGTGTCGCCAGTATTGTTGCAAACTCAAGTGGTGTTGATATGAGATGTTATCGAAAATAATTTCTATACCTGTGATTGCTGTGATTTTTATATATTTGGGATTATGGGGGGGCAACGACTGAAAAAACGGGAGCCGTATGCGCCTTCTCATCCGTTTTGCCCTGACATCGGCCCTCGCCCTCTCGACCCCCGGCCCCCTCCGCGCCCAGGACACCTATCCCCTCCACCACCCGGAGGTCCTCCGCCGCTTCGAGGCCCTCAACCGGTCCCTGGACGGCCTTGAGGAACCCCTTCAACTCCGCTACGTGGAGGTCCACCCCTACCGCTCCGGCGCGGACACCCTCATCGGCTTTTACGACCGCCAGCGCATCGCCCCGGACCCCCTCGACCTCCCCTACGCCGCCCTCCCGCTCATTCGCCTCCTGGACGGGACGCGCTCCCGGCCGGACCTCCTCCGGACCCTCGCCCTCAACCCGGCGGAGGAGGCCCGGGTCAGCGAATGGCTCCAGGCCCTCGACGAGGGCCTCTTCCTCGAAAACCGCCGCTTCCGGGAGCGCCTGATCGCCCTGGTCCATGAGTTTGAGGCCGCCCCCGTCCGCGCCCCCATCTGCGTCGGCGGCGTCTACTCCCCCGACCCGGACCAACTCCGGGCCTGGCTCTCCGAACAGCTCGACCTCGCCCATCCCCCCGCCCGGCCGTCCCGGACCGCCGGCCTCATCGCCCCCCACATCGACTATGGCAGGGGCGCGCCCACCTACGCGAAGGCCTACGCCCCCCTGAAAGGACAGCGGGACATCGCCCGCGTCGTCCTCCTCGGCACGGCCCACATGTCCTCCTACCGCCCCTTCGCCCTCACCCGGAAGGCCTACGAGACCCCCCTCGGCCCCTGCCGGACCGACACCGCCTTCGTGGGCCGCCTCCTCGCCCGCTACCCCCATCCGGCCTTCGAGGACGAGTTCCTCCACCGGGGCGAGCACTCCATCGAACTCCAGCTCCCCTACCTCCAGGCCCTCTTCGGCCCGGACGTGCCCATCGTCCCCGTCCTCTGCGGCTCCCTCCACGCCTTCATAGAATCCGGCGACGCCCCCATGGATGCCCCTGCCATCCGGGACTTTCGCGACGCCCTCCGGGCCGCCATCGCCGCGTCCCCCGGCCGCACCCTGATCGTCGCCGCCTCCGACCTGGCGCACATGGGCCGGCAGTTCGGAGACCGCTTTGTCATGACGGACGAGGTCCTCCGGCGAGTGGAGGCCGACGACCGCCGCATGCTCGCCCCCGTCCTCCGGGGCGACGCCGACGGCTTCCTTCGCGACCTCGTCCGCGACCGGGACGCCCGGCGCATCTGCGGGTCCGCCCCCATCTACGTCCTCCTGAAGACCCTGGAGCCGGGGCCGGGGACCCTCCTCGAATACCGGCAGTGCACCGACCCGGCCCGCGTCTGCACCGTCACCATCCCGGCGATCATTTATGAGAACCACTGAAGAAGACCGACACAGAGGTTGCCCCCTGGCGCGTCGTCCCGGCCAACTTCAAATGGTACGCCCGCGTCCGCGTGCTCAAGACCACAGTCAGAACCCTCGAGGGCGCGCTGGGCAGGTCGTAAAGGGTTAGGCGAAGGGAAAAATAGACCATAAGAGACAGAGAATTGGTTTATTTTTGTCTATTTTACTTGACAAAGTTGATTTTTTATTCTATAATTAAACAAAATGGACCTAAAATAGACTCTCGAACCCTTCTCAAAAATCTCAAAATGAAACACAATATGTTATTTATACTAATATTATCGACAATTTCCGTATTCGGGATCGCCCGGCTGTCCCGGGCGACGGAGGCGACGCCCCCCCAGGTGAAGGATGCGGAAGGCCATATCATCCCCTCCAACCCCCGGAACTTCCCCTTTAAATTCGTGGACGGAGTGCCTGAATATGTGACCGGCGTCGAAGACGTCCTGGAGATCACCCTTCACAGGATCGGAGGGGACGTCGTGGAGAAGGTCTCCGTCAAGCCGAACGGCACGATATCCTTCTCTTTCCTCTACGACATTCAGGCCGCGGGGCTGACCCCGTCAGAGATAACAAAAGCCCTGACAGAGACCCTGTCCCGCTACATCCGGACGCCCCGGGTAGAGCTCAAGATAGCGGAATATCGGAGCAAACGCATATACGTCCTGGGGGCCATCACCCCCACCGCCGCAGGGATTGCGGGCCTCCGGTTGGGGCCGGGGATCTACCCCTTGAAGGGCTTCACCACGGCGCTCGCCCAGATCCTGGACGCCGGAGGTCCCGCAGCCGGGGCGCGCCTCGATGAGGTGCGCCTGACCCGAGGGGGAAGGAACTTTGTCCTGAACCTCCAGCGTGCCTTTGCGGTGGGAGACAGGAGCCAGGACGTCGTCCTGGAAACGGATGACGCCCTGTTCCTCCCAGGCCCCGGCCAGGGACAGGGACAGGTCTTTGTCCTGGGGGAGGTCGGCACACCCGGCATCAAGCCCCTGGAAAGGCCTTACCTCCTGGATGTGTTGACATCCTCAGGAGGGTTTACGGCGAAGGCCGGGGAGGGCAGCGTCCACGTCATTCGGTTAGGCGACAACCCCCACCATCCGACGATATTCTCAGTGAATGCTCGAAAGCTCTACAAAGGTGACCTGTCTCAGAATCTCCGCCTCGAAGATGGGGACATCGTCAACGTCTCCAAAGACGTCCTGGCCGACGTGAACCAGGTCATCTCGCAGATCAACCCCATCCTCCAGGCCCTGACCCTCCCGGCGACGGCGGTCTCAGCCTACACCACGGCCTTTGGCATTCTCCCGGTCCTTCAGGCAAGAGAAATTGCCCTCCAGGGGCAGACGGTCAACCTCCTCGGCGGCGGGATAACGGGGATACCGGGCGGGGGAGGGACCATACCGCCCACAACCACGACGCCCTCCCCGAAACCGGCCGCGCCTGAGAAGAAGGAATAGAAAAACGCCCCATGCCACAATACGACGTCAACCTCCGGGACTACTGGCGCATCGTGCGCAAGCGGAAGGCGATCATCATCTTCGCCGCCGTCATGCTCGGCTTCTTTGCCCTGGTCGCCACCCTCCTCTCGCGCCCTGCCCCGATCTATCGCGCGGAGGCCAAGGTGCGCTTCCAGATCGGCCAGGTGATGGAGAACCCCCTCGGAGGGAGGACCGTCAGCTACACCAGCGGGACCGAAGACCTGGAGACGCAGAAGGAGATCATCACCAGCTACGAGGTGCTCGAGCGGGTGGCCATCCAGATGGGGAGACTCGACACGACAGTCGCCAGAACCCCCTCTGAGCGGGAGGAGCAGCGGATCAACGCCATCCTCGGCCTTCGGGGGAAGGTCTCCGCGGAGCCTGAGGGCGTGACCAGCATCGTGACCATCTCCGTCACCGACGGCAGGCCGCAACAGGCGCGGGACCTGGCCAACGCCATTGTCGAGACCTACCGGGATTACAACCGGGAGACGGCGAACCGACAGGCGTCCAAGAGCCGTGAGTTCATCCTCAGCCAGCGGAACGCCCTCCGGGACAGCGTGGCCCAGCTCGAACAGCAGATCAAGGACTTTCGGCTGCGCGAGAACATGATGTCCGTCGAATCCCAGACCAGCCTGATCATGGGCCGGATGAACGCGGCGGAGGCGGCCCTGAAGCAGACGCAGTCGGCCATTCAGAACATCGACCGGGTGCTGGGCGGCATCCAGAGCAACGTGACGGCCGCCGAGCGAACGCTGGCGACCATCCTCCCGGAGGAGGGGGGGGGCGCCGTCGCGCAGCTCCACGCGCAGATGACCGACCTCAACGTGCGGCGCAACTCCCTCCTCGTCGAGTTCACGGAGCAGCACCCCCAGGTGCAGGAAATCGACGCCCGGAAGCGGGACGTGATTCGGGACATGCTCCAGGCGCTCCGAAACCGGCGCGAGGCCCTCCGCAGGCAGGAGCAGCTCCAGCAGGCGGCCCTGGACGAGACGAAGCAGGCGTATCAGAAACTCCCCGATCTGAGCCTCACCCTGGTCAACCTCGAACAGCAGATCAACCTCAAGGGCGAACTCCTGCTCTTTTACGAGAGGCAGGCCCAGGAGGCCGAGATCCGGCAGAAGGAGGAGGTCCAGGAGGTCGAGATCATCCAGAGGGCCCTGCTCCCGGACGCGCCCATCAACCCCTCCTCCCCCACGACCACCTCGGCGGTGGGGACCATCCTGGGGCTGATCCTCGGCATCGTCTTCGCCTTCATTGCCGAGACCCTGGACACCTCCATCGGCACCATCGAGGACGTGGAGGAATACCTCCAGGTCTCCGTCGTCGGCATCATCCCCCACATCGACATCGACGAGGTCAAGGAGTCCCTCATCCGGAAGGGCGTCTCGGCGCAGGACACGGAGACCCTCGAACGGCGGGCGCGCCTGGCCGCCCACTTCGACCCTCAGTCCACCATAGCCGAGAGCTACCGGGCGCTCCGGACGAACATCCAGTTCGTCAACGTGGAGCGGGGAGCCAAGGTCATCTCCGTGACGAGCGCCTCCAACCAGGAGGGGAAGAGCATCACCGTCTCCAACCTGGCCATGACCATGGCCCAGGCCGGCAACCGGGTGCTCCTGGTGGACTGCGACCTCCGCAAACCGACCGTCTACCGGATGTTCGGTCTCGACCGGGAGCCGGGCCTCACCGACGTCATCCTGGGCAACTACGAGTGGCGGGACGTGGTCCGGACGGTCACCGACATCATGACGGGCGGGCTCGGCATGGAAGACATCATGATGACGCCCGGCATGGACAACCTGAACATCATCACCAGCGGGGCCATCCCCCCCAACCCGGCGGAGATCACCGACTCTCGAAGGATGAACGAGTTCATCGCGCAGGTCCGGGAGGCCTACGACGTCGTCCTGTTCGACTCCCCGCCCGTCCTCCAGGCCACCGACGCCACCGTCCTCGGCACGAAGGTGGACGGCGTCCTGATGGTCTACAAGATCGGCCAGATCTCCCGCGGGGCGCTGCGGCGGGCCAAACTCCAGCTCGACAACGTCAACATCCCCGTCCTCGGCGTCGTCCTCAATGGCCTGCGGGCGGAGGTGAGCGAGGACTTCCAGGACCTCCGGTACTACACCTACTACTCCTACGGGTCCGATCATAAAGAGCTGACCCCGATGGAAAAATTCTGGAAAAAGCTGCAGCCCATCCAGGAGACGTTCCAGAAGGCGCGCGGCTGGCTCCGCCGCAAAGACCGGGAGGAGCCCCCGCCTCCGCCAGCCGAAGTCGAGCTTGAGGTCGAGCCCACCTGGTGGGACCTGACCGCAAAAATCCTCCTCTACCTCCTCCTGGGCGGCCTGGTCGTCCTGGGCCTGCTCTGGCAGGTCGGGTTCTTCGACGCGCCCCGCCGGTCGTCCCCGCCGCCGCTGCGAAGAGGGCCTCAGGGGCAGATGAAACCGGGGAATACGCCGCAGACCCGCGCCAGCCTCACGGTCTACAATCCTGAGCCAGGCGTCGGGGATCAGGGCGTTCAGCATTCAGCATTCAGCGTTCAGCGTTCCGAAGCCGTTCCCCTGTCGCCCCCTCTCTCCCTCTCCCCTGACAGGGGCGTTGGGGCGCAGGACTCCACCGGCCCGTCAGAAGGACCGGCGGAGGATCGGCCGGCCTCCGGTGTCCGGTCTGTCTCCCCCCAGACCGGACACCGGTTCGCCGTGCAGGCCGGCGCGTTTAAAGACAAACAGCGCGCCGCCCGGCTCGTCCAGCGCCTCCGGAAGGTGGGCTACGACGCCCGGACCCTGCCGGTGGAGGCGCGAACGAGCGACGCCCTCACCCGCGTCGTGATCGTCGGGTTCGACTCCCCCCAGGCCGCCGGTGGCAAGGCCCACCGCCTCCGCCGTTCCGGCCTGGTCCCCCGCGCCGCCGTCGTGGACCTGGGGGAGACCCCCGACTCCACCGGCGCGACCTGGGCCTCCCTCGACAACGAGGCGGTCGCCCCGGCGGCCGCGCCGAGATGAAAATAGCGCGGGAATGATTCCCGCGCTATATCTAAGAAGTCGCCTGATCATAGAAGGGCACGCCTTGCGGCGTGCCCTTCCGTTTTCCGCTTGACATTTGCCCTGTCTGGCTATATGATGTCATTTCACGTCTGCCGTCTGCCGTCTGCCGTCTCACGTCTTTTCCGAAAGCGAGGCTTCATGTTCACGACCACGAAGGCGCTCTACCTGAAACAGATCAAGGCGGGATACCAGCGGGACCTGGAGAACTACGAAAAGGGCCTGGCCGACTGGCGGAAGGCCGTGGATCCCTACCACTTCTTCGGGTTCACCCCCCCCGCCGGCCCCCCCTACACGGCCTTCGTGGAGGCGTTCCTCTACACGGTCGAGAAGGACCGGACCTGCGCGGAGCGGGCGCGGGAGCGCCTGGTCACCTACCGGCAGTTCGTGGACGCCTACCCGCCCGACTATCACAGGGCCAGGTGGGAGTACGAGGACGGCCTCCCCCCCATCCCCAGCATGTTCACGCTCCCGCCCTACCTCCAGGCGTATCTCTGGATCAAAGACAGCGGCGTCCTCGCCCCGGAGGACCACAGGACCGTCGAGCGGATCGTGGCCGACAGCATGCCCGCCTTCTTCCGCTTCCCGGAGTGGGGCGCGCACAACCGGACGGCCCTGCGCGCCTGGGCGATGGCCCTGGCCGCAAAGGCGTTCCCCCATCACCCCGACGCCCCCGACTGGGGGCAGATCGCCCGCGTCTTCGGCGACGACAGCCTGAAGGGCTGGTCCATCGAGGACGCGATGCTCTACCACGCCGTCTGGACCCACGCCCTGATCAACTACGCCGACGCCATGGGTGACGCCTCCTACTTCCGCCGGGTGACCGCGAAGTACTACTTCGACTACTACGTCAGCCTGATGTCCCCGGCGGGCATGCTCGCCGACTTCGGGGACTCCAACTGGCGGACCAACTGGCCCTACTTCATCGCCTGCCTGGAGCGGGGGGCAAGGGAGTATCGGGACCCCCGCATGCGCTGGGCCGCCTGCCACATCTACGAGACCTTCTTCGAGGAGTCGGGCCGGGACGATCGGTTCGGGTCGCCGCTCATGTTCATCTTCGCCTACCTCTGGACGGACGAGACCGTGAAGCCGGAGCGCCCGACCACCGGCACGCAGGAGGCCCTGGACGAACTCGTCGGCAAGAAGGTCGTCTTCAGGAACGGATGGGAACGGAGTTCCACCTTCCTCCTGCTCAACTACAAGCCGGAGACCGACTACGGGTTTGCGGGCCGGGAGAACACGAAGAACACCCTGGTCGTGGAGGCGGAGAAGACCCACCACGGCCACTCGGACGAGAACGCGATCTGCCTGCTGATGAGCCGGGGACAGGTCCTGCTGCACGACAGCGGCTACCGGGAGCGCCTCCCGAACGGCAAGTACCGCGCGGACATGTACCACAACAGGATCGTGGCGCGCCCCGAACTCCTCCGGCGGGACGACGACGTCCTCGGCTTCCTCCACGACGACGGCCATCACCGCCCGATGGAGACGCAACGCATCGACTTCTACACCTTCGAGGAGGTAGACTTCTCCCGGACGCGGGCTACAGACCACGCCATGGGTTACCGATGGGACCGGATCGTGGCCTACCTCAAGGCCGAGGACCTGTTCGTGATCTTCGACGGGATCGAGGCCCTGCGCCCCGGCCGCCTCGCCCTCTGCAACCTGTTCTACACCCACGAGATTCTGGGCCAGGGGCCGGGCTGGTTCAACACCCGCATCGGCAAGCTGGACGGCTACGGCCCGGAGGATGGCCCCGCCTCCCTGCTCATCGCGATGCCACAGGCCCCGGACCGGTGGGAGGGATCGCAGGTCACGCGGCGCCACTTTATGGACGAGACCTGCGTCTACCAGGCCCACTGCGCGGACTTCCGGCCCCGGGACTTCGCGGCGTTCGTCACCCTCCTCATCCCGATGGACCGGAAGCAGGACGCGGCGGAGGTCGCTGGCCGCATCTCCCTCCCGCCGGTCAGCCGCTCCCCCCGCGCCGCGGCGGTCTGTCTTGCGGCGGGCGGAAAGCGCATCACGGTGGGCGTCAAGCTCGACCTGGAGGACGAGATCCTCCGGAGCAACGTCCGCCCGAAGTACAGCTGGACCTCAGGGGCCACGACTTACGGAGATGTGGAGACCGACGCCCGCTTCGTCTACAGCGCGGAGGAGGGAGGGCGGTTGACCTACGCCTTCACAGAGGCCGTCCGGCTCCGCTACCGGGGGCAGGACATCTTCGCCCCGAAGGGGTGTTCGTTCCCGTTGCAATACGAGGGGCCGTGGGTGCAGGATGGGATCGCGAAATGGAGGGCGTGGGAGAAGAAAAACGTCGCGTTGAAATAGCGCAGGGAGGTCAACATGAAATCCAAAGCCAGACGGAAGGGATCGCGGCACAGGCGGAAATTGTTGCGGCAGGGGAAGGCCCGGAAGACGCGCCGGGGAAAGTTCCTGGTACGGGCGTAAAAACGTAGGGGCGGGTTTGAACCCGCCCCTACAACGTTGATATGGCCCGTACGGGATTCGAACCCGTGTTTCAGGCGTGAGAGGCCTGCGTCCTGGGCCCCTGGACGAACGGGCCAGAGCCTTAAAAATATACGGATTCTTTTTCAGAAATCAAGGGCTTTCTTCAAAACCCACAGGGTTGGCCTGAGAGCCATAAGGCGCTGAAGGGAGAAAAAACAAAACCCCCGCCAGAGTCAAATCCGGCAGGGGCTCGAAGGAGCGGTCCAGCAGACCTACTTCACCATATCCTTCAGCTTCTTCAGCGGCAGAACCCTGACCCTGACGCTGGCAGGCTTCGCCGGGATGTTCATCATCTCGCCGGGCTTGAAGGGATTGGGCACGCCTTTCCGGGCTGGCTGGGCCGGCCTCTTGACCGCTTTCACTTTTAACAGGCCAGGCAGCGTAAACTGACCAGCAGCCCCCTTCTGGATATGCCTGTCAATCAGATTGCCCAATTCGTCCAGCACCGCAGCCGCATCCTTCTTGGCAACTCCCGTTTTTTCAGAGAGTTCCGCCAGGATCTGACTCTTTGTCAGCGGCTTTTTAATGGCAGCAGGCTTCTTGGCCATAGGCTCCCCTCATGCTATAAGTTGTGGTGGGATGGATTAAAATAACAGGGTATTGTAGCCATAATTTACGACCACATCTGCCGGAAGTCAAGGAGAAAGTGGCGTTGAGGGCTATTTTGCCAGGTCGATAAAAAAGGGTCACGAGATAATTCTCGTAACCCTTTGATTTTTATGGTGCGCCCAGAGGGAGTTGAACCCCCAACCTTCTGATCCGTAGTCAGGCGCTCTATCCAATTGAGCTATGGGCGCGAACTGAAGTCATCAGCCGTTCCGGGCGCCACCCTCCGCGCGCCTCCAAATCTATCACATCCCCCCTGCGAAGTCAAGCGTTTTCCCCACCCTTCATAGCCACGGAACCACTATAAAAACAGCCCCGGAAGTTGCCTTCCGGGGTTTGGGCGGGAATGCGATAAGGCTTTTATGAGCCTCATAAACATGTATCGGCAGAAGCGACTTTGACTTGAGAGGTATTCTGGATCTTCCGCCGCCTCAATATGCCTTCGCAAAGATCACCCTCCCCTCCGAAGCCTGGCCGCAGACGATGCATCGCCCGGCCTCCCGCTCCCGGTCGAACGGGATGCACCGGATGGTCGCCTTCGTCTCCTCCTTGGCTCTGGCCTCGCACGCCGCCGCCCCGCACCAGTGGGCCTTCATGAACCCGTCGTCCGCCCGGCGCGCCATCTCTTCATAGCGATCCACCGGAAACGTGTTCGCCTCCCGGAATGCGCGCGCCCGTTCCAGCAGCCCGCCCTGCGCCTCCTCCAGCAGGTCCTGGACAGCCCGTTCCAGCCCCTCCAGCGGGACAAATGCCTTCTCCCGGTTGTCCCTCCGCACGAGCACGACCTGCCCCTTCTCCACATCCTTCGGCCCGATCTCGACGCGCAGCGGCACGCCCGCCTGCTCCCACTCGTTGAACTTCCAGCCCGGCTTGTGCTGCTCCCGGTCGTCCAGCTTGACCCGCACGCCGGCCCTGAGCCGGGCCGCGACCTCTCGCGCCTTCTGCGTCACCGCCTCCTGCTCCGGCCCCGACCGGTAAATCGGCACGACCACGGCCTGGATCGGCGCCAGGCGCGGCGGCAGCCTCAGCCCCTGATCGTCCCCGTGCGCCATGACGATCGCCCCGATCAGCCGCGTGGACACCCCCCAGGACGTGGCCCAGACGAACTTCCGGTCCCCCTTCTCATCCAGAAACGTCACGTCGAACGCCTTCGCAAAGTTCTGGCCCAGGTTGTGAGAGGTCCCCGCCTGAAGCGCCTTCTTGTCCCCCATCATGGCCTCGATACAATAGGTCCTCAAGGCCCCGGCGAACTTCTCCGACTCGGTCTTGACGCCCGTGATCACCGGGATCGCCATGTAGTCCTCGGCGAACCGGCGATACACCTCCAGCATGCGGAGCGCCTCCTCCTCGGCCTCCTGTTCCGTGGCGTGCGCCGTGTGCCCCTCCTGCCACAGGAACTCCGTCGTCCGCAGGAACAGCCGTGTCCGCAGCTCCCAGCGCACCACGTTGGCCCACTGGTTGTAAAGCAGCGGGAGGTCCCGGTAGGACTGGATCCAGTTCCGATAGGTCGCCCAGATGATCGTCTCCGACGTGGGCCTCACCACCAGCGGCTCCTCCAGCGGCTCCCCGCCCCCGTGCGTGACCACCGCGCACTCCGGCGCAAACCCCTCGACGTGCTCCGCCTCCTTCTGCAGGAAGCCCTGCGGGATGAACAGCGGAAAGTAGACGTTTTCGTGGCCGGTCTCCTTGAACATCCCATCCAGGGCGCGCTGGACGTGCTCCCACAGGGCATAGCCATAGGGCCGGATGACCATGCACCCCCGCACCGGCGAGTAGTCGGCCAGCTTCGCCGCCGTCACAATGTCCGTGTACCAGCCCGAAAAATCCTCGGACTGCTTTGTGATCCCCTGCGCCATGTCGCTGTTTTTCGCCTTTCGCGCTCGCGAAAATACGAAAAAACCGAAACTCCCGAAACCGCCCTTCGTCCCCCTCCAAGGGGCAGGGTGGTTGTGCTTCGCGCCCTTCGCGTTTTTCGCACTTTTCGCGTTTCGCCTTTCGCCTTTTATGTCTTCCCCCCGATCTTCCTCTCGATCCGCTCCTGGATGTCGAACATCGTGCGGTCCGACCCGGCGATGTAAGGGACGGCCTTGAGGTCCATCTGCTCCACGACCTCCTGCAGGCTCTGGATGACCGCCGTCACCTTGCCCCCCTCCTTCAGGCAGATGTCCACCAGCCGCTGCGCATCGGGCGAAAGAGGCCTGCCGGACCCCTTGCAGAAGTCCGCGTAGCTCCAGATGGCGCCGTTGGAGTTGTTGATGTAATGGGCCAGCGTCGTCAGCGTCTGCCGCAGCGTCTCCACGCGGGCCAGCCGTCGCTCGTGCTCCAGCGCCTCCTGCGTCTTCTCCTCCACGCGTTGCTCCAGGACGCGCTGATGTTCCTGGAGTTTTTCGACCAGGTGCTCGTTCTGACGCCGCAGGGCCACGTTTCGCAGGCAGTTCGTCGTCGCGCGCAGCAGCTCCTCCACATCAAACGGCTTCTCGATGTAGTCGTAGGCCCCCAGCCGGAGCGCCTCGATGGCCGTCTCCTTCGACCCGTAGGCCGTCATCAGAACGACCTCGGTGGCAGGCCACTCCTGTTTGACCTTCCGCAGGAGCTGCATGCCGTCCATCCCCGGCATGCGGATGTCCGACACGACGAGATCGAACCGGGACCTCTCCAGCCTGGAGACCGCCTCGGCGCCGCCCACGGCGGCCCCGGCGTTGTAGCCCTGCTCCTCCAGGAACTCCGTGATCCCCCGGCAGACGTCCGCCTCGTCGTCCACGACAAGCACCGTCATACCCGTCAGAATCGGCTCCGAACCCGCCATACCGACCTCTGTCACAAGTAGCCCTGAGTCAAAAAGACAGCCCAAAGTCCAAAGTCCAAAGTCCAAAGAATCAGACTTGGAACTTGGAACTTGGAACTTGGAACTTTCTTTGTGAATGTAGGCAAATCCTCCGCCAATGGCAAACGAAATCAACGCGAAGCGGAAGAGGCGCAACCGCTTCCCGGCCTCTTTTCGACGCCTCGTCCCATCGTGTTCAAAAAATCGTTGACAAATGGGTCAAACAGGGCTATATTAAAATAGGGCTATGGGATGGCCCAAGTGGGGCTCTCGGCATGCTAGGGGTGGGATGTCCGGGAGCCCTCTTTTTTATGAGTGCAGGTCTATCCCTGCGGAGGCCCAGGGGTGTCCAGGATAACCTCTACAGAGGAATTTCGGAGACAAATTTTTGAACTGCCCGGGACGAATCTTCCTCTGTCCTGCCTCCGGAAGATCGGCTACGACCTCTCGGATGACGATGATCGGGATGAGGTCCTGAATCACCTTCGCCAGCTGGTGCGGGACGGATACGCCCCTGCCAACGGGCTTTATGGCCTGATCATCAACCACGCGATCTGAACCGCCCCCGGACTATCGGCACAGTATTTGCTTATTTTTCCCGATTAAAAAAGGCGTTTGCCCGGTCAAGGAGATCGGCAAACAACCGATAAATCTGATGAGGAGACAGAAAGGCGTCTATCGTTTACCGTGAACATTTTGGGCCAACCTGCAATGATGCGAATCCAATGCGAAAAATGCGGCGCGAACCATCGCATTGCAAAAGAAAAAATCGCCAACCGGATCGTGCGCGTCCACTGCCAGCGATGTGGCGCCGAGATGGTGATCGTGGGCCCGCCGGCCAGGCCACCGGAGGGCCGCCCTCCTGTTAAATCACCGGACAGGCGGTTGCATCGCCACATCCAGATGGAGGCCCGGAAACGCCGGCAGACCCGGAGACGGGCGTATCTCAGAACCATCGGACGGGGCGTGGCCTCCCTCTTCATCCTCCTGCTGGTCAGCCTGGGGAGCTACTTGATGGCCACGACGCCGGGGATCCCCAAGGCATACGTCGTTGCCTTTGTCGCCCTCAACGGCCTGTTCTGGGGCGCCTTCGTGGCGCGGGACCGGTGGACCCGGAACCCCGACGCCCACGCCTGACAGGTTAATGAACAGGGACATGCAGAATAGACAGGATGAGACGAAACCCTGCATATCCTGTATGTCCCTGTCACGACGCTGCTACAGGCCCAGCTTGAAGGTAATCCCCAGAGCGAAGACCGGATAATACTTGAACTCCTTCAGACCGTCCTCAACCTCCTGGACCTCCTGATTCAATTCGTTCCTGAAGTTCGCGTCAGAGGCAATGGGTCCCGTCGCGGCCAGAAAAACGTCAGGAGAGCCCTGGAACGCCACGCCCAGGTCGAACGCCACGCCGACCCGCCTGCCCGTCGCGTTGCCCCATCCGATGCTCAGATAGGGCGCGCCCGTCTTGAACTTCCCTCCCCCGTTGAGCGTCCCGACCTGATTGCTCGTGTAGGTCCTGGACCCGATGGTGTAGGAGGCCGTGATCTGGTCGCTCGCCATGTCCATTCTGTTCTTGTTAAAGAGCACGCCGCCGCTCAGCCGGAACCCGCTCCGGGGGATCGGGTGCAGGTCCAGCAAGACGGCGAATGAACGCAACTTGAGATCGACGTCGTATCTCACGCCGCTCTGAGTGCCGCTGAAGCTATACTTGAAGACGTTGAAGTTGCCCCGGAGGTTGACCTTGGGAACGATGGATGCAGTCGCGTCCACGCCGATGCCCAGGGTCCCTCCCTTGATGGTGAGGCCTGCCCTGGCGGCGTGGGCCGGGACGGTCCAGAGCAGGGCCGCGCACACCAGTCCGATAAGCCATAGCTTTTTCATTTTTCCCTCCCTTTTGTAACCTGTTGTCTACGTCCCCTCTTTCCACGAGCCGAGGTACTCCCTCTGCTCCGGCGTCAGTTCGTCGATCTCCACGCCCATCGCCTTCAGCTGCAGGCGGGCGACCTCCTGGTCGATCTCGTCCGGCAGCCGGTAGACCTTCGGCGCCATCTCCCGGTAGTGCCGGACGCCGTAGGCCACGCCCAGCGCCTGGTCACAGAACGACAGGGCCATCACCGTGGAGGGATGCCCCTCGGCGCAGGCCAGGTTGACCAGACGCCCCTCCCCGCACAGGTAGACCGCCCTGTCCCCGATCGTGTACTCCTCGAACAGCGGCCGCACCTCCCGCTTCCGCATCGCCAGCTTCTCGATCCCGGCCACGTCGATCTCGATGTCGAAGTGCCCCGCGTTGGCCAGCACCGCCCCGTCCTTCATCCGCTCCACCTGATCGGCCCGCACGGCGTGCTTCCCCCCCGTGACGGTCACGAACACGTCCCCCACCTCGACCGCCCGGTCCATCGGCATCACCCGGAACCCGTCCATCCGCGCCTGCAAAGCCCGGAACGGGTCCACCTCCGTCACCACCACCTCCGCGCCCATCCCCCGCGCGCGCGCCGCCACCCCCTTGCCGCAGCTCCCGTAGCCCGACACCACGAGCGTCTTGCCGCTGATCAGCAGGTTGGACGCCCGGATGATCCCGTCCAGCGCCGACTGCCCGGTGCCGTAGAAGTTGTCCATGAGGTGCTTCGTGTGGCAGTCGTTCACCGCGATCATCGGGTACTTCAGCGCCCCGTCTCGCTCCATCGCCCGCAGCCGGATCACCCCGGTCGTCGTCTCCTCGCACCCGAAGGCCACGTCCTTGAGGAGGGCCGGGTGCTTCGTGTGGATCTCCGACACCAGGTCGCACCCGTCGTCGATCGTGATGTGGGGCTTGAATGCGATCACCTCGTTCAGGAACCGGTAATAGTCCTCCCGAGACTCCCCCTTGTAGCCGTACACGGCGATGTCCTCGTAGGCCAGCGCCGCGGCCACGTCGTCCTGCGTGGACAGCGGGTTGCACGAGGTGATGGCCACCTCTGCCCCCCCCGCCCGCAGCGTCCGGACCAGAAACGCCGTCTCCTTCGTCACGTGAAGGGCCATCCCGATGCGATACCCCTTCAGGGGCTTCTCCTTCTCGAACCGCTTCCGCACCGCCATGAGCGCCCCCATCTGCTTCTCCGCCCACTCGATGTTCCGGAGCCCCTGGTCGTGCAGATTTATATCTTTAACCTGATATGGCATGATTGTCCTTTCCCCAAAAACGTTTGAACGTTTGAACGTTTGAACGTTTTATGCCGCTGCCCTCGCTGCTCGCCTGAGCGCCGCCGCCTTCTCCGTCTTCTCCCAGGCGAACTCGCTCCGGCCAAAGTGACCGTAGGCCGCCGTCCGCCTGTAGACGGGCCGGACCAGCTTCAGATACGTGATGATCCCCTTGGGCGTCAGAGAGAACTGCTCCCGCACCAGACCGGCGATCTTCTCGTCGTCGATGACCCCCGTCCCGAACGTGTCCACGTTGATCGACACCGGCTCGGCCACCCCGATGGCGTAGGCCAGTTGCACCTCGCACCGCTCCGCCAGACCCGACGCCACCACGTTCTTGGCGATGTGCCGCGCCGCATAGTTGGCGCTCCGGTCCACCTTGGTCGGGTCCTTCCCCGAAAACGCCCCGCCCCCGTGCCGCCCCATCCCCCCGTAGGTGTCCACGATGATCTTGCGCCCCGTCAGACCCGTGTCCCCGTGCGGACCCCCCACCACGAACCGTCCCGTCGGGTTGATGTGGTAGATCGTCTTCCGATCCAGATACTCCGCCGGAACCACCTGCTTGACCACCTGCTCGATCACGTCCCCGGCGATCCGTCGGTGCGTGGCCCTGGGGTCGTGCTGCGTGGAGATCACCGCCGTGTGCACCCGCACCGGACGGCTCTTCTCGTCATACTCCACCGTCACCTGAGACTTGCCGTCGGGACGCAGATACGGCAGCGTCCCGTCCTTGCGCAACTCCGCCAGCCTCATCACCAGCTGGTGCGCCAGCATGATCGGCATGGGCATCAACTCCGGCGTCTCCCGGCAGGCATACCCGAACATCATCCCCTGGTCCCCGGCCCCCTGCTCGGCGTGCAGCCCCTCCCCCTCCGTCACCCCTTGCGAGATGTCCGGCGACTGCCGGTCGACGCACTGGATGACCGCGCAGGACTTGTGGTCGAACCCGTAGTCCGAGTCCGTGTAGCCGATCTCCCGGATCGTCTCCCGCACCAGGTCCGGCACGTCCACCGCGGCCCGGCTGGTGATCTCGCCCGCCACCACCACCAGCCCCGTCGTCACCAGCGTCTCGCAGGCCACGCGGGAGCGGGGGTCCTGCGCCAGCATGGCGTCCAGCACCGCGTCGGAAATCTGATCGGCCACCTTGTCGGGGTGCCCCTCGGAGACCGACTCCGAGGTGAAAAGGCGTGTCTTCGACATAAAAACTCCTTAAAAAACGAGATTGTTTTCAGGGTCTTGCTGACTGCTGACTGCTGACTGCTGATCGCTGACCGTTCATCTGAAACTGATCTCCGAAGAGTCTCCCACGTTGAGGCGCTGCGCCCCCCCCTGCACCACCGCCCCATTGCCGATGAGGGACCTGTCCAGGATGCAATCCCGGACCACGGCGTTGACCCCGATGATCGAGTCCCTCACCACGGCGTTCTCCACCGTCGCGCCCTCGGCGATGGACACATGCGGGCCGATGACGGCGTTCTTCACGCAGGCGGAGGGGGACACGAAGGCGGGCGGCACGACGATAGCCTGTCCCTTCAGGTCAGGAGGGGGAAGCCGCTCCAGGAGATGCCGGTTGGTGTCCAGCACGGCTTCGGGGACCCCGCAGTCGTACCACGCCTCCACCGGAAAGGTCTTCAACACCCCGCCCCGTTCGACCATCATGGCGAAGGCGTCCGTCGCCTGATATTCCCCCAGCGTGGTGATGCCCCGCGCAATCAGCTCATCCAGACAGTCGTAGAGCAGAGCAGTGTTTCGGAAGAAGTTGACGCCGGGGATGGCCAGGTTCGACACGAACGTCGGCGGTTTCTCCACCAGACGAACAACCCGCCCCCCTTCCACGCAGACGACTCCAAATCGGGAGGGGTCTTCCACCTGCTTCACCCCGATGACCCCGTCAGCGTCCGCCTCAAACGCAGGGGTCAGGTCCCCCTCAAAGATGGTGTCCCCGTAGACGATCAGCGCGGGATCTCCGGACACCACGTCCCGCGACATCCAGATGGCGTGCCCCAGCCCCTTCCGCTCCGCCTGCACGCGGAAGGCCACCTCCCTGAACGAGTGGGCCCGCCTGGCGTAGTCCACGATCTGATCGCCCATGGCCCCGACGATCAGGGCCACGCGCTCGATCCCCGCCGCCGCCACCCGGTCCAGAATGTGTCCGACGATCGGCCTCCCCGCCACGTGCAACAGCGCCTTGGGCGTGGTGTAGGTGTGCGGGCGGAGCCGCGCCCCCACCCCCGCCGCCGGGATCACGGCCCAGGCGTTGCGCAGGATGCCCTCACCCGGCACGGGAGCCTCCCAGGTCGCCAGCCTCGGCGTCTTCGAGAAGCCCCTTGAGCGCCCCCCGGAGGTAGGCCCGGACCTGCGCGGGCGTCCGGCAGGACATCGCCTCGGACGCAATCGCCCTGGCGTCCGAAAGGCTGACGGACCGGATCACCCGTTTGATCTCCGGGATGGCGCTGGGGCCCATGCTGAAGCTGTTGAGACCCAGGCCGAGCAGCAGGACGGCGGAGAGCGGGTCTCCGCACATCTCGCCGCACATCCCGACGGGGATCCCGTAGCGATGTCCGGCCTCAATGGTCCCCCTGATCAGGCGGAGCACGCCGGGATGCAGCGCATCGAACAGGTAGGCCACCCGCTCGTTGCTCCGGTCCACCGCGACGGCGTACTGCACGAGATCGTTCGTCCCGATGCTGAAGAACTGCACCTCCTCCGCGATCTGGTCGGCCACCACTGCCGCCGAAGGCACCTCGATCATCGCCCCCACCGGGCACCCCTCGTCAAACGGGATGCCCTGGGCGCGCAGCTCAGACCGGGCCTCCTCCAGGACCTGCTTGGCCTCCAGGACCTCCTCCACGCCGGAGATCATCGGAAACATGATCCGGACGTTGCCGCACGCGCTGGCCCGCAAGATGGCCCGCAGCTGAGTCCGGAAGATATCCCGATGCGCCAGGCAGACCCGGATGGCCCGCCACCCCAGGAACGGATTCATCTCCGGCTGCGCGTGAAAGACGTGGGAGAGCTTGTCTCCCCCCAGGTCCAGCGTCCGGATGACGACCGGCCGGGGGGCCACTCGTTCGGCGATCCATCGGTAGGCCTGCGCCTGATCCTCCTCGGTCGGCAGCGCAGGCCGCGTCAGGTACAGAAACTCCGTGCGATACAGGCCGACCCCCTCAGCCCCGTAGCGCAGGACCATCTCCACCTCTTCGGGGAGGTCCACATTGGCCGCCAGCTCCACGCGGACGCCGTCGGTGGTCTCAGACAGAAGCCCCGTCAGGGTCGTCCGCGTCCGTTCCCGCTGCCTCAGCCGATCCGCCTCAGCCTGGTACCGCGCCACTGTCTCGGCGTCGGGGTTGATGAGGACGGTCCCCCGGACGCCGTCCACGATCAACAGATCGCCGGGCTCGATCGCCGCCGTCGCGGTCTCGACGCCCACCACCGCCGGGATGCCCAGCCCCCGGGCGATGATCGCGGCGTGGGCGGTGCTTCCCCCCACCTCCGTCACGAAACCGAGCACCCGGTCACGGCTCATGTGGGCGGTGTCGGACGGCGTCAGGGTGTGGGCCACCACCACCGCCTCCATGTCCAGGTTGGCCAGAGAGGCCCGAACCTCACCGCACAATTTCGCCAGCACCCGGCTCTCGATGTCTTCGAGGTCCGCCGTACGCCCCCGGTAATACTCATCCTCGATGGCGTCAAACTGCCGCTTGATGTCCCGCAGGGTCTGGTAGAAGGCGTACTCCGCGTTGGTGCGATCCTTGCGAATCCGGGAGGCCGTGGCGTCCGCCAGCATCGGATCTCTGAGCATGAGCAGATGGGCCTCAAAAATCTGGGCGTGCTCCTTCCCCAGCCGGGTCTCGACCTGGTGTCGCACCCTTTCGACGTCCGTCCCCACCTCCCGCAGCGCCCCCAGAAACCGCCCGACCTCCGGCTCGACCTCGGCCTCGCTCAGGTGCCTCCAGTCGAACCAGACGTCCCCCCGGTCGTGCGTAAACGCCTTTCCGATGGCGATGCCGGGAGATGCGGGAATACCTTTGAGCATGGGACACCCAAATCAAGTGACAAGTGCTGAGTGCTGAGTGCTGAGCAAAAGCAAAGAACAGTGTTTTTGCCTTTACTCAGGACTCAGGACTCAGGACTGCTCTTAATCGAACTTGCTCTCTATCACCCGGACCAGTTCCCTGGCGGCCTTCTCTTCGTCCTCCCCCTCGGCCCTGACCACGATCTCTGCGCCGGTCTCGGCCGCCAGCATCATGACCCCCATAATGCTCTTCCCGTTGACCTCCATGCCGTCCTTCGACAGAAGGATTTCCGAACGAAACCTCGACGACGCCTGCACGATCAACGCCGCAGGTCGGGCGTGAATGCCGAGGGAGTTCTTGACAATGGCCGTAAGCTGGACCATAGACGAAACGCGATGGGACAGGCCCTCCGGACAGCCCGGTCAGCGCGGAACGCAACCCGCTTGAAAAACCTGAATTCAGAAGGTGAATCTTATAGTATATCTCTAAAACAGGACTTTGTCAAGGGGAGTTTCATCGGCCCGTCCCCACTCGCGAAACCTGTTGACAGCCTCACCAGCCTCCCTTATTTTACCGCAAACCAACTCGCAGAAAAACCTGACCCCCGATCCCGACCTTATGCGGAGGATATCCTCATGACCCCCAAAATCGGCTTCATCGGCCTCGGCGCCATGGGCCTGCCCATGGCGAAAAACCTCATCAAGGCCGGATTCGACCTGACCGTCTATGCCCGGCGGCCTGAGCCTGCGGCGGAGGTCCGCGCCCTCGGGGCCCGGTCTGCCGACTCCCCCCGCGCCGTCGCGGAGCAGGTCTCGGTGGTCATCACCATCGTCACCGCCGACCCCGACGTGCGCGCCGTCATCCTCGGAGAGAACGGCGCGCTCGCAGGGATGAAAGCGGGGGGCGTCATCGTGGACATGAGCACGATCTCCCCCATGACCATTCAGGAGATCGCCCGGATCGCGGAAACGAAGGGCGTGGAGGTGATGGATGCCCCGGTCAGCGGCGGAGATACCGGGGCAAAGGCGGGCACACTGACCATCATCGCAGGGGGAAAGAAGGGGACGTTTGAGCGGTGCAGGCCCCTCTTCGAGGCCATGGGGAAGAACATCTTCCACGTGGGAGGGGTGGGGGTCGGCCAGGTCGTCAAGATCGCCAATCAGGTCATCGGCGGGACGATCCTCGCCGTCGTCTCAGAGGCCCTGGTCATGGGGGTCAAGGCCGGGGCGGACCCGGAGGTCCTGCGGCAGGTGATCGGCGTCAGTTCGGGAAACTCCAACCTGTTCCAGGCGCGGGTGGGGGACTTTATGCTGAAGGACCAGTTCCAGCCGGGATTCATGCTGGACCTGATGAAGAAGGACATCGGCCTGGCCCTGGAGATCGGCAAAGCCCTGAGCGTCCCCATGCCCGTGGGCGCTGCGGCCTACCAGCACTACGCCGCAGGGACGAGCATGGGCGTCGGACGGGAGGACTTCTCCGCCGTCTGCAAGGCCGTGGAGAAGATGGCAGGGGCGCGGATCGTGCCGAGAAAAAACGGGTAGGGGCGCAGCACGCTGCGCCCCTGCTCAGGACTGCTTCTGACTCGCCTGGATCACATCCCTCACCGACCGGACGAGCTGGGTGATCATGACCGGCTTGATCAGGACGCACTGGACCTTGAGCTCGGACAGCGCCTCCGCGAACTGGTCGTGAAAGCTGCTGATGATGATGATCGGCAGCCCTGGGTGTTTCTTGCGGATGGCGCGGATGCTGTCGATCCCGTTCATGTTGGGCATGACGATGTCCATGATCACCAGGTCGAAGGGCTTGCTCGTCGCCGCGCGGAGCGCCTCCTGTCCGTCCGTGGCGGTCTCGATCTCATACTGGTGCCCCTCCAGAGCCGTGCGGTAGAGCTCCAGAATGAACGGGTCGTCGTCAGCCACCAGGATCCTCTTTGGAGTCATCGCGCGATCACCTCAGCCGTGGCCCGTGCGACGACGACCTCCTCGTCCGTCCGGATGACAAAGACCTTGACCCGGCCTCCATCCGCGGAGATGAGCCGCTCAGGCGCTCCCGACCTGTTTTTCACGTTATCGACCGTCACACCCAGAAACTCCAGCCCCGCGCAGATGCGGCGGCGCACCTCGACCCCCTTCTCGCCGATCCCCCCCGCAAAGGCCACGGCGTCCAGCCCCCCCATCGCCGCCGCATAGGCCCCGATCTGCTTCTTCACCCCGTAACAGAAGGCCTCAAGGGCCAGCCGCGCCCGGTCGTGCCCCCTGCCCGCGGCCTCCTCCAGGTCCCTCACGTCCCCGCTCACGCCGGAGATGCCCAGCAGCCCCCCCTCCTCCGACAGCGCCCTCCGCGCCCCCGCCGTCGAGAGCCCCTCCCGGTCCATCGCGTAGAGGACCGCAAACGGGTCCACCGCCCCGGTGCGCGTGGCGTTCAGGACCCCGTCCTGAGGAGAGAACCCCATGCTCGTGTCGACGGACCTTCCGCCCCGGATCGCGCAGACCGAGGCGCTCCCGCCCAGATGGCAGGAGACGATCCGCAGCCCCTCGGCGGGAAGACCCAGCAGCCGGGGGACGCGCTCCGCCACGTAGCGATGCGACGCCCCGTGGAAACCGTACTTTCGGATGCCATACCGCTCATACCACCGGTAAGGGACGCCATAGATGTGCGCATAGTCCGGGATCGTCGCGTGAAACGCAGGCTCGAAGACCCCCACCAGCGGGACCCCCGGCGCGGCATCCCGGAAGATGCGGATCGCCCGGATGTAGGGCGGGTTGTGCGCCGGGGCCAGGTCGTTGTAGTCCGCCATGCGCCCCAGGACCTCGTCGGTCAGCGGGTAAACCCCCGGCTCCCCCCGCAGGTGGACCGTCTTGAACCCCACCGCCGCCAGGTCCCGCAGACCCCGGACAGGCCCCCCCGGCTCCGTCAGCGCAGCAAGCGCGTGCCGGATCGCAGCCGCATAGTCGGGGATCTCCGCCTCCCCCTGAACCGCATCCCGCCCCTCCACCCGATGCTCAAAAGCAGAGCTGCCCTCACCGACCCGCTCGATCCGCCCCTCCGCCAGGACGCGCTCCGAGGGCATGTCGAACAGCCTGTACTTGAACGACGTGCTGCCGACGTTGGCGACGAGGATGTTCACGGCTTTTTCAACTCCTCCATCACCCGCCTCACCACCGCCTCGATCAAAGCCTCGTCCCCGCCCGCCTTCGGCGCCGTGGCCTCGGCCCGGTGCGGACACGTCGGACAGCGCGTCTCCTGGGCCTTCTTGAGCATCTCCCGCGTGTCGCAGACCGGGAAATCCCCCCGGATGCCCAGCCGCTCCCGGATGCCCATCAGCTTCTGCACATCCGCGTTGCTCAGCGCCCCGACCCCGCCCAGATGATGAGCGACCAGCGCGATCTTGGCAAAGTGCTCCAGCGTCTCCATCTTGAAGTAGGCGTTCATCAGGTCCGGCCCGACCGTCGTCGCCCCGTGGTTCTGGAGGAGGAAGGCGTCGTGGTCCTGGACATACCTCCGGATGGGCTCCGAGATCTCCTGCGTCCCCGGCGTGCCGTAGGCCGCCAGCGGGACCTCGCCCAGCGTGATGACCACCTCCGGCAGCACGCACGGCGTCAGGGGGATGCCCGCCACCGCGAACCCCGTGGCCGTGGGCGGATGCGCGTGGACCACGGCCCGGATGTCGGGCCGCTCCCGGTAGAGCATCAGGTGCATGCCGATCTCGGACGAGGGGTTGAGCGCCCCCGACACCCGCTTCCCGTCCATGTCGCACAGGACGATCTGGTCCTCCGCCAGCATCCCCTTGCACAGGCCCGACGGCGTGGCCCAGATCCGGTCCTCCGAGACCCGCACGCTGATGTTCCCGTCCGACGAGACGACGTAGCCGTTTTGGTAGATGCGCTGTCCGACCTCGACGATCGCGCGCTTGACGTGATACGGAGATTGCATCCTTATCCTTCTGCCATGTCAATCCGGTCCACCGTGCCCACGATGACCGACCGGATGGGGGGCTCCCTGAGGTTCAGGATCTCCCCCGCCGACCGCCCCTCCCGGAGCACCAGCACCGTCTCCCCCGCGCCCGCCCCCACCGTGTCCACGGCCAGCATGGAGGCCCCGTCCGCCTCGCCGGACGGCCTCACGGGCTGCACGACCATCAGCTTCGTCCCGCGATACGCGGGGTGCTTGACCGTCGAGACGACGCTTCCGAGGACCTTCGCAAGAAACATGAAACTCTGCCTTCTCCTTACACATCCACCCTGTCCACGATCCCCACGATGGCCGCGTCCACAGGCCCGTAGCCCGACGGCAGGGCCTTCGGGGCCTCCCGCGCCCCCACCCAGAACACGGCGTCGCCCGGCCCGGACTGCACGACGTCGGCGGCCACGAAGGGGTCGCCCGCGGCCTCCCGGCGGTGGTCCAGCGGCTGCACCACCAGCAGCTTGAGGCCCCTCAGGTTCTCGTCCTTCCGGGTCGCCACCACCGTCCCGATGACCTTGCCGAGATACATTTATACAATCCGCAAATAGTCCACCATAGTACAGCGCCGGCTCCGCGTGAACGTCCGCGCCGACGTGCACCCCTCCCCGGTCGGCCCCGCGATCGAAAACGACGTGAACCCCTCGCCCCCGACCCCCAGCCCCGCATATGACGGGCCGTTCTTGACGTAGAGGCAGGCGTTGCACCGCTTTCCCAGAATCGTCATCGTCTCCACATTGCGGGAGTGGATCACAAAGGTGTGCCGGTAGCCGTGCTCCGCCCGGATCGCGCAGTCGATGGCCGCCGCCGCGTCCGGGACCCGGACGAGGGGCATGAACGGCATCATCTGCTCCTCCTGCACGAAGACGTGCTCGAACCCCGTCTCTCCGATCAGCAGGCGGACGCCCCCGTCGATCTTCAGCCCGATCCGCTCGGCCAGGACAGGCGCATCCCGCCCGACCAGCTCCCGGTTGAGCGCCAGCTCCCCCTTGCTGTCGCGCTTGAAGGCGATGCCCGCCAGGGCCTCGATCTGGCCCGCGTTCAACTCACAGGCCCCCTGCCGGAGCATGAACCGCTTCAGGTCGTCCGCGACCGACGCGACGACAAACGTCTCCTTCTCGCCGATGCAGAGGATGTTGTTGTCGAACGACGCCCCGGCGATGATGTCCCGCGCGGCCTTTTCGAGGTCCGCCGTCTCGTCCACCACCGCGGGCGGATTGCCCGGCCCGGCCACGACCGCCCGCTTGGGCGCGTTCATGGCCGCCCGGGCCACCCCCGGACCGCCCGTGACCAGAATCAGGGCGACCCCGGGATGCCTGAACAGGGCGTTGGCCGTCTCGATCGTCGGGCTCTCCACCATCGTCAGGAGGTTGGGCGGCCCCCCCGCGGCCACGATCCCCCGGTTGATCCTCTGGAGACCGAACGCCGACACCCTCCTGGCCCCCGGATGGGGGTTGAACACGACCGAGTTCCCGGCGGCGAGGATGCTGATGGCGTTGTTGAGAATGGTGGGGACAGGGTGGGTGGAGGGCGTGACCGAGGCGATGACGCCATAGGGGGCCATCTCCACCACGGTCAGGCCGTGGTCGCCGGTCCACGCCTTCTGCTCCAGGTCCTCCACGCCCGGCGTCAGCGTGGAGACGATCACGTGCTTTTGCGTCTTGTCCGGGACGTTCCCCATCCCGGTCTCCTCGCAGGCCCGCCGGGCGGACTCCTCCGCCATGTCCAGCCCCGCCTTCCGGATGGCCGCGACGATCTCCCTGCGCCGCTCCAGGGACAGCCCCATCAGTTCCCTTTGAGCCTTCTCCGCCGCATCCACGGCCGCGTCCACATCCTGGAACACCCCGTCGTTGTCGGGCGATGGGGCCCCGGCCTGTCCGCCGGCCTGAGACAGGGTGCGGAGGACCTCCTCCACGATGGCCCGGATGCGAGATTCGTCGATGTTCATTTTGCCTTTTTGTAGACCGTCTTCCCCTCGATCTCCACGGAGTCCACGATGGCCACGATCACGGCATCCACGGGCTTTGCCTCGGTCGCCCTCGTCTGCCGGGCGGAGCTGCCGCTCGTGTAGAGGACGACCTCCCCCTCCCCTGCGCCCACCGAGTCCACGGCCACCACAAACCCGCCCCTGGGCCTGAGGTCGCCGGGGTCCAGCGCCTGCACGACCTGGAGCTTCGACCCCGAAAGCCCGGCGTCTTTCTGCGTGGCCACCACCGTGCCCACAACCCGCCCTAAGACCATGAGGTTGAACCCGGTTATTGCGACTTGCCGATAGGCAGCACATCTTCCAGGCTGCTGTGCGGCCTCGGAATGACGTGGACGGAGATCAGCTCCCCGATCTTCTGGGCAGCCGCTGCCCCGGCGTCCGTGGCCGCCTTCACCGCCGCCACGTCCCCCCGCACGAGGGCCGTCACGTAGGCCGCCCCGATCTTCTCCCACCCCACAAGCTTCACATTGGCGGCCTTGACCATGGCGTCCGACGCCTCGATCAGCGCCACCAGTCCCTTCGTCTCAATCATGCCCAGTGCTTCGCCCATGCGATGACTCCTCTTGCTGAAAGTGATTTGTTCATCCCGCCCCTTTGGGCGATGGGGCGTCCAGAATCGCCGACTCCAGGTCGGGGTGGGGGTTCGGGATGACATGGGCGGAGATCAGCTCCCCCACGCGTTGAGCCGCCGCAGCCCCGGCCTCCACCGCCGCCTTGACCGCCCCCACGTCCCCCCGAACCATCGTGGTGACGTAGCCCTGGCCGATCTTCTCGTACCGCTGAAGCGTCACAAGCGCCGTCTTGACCATGGCGTCCGACGCCTCGATCATGCCGATGAGCCCTTTCGTCTCGACCATTCCCAGAGCCTGTCTCTGCATGGTGCCGTCATCACCCCCATTCAAAGATAAGTCAGAACGCTGAACGCTGAACGCTGAAGTAAAAACAAGATGCGCTCTTCGTTCATCGTTCATCGTTCATACTTCATCGTTGTCTTTGTTCATCGTTCATACTTCATCGTTTACACTTCTATCTCCACCGAATCCCCGCAGACCAGGTCTGCCGCATTGGCGTCGTCCGTGTCCAGGTGCAACTCAGGGATGTACTCCTCCCCCACCTTCACGGCCACGTTGTCGAAGACGAGCGCCTTCGGCCCTGCGGTGCGGACGCGAACCCTCCTTGCGCCCTGAAGCCCCATCCGCCGGGCGTCCGCCGGGCTCAGGTGGATGTGCCGGATGGCCCGGATGGCCACGGGCAGGGTCAGCGCCCCCCTGGGCCCGACCAGCGTGATCGGCGTCGCCCCGTCCAGCTGCCCGGAGTCCCGCACCGGGAGGTCGATGCCCAGGAGGATGCCGTCCGTGCGGGCCAGCTCCACCTGCACATAGTCCCGCAGCGGGGCCAGGACGCGCACCCGCTCGACGGCCCTCATGCGGGAGCCGACAAGCGTGATCGTCTGCTCGGTCGCATACGCCCCCGGCTGGTAGAGGTCGCGCAGCTTCGTCACGCGGCTGCCGGGGCCGTACAGATGTTCCAGGGCCTTCTGACTGAGATGCACGTGCCGGACCGACACCCCCACCGGCACCATCCGCCGCGCATCCGGGGCGGCCTCTCCGCGCACCCGGCGGATGACCTCCTGCACGATCCGATCCACCCGGCCCGGCTCCCCGCCCCCCTCCGGGTTCCCCCGCCAGCAGCGCCGACAGTCACTGCACTCGGAGGCCACCTTCAACTGCAATAAATCTTCTGTCATCAGCGATCCATAAGCCCTTATGGTTGGACAGCGAAAATAGCACGATCCACCCGGAATGTCAAGAAAATAAACCCGGATAGCCTCACGCGCCCATATCCCATAAGGTTCGGCGCCTCCGGCCTCGTCGGACGCCTCGAGAAGCGACAGCCCCGAGAGGAGAGGCAGACGTATCCTCCGGCCTGCCCCTCTTTTTCGCGTATACGGAGATCACCTGCCCGGCCTGAATCAGGTCGAGGGCGGCGTTGACGACCCGCTCCGCGAGCAGCACAAGAGGCCTGTGGCTCGACCCGGCGTAGGCCCCCTCAACCCGCTCCGCCATTCGCGACGGCCCGCGCCACGAGGACAGGAAATGCCGGCCCAGCCCCTGCGTCTCCACCCGGAGCACCTCAAACCCGGCGAACTTCACCATCTTGCGGATCGTCTCAGGCGTGAAATAGGTCAGATGCTCGTCCCCGAACATCGGCCATCGCTCCCCGCCCGCCCAGGCCGCCAGCGACGCGACGTTCGGGACCGACAGGGCGATGACACCCCCCTCCGCGATCCGCTCCCGCGCTTGCGCGATCAGCCCCTTCGGGTCGGGCACGTGCTCCGCCACATCCCACAGCGTCACCGCGTCGAACACCCCGTATTCCTCCGGCAGGTCCGCGAGCGTCCCCGTCACCACGTCCAGGCCGAGCGCCTCGCGCGCGTGCGCCGTGGCCGGCCCGTTCACGTCCACGCCCGCGGCCGACCACCCCTGCTCGCGGGCCACCTCCATGAACCCCCCGGCCGCGCACCCCACATCCAGCAGCCGCCCCGGCCTGCCGACGACCTTCAGGACCTGCCCGAGCCGGCGCCCAAACACGGCCCGCTGCCTCCGGGCCAGGGGCGCAAAGTGGGCCACCAGGTCCCGCGTCCGGTTCCGGGCCGCCACCTCCTCCTCCGCCCTGGGGTTGAGATAGACCAGGTCGCAGACCCGGCACTGCACGACCCGCACGCCCCCGATCACGTACATCAGGTCCGTGTAGTTGCTGCCGCAGAGGTTGCACGAGACCTCCACAACGCCCTCTGTCATTTCACCAGCTCCACCACGCTCGCCCAGCTCATCCGCCGCAGCGGCGGGACGCAGCGGAGCAGCGCGCGGTCGGCCCATCGGATCGCCCGGAACCACCCCTCGAACCGCCTGCCGTCCTGCACGGCCCGCTTCCAGTACCGCTCCGTGCGGGGATCGAGCTTCAGAATCGCGAAAAAATAGACGTGAATGAGTAGGGCGAAGAGCTGAAACTCCCGGTGGCCCGCCTCCCGGAACCGCCTCCCCACCCGCTCGAAGTCCTCAAACGACATCGGATGCTCATCCCGCGTGTGCACATCCGGGGACATCCAGCGATATAAGTTAATGATCGGATTGTATTTCAGCGGCTCCACGAACACCGCCCGCCCCCCCGGCCTCAGCACCCGCGCGACCTCCGCCGCCGCCGCGTCCAGGTCCAGGTGGTGCAGCACCCCGAACCCGTAAACCGCGTCAAACGCCCCCGACGGAAACCCCATCGCCTCGGCGTTGACCTTCACCAGCCGGACGCGTCCCCGCACCCCGTAGCGTTCGGCCAGCCGCCCCGCCGCCCGCAGCATCTCCCCCGACAAATCCGCGGCCCACACCCGCGCCCCGCGCCGGGCCAGACAGACACTCGCCTCCCCGGCCCCGCAGCCCAGGTCCAGCACCCGGCGCCCCTTCAGGTCCCCCAGCCGTTCGAGCGCATAATGCGTCTCCGGGGAGATCGCGGGATGGAACGCGAGGTCCACGTCGATGGCCTCGACCTCGATCTGCCGCGCCCACGCGTCGTGGAACGCCTCCTCCTCCGCCAGCCGGGGGTCACGCAATCGTCCTTGCACTCCCGCTCTATTCAGTGGTATATTGCAGACTAACCTATCCCCCCATCCCCCTTTCCTGAAGGAAAGGGGGAAAAGCGCCCCCACCCCCACCCTCCCCGTGAACGGGGAGGGAGCTAGCTTCCCCCCGTCCACGGGGGGATAAGAGGGGGGGCTCCCCTCCCCCTGTGGGGGAGGGGTTGGGGGAGGGGTCTCAACCCCCGCGCCCTTCGCTCCCCATGCCCGGCCTCCTCGGCATCACCTATCTCCCCGGCGACCCACCCGCCCTCCGCTCCGACCTCTTCCGGCGGATGTGCGACCGGCTCCGGGGCCCCCACGACCGTCTCGAAACCCACGAGACGCCGGACTGCGCCCTTGCCGTGTCCCGTCTGGACACCGACGCCGGGCCGGATCGTCTCCTCATCGATCCCGGTCGGGTCATTGCCTTCGACGGCGCCTTACGCGGCGATGAATCACGCGGCGATGAATCACGCGGCGATAAATCCGCCTCCCCCAAACGCTCCCATGAGGTCGCGTTCCCGTCCCTGCGCTACAACAACAATATCCCCCCCCATCCCCTGCACGGC
>Ga0137796_10000108_pt1 | contig 50692 bp, 52 predicted proteins | sample OV2TP3_FD_97704 | JGI IMG/M metagenome (GOLD analysis project Ga0137796, IMG submission 97704) | reverse complement strand
GGACGATCGGCAGCCGATGGGGGCGCTTGGCGCGCACGAGGCCGTCAAGCCAGGGGAGGTCGACCTCCAGCACGTCCCGGTACAGGACCAGGAGGGCGCTCAGGGCTTGGTTCTGGGTGGAGGCGGCCACCCGGCCGTCGACCGCCAGCGAGGAGAGGAAGCGGGTGACCTCTGGGGCCCCCATCTCGGCCGGATGGCGCTGGGCGTGGAAGAAGAAGACGTAGCGCGTAATCCACGCGACGTAGGCCTCCTCGGTGCGCCGACTGTAGTGGCGAGCGCGCAGGGCTGCGCGGACGCGGTCGAGGAGCCGTGGCTTTGGCAGACCGGCCTGGTTCGTCTCGCCGAGGGTGAACGGCGGAACATCCGCGACGTCCGTGCCTGCCGGATACCGCACTAGGCTGGGCGACTGAAGGGTGACCATGCCTGCGTGCCCCCCCCCGGTGGGTTACAACGATAATCCATCCGTCCACACTCGGCAATACGGCATCTCGCGCCACCGAGTAGCACGGAGCGTGCCCGCGGGGACGCGGCCGGCTCTCGTCCTCGCGACGCAGGTTTGCTGTCGAGCGTGCCCGCGAGGCGGCCGCGGGGGTGTCACCGGAAGGATACGGAAGCCTCACGCGGGCAAATAGGGGGGGCGCGCGAGGAGCGCGGGCTTCGAGGCGCCGGGTACGACGGGTCGGCGGCCAGGCCCAGACGGGACGAGGAGGGCGCGCGGCGAGCAACGTCGAGGGCGAACTTGACTCGACTCCCTGGAGTGGCTACATTGTAATCACACAGTGGAGGCTCGTCGCCATGAAGGCTCGTCTGGTTCGCATCGGGAATTCACGGGGAGTCCGGCTGCCCAAGCCGCTCATCGAAGAAGCTGGCCTCACTGACGAGGTCGAGGTTCGGGTTCGCGCGGGAGCAGTCATCATCGTGCCTGCCGCCCGCCCCCGATCCGGTTGGGCTGAGGCGGCGAAGCAGATGCGGCGGCGCGGCGAGGATCGGCTCCTCGAAGAGCCGACGCCGACGCGCTTCGATGACGAAGAGTGGAAGTGGTGACGCCGGGAGTAGTCAGGCGTGGCGAGATCTTCCTCGTTGATCTCGACCCCACGCGCGGCAGCGAGATTCGCAAGACGAGGCCGTGTGTGATCGTTTCGCCCGACGACCTCAATGATCACCTGCGGACCTTCATCGTCGCACCGCTCACCACCGGCGGTCATCCGTATCCGTTCCGAGTTCCATGTCGCTTCGGTGGAAAGGCCGGCTACGTTGTCGTCGATCAGGTCCGCACCGTGGATCACGAGCGGCTCTTGCGGCGGCTCGGGCGGCTGGCCCCGGGAACGCTGGGCAGGGCGCTGTCTGTTCTGCAAGAGATGTTTGCGCCGTAGGCAGCGGGCCGACAGGCCGATGCACCGGCTCAGGCCCGCTCGCGCCGGAGGAGCGCCAGGACCAGCAGGAGCGCCACCGAGAGCGCGATGAGGAGGCTTGAGACCGCGGCGATCGTGGGGTCGATCTCGAGCCGGATCCCCTCCCACATCTTCACCGGCAGGGTGCGGGCGGTGGCCCCGGAGATGAAGATGGCGATCACCAGCTCGTCGAACGAGGCGATGAACGCGAAGAGCGCGCCGGAGACGACCCCCGGCCGGATGAGGGGGAAGGTCACGCGCCGGAACGTCGTGAACGGGCTAGCGCCGAGGCTCTGCGAGGCCATCTCGAGGTTCCGGTCGAACCCCTTCAGCGTGGCCGACACGCTGATGACCACGAGCGGCAGGGCGAGGAGCGAGTGGGCGATCACGAGCCCGGGGATGGTGCCGATGAGCGGCATCCCCCACGTCTTGAAGGGGGCGTAGAAGAAGTAGAGGGCGATGGCCACGATGATGACCGGGACGACCATCGGCGAGATGATGAGGCTGTTCACGAGCTGCTTGCCCCGGAAGGTGCCGCGAACGAGCCCGAGCGCCGCGGTCGTCCCCACCACCGTGCAGATCCCCGTCACCAGCGCCGCCACGATCAGGCTCCGGACCGTCGCCCCCGTCCACTCCGGGTCGCCCAGGTAGTTCGCGTACCACCGGAGGGAGAGGCCGGGTGGCGGGAACTGCAAGTACCGGGACGAGCTGAACGACATGGGGACCACCACCAGGACGGGCACGATCAGGTAGGCGAAGACGGCGCCGCACAGCGCGTAGAGCCCCCACCGGGCGACCCGTCCGCCCCGGCTCATCGCCGCCCCTACACGCCCCCCCAGATGCGGTCGAGCCCCAGCACGCGGTTGAACACCCAGTAGATGACGAGCGTCACCGCGAGGAGGAGGATGGCCAGGGCGGCGGCGAAGTTCCAGTCGATGAGCACGCTCACCTGCTGCTCGATGAGCTGGGCGATGAAGGTCTCCTTGAGTCCGCCCAGGAGGGCCGGGGTGACGAAGTACCCGATGGAGAGCATGAAGACCATCAGCATCCCGGCGCCGATCCCGGGGTAGGTGAGGGGGAGGAACACCCGGCGGAAGGCCTGGGCCGGCGTCCCCCCGAGGTTCTGGGCGGCGGCCATGAGGTTCGGGTCGATCCCCTTCATCACGCTGTAGAGGGGGAGGATCATGAACGGGAGCAGGACGTGGACCATCCCGACGACGACCCCCGTGAGGTTGTACACGAGCGGGAGCGGCTCCCGGACGAGCCCGAGGCGCAGCAGGAGCGCGTTGACGACCCCGCTCTGCTGCAGGAGGACGATCCAGGCGTAGAGGCGCACGAGCAGGCTGATCCAGAAGGGGAGGACCACGAAGATCATCAGCAGGCTCGCGACCCGGGGCCGCGCGGTCGCGAGCAGGTACGCCACCGGGTAGCCGAGCAGGAGGCAGATCACGGTCACGTAGAGGCTGATCCGGAAGGTGTTGAGGACCACCCGCAGGTAGATCGTCTCGGTGACCGCGCGGACGTAGTAGGTGAGCGTGACGCTGCCGTCCTTGGCGTCGAGCAGGCTCCAGAGCGCGACCTTCCCGAGCGGGAGGACGAAGAAGACGGCCAGGAGGAGGAGCGCCGGCAGGACCAGCCCGAGCATCCGCAGGCGCCGGCCCGCGCGGGGGCGCGCGCCAGGCGCGCCCCCGCGATCACTCGGGGCGGGGGTCAGGACCTGTGAAGAAATCACTGGGTAGACAGCTCTCACGCTCAGTCATCACCGGCCAACGCTTGGTGTTCCGCTTCGAGCGGCGGCTCTGCCGCCGCACCCTCTCCTCGGGGGAGGTCCCGGAGGGGGCCGTCGAGGCCCCCTCCGGTGATCGTCAGGCGAGCTTCCACGCCTCCCACCGCTTGATCAGGGCCTCCTCGTTCTTGAGCCACCACTCCTCGTTGAAGGGCGCCTGGCGCTTGAGGTTCTCGGGGTAGGTGGGCAGGTCGGGCGCCTTCTTCTTGTCGATCAGGGCGATGGCCTTGCGGTTGGTGGGCCCGTAGGGGATCAGCTCGGCCGAGCGGGCCTGGCGCTCCGGCTTGATGGCGAAGTCGATGAACCGGAGGGCGTTGTCGCGGTTGGGCGCCCCCTTGGGGATGTTGTAGTACTGGTACTGGGCCATCCCCTGGTTCCACTCGACGTCCATCGGCGCGCCCTTCCACTTCTCGCCGGTGATCCGGCCGTTCCAGGAGGAGCCGAGGTCGGCTTCCTTGTCGGTCAGGAGCTGGGGCGGCTGGGCGCCCTTCTTCCACCAGACCGCGATGTGGGGCTTGACCCGGTTCAGGCTCTTGAACGCGCGGTCGACGTCCAGCGGGTAGAGCTTGTCCTTGGGCACGCCGTCGGCCATCAGCGCGAACTCGAGGTTGAGCTTCACCTGGTCCTGGAGGAACCGCCGGCCCGGCCACTTCTTGACGTCCCAGAAGTCGGCCCAGCTCCTGGGGTGCGGCTTGCCGGCGGGGTAGGTGAGCGTGCTGTAGGCGAGGACCGTGGAGAAGACGATGCAGCCGATCCCGACGTCGTCGATCGCCTCCTTGACCAGGTCCCGGGTGTCGATGCGGTTCCGGTCGATCTTCTCGAGGAGCCCCTCCTGCTTGCCGCGGAGCATGTCGGGCGCCTCCAGCTCCGCGACGTCCCACTCGACGTTCTTGCTCTGCACCTGCGCCTTGACGTGGGCGATGGTCGGCCCGATCTTGATCTCCACGACCTCGATCCCGGTGGCCTTGGTGAAGGGCTGGAGGATCGCCTCCCGGACCGCGTCCTGGTAGGCGCCGCCCCACCCCGAGTAGACCAGCTTGGTCGAGGCGCCCTTCGCCGTCGTGTGGACGAAGGGGCCTGCGGCGGCGGCCGCCGTGGTGGCGGCAACGCCCTTCACGAAGCTTCGTCGCGAGAGCCTTCCGGCTGTCATCCCGTACCCTCCTTGTCCTCGGAAAACACGAGCGCGTCCTCCGGCCTCCAATCGAGCCTGACGGCGGCCCCGGGGCCGTACGCCGGGGCGCCAGGCTTGGTCTGGACCTTGACCAGCAGGGTCTCCCGCTCGGAGACCCGCACGACGTAGCGGATCACCTCCCCCATGTACACCGCCTCGTCGATGGTTCCCGGGAGCCCGTGGGGATGGGCGCCGGGCTCGAGCGCGATCTTCTCCGGCCGGAGGCTCACCCGGACCCGGGCGCCCGGGGCCAGGGGCCCGGCGACCCGCACGGGGAGCCGGAGCTTCCCGGCCGTCTCCACGGTCGCGTGGCCGGCGCCGAACTCCGCCACCGTGCCGGCCAGGAAGTTCGAGTCGCCGACGAAGTCGGCCACGAAGTAGCTGGCGGGCGTGTTGTACAGCTCCGGCGGGGTGCCGACCTGGACGAGCCGGCCGTGGTTCATCACCGCGATGCGGTCGGACATGATCAGCGCCTCTTCCTGGTCGTGGGTGACGTAGACGACCGTCAGCCCGAGGCGCGCCTGGAGCCGCTTGATCTCGATCTGCATCTGGAGGCGGAGCTTGCGGTCCAGGGCGCCGAGGGGCTCGTCCATGAGGAGGACGGCCGGCTCGAAGACGAGGGCCCGAACCAGGGCGACGCGCTGCTGCTGCCCGCCGGAGAGCTGGCGCGGGTACTTGCGGCCGGCCCCCTCGAGCCGCACCAGCTCGAGCGCCCAGGCGACGCGCTCGGCGATCCGCCGGCGGTCCCACCCGCGGACCGACAGCGGGTAGGCGATGTTCTCGGCCACGGTCATGTGGGGGAACAGGGCGTAGTTCTGGAAGACCATGCCGACATTCCGGCGGTGGGGCGGCTGGCGGACGACCGACGTCTCGCCGATCAGGATGTCCCCGGCGTCGGGCTCCGCGAAGCCGGCGATCATGAGGAGCGTCGTCGTCTTGCCCGAGCCGCTCGGGCCGAGGAGCGTGAGGAACTCGCCGGGCCGGACGTCGACGCTGACGCCGTCCACGGCGTGGAACTCCCCGTAGGATTTCGTGAGATCGACCAGGTGCACCGACGCTCGGCCCGGCATCCGCGCCTCCGGTCCCCATGAAGCGTCAGGGCGGCGCCCAAGTCAAGCGCCGCCGGGCCGTTTCGGGGCGGTAGCGCCATCGGCCCATTGACAACCGGCCGGACACGCGCCCGGTCGAGGCGGCGCCTCAGGACCCCGGGCCGGCGGGAAGGCGGGCCCGGAGGCGCAGGTCGCCCCGCCGGAACTCGACCTCGGCGGCGCCGGCGTAGCGCAAGGGGTCGTACGGCTCGAGCGGCACCGCGGTCGACCCGTCCAGGATGAGCTCGCTCAGGACCTTTCCGTAGACGGCGGCCAGCGTGATCCCGCTGTGGCCCACCGCCACGTAAAAGCCCGGGACGCCCCGCACCGGCCCGAAGAAGGGCACGCCGTCCGGCGGCCACGGGCGGAGCCCCGCGAAGACCCGGAGCGCCTGCGCCCCCGCGAGCGCGGGGATCGTCCGGATGGCCCGCCACGCGACCTCGCGCGCCGCCTCGAGCGTGGTCCCCGTGTCGAGCCCGGCGAACTCCCCGGTCTCGCCGCAGAAGACGACGCCGGTGGCGGGGCTCTGCCGGACGTGGTTGAGCGGGTGATCCAGGAGCCGGGGCAGCGCCTGCGTGACCAGGACCTGGCCGCGGCACGGCACGATGGGCAGGGCGATCCCGACCATCCGGCAGATCTCGGGCGCCGCGACGCCCGCGGCGTTCACGACGTGGCGGGTGCGGATCAGCCCGCGCTCCGTCTCGACCGTGCTCACGGCGCCGTCGCGCCGCTGGATCCCCGTCACGGCCGTGCGGGAGAGGACCCGGGCGCCCGCGCGCCGCGCCGCGCGCGCGAGCGCGTTGACGAGCGCGAGGGCGTTGACGTGCCCGTCCTGCCGGCAGAAGCTCCCGCCGACGACCTCGGGCCCCAGCGCCGGCTCGAGGCGCCGGAGGGCGGGGCCGTCGAGGACCTCGATCTCCAGGTCCGCGGCGCGCCGCTGCCGCTCCGCCAGGACCGCGAGATCGGCGAGCTCGCGGTCCGAGAAGGCCACCCGGATCCCGCCCGGGCGCCGGTACTCGACGTCCTCGTCGAGGGCGGCGACCAGCTCCGGGTAGAGGTCGCTCGACAGCCGGCTCAGCCGCGTGTACGGCTCGGGGACCTTCGACTGGACCCAGACCAGGCCGAACGTGGCGCTGCTGGTCTCGGCGCACACGTACCGGCGGTCGACCAGGGTCACGGCCGCCCCGCGCCGGGCCAGGTGGCACGCGATCGACGTGCCGACGGCGCCGGCGCCCACGACGACCACGTCGCTCTCGGCGAGCACCGGCCGGCTCACCGGCGGGGTCCGGGCGCGCGGTGACGGCGCGGTACTGACACCGTCCTCACGATCCCGCCTCCTGTCCCGATCCCATCGAGTGGCGGAGCTTGGGGTCGAGCCGGTCCCGAAGGCCGTCGCCCAAGAGGTTGAACGCGATGATGGAGCCCGCGATCAGGAGCGACGGCCAGAGGAGGAGAAGCGGCTGCGCCTCCATGTGGCGCCGCCCCTCGTCCACCATCCGCCCCCAGCTCGCCGCCGGCGGCGGCGGCCCGAGCCCCACGAACGCCAGCCCCGTCTCCAAAAGGATCGCATGCCCGATGCCCAGCGAGACCTGGACGAAGACCGGGCCCATGACGTTGGGCACGATCTGGCGCCCGAGGATGCGGAGGGTCGCGGCGCCGAGCGCCCGGGAGGCCTCCACATAGTTGAGCTCCTTCACCGTGAGGACCGACGCGTAGACGACGCGCTGGAAGCGCGGGCTGTACACCAGGGAGATGATCAGCGTGAGGTAGACGGCGCTGCTTCCGACGAAGGCGACCATCGCCATCGCCACGAGGATCGGGGGCAAGCACAGGAGCACGTCGGCCGTCCGCATGGCGGCCGTGTCTGCGACCCCGCCCGCGTACCCGGCTACCAGCCCCGCGACCAGCCCGGCGGCCGCCGCCAGGAGGATCGACGCGATGGAGATCGACAGCGTGATCCGCCCCCCGTGGAGCAGCCGGCTCAGGACGTCCCGTCCGGCGTAGTCCAGTCCCAACCAGTGCGCCGTGGTGGGACCCGTGAAGGGGCGCCCGAGGGCGATCTTGTTCGGCGGGTAGCCCCCCAGACGGTCGGCCAGAGCCGCCGCCACGAGGAGCGTCAGAATCACCGCCACCGAGATCCGGATCCGTCGGGTGCCCACGGGTCAGGAGTAGCGGATTCGGGGGTCGAGGAGGCCGTAGCTCAGGTCGATGAGCAGGTTGATCAGGATGTAGATGAGCGAGAGCACCAGGATGACCCCCTGGACCACCGGGTAGTCGCGCTTGAAGATCCCGAAGAACAGGTAGGTGGACAGCCCCGGCCAGCTGAACACCAGCTCGGTGAGCACGGTGCCGCCGAACATGTAGCCGAGCTGGAGGCCGATCACGACGATGACCGGGATCAGGGCGTTCCGGAGCCCGTGCCGGTAGATCACGTTGCGGGGTGAGAGCCCCTTCGCGCGCGCCGTCCGGATGTAGTCCTCGCCCAGGACGTCCAGCATCGTCGTGCGGGTCATCCGCATGGCGATGGGGAGGACCGTCCCCGCGAGGCAGAGGATGGGAAGGAGGCCGTGGCGCGCGAAGCCGAGGGGGTCCACCGCCGGGTCCACGTAGCCGGAGACCGGGAGGAGGCGCCAGCGGACCCCGAGGAGGTAGGCGAGCAGGCTACCCGTGATGTACACGGGGAGCGAGTAGCCGAGGAGCCCCAGCGCGTTGGTCACGCCGTCCCACGCGGTGCCGCGACGGGTGGCGGTGAAGACGCCCAGCGGGACGCCGGCCAGGATCCCGAGGACGACCGCCGGGACCACCAGGTAGAGCGTCCGGGGAAACTTCTCCGCCAGCTCGCGGGTCACCGGCACGTTGGTGTAGAGGGACCGCCCCAGGTTGCCGGTCAGGAGGCCCCCGAGCCAGCGCGCGTACCGGATCGGCAGGGGCCGGTCCAGGCCGAGCTGCTCGCGGAGCTCCCGCGCGGCGGCGTCGTCGTGGCCCGGCCCGCCCGCCTCGCCGAGGATGATGACCACCGGGTCGCCGGGGATCGCGTTGATCACGAGGAAGATCAGCGACGCGACGCCCCAGGCGAGGAACGCCGCCCAGAGCAGCCGCCTCAGGACCCAGCGCCACACGGCCGATCAGAGGGCTGCCGCGAACCGCCTGCCGCCTGACGGTCGAGCCAATACTGAACGCCGCCGCACACCATCGGTCGTCGGCTCCGGATCGACGATCCTGGCACCGCGGCTACCGTCTCTGCCCATAGGTGCGACACGATTCTAGCGCATCCGGGTGGCCTGGGTCGGTCCCGGCTGGACCACGAGCAGCGGGCTATCGGAGGGCGGGCGAGGGATCGAGTGGGGCCGGTGGATCGCCGGGGAGAATCCAGGCGACCGGGGAGGGCGGCTCTGGCGTATCCTGGTGGAGACGCCGGGTCCCGATCAGCGGGGCGGGACTCGCGGGACTCGGCGGTGGGGCAGACTGATGGCCGAACGCTCGCTCGACTGGCTACGGCAGGCCGAGGCGGATCTCCGCCACGCCCGCAACGCGCGGGACGACGGCGACCACAACTGGTCGGCGTTCGCCTCGCACCAGGCTGCCGAGAAAGCCATCAAGGCGGTCTTTCAGCGGCGACATCTCGACGCGTGGGGGCATACGCTCAGCGTGCTGCTCGAGAGCCTGCCGGAGGGCGCGCGGCCATCGGCGGAGCTCGTCGATCGCGCGAAGGAACTGGACAAGCACTACATCCCGACTCGCTATCCGAACGGGTTCGAGCGGGGCGCGCCCGTCGACTTCTACACCCGGCGCGAGGCGGAGCAGGCCATCGCCAATGCGGAGGTCATCCTTGAGTGGTGTCGTCGTCAAATCGGTCGATGAGGCGGCGGTCCGCCGGGCGATGGACGCTTACGCGGCCCGCCTCCTGGCCGCGCACCCGCAGATCGAGGAGATTGTCGTCTTCGGGTCCTTCGCCGAGGGCACCTGGGCGCCGGGCAGCGACCTCGACGTGTTCGTCGTGCTGAGCCACTCGGACAAGCCGGTCCGCGACCGGATCCCGAACCTGCTACCGGGCGCCTTCCCGGTCGGCGTGGACCTCTTCCCGTACACCCGGGAGGAGGTGGCTGCGCGCGTCCCGTCGCCGCTCCTCGATGCGGTGGCGCGAAGCCGCTGGCGCTATGCGCGGAGCGGCGGTCCGCCCTCCCCGAGCAGGCGAGCGTAGCTCGCCCAGGGCAGCGACGCCGTCACGCACGCCCAGACCCGAGGGAGCGCTCAGCGCCGCTCGAGCCAGGCCGACTCCAGGAGGATCGGCGTCTGGAGCTGGAGCGGGCCCGGCATGGAGACGAACCCTTTGAGCGCCTGCCGGACCCCGAAGAGGTTTGGCCGCCAGGTGATGAAGACCCAGTAGGCCCCTTCCAGGGCGCGGCGCTCGAGCTGGCAGTAGATGGGCTTCCGCTCGGCCTCCCGGAGCAGCCGCCGCCCGTCCGCGAACAGCTTGTTGATCGCGGGGTCCTTGAACCCGGTGGGCCGGCCGTAGAACGCGCCGGTGGACTCGAAGAAGGTGGAGTACCCGTCGGGATCGTCGTACGGCAGGATGGTGCCGGTCCACAGCGCGTCGTAGTTCCCCTTGGTCCGCATCTCGGCCATGCCGCCGGTGTCGGTCGGAACCACCTTGACCTGGATCCCGGCCTCCTTGAGGTTCTGCTCGACCACGGCGAAGGACTGGAGGTAGGGCTGGAACTGGGCGAGCACGAGGTTCATGGTGACGCCCCCAGGATGCCCCGCCTCGCGGAGGAGCGCCTTCGCCTTGGCGGGGTCGAACGCGTACATGTCCGCGTTCTCCTTGCAGAACCAGGGGCTGTTCGACTGGAAGAGGCCGCTCGTGATGGGCAGCCCGAGCCCCCCGTGGCCGATGGTGTTGACGGTGGTCCGGTCGATGGCGTGCGCGACGGCCTGGCGCACGCGCTGGTCGGTGAAGGGGGGACGCGTGTGGTTCAGCACCATCGCGTTGAAGACCGTCCAGCCCTTCTCGAGCCGGAGCGCCGGGTTGCCCGTGAAGGCCGGCGCCTGCTCCCACGGCAGGAAGTCGGCCACGTCGAACTGCCCCGACCGCACGCCCTCGGCCCGCGTCAGCTCGCTCGCCACCACGCGGACCGTGATCTCGTCGAGGTAGGGGAGCCCCTTCTTGAAGTAGCGGTCGTTCCGGACCATCCGGTACCGCTCCCCGCGCACCGCCTCCGCCATCCGGAAGGGCCCGGTGCCGTTCCAGCCGTCGCGGTAGCTCTTGCCGCCCTCGACCCACGCCTTCGAGACGATCGGCACGTCCCGCAGCGCGACGAGCTGGAGGAACGTGGCGTTGGGATCCTTGAGCGCGATCCGGATCGTGTGCCGGTCCACGACCTCGATCCGGTCGACGAGCGCCTTGAGCGTGGCTCCGCGAGTGGCCGCCGCCTTCCCGCTCATGTAGAACTCGAACGACCACTTGGCGTCCTCGGCCGTGACGTCGCCCCCCTCGTGGAAGGTGACGCCGGGGTGGAGCTTGAAGGTGTAGACCCTGGACTCGGCGACGGTGTAGGACTCGGCAAAGTCCGAGACGAGCTTCCCGTCCTTGTCGAAGCGGAGCAGGCTGTTGTAGATGTTGCCGTTCACGAAGAACCCGGCGCCCCCGCCGTAGACGTAGGGCCCCGGCGAGTAGGGGTCCGTTCCCACGGCCACCGTAATCTTGCCCCCGCGGGTCGGCTGCTGCGCCGCGGCGTCCGGCGAGAGCGCGAGGCTCAGGCTCAGGAGCGCAACGGCAACCCACACCCCGATCCCGGTCCCCATCTTCCTATTCATGGCGTCCCCTCCTGGCTCACTTGACCCCTCTCCTCTCGGGAGGGAGAGGGGCAGGTACCGGACTTCGCTGCCATTCCCAAAGGGCGTCATGGGTACGGGCATTTCTGTCTAGCACTCGCCGTGAGCGGCGCGCGCAGCGCGTCCGCTCGACTGCGAGGTTAGACAGCTCGGACTTCCAGCGGAATGCCGAGCTGACCGAACCAAGTGGCTTTGTCCCAGTACCCACGCTGGAACTTGATCTTACCGCCCGTGACCTGGAAGAACCCACAGCCCTGCAACGTGAACGAGCGACCGTTGGGCGTCAGACCCGCGAACTCGTCCTGCCAAGTACCGCCCCCTGTCCACTCCAAGATGGCCCACTCACCGTCCTCGAACAGACTCACCAGACGAGTGTAGTTGTCCGGAAACGCCCGGAAGAACGCGAGAAGCTCCTTCAATATTGCCTGGCGGCCGATAGTTGGCTCACCGGCGGCGACCTGCGTGTTGACGGCCTCGTCGTGATACAAGGCGACCACTGCGTGGGCATCCCGTCGGTTGAAGGCATCGAGCCACTCCAAGACGACCTCACGTGGCGAGCCCATCGGGCCTCCTCGAGTTACATCTCATGGCTGCCTAACGGTCGCGGTTAGCGGTCGTGACGAACGCCGCCAGCCCCGGTCCGCTGCACGCGAGGTTCGACGCTCCGATGGTCGTCGCAGCGACGAAGTCATGGTGCGACCCCGCCACGCCGCCGCTGCGCTCGCGCATACCGCCTTTTGTCCTGGAGCGCGATTGACGAGAGTCGGGCCAACTCGACGAGAACCGCTTCGTCGGTCGCGCTGAATTCGCCGTCGTACCTGTCAGAAAGCTGGATGAGTCCGATGTTCCATCCTTCGCGTCCCGTCAGGGGCGCGGCCAGCCATCCGCGCATCGGCGGGTGCCGTTCGGCGGCGGCGCCGAATCCTCGCCACGCTGGATGCGCCTCGAGCTCGGTCTGCGTGAGCCGCATCGGGCGATTGAGCTGGCAAACCAGTCGGTAAATTCCTGATCCGTCCGGTCGCGTGTCATACGCCCGCCACGTGGCGTACTTATCGCTCAGGGACACGGCGTGGACCGCCTTCGCCCAGTTCTTGCCGAACACCACACTCGTGGTTGCCTGGTGGGCTCCCACAAGCTCCCGCGCCTTCTCGGTGATGATTTCAAGGAGTTCGACGATGGAGCGTGCTGCTCCGAAGGCGCCCGAAACGGCCGTGAGCGATTCGACCCGCGTCATGGCGTCCGCTCCGTCGCGTTAGTTAGGCTCCGCCTGGCGATAGCAGCGTTCCCACCTTGTCCAACACCTCGACCGTGGCCCGCGGTGATAGCCGACAGATGAACCGGGCCACCCGAGCCTGCCAGTCAAGGCTCTTGACCTGGTCCGACAGGACGACTCCGCTGACCTCGAGACCCGCGGGAATCCGCACCTCGAAAGGGTAGTCCTGACCCGGGTCGTAATCGGGCAGACCCACCTTCCCCTTTGTACGACGCGGGCGAGAGCACGAGCGCGGGCCTTCTCCCCGCCTGCTCGTGGCCTGTCTGAGGGGTGAAGGACAGCCAGACGACGTCGCCGCGGGCGGGCACGTATCGCCGGGCACTACCAGGATTCCCGGCCCGCCGGAGGACCCAGGTCCACCTCGCCGTGAAGATTGCGCCGGTTGACCTTGGCGAGAAGTTCTTTCAACGTGGCCTTTCGCCGCGGGGCCGCTGCGACCACGAGCCTGCCCTCCGAAACGGAGAAGTCAACGACAGTGCCCTCCCGGACATCGGCGTCTTCGGCGAAGGGCTTGGGGATTCGCAGCGCCAGGCTGTGGCCCCACTTCTCGACCTGCATCCGCATCGCCCGCTCCACCCGATGTATCTATGAAGAAGCTATACCAGGAAGCGACCTGAAATCCACCGCTGCGATCTTTGCCAAGAGCAGCTGAAGCCGCGGTTCGTGAATAGTCGGACCTAGCGCTTGCGCCGGGCCGACCGGCGCGCCCGGTAGCGATAGACCCGCCAGGCGTGCTCGGGGCTGATCTTCCCGTTCGCGAGGTCGGCGGCGATCCGCTCCGGATCGCGCCGCCGCGGATCGCCCAGGCCCCCGCCCCCGGGGCTCCGGAGGCTCAGGACTTCGCCGCGGCGCAGCGGAATGTGGGAGCCCTTGCCCGGCAGCCGCGACTCGCGCGCCGTCCCCGGGTTCCGCACGAGCCGGGCGGGCGCGCCCCCGCCGCCGCGCAGGACCCCCCAGGTCGGCCGCTTCTGCCCCTCGGAGCGGGGCGTGATGTAGCTTCCGTCGGCGAGGACCCGGATGTCCCGCCGGATCCCGAGGCCGCCCCGGAACTCGCCGGCGCCGCCGCTGTCCGGGACGAACGAGTACCCCTCCACGAGGAGCGGGTACTCCCGCTCCAGCACCTCGATGGGGAGGTTCCGCACGTTGACGAGATACACGTGGATCCCGTCCGGCCCGTCCTTCCCCGCCACCGCCCCCGCGCCGCCGCCGAAGGTCTCCAGGTACACGTACGGGCGCTTCCGGCCGGGGTCGTCGCCGTAGAAGATCCAGCACGAGTTCACCGCGTGGGCGCCGGCCACGGCCTGCTCGGGGGGCAGGGCCGCCACCAGGCTCCGGATCACCGCGTCGGTGACCTTCTGGGCCGTGTCGATCCGGACGCCGACGGCCGCCGGCATGCTCGGGTTGACGATGGTGCCGGGCGGCGTGTGGATGGACAGGCAGCGGAAGAAGCCGCTGTTGGGCGGGATGCCGGGGTCCAGCATCGCCTTGAAGGCGAAGTAGACGGCGGCCAGGACGATGCTCTCCACGCAGTTCATGGCGCCGGCCGCCTGGGGGCCCGTCCCGGTGAAGTCGAAGTGGATCGACCGGTCCCGGATCACCGAGGTCACCGCGATCGGGATCTCCGCGTCGCCGACGCCGTCCGAGTCCATCCAGACCGTGGCGGCGTAGCGCCCCTCCGGGAGCGTCGCGATGACCTCGCGGCCCCGCCGCTCGGCGTAGTCGAGGATCTCGTCCACGATGCGGAAGACCCCGTCGACCCCGTACCGCTCGACCAGCCCCGTGAGCGGCCGGCGGGCGATCTCGTTCGCGGCGATCTGGGCCCGGAGGTCGGCGGAGCGCTCGCGCGGGTCGCGGCAGGCGTGGCAGATCAGCTCCAGCATCTCCTCGTTGAGGACCCCGCCCTCCACCAGGCGGGTGAGGGGGATGCGGATCCCCTCTTCGTAGACCGTGCGGCAGTCGGGGGCCGTGGAGCCGGGGACGCGGCCCCCCACGTCCACGTGGTGGCCGGTGTTCACCGCGAAGAACGCGGGCTGACCCGCGGCGAAGATGGGCGTGACCAGCGTGATGTCCGACAGGTGGGAGCTCCCCCGCGTGTAGGGGTCGTTGTGGATGAAGACGTCGCCGTCCTGAATGCCGCCGCCGCTCCCGTACTTCTTCAGCACCTCCTGGCCCATGAAGAGGAGCGAGCCCAGGTGGGCGGGGTTGTTGTCGGCCTGGGCCACCAGGCGGCCCTGGTCGTCGAGGAGCGCGGCCGAGCAGTCCTGCCGCTCCTTGATGTTGGGGCTGAAGGACGCCTTGATCATCGTCTGGTTCACCTGCTCGGCCACCGAGAGGAGGTAGTTCCCCACCACCTCGGCGGTGATGATCCCTTCCCGACGCGGCGCCGGCGGCATGCTCAGGCTCCTCCCCCGGTCCGGCGGACCTCCACGATCAGGTTGCGGTAGCGATCCACCCGGGCGCGGTCGCCCGGGCGGAGCGCCGTGGTCGCCGTGAGGTGCTCCACGATGGCTGGGCCCGCGAGCTCATGCCCCGGGCCGAGCCGCTCCATGAGGAAGACCGGCGTCTGGACGGGACGCTCGCCCTCCCACACGACCGGGCGCCCGCCCACCCGCGCCGCGTCCACCGGGCCGGTGGCCGGGGGGAACTCGGGGAGCGTCGGCTTCGGGCTCTCGCCCAGGGCCGTCACGCGGCAGTTGATCAGCTCCACCGTGTGGGCGCGCAGCGCGTACGTGTACTTCCGCTCGTGGGCGGCGTGGAAGTTGTCGGCGATGACGTCCACGGAGCCGGCCGCGAGGGGCCCGGGCGGCACGTCCACGGTGAGCTCCCAGTTCTGCCCGACGTACCGCGCGTCCGCGTGCCGGAGGATCCGTCGCTGCCCGGGCGGGATGCCCTCGCTCTCGAGCCACGCCGCGGCGCGCGCCTCCAGCTCGCGGTAGCGGCGCTCGAGGTCCGGCATGTGCCCGGGCTCGAGCGTCATGATGCTCGTCCGGACGAAGTCCGCCCGGACGTCCGCGAGGAGTTGGCCCAGGGCCGACAGGACGCCGGCGTTCTCGGGGACGATCACCGTCCGCATCCCGAGCTCCTCGGCCAGGTCGCCGCCGTGCAGCGGTCCGCACCCGCCGAAGGCGACGAGGGCGTAGTCGCGCGGATCGTAGCCGCGTTCCACCGAGAGCTTCCGGATCAGCCGGAGCATGTTGGCGTTCACGACCCGGAGGGTGCCGTGCGCCGCCTCCACCGGGGACAGCCCGAGCCGCGCCCCGATGGCCCCCACGGCCCGGCGCCCCGCCTCCACGTCGAGGCTCATCCGCCCGGCGAGGAGCCCGGTGGCCCCGATCCGCCCGAGGACGACGTGGGCGTCGGTCACGGCCGGCTCGCGCCCGCCCCGCCCGTAGCAGGCCGGCCCCGGATCGGCTCCGGCGCTCTGCGGCCCGACCTTGAGCGCGCCGGCCAGGTCCACGTAGGCGAGGCTCCCCCCGCCCGCGCCGACCGTGTCCACCTCCACCATGGCGATCCGGGCCGGGTACGGGCCGACCATGCTGGACGTGGTCATCTTCGGCCGGCCCCCCTCGACCACGGCCACGTCGGCGCTGGTCCCCCCCATGTCGATGCTGATGACGTCCGGGAACCCCGAGATCCCGCCGACGTACGCCGCCCCCATGACGCCGCTGGCGGGACCCGAGAAGGCCGTCTCGAGCGCCCGGGTCGACGCGGCGCGCACCGACATGATGCCGCCGTTGGACTGCGTGATCTGCGGCACGACCCGGAGGCCCATCTCGGCCAGCCGGTCCGCCAGCCGGTCCATGTAGCGCTGCACCACCGGGCCCAGGTAGGCGTTGAGGACGGTCGTGGCCATCCGCTCGTACTCGCGGAACTCGGGGATGACCTCGCTCGAGATGGACACGTACGCGTCGGGGAGGCGGTCCTGCACGATCCGCTTGGCCCGGGCCTCGTGGTCGGCGTTCATGAACGAGAAGAGAAAGCAGACGGCGACCGCCTCCACCCCGGACCGGGCCAGCTCCCGCGCCGCCCGCTGGACGTCGGCCTCGCGGATCGGCCGGACCACGCTCCCGTCGTAGGCGACCCGCTCGCGGACCTCCTTGCGCAGGGCGCCCGGCACGATCACCGGGTGCTTGTCCGCGCGGAGGTCATAGAGGGCCGGCCGGGCCTGGCGCCCGAGCTCCAGGAGGTCCCGGAAGCCCGCCGTCGTGACGAGCCCGGTGCGGGCGCCCTTCCGCTGCAGGAACGCGTTGGTCGCCACGGTCGTCCCGTGGCCCAGGTAGGTCAGCGCCTCGGACGGGAGTCCCCGGCGCTCCAGGATCTCTTCGATCCCCCGGGCGAGGGCCAGCGACGGGTCCTCGGGCGTCGAGCTGACCTTCCAGCTCACGAGCTCCCCGGTCTCCTCCGAGAAGAGGACGAGGTCGGTGAACGTCCCGCCCGTGTCGATCCCGATCCGCCAGCCCATGCCAGCTCAGCCCCCGAGGAGCGCCATCAGGTCGCCGACGTCCGCCAGGGTCTCGAGACGCTCGGCCGCCTTGGCGATCTCCTCCGCCCGGTCCTCGCTGAACACCCGGGTCGCCAGGATCCGGTACTTGTCCAGCAGCTCGTCGTGGGTCATGGGGTTCTCGGGCTCACCCTTGGGGTAGTCCACGCGCTGGCTGACCACCTGACCGTCGCGGGTCTTGATGTCGACCACCGAGGACCACTTGTGCGGGAACTCCCGCATCAGCTCGTCGTCGTGGACGACCGTGACGCGCCCCATCATCTGGCGGATGGCCGGGTCGGCGAGCTTCCGGGCCATGTAGTCGTGCTCGAAGAGCCCGCGGATGCCGGGCCGCCCCTCCAGCACGGCCAGGGCCACGTTGAACTGCACGCTGAAGCGCGGCCCGTACATCCCCTTGCCCGCGCCCCACGGCTCCGGGTCGTCCACCCACTTGGCCCCCTGGGAGTAGATCCGGAGCGTGATCCCCTCCACGGCGCCGGCGACGATCCCGTGGCGCTCGGTGAGGTCGAGGACCGCATCCCGGGAGGGGTGGAGGCAGCGGCAGCCGGGGGCGGGCTTGTGGGCGACCTCCAGCACTTTGAAGTGGCGCCCCAGGTCCCCCGTGATGCACTCCGGCACGACGTTGTCCGCGTAGAGCTTCCAGAAGCCGTACTCGTTCTCGATCACGTCGGTGGAGCCGGAGAAGCCGCGCTCCGCCAGGAGGGCGGCCAGGACCCCGTTGGCCGCGGCCCGCCCGGGGTTGAAGTCCTTCGCCATCCCGCGCGAGCGGATGTGAGCGAAGTTGCCCGCGACCTGGGCCCCGGCCAGGCCGAGGGCGTGGCGCAGCCGCTCCCGATCGAGACCCAGCAGCAGGCCCGCCGCGACGGCGGCGCCGAAGGTGTTGATGGTGCCGCTCGGGTGCCACCCCTTGACGTAGTGCGTGGGCATGACCGACTCGCCGATCCGGATGGCGGCCTCGTAGCCGGCCACGATCGCGACGAGCGCCGCCCGCCCGCCGAGCCGGCCGCGCTCGGCGACGGCGAGGGCCGCCGCGATGACGCTGTCGCCCACGTGGGACTGGGTCTGGCGGTGGGTGTCGTCCAGCTCGGTCATGTGCCCCATCGCCCCGTTCAGGAACGCGGCGTGGACGCACGAGGTCCGGGGCGCGTGCGCGATCACCGTGCTCTCCGGCCGGCCGCCCAGGGCCAGCAGGATCTCCCAGAGGATCGCGGCCGGCTCTTCCCGGGCCGCGCTGCTCGCGTAGCCGAGGTAGTCCAGCACCAGCTCCTTGGTCTTGCTCACCGCGGCTTCCGGGAGCTGCTCGAACGTCAGGCCGTGCAGGTAGCGGACGAGAGTATCCGTGTACGCTGTCATCGCACGTGTCCTCCCCCCATCGGGCCGGGGTTCATCGTCCGACTGTCCTCAGCTGCGGGTCGAGCCGGTCCCGCAGCCAGTCTCCCAGGAGGTTCAGCGCGAGGACCACCGCCGTGATGGCCAGGCCCGGGAACGTCGAGGGCCACCAGGCGACCAGGAGGTACTCGCGCCCATCGCTCAGCATGCTCCCCCAGCTCGGGGTCGGTGGCTTGACCCCCAGGCCCAGGAAGCTCAGGGACGCCTCGAAGACGATCCGCCGCCCGACCTCCAGCGTCGCCAGCGCGACCAGCGGGCTCACCAGGTGCGGCAGGAGGTGGCGGAGCACGATCCGGCGGTCCGAGCTGCCCAGGGCCTGCGTGGCCTTCACGAACTCCCACTCCCGGAGGCTCAGGACGATCCCCCGCGTCACGCGGGAGAAGAGCACCCAGCCCGTGATGGCGAGCACCAGCACCAGGTTGAAGAGGCTCGCGCCCAGGACCGCCATGATGGCCACGGCGAAGACCATCATCGGGATGGAGAGCTGGACGTCGGCGAGCCGCATCAGCACGTCGTCCAGGACCCCGCCGTAGTACCCGGCGGCCAGGCCCAGCACCACCCCCATCGCGAGCGTCGCGGCGACCGAGAGGACGCCGACGATCAGCGACACGCGCGCCCCGTGGATGATCCGGCTCAGCACGTCGCGCCCGAGGAGGTCCGTCCCGAGCGGGTGGGCCCGGCTCCCCCCGGGGCTCCAGGCCGGCGGCGTGAGCGAGGCGCGGGTGTCCTGCCCCAGCGGGTCGTGCGGCGCGATCCACGGGGCGAGGACCGCCGCCGCGACGAAGAGCACCAGGACCGCCACGGCCGCCCCGAGCCCGACCTGCCGCCCGGCGCCCGCCAGCGCCCGGACGCCGCGGGCCCGCTCGGGCCGCGGGAGCGCGCCGACCTCGGGCGCCGCGGCCCACTCGGGGAGGGAAGTGTTGGCCCGCTCGTCGAGGGTCGCCACGTCAGCCGACCCGGACCCGGGGGTCCAGCCACGCGTAGAGCAGGTCCAGCAGCATGTTCATGGTCACGAACAGGATGCAGAGCACGAAGACGGAGGCCTGCACCACCGGGAAGTCCCGGCGGTAGATGGCCTGGATCATGAGCCGTCCGAGCCCGGGCCACGCGAACACGGTCTCGATGATCATGGCGCCGCCCAGCATCACGCCGAACTCCATCGCCGCCACGGTGACGACGGGGATCAGGATGTTCCGGAAGGCGTGGGCGAAGACGACGCGGCGCTCCGGGAGTCCTTTGGCCCGCGCGGTGCGGACGTATTCGCGTCCCAGCTCGTCCAGCATGCCGGACCGGATCAGCCGCGCGGTGCGGGCGGCGGAGTAGGTGCCGAGCGCCACGGCCGGGAGGATCAGGTGCTGGAGGCCGCCGCGTCCGGTGGGCGGCAGCCAGCCGAGGAGGACCGCGAAGACCATGATGAGGACGATGCCCCACCAGAAGGTAGGCATGGACTGGCCGACCAGGGTCCCCAGCATGGCCCCGAGGTCTACGAGCGTCCCCCGGTGCAGCGCCGCCAGGACCCCGAGCGGCACCGTGACCACCAGCGCCACGGCCGCCGCCGCCAGGGCCAGCTCGAAGGTCGCCGGCAGGCGCTCCAGCACGAGAGCCAGGGCCGGCTGGTCGAACGCCAGGGAGCGCCCGAAGTCGCCGCGGACGGCGTGGGCCAGGAAGCGGCCGAACTGGACCGGGAGCGGGTCGTCCAGCCCGAGCTCCCGCCGGACGCGCGCCACCTCGTCCGGTCCCGCGCTCTCCGGCAGGAGGAGCTGCGCCGGGTCACCGGACAGGTGCAGCAGGACGAAGGTGAAGAAGCTCACCCCCAGCAGGGCCAGCGCCAGCTGGGGGAGGCGCCGCAACGCGAACCGGGTCATGGAGCCCGACGGCGCGTCAGTTCTTCAGGACGGCCTCGTGGAGGAGGATCCACTCGTCGGCCCGCGGCGTCCACGACAGGCGCGCGCTCACGCCGTAGAGGTCGGCGTAGTCGAGGAGGAAGATCCAGGGCGCCTGCTCGTGGACGTGCCGGAAAATCCGCTGGTAGATCGCCTCGCGCTTGGCGGGGTCGGCGGTGACCTTGCCCTCCTCGATCCACGCGTCGAGCTGGGGCGTGTTGTAGTAGATGCCCCGGCGCTTGCTATCCATGTGGATGGCGATGTTCCAGTCCGGGTCGGCCACGATGTTGCCGACCGAGAGGAAGCCGAGCCCGTCGAACTTCTTGCCCAGGAAGCGCTCCCAGAACCGCGCGAACTCCATGGAGTTCGGGGCGACCTCGACCCCGATCTTCCGGAGCTGGCCCGCGACGGCCTCCACGATCTCCTTGTCGAGGGGGTACCGGGCGATGGGGCCGTCCAGGGTCGTCTTGAAGCCCTGCGGGTACCCGGCCTCGGCCAGGAGCCGCCGCGCCCGATCCGGGTCGTACGGGTACGCCTTGACCTCGGCGTTGTAGCCGAACACCAGCGGCGAGGCGGGCTGGCTGGAGCGGTACCCGTGGCCGAGGAACAGATCCCGGATCAGGGCCTCCCCGTCCACGCCGTAGTTGAGCGCCTGCCGGACGCGGACGTCGTCGAAGGGCTTCTGCCAGGTGTTGATCGCGATGAAGGCGGTCCGGAGGCTCCGGACCTTGGCGACCCGCAGCTTGGGGTCACGCTCGATCACGCTGACCTGCTGCGGGGGCACGTTCACCACGATGTCCGCGCGGCCCGTCAGGAGCTCGGCCAGGCGGCTCGAGTGCTCCGGCACGGGTTTCCAGACGACCCGCTGGATCTTCGGGGCGCCCTTCCAGTAGCCCGGGTTGGCCTCCAGCACCACGCGCTGGTCCTTGACCCACTCCACGAAGCGGAAGGGCCCGGTGCCTACCGGGCTCTTGGCGAAGCGCTCGGCCCCCATCCGCTCGACCACGTCCTTGGAGACGATGGGAATCTGCGCCAGGTGGTTCAGGGCCGGGGCGAACGGGTAGTGGAGCCTCACGACCGCCGTGTACGGGTCCGGCGTCTCCACCTCGGCCACGAAGCGGATCCAGTCCTTGAGGCGCGACTTGAGCGCGGGGTCCAGGATCCGGTCGTAGGTGAACTTCACGTCCTTCGAGGTGAACTCGGTCCCGTCGTGGAACTTCACCCCCCGCCGGAGGCGGAACCGGATCCGCTGGGGCTCCGGCTGCTCCCACGCCGCGGCCAGCTCGGGCACGGGCCGCATCTCCGGCGTCAGCGCCACCAGCCGGTCGAACATGTTCATGGCCGGCTGCTGGCGGGCGATGATGGTGTCGATGTTCGGGTCGAGGGTGAGGACGTCCACCCCCATCGCCACCACGAGCTCGCCGCTGGCGCCCGCCGCCGGGGACGCGCCGAAGACCGTGATCAGGATCGCTGCCGAGACCAAGGCGAATGCGAATCGCCGCATGGCGTCCTCCCTCCGCTCAGGTGGGCTCACCGGCTCTCCGGCTCGGCCGGACGCGACCGTGGATGGCGCCACCATAAGCCGCCGCCGGGACCAGGTCAAGGCTCGCCGTCGGCTCCCTCTCCCTCCCGAGGGAGGGAGAGGGCTGGGGTGAGGGTGGGGCGCCGCCAGCGTGATAGCCTGGGGGAGTCCACTATGCATGCGCTGCAGTCCTCAGAGACCACGACACCGGGCGCACTGAGAGACGACATGCTGTCATGCGGGTCCTGAAAGCCGGCGTACTCTGTTGAAGCGGACCTTCGTGCGCGTGTCGATCGTGCAGGTGAAACCCCACAACCTCCTCCATTTGACTCGGGGGACAAACGTCTATACACTACTCGTGTGCGGTTCGAGTGGGATCCTCTCAAGGCGGAGGCGAACCTACGGGCGCACGGGGCCAGTTTCGCAGAGGCGGTCACGGTCCTCGGGGACGACCTTGCCCTGACCCGTGAGGATGCCGACGCCGTGGAAGAGTCGCGCTTCGTAACCCTGGGCCTGAGCAACCTTGGAAACCTGCTCGTTGTGGTGTACATGTACCGCGAGCCTGACATCATCCGTGTGATCTCGGCTTGGAAGGCGAAAAAACGCCAGAGGGTGCTGTATGAAAAAAGTCGTGGCTGAGAAGTATCGCGACATCGACTTCTCGCGCGCCAAGCGTGGTCCCGTCGTCAAGCCCGAGCCGGGAAAGACCAAAATCTCGATTCGCCTAGACAACACCATCCTGGAGTACTTCCGAGATCTGGTGGACAGGGCTGGCGGTGGGAACTACCAGACCCTGATCAACGACGCGTTGCTGGAGCATGTCCATCGGCGCTCGACGCTCGACGCTGTGCGGCAAGTGGTCCGGGAAGAACTCTCACAGTACAGGGTCGGGCGGCGTCTCACATCGCCCTCCAGCGGACCGGCTGCTCGCGCTGCTCGCTCCTCGGCCGCTGAGCACCAGCATTAGGTTTAGGCGGCGCCATCGCGCAGATCATCGCAGGGACGCCTCATGAGTCTCAGGTCGGAATAGGACGCGATCGCAGCGCGAATCGGGGCGCTCGTGTCTACCGCCACCATCAATGTCGCGGTCTGTCCGGAACCGCCGGCTCGCGGCTAGATCGGCCGCCGGCAACCAGCCGCCGTAACTGACGAGCGCCCCGGAAACCAAGTTCAACGCGGGTCTCGCTTCGTATCGTGCTAGCTCCCCGCGATGGCATTCGGTATCCCCGGGTCGTGGCAACCTGACGAGCCCGGGCTCCATCCGTCCTCCGCCCCAGTGGCGGGACTCCGCGGGCGCACGCCCGGGTCGTGAGGCCCAACGCGTTCCGCCTCCCCTCTCGTGTGGGCTTGCGTCCGGCGCTCAGGCCGGGTAGGGTCGGGCTGGTTCGGCACGCGGCGGAGCGATCGGGAAATGAGCCCTGGCGCCAGGACGCAGCAGGCGGACGCGCTCGAGCGCGCGCGGCGCATTCACGCCGAGGAGCTCGTCGCGGATTCGCTGGCCCCCACCTTCACTTGCGAGATGATGCTGACGCCGGCCATGGTCGAGCTGGCGAAGCGGCTCCAGGCCGAGGGGAAGACGCGCTCCGCCATCCGCCTCGCGCTGGCCGAACACCTGATCGAGGCCGTGGGGCGCGACCGGGACACCCGCGCGGCCTACCTCGCCTACTGGCAGCGCGCCGGGGTCACCGCCGCCAGCTCCACCGTCTACGACTCCGGCCCGCCGGGCCGCGCCTGGGACGAGACGCTGACGGAGCTGGCCCGAGGGAACCGGCTCCTCCAGGGGCTGGGGGACGCCTTCTGCCTCGCGGCCACGGCGGGGGACGTCGAGCGGGCGCACCGCGAGCGTCGACACGCCGTGATCTACAACCTCCAGAACGCCGAGCCCGTCGGGGACGACCTGGGCCGCGTGGACGTCCTCTACAACCTCGGCGTCCGGATCATCCAGCTGAGCTACAACCTGCGCAACCGGTTCGGCGACGGGTGCGTCGAGCGCCGGGACGGCGGGCTCAGCCGGTTCGGGGTGGCGCTGGTGGAGAAGCTCAACGAGCGGCGGGTCCTCATCGACCTCTCCCACTGCAGCGACCAGACGGCGCTCGACGCGATCGCGCTCTCCCGCCAGCCGGTGGCCTTCACGCACACGAGCGCGCGGGCCCTCAGCCGCCATGCGCGTGGGAAGACCGACGAGGCCCTCCGGGCGATCGCCGCGCGGGGTGGCTACGTGGGCGTCCTGATCCTGCCCTCGTTCCTCCTGCCCGGCGACCGGGACCCGCACGCCGCCCCCGGGGAGCTTCCCGCGGGATGGGCGACGCTCGACACCGTGGTGGACCACGTCGAGCACATCCGGAACCTGGTCGGCTCGGACGCCGTCGGGATCGGCACGGACTGGGGGAAGCCCTACTACAACGTGCTCACCTGGTCTCCCGGGATGGTCCGCGAGCAGGCCTCGGCCTTCGACTGGGTCGGCTGGCGGCCGGAGGACCGGATGGATCCGAACCGGCAGACCAAGGATCTCGAGACCTGGGATCGCTGGCCGAACCTCACGGCCGCCATGCTGCGCCGGGGGATCCCCGAGGACGTCGTCGTGAAGATCGTCGGCCGGAACTTCCTCCGGCTGTTCCGCGAGGTCTGCGGCTGATGGCGACGGACGCGGTGACCCGGCTCGTGGCGGCGGGCGACTGGTTCGCCCAGGGTCGGATCCCGGACGGCGTCCGGGCCCGGCGGGAGACGGCGGCGGTGCTCGAGGCGCTCCGTGGGGCGGACATCGCCTTCGTGAACCTCGAGGCGCCGCTCACCCGCCGGGGCGTGCGCGCGGAAAAGCAGAACACGCTCCGCGCCGATCCCCGCCAGGTGGAGGATCTCGTGCTGGCCGGCGTGGACATCGTCAGCCTGGCCAACAACCACATGCTCGACTACGGGATCGACGGGCTCGCCGACACGCTCGCCGTCCTCGGGGAGCGGGGCGTGCGGCCCGTGGGCGCGGGGCCGACCCTCGAGGCGGCGCGCGCGCCGGTCGTCCTCGACGGCCCGGGCGGGCGCGTGGGGTTCCTCGCCTTCGCGTCCACGCTCCCCCAGGGGTTCGCGGCCGCCGCCGAGCGGCCCGGCATCGCGCCGATCCACGTGACGGCGGCCTTCGTGGTCGAGAACCCCCTCGCCCAGGAGCAGCCCGGGACCCCGCCGCCCGTCGTCACCTTTCCCCTCGGGCTCGATCTGGACGCCGCCTGCGCGGCGGTCCGCGCGCTCGAGCGGCGCGCGGAGTTCGTGGTCGTGTCCGCCCACTGGGGCGTCGCGGGACAGGACGCGATCATGGACTACCAGCGGGAGGTGGGCCGGGCCCTGGTCGAGGCGGGGTGCGACCTGGTCCTGGGGCACCATCCGCACCGGGTCCACGGGGTCGAGCTCCATCGCGGGAGGCCCATCTGCTACAGCCTGGGCAACTTCGTCTTCGAGCCGCTCCCGCCCGCCGGGAACACGCCGCACCTCTCCTTCCGCGGACGGATGACCGCCGCCAACGTGTACGGGGCGATGCGGCGGGAGGGCGTGCTGGTGGACGCCCGCCTCCGGGGCGGCGCACTCGAGCGGCTGGCCCTGCGGCCGCTCGTCCTCGACGACGGCGGGTACCCCATGCTCTGCCCCGAGCGGGCCGACCAGTTCGCCACGCTGCTCCGCGATCTGTCGCCGAACCTGGGCGCCCGATTCCGGGCCGAGGACGGAGCGGTGGTCGTTGAGCCGGCCTGAGGGCCGGACCGAACCAAACGCGCTAGCCAGTCAAGAGGGACCTGGAGAAGATCGCGAGCCATCCGTTCTACATGCCGCCCGCCCAGGTGCGGGAGTACGTCCTGAAGGAGGCCGACCTCTACCGGAAGCTCGTCGCGACCTTCGGGAACTAGGGCCGCCGGCATCGCGAGCGTGTGGGCCTGTGTGGGCCTGAAGAAGCGCGTGGAGCTGGCGGTGCTCTCGCTGGTGGCCATCACGGCCCTGGCGGAGGGCGTCCGCATCATGATCCGGCACGCGACGAGCCTGCGCGCCTTCGAGGCCGGCGGCTACCTGGCGCTCCTGGGCGGGCTGGTGGTCGGCCTGGCGATCGTGTACGGGATCCGAGAGCCGCCGGAGCGGTGGGAGGGCGGCCAGGGGGTTCGCTGGGTGCTCGTGGCCATGGCCCTCCTCGTAGCGTACGCGCTGGCCCTGCCGGTTCTCGGATACCTCGTCAGCACCGTCCTGGCCTTCGTCGCCTACCTGCGCATCTTCAGCTCCTACCGCTGGGTGTTCATCGTGACGTTCGCCTGCGGGATGTCGCTGGCCTCGGCATGGCTGTGGACATTCCTCGCCGTCATCCTGCCGCAGGGCATCCTGCCCTGGCCGTAGGTCCCCCGTGGGGATGTTCCTCGACGGAATCGTCGCGGCCCTCGCGCCGCAGAACCTCCTCTACGCCTTCGCGGGCTGCCTGGTCGGCACGCTCGTGGGCGTCCTGCCGGGGATCGGCCCGGTCTCCGCCGTCGCGATCCTCTTTCCCTTCACGACCTACCTCCCGCCCACCGGCATGATCATCGCCCTGGCGGCGATCTACTACGGCGCCATGTACGGGGGCTCCACGACCGCGATCCTGATGAACGTCCCGGGGGAGATCTCGGCGGTGGTGACGGCGCTGGACGGCTACGAGATGACCAAGCAGGGGCGGCCCGGCCCGGCGCTGGCCATCGCCGCCATCGTGTCGTTCCTCGCCGGGATCACCGGCGCCGTCCTCATCGCCCTCCTGGGGCCGTCGGTCGCCCGCCTGGCCCTCGCGTTCGGGCCGGCGGAGTACCTGGGGCTCGGGCTCTTCAGCCTCACCGCCATCGCCGGGCTCTCGGGTCGGTCCATCGTTCGGGGGGCCATCGTCGCGGTCGTCGGGATGCTGCTCGTCTCGGTCGGGTACGACGACTCCGCGGACTTCGGACGCCTCACCTTCGGGAGCACGAACCTGCTGCTGGGGTTCGACATCGTCCCCGTCATGATCGGGCTGTTCGGAGTGGGAGAAGTGCTGCGGATGTTCGAGGAGAAGGCCGGCCCGCTCGGCGGCGTCAAGCTGGGCAAGCTCATGCCGAGCTGGCCGGAGCTGCGCGACGGCCTGGCCGCCGGCGGGCGCGCCACCGCCATCTCCTTTCCCCTGGGGCTCCTCCCGGGCATGCTGCCCTCGGTGACGTCGTTCCTCTCCTATTCCTTCGAGAAGCAGCGCGCGCGGGAGCCGGAGCGGTTCGGCAAGGGGGCCATCGAGGGCGTGGCCGCGGCCGAGGCGGCGAACAACGCGGCGGCCATGGCGAACCTCCTGCCGCTCCTCACGCTGGGGATTCCCACCGGTCCCACCATGGCCCTCATCCTGGCCGCCCTCACGATCTACGGCCTCATCCCGGGGCCGCTCCTCTTCACCCAGCACGCCCAGTTCACCTGGACGGTGATCGGCAGCTTCTTCGTGGCCAACGTGATCCTCGTGATCAGAACCTCCCCCCTGGTCGGGCTCTGGGCGCGCCTCGCCACGATCCCCCAGCCGATCATCGCGCCGACGATCCTCGTGCTCTGCCTGGTGGGGTCCTTCAGCACCCGCTCCAGCCTGTTCGACGTCTGGGTGGGCGTGGTCTTCGGCTTCCTGGGATGGGCGCTGACCAAGGCGGGCTGGCCCTTGGCCCCGCTCGTCCTGGCCTACGTCCTCGGCCCGATGATCGAGCGCTCGGCCCGCCAGGTGATCGCGCTCTCGCCCGCCGTGCTGCTCCACCGGCCCATCTTCTGGGGGTTCATGGCGATGGGGGTCCTGGCCGTGTGGTTCACCCGGCGGCTGTGGCGAGCCGCGAGGTGATGGACCTTCACCTTCGGCGCCGACGTCGTCAGCAAGCAGGGCACCGGCTCGCACCTGGTCGGGCGCTGGACGCTGATTTTCGAGCAGCGCGAGGGGGGCTGGGTGGTCGGGCACGAGCACGTGTCGGTCCCGGTCGGTTGACGCCGGGCGCGCCGCGCGGGTAGCCTCTACGGCATGACGGCCGGGGGCTGGGACCTCAGCGGCAAGGTCGCGCTCGTCACCGGCGCGAGCCGCGGGATCGGCGCGGCCGCGGCGCTCGCCCTGGCCGGCGCCGGCTGCGACCTGGTCCTCGCGAGCCGGGACAAGGCGGCGCTCGAACAGGTCGGCGGGCGGATCCAGACGGTGGGCCGCCGCGCGCTCGTCCACCCGATCGACCTCCAGCGCCTCGGTGCCATTCCCGCGCTCTTCGAGCACGCGGTCCAGGAGTTCGGGCGGCTCGACGTCCTCGTCAACAACGCGGGGACGAACATCCGCCGTCCGGTGGTGGAGTTCACGGAGGCCGACTGGGACACGGTCGTGAACCTGAACCTCCGCGCCGCGTTCTTCTGCGCCCAGGCCGCGGGCCGGATCATGGTCCCCCGGCGGAGCGGGAAGGTCGTGACGATCTCCTCGATCGCCGGTCGCGTCGGGCTTCCGACCGGCGCGATCTACGCCGCGACCAAGGCCGGCGTCTCCGCGTTCACCCGGACCCTGGCCGTCGAGTGGGCGCCCCACAACGTGCAAGTCAACGCCATCGGCCCCGGCTACATCCGGACGAAGCTCACCGAGCCCCTCTTCGCGAACCCCGAGTGGGTGGAGCGCGTGACGCGGCGGATCCCGATGGCGCGGACGGGGGAGGTGGGGGATCTGATCGGGACGGTGCTGTTCCTCTCCTCCCCCGCCTCCGACTACATGACGGGCCAGACGCTGTTTGTCGACGGCGGCTGGATCATCACCTAGGGCGTGGGCGTCCCCGACCCTCAGTACGACGTCGTCGGCCTCGGCGAGGTGATGCTGCGCCTCGCCTGCCGGCCGCCCGCGCGGCTCGAGCAGGCGCGGGAGCTGGACGTCTCGTTCGGCGGCGCCGAGGCGAACGTCTGCTGCGCCCTCGCGCGGCTCGGCCTCCGGACCACGTGGATCTCGGCACTCCCCCAGAATGTCTGGGGCGAGCGGCTCGCGCGCGAGCTGCGCGGTCACGGGGTGGACGTGGCGCCCGTGGTCTGGCGGGACGGGAGCCGCATCGGCAGCTACTTCATCGAGTACGGCGTCGGAGTCCGGCCGATCCGCGTCCTCTACGACCGGCGGGACTCCGCGTTCACGACGCTCGGCGAGGGCGAGGTGGACTGGCGGGCGGTCCGCCGCAGCCAGGCCGTCCACCTGACGGGGATCACCCCCGCCCTCGGGGAGCGGCCGCGCCGCCTGGTCGAGCGCGCGGTCGCGGAAGCGGAGGCGGGCGGGAGCCTCGTCTCGCTCGACGTGAATTATCGGGCGGCGCTCTGGTCGCCGGGCGCCGCCCGCACGTGGCTCGAGGCGTGGCTCCCGCGCGTGGGACTCCTCTTCGTCGGGCTCGATGACGCCCGGCGGATCTTCGGGCTCGAGGGCGAGCCCGAGGTGGTCGCGGCCGCCCTGCGGGCGCGCGCGCCCCGAGCGACGGTGGCGCTCACGCTCGGGGACCAGGGGTCGGTCGTCCTCGCCGACCGACCGCACCGGCCGACGCGCCTCTACACCCTCGATGCGGTCGCCGACCGGGTCGGGGCGGGGGATGCCTTCGCCGCCGGGTTTCTCTACGGCTTCCTGACGAAGCGCGACGTCCAGTACGCCCAGGATTGCGGGACCGCGCTCGCGGCGCTCAAGTGTACGATGTGGGGGGACGTGGCGGTCGTGCGGCCCGGCGAGCTCGAAGAGCTCATGGCCCAGCCCGACCCCCGGATTCGACGGTGAGTGAGGTCAACCCGACAAGGAGGTCCATCGTGCCCGCGCGCTATCTCTACCTGAACGGCAAGCTGCTTCCCTACGACGAGGCCCGGATCCATGTCCAGTCGAACGCCGTCAAGTACGGCACCTCGGTCTTCGAGGGCCTCCGGGCCTACTGGAACCCGAAGCAGGGGGAGCTCTACGTCTTCCGCCTCCAGGAGCACATCGACCGCCTCTTCAACTCGCTCCGCCTCATGCGGATGGAGCACAGCCTGACGCGCGAGGAGCTCGCGTCGTCGATCCTCGAGGTCCTGCGGAAGAACGAGGTGCGGGAGGACGTCCACATCCGCCAGACCGCGTATCTCGACGCGGACGGCTCGATGGAGGCGACCGGCCCGGTGGGGCTCTCCGTAGACGCGGTTCCCCGCAAGCTCAGCCAGAAGGCCGGCATCGCCGTGGGATTCTCCTCCTGGACGCGGATCGCCGACGGGAGCATGCCGCCCCGGATCAAGTGCTCGGCCAACTACCAGAACAGCCGGCTCGCCACCCTCGAAGCACGCACGAACGGGTACGACACGGCGCTGATCCTGAACGGCCGCGGCAAGCTCTCGGAGGCGCCCGGGGCCTGCTGCTTCCTGGTGCGCGGGGGCGCGCCGGTCACGCCGCCGGTCACGGCGGACATCCTCGAGTCGATCACGCGGGCGACGCTCCTCGAGCTGTTCCGGAAGGAGCTCGGGCGGGAGCCCGTCGAGCGGGAGATCGACCGGACGGAGGTCTATCTCGCCGACGAGGCGTTCATCTGCGGGAGCGGCTGGGAGATCACGCCGGTCCTCTCGGTGGACAAGCTCACCCTCGGCGACGGCGCGCAGCCCGGCCCCGTGACGCGGGCGATCCAGGCGTGCTACTTCGCGATCGCGCGGGGGGAGAAGCCCGCCCACCGGAGCTGGCTCACGCCGGTCTGGGGGAAGTAGGACACAGCGCTGGCGATTCGCGGAGGCGGGCCATGGTGAGGTTCCTGCGCCGCCTTCTTTCGCCGGGGAGTGGAGCCAGCGAGAAGCCGCGCGCCGACGCGAGCGTCGAGTACAACGGGTACACGATCACGCCGGCCCCCGAGAAGGAGCCGGGCGGCTGGCGCCTCGTCGGGACGATCTCGAAGGGGACCGGCCGCGACCGCAAGGTCCATCAGCTCGTCCGCGCCGATACGTCCCCCGACCGCGAAGCGATCGTCGCGATGACGATCGCGAAGGCGAAGCGCATCATCGAGGAGCAGGGGGACCGGCTGTTTTCCGGCGGGTGAGCAGGGGCCGCGACCCGGCGTCCCCGCCGCCGAGTTGCCCCGGCGTCAGGGCGCGTGCCGCGGGTCGTCGCCCGGCGCCTGGCGCGCGGAGGGCAGGTGCCTCAGACCGGAGTGACCCCGAACCCCTCGCGCCGCGCCGCACCGCGGAGGCGCTCGTCGAGGCAGACGAAGCTGATCCCCTGCGGAGCCTCGTCACACCAGACGAGGGCCGCCGCGAGCTGCAGGGCGTCTGCCGCCCGCAACGGGTGAGCCGCGAGCAGGCGTGCCGCGCGCTCCCGTACTCGATTCGTCGGCGCGACGAAATCGGCATCCTCCGCGAGGGCCTGGAGCCGCGCGAGCGCTTCGCTCAGGACCGTTCGGGGCAGCGCGTCCTCGCGGTGCTGGCGATGGAGCGCGGACTGGCACTCGACCGGGCTGGCCCACCAGAACACCGGCTCCGGGTCGGACCGGAGCAGCGCGGCCAGGGTCGTCGAGCGGGTGTCCGGCACCAGGATCGGGACGACGGCGGAGCTGTCCCAGAACATCAGCGGGCCTCGCCTCGCTCGGCGACCAGGGCGTCGAGGACGCCTTTCCCGACCCGGGGGCCCCGGGGCGCGGTGAGGAGGCGCGCGCGGAGACGGCCCGAACCCAACTGGAGGAGGCCCGCCCGAGCCAGCCTGGAGCGGCGCGCGTCCCGGCGCTCGGCCTTGTGCAGAGGCACGAGCTTGGCCACGGGCCGGCCGTGCTCCGTGATCACGACCTCCTGGCCGCTCTTCACCTGATCGAGATAGCGGCTGAGGTGGGCCTTCAGCTCCGCGACGCCGGTCGGCTTCATGTGACCAGTATGGTCTGATTCGGGTGACCCGTCAAGCGCGCCGGGGCGATCCCTGGCCACCCGGCGACCTCCCGAGGCCCAGGCGTACCGGAGGTTCAGCGCCTGGACGTTCGCGTGGCCCGCCCCGGCCACGGCGAAGACCCGCCGGACGATGATCGTCACCCACGGGACCGTCGCCTGGTAAATGGCGGCGAGCGCCCGCACACCCTTCCACCTTGTGTGGCTGCTGGTAGGCCGGCCGGTAGACCCGCATTTTCCGCTTGACAGGATTCCTCGCAGGGGTCTGGGGCAGTCGCGGCCTGGGGCTCCCGTCCTGCCCTGCGAGGCACCCCGCCCCGCAGCCGCGGGAACAGCGGGCACCGAGCCGAAAATCATGCCCGACCGCTCGATCGGCCCTCGTGCGGCCTCCGAGATGGCCCGAGAATCGGGTGATAGCGTTCGAGCAGGAGGAGGACGCTATGCCGCCCGCCACGACGACTGGGACGGACCTCGACCAGCTCGGCGACCAGATCGCCGAGCTCTCGGCTCACCTCGACGCTGCCACCGCCCGGCTGCTGAGCTTGCTCCGCGAGTTCGACGCGCGAGGCGGCTGGGCCGAGCAGGGATGCCGCTCCTGCGCGGAGTGGCTGAGCTGGCGAGTCGGCCTGGACCTGGGGGCGGCCCGGGAGCGCGTGCGGGTGGCCCGGGCGCTCGGCGACCTGCCCGAGTTGGCCGGGGCCCTGGCCCGGGGGGAGCTGTCCTACTCGAAGGTCCGAGCACTGACCCGGGTGGCCACCCCCGAGACGGAAGCCCGGCTCCTGGCCGTCGGGCGGGCGGGGACGACGGCCCACGTCGAGCGGATCGTGCGGGCGTGGCGGCGGGTGGACCGGCTGGCGGAGGCGCAGGAGGCGGAGGTGCACCACGCGCGCCGGGCGCTTCAGGTGTATCCGGACGAGGACGGGATGTGGGTGGTGCGGGGGCGGCTGGAGCCGGAGGTCGGGGCGCTGCTGCGCCGGGCGCTCGAGGCGGCGCGGGAGGCGCTGTCCCAGCGGAGGCGGGCCACCGCGGCCGAGGAGACCGACGCCGAGCCGCCGACGCATGATCAGCAGCAGGCCGACGCGCTCGCCCTCGTGGCGGAGACAGCCCTGGCGCAGGGGCTCGATCCTGGCCCGGGAAGCGAGCGGTACCAGGTGATCGTCCATGTAGACGCCGCCGCGCTGGCCGACCCGGACCAGCCCGGGCAGTCCGCGCTGGAGGACGGCGTCGACGTTTCAGCTGAAACGTCCCGGCGCCTGGCCTGCGACGCGAGCCGGGTCGTCATGCGCCACGCGGGAGACGGTGAGGGACTCGACGTCGGGCGGCGGACGCGGACGATCCCGCCGGCGCTCCGGCGGGCGCTCCAGGCGCGGGACGGGGGGTGCCGCTTCCCGAGCTGCGGGGTGCGCCACGCCCAGGGGCACCACATCCATCACTGGGTAAACGGCGGCCCAACCCGGCTCGACAACCTGGCGCTGCTCTGTTGGCACCATCACCGGGCGGTTCACGAGGAGGGGTACCAGGTTGAGCGCGACGCCGACGGCACGCTTCGCTTCAGCCGGCCGGATGGGCGGCCGATTCCCGAGGTGCCGCGGGCGCCGGCGGTCCCCGGCGACCCGACCGACGCGCTGGTCGCGACCCACCGGGCGCGTGGGCTCACGATCGACGCGCGGACGGGGTGCCCGAGCTGGCTCGGCGAGCGCCTCGACCTCGGCTGGGCGATCGGGGTCCTGCACCCCGCCGCCCAGCCGGCGGCCCCTCTCGCGACGGGGACGCGGCCTGGACCCTGACGCGGGCCGACGCCCTCAGGGGACGATGCGGACCATCTCCTGACCCCGGATCGCGCGCCCGTCCAGGGTCTCCGCCTCCAGCTCCCGTGCCCCACGCCAGCAAGGCCGAGCCGCCCGAGGCGTGCAGCTCGGTCGCTGAGAACGTCTGTTGTCCCCGTAGGCGTGGCCGGCACGGTCGCCCGCCGCACCCCGTCAACCGGAGGGCCTGCCCCCCTTGATGGTGTCAATGAGTCCAGGGAGCGAGACGAATCGCACGGCCAGGTTCCCATAGCGCCGCGTGTAGGGACTATCGACGTCGGCCGCCACCACGAAGCTCGGCCCTTCCGGGTACCGGCCACGGAACGCCCGGAGGTTGGCGGCGTCGAAGTCGCTCGCCGACCACTTGCACTCGATCGCCACGGGTGGCCGGCCGCGCTCGGCCAGCACGAAGTCCACCTCGTTGCCGTGCTTGCTGCGCCAGTAGTGGATGGGGGGGCGTCCGAAGTGTGCCTGGAGCTCGTTCAGCACGAGGTGCTCCCAGAGCGTCCCGAGGTCTTCCCGGCGCAGTTCATGCCATCCCCGGTGGTAGCACACGAAGCCCGTGTCGAACCCGTACACCTTCGGTGCCGCGACGAGCTCCGACGCGCCGCCGGCCGAGAACGGGCGCACGACGTGCGCGACGAAGGTGGCCTCGAGCACAGACAGGTAATTGGTGATCGTGGTGCGGCTCACCTCCGCGGCGCGGGCGAAGCGCGTGGCCTCGAAGAGGCCGCCGCTCTGCGCCATCAGCAGCTCCAGGAGCCGCTGGAAGGAATGGCGGCGCTCCAGGCGGAACAGCTCGAGGACGTCCTTGGCCCAGTATGCGTCCACCCACTCCTGGAACGCCCGCTCGGGGACCGCGTCGGCCAGGAAGAACGGCGGCAGGCCGCCCCGGAGCAGACGGTGACGGACGTCGGTCTGGCGAAAGTCCTCGAGGTCCGCGAGGACCATCGGCGTCAGCCACACCTCTTCCTTGCGCCCCGTCAGCGTGTCCCGAAACCTGGCGGAGGCGCCGAGCGTCGAGGATCCGGTGGCGAGGACCCGCGTGCGGGGGAAGTGATCCGCGGCGATCTTCAGCACGGCGGCCGGGTCCGGCAGTCGGTGGATCTCGTCCAGGACGACCCGTCGCCCCTCGAGGCCCTCCAGGAAGTCCTGGGGGTCCTCGAGCAGTCGGCGGACCCGGGGCAGCTCGCAGTCGTAGTAGCGGACGGGGGCAGCGACTGGCTCAGAACCGTCTTGCCGACCCGCCGGACGCCGACGAGCCACACCACCGACCGCCGCCCCCAGGCGGCTTCGATCCGGCGCTGCCAGAATCGCCGCGCGACCACGCCAGCATGATGGCATTCGGTTCAACCAAATGCAAGACTGCTGACATCTGGCCGGGGCCCCGGCGGCGGCTCGACGGCGACGCGGGGGCCCGCGGGACGGCGCCCGCGGCCCCCGCGCCGGTTGCCGTCCCTAATTCGTCTTCGGATCGACGATGGCATCGAACGCGACCTGGCCCTGGGCGTGGAGGTCCCCGTTGGGCCGCCGCAGCTCCACGGTCAGCGTCACCCGCGCCGGGCCGAACTGCTCGCCCTCGTAGCGGTTCGAGCTCAGGACGAGCGTCTGCGTGCTGCCGCGCTCGGTGGGGGTGTCGCTCTTCTCGGGGATCGACGCCACGAGGTCGGTCTTCGGGTTGACGAGCCCGACCCCGCCGGCGCCGAAGACGATCTCCGGGCGGATCGTGAGGGTGAAGCCGGCGGACTCGTCCGCGGTGGCGAAGCCCGGGGTCACGATCACGTCCACGACGAAGACCCGGGAGGGGTCCTGCCGCGGGTTCTGGAGCCCGAGCTCGGCGAAGATCTCCTTCTCGGCGGGCAGCGCCTGCGCTAGCACCGCCGTCACACGATCCGGAGTGGGGAAGGCCAGCCGCAAGGAGACGAGGCTTGGGCTCGTCTATGAGGGCCGAGAAATCCAGGTCAGCCGTGATCAGCACCGCTCCTTCCCAACGGGCCAGATCGATGAGCTCCCGGTCGGTAGCGGTTGGGGGCAGGAATTCCGTGACGCGAGAAATCTCGTAGCCCTCGACCCGGAGCGCACCAATGGTGATCGGAGAGACGTGCACATCGGCCAGATAGCGCACCCGTCGCTAGCGGCCTTCGGGAGTCGGAAGGGGGCGAGCCTGTTCTCCGGCAAGCCACGCGGCGTACTCGGCCGCCTGGCTGAGATCCTCGGCTTCCAGTTCGGGGTAGGCCTTCAGAATGTCGGCGGGGCGCATTCCGCCCGCGATCTGCTTCATCAGGAAGGCGACCGTGATGCGCAGGCCACGAATGGTCGGCTGGCCCTGGCACACGTCGGGGTTCACGGTGATGCGATCGAGCTTCATGGCCGCCTCGACCGCCACTCTATCGAGTCCGACTCGTATCGTCAAGAATCTGGATTCGGCGAGATCGCGCGGGCACATCCAGCAACTGGCCCGCGGCCCCCGCGCCGCGCGCGGTCCCTAGTCCGACTTCTCGGGCACGATGGCGTCGAACGCGACCTGGCCCTGGGCGTGGAGGTCCCCGTTGGGCCGCCGCAGCTCCACGGTCAGCGTCACCCGGGCGGTGCCGGACTTTTCGCCCTCGTAGCGGTTCGAGCTCTGCACGAGCGTCTGCGTGCTGCCGCGGTCGGTCGGGGTATCGCTCTTCGAGGGGACCGACGCCACGAAGTCGGTCTTCGGGTTGACGATCCCGACGCCGCCGTCGCCAAAGACGATCTCCGGGCGGATCGTGAGGGTGAAGCCGGCGGACTCGTCCGCGGTGGCGAAGCCCCGGGTCACGATCACGTCCACGACGAAGACCCGGGAGGGGTCCTGCCGCGGGTTCTGGAGCCCGAGCTCGGCGAAGATCTCCTTCTCGGCCGGGAGCGTGAGCGAGCCCCCGCGCCGCGGGAGGCCGAGCCGGAGTCGCCGCAGCCCCAGACGAGCAGGGCGGCGAGGAGGCAGGACAGGCGCCCGAGGCGCCCCAGCGTGTCGCGCGATGGCATCCGCATGATCGGATCCTCCGTTCTCCCCCCGGTGCGCCCGGCCGCCGGGCCCTGGAGCCTTGGGCCGAAGCGTGACCGGATGCTACCTCACCCCCCCCGGGGGGGGTCAAGCCGCCGCGGCGCCGGGGCGCCGGGGCGCCACGGGGGTCGGACCGTCGCGGGGCTCGGGTTGGGGGCGTCCGGGGCGCGGACGCTCGAGGGATTCAACGCCGTGGTGGACGCCCGAAAGCGGCGGCTGGGGCCTGCCGGGCCGATCCCGACCGCCGGGGCGCCCCCGGTCAGGGGCGCAGGCCGCGGGCTTTCGGGCCGAGGCGCGTGGCCTCGAGCTCGTAAGCGAGCGCGACCCAGTCCGTGAGGATCGGCCGCGTGTCCCGCGGGTCGATGATCTCCTCGATCCCGGACGCCTCGGCCGTGCGGAACGGGCTCCGGAGCGCGTTGAGCCGCGCCTCGATTTCCCGGAGGAGCTTCTCCCGGTCCGGCGCTGCCTCGAGCTCCCAGCGGTAGGCGGCCTCGATCCCGCCCTCGAGCGGGAGCGACCCCCAGTCTCCCGACGGCCAGGCGTAGCGGAGATTCAGCGCCTGGACGTTCCCGTGGCCCGCGCCCGCGACGCCGAAGACCCGGCGGACGATGATCGTCACCCACGGGACCGTCGCCTGGTAGACCGCGGCGAGCGCCCGGACGCCCTTCCGCACCGTGCCCGCCCGCTCGGCCTGGACGCCGATCAGGAACCCCGGCTGGTCCACGAAGTTCACGACGGGCAGGTGGAAGGTGTCGCAGAGGTCCACGAAGCGCGCGAGCTTCTCGGAGCCCGGGGCCGTGAGGGCGCCGCCCGCGTGCCTGGGATCGTTGGCGATGACCCCCACCGGGTAGCCGTCGAGCCGCGCGAGCACCGTGACGAGCGAGGGGCCGTAGCGGGGGGCGATCTCGAAGAGGGAGTCGCGGTCCACGACGTGCCGCAAGAGCTGCCGCACGTCGTAGGTGTGGCGGCGGTTCCGGGGGACCAGCCGGATCAGCTCGTCGTCGCGCCGCCCGGGGTCATCCGCCGGCGTCGCGCGCGGCGGCATCTGCCAGACGTTCTCGGGGAGGTAGGCGAGACAGCGGCGGATCTCGACGAACGCCTCCTCCTCCGAGGCGACCTCGTTGTCCACGACGCCGCTCTCGCGCGCGTGGATGTGGGAGCCGCCGAGCGCCTCCTTGTCCACGTCTTCGCCGAGCCCCCGCTTGACGAGGGGCGGGCCGGCGATGAAGACCTGGGCGCTGCCGCGGACCATGAGCGAGAAGTGCGAGGCGGCGACCCGCGCAGCGCCGAGGCCGGCGACGGGCCCGAGTGCGGCCGCGACGACCGGGATCTCCGAGAGCGCGGCGGTGACGAGGTCCCAGGCCGGATTACCCGGGACGTAGGTGCGGCCGATCTGCTCGTAGGTCTTGACGCTCCCGCCGCCGCCCGTTCCGTCCACGAGGCGGATCAGCGGGAGGCGGAGCTCCCGCGCCATCCGCTCGCCGTAGCCCTGCTTGCCGGCGATCGAGGCGTCGGCGGCACCGCCGCGGACGGTGAAGTCGTCGCCGCCCACGACGACGCGCCGGCCGTTGATGCGCCCCGTGCCCATGACGAAGTTCGCGGGGCGGAAGCCGACGAGCCGGTCGCCCTCGTAGGTGGCGCTGCCGGCGAGGGCGCCCGTCTCGCGGAAGGAGCCCGGGTCGAGGAGCCGCTCGATCCGCTCGCGGACCGTGAGGCGACCGGCCTTGTGCTGCCGCCCGACGTTCTCCGGGCCGCCCATGGCCCGGGCCAGCTCGAGCCGGCGCCGCAGCTCGTCGATCTCGGGCTCCCAGCTCACGATTCCGGGAACAGCGCGAGGACGCCCGTGTAGTTGTGGAAGAAGTTGCGGCCGCCGACCGGGGCGAACTCGCCGTTGCCGAAGAAGCCCGCGAGCGGCCAGTCGCCGAGCCGCCGGCGGATCGCCGTGACGTCGTGGCCAGGGACGCCGTAGAGCCCCTGACCGCGCCCCGCGCAGTTGAAGTAGAGGCCGAACGCGGGGCGGCGGCCCGCGAGCGCCACCTGGACCCGGTCGAGCATGGCCTCGAGGTCCTCCCGCGCCGCCTGGGCGTCCCGGATGTGGAACTGGATCGTCTGGCCGATCCGCACGGCCTCGGCGACCGCGAGAGCGCCCGTCTCCCGGTCCACGCCGGCGAGGTTCCGGAGGAGGAAGTCGCCGCGCTCGAGGGGCGACTTTGCCGGGTTGATCGCGAGCCCCGCGAAGACGCCGGCCTGCCGCACGCGCCGCTCGAGATCGGGGACGGCGCGGAGCGCCTCCCGGAGCACCTCGAGCGGGCGCCGCCCCGCGATCGCGCGCACGACGTTGCCCTCGCCCCCCGTCACGACGTAGGGCTCGCCGATCGGCTGGCAGCCCTGGGCGACCCCGACGACCGGCCGCGCGCCCGAGACCGCGAGGGCGGGAAGGGCGCGCGTCGCGACGTCCGCGGCGTACAGCTCGAAGACCGGGCTCCCCGCCGCTACCCCACCGAGCACCGGCACGGGCCCGAGGCCGTCGGCGAGGGCCCGGAGCAGGCCGTGGGGGTCGAGGCTCATCGCGTCGGGGAGGATCAGGAGGCAGCCGCCCTCGGCGACGGCCGGCGCCGCGCGCTCGGCGAGGTCCTGGCCCGCTTCGGCGTCGAGCGCCTCCCGCTCGGCGAGCAGAAACGGGCTCGCGAGCAGGGGCCCGTCCGACCGGACGACGAGGACCGCGACGGCCGGCCCGCCCTCGGCCTCGCCGCGCTCGGTCAGGACGCCCGTGCCGCTCGCGCCGAGGACCGCGCGGGCGCCGGTCACGCGCCGCACGGCGTGGAGGAGGGCGTGGCCGAAGTGGTACGCGTCGGGGGTCGCGAAGACGAGGGCCAGGTCCGCGCTCTCCACGCCGCTCGCCGCCATCGCCTGGAGCGCCGCGTCGAGCGCCGCCTCGTCGGCGCGCCGGCCCGTGACGAGCCCGGACCCCGCCGCGATCATGGTGGCGTGACCCTAGCAGATCCGACCGATCCCCGCAACGGTGTGGGCCGTCTGGTCCCTCTTGACGGGCGGCGCAGGCTCCACCATAGTTGCCCCGTCTCCCTCGGGTCACCTCACGCAGCCACACAAGGAGGGCGCCATGGGTCGCAGGGTATCCATCAGGACCACGGTATGGGCGCTGCTGGTCGCGGGCGCGATGCTCGCCGGGCCGGTGGGTGCCGACGCGCAGCAGGTCGTGAAGATCGCAGCCGGCGTGCCGCTGACGGGCCCGCTGGCGAAGCAGGGCCAGGAGGTGGCGAACGCCGTCAAGCTCGCCGCGGAGGAGTGGAACAAGAAGGGCGGGGTCCTCGGGAGGAAGATCGAGGTGCTGGAGGCCGACGACCAGGGCAACCCGCAGGTCGGCGTGGCCGCGGCGGAGAAGGTCGCGGCCGATGCGGCCGTGCTGGGCGCGGTGTGGGGGATCACCAGCGTGACCTGCATCCCGGTCTCGGAGGTCCTCGAGCGGGTCAACCTGGTGCTGATCAGCCCCGGCTGCACCAACCCGAAGGTGACCGACCGGGGGCTCAAGAACACGAACCGCGTGTGCGCGCGTGACGACGCCCAGGGCCCGGCCGGCGCGATGTTCGCCGTGCAGGACCTGAAGGCGAAGAAGATCGCCATCTTCGACGACGGGACCACGGGGCCGAAGGGCGTGGCCGACGAGGTCGAGAAGAAGGCGAAGCAGCTCGGCGCCCAGGCGCTCCGGTACGTCATCCGCGCCGGGGACAAGGACTTCCGCGCGATCCTGGCGACGATCCCGAAGGATGTGAACGTCATCTACGCGAGCCTCTGGGCCCCCGACGCGGCGCTCATCGCCAAGCAGCTCCCGGACGCCGGCCTGAACGTCCGGCTGATCGGCCCGGACGGGCAGTACGAGCCGGTGGACTACATCCAGGCGTCGGGCGGGGCGGCCGAGGGCAACTACGTGAGCTTCCTCGTCCCCGACCTCAAGAAGGTCCCGCAGGCGGCTAACTTCCGTAAGGCCTTCGAGACGAAGTACGGGCCGGTGAGCTCGTACGGCCCCCTGGCCTACGAGGCCACCAACATCATCCTCGAAGCGATCAAGAAGGTCGGCAAGGCCGACCGCGCCGCCGTCCGCGACGCCGTGCGCGCCACGAAGAACCACCGGGGGATCCTCGGCCTGCCGGTCTCCTTCGACGAGAAGGGCGACGTCGCGGGCGGCATCATCTACTTCTACCAGGTCAAAGGCGCCGGCTTCGAGCAGATCAAGGCCATCACCGTCAAGTAGCCCTCGACGGGCCGGCGCCGGAGGATGGCGCTTCTCGAGACGGCGGGGCTGACGAAGGACTTCGGGGGCCTGCGCGCCGTCCACGATCTCGCCCTCCGCATCGAGGAGGGCGAGATCGTGGGCCTCATCGGGCCCAACGGCTCGGGCAAGACCACCGTCTTCAACCTGGTCACGGGACTCTACCCGGCGACCACCGGCCGGATCCTGTTCGACCAGGGGCGGCAGGAGCTCACCGGCCTGCGGGCACACCGCGTCACCGCGCTCGGGATCGCCCGGACCTTCCAGAACCAGCGCCTGTTCAACCAGATGACGGTGCTGGAGAACGTCCTGGTCGGCATGCACTGCCGGACGCGCGCCGGGATCGGCGGGATCCTCCTGGGGTTGCCGGGCCCGCGGGCCGAGCGCCGGCAGGCCCTGGCGCGGGGCGCCGAGCTGCTCGGGCTCTTCGGCGACCGGCTGCTTCCCCGCGCAGGCCGGCCGGCGTGGACCCTCTCCTACGCGAACCGGCGGCGGCTCGAGGTCGCCCGGGCTCTCGCGACCGACCCGCGGCTCCTCCTTCTGGACGAGCCCGCGGCGGGGATGAACCCGACAGAGACGCGGGAGCTGATGCGCGACATCGAGCGGATCCGGGCGCGCGGGGTCACCGTGCTCCTCATCGAGCACGACATGACGGTGATCCGCGGGATCTGTGATCGCGTCGTCGCCCTGGACCACGGCACGAAGATCGCCGAGGGGCCGTTCGAGGAGGTGCGACGGAGCCCCGCCGTCGTCGAGGCCTACCTGGGCCGCCGGGCGAGCGGTGCGTAGTACCTGCGCGCCCTCGGCTTGAGGGAATGACTGCTCTCGCGCGCGCGCCGATCCGCCGACGTCCGGCAGTTCGACTCCGCGCGGGTACCCGGCCCGCGCAACCCCGGGGGAGGATTCGGAGGGGGCCGTGAGCCCCCCTCCGACGAGCCAGCGGTGCTCAAGCTCACCGACGTCGTCACCCACTACGGCCCGATCCGCGTCCTGAGGTCGCTCAACCTCGAGGTGCACGTCGGCGAGATCGTCTGCCTCCTGGGCGGGAACGCCTCGGGGAAGTCCACGACGATGAAGACGATCCTCGGGGTCGTCCGGCCCACGGAGGGTCGCGTCGAGTTCGAGGGCCAGCGGATCGACGGGTTGCCCACCGAGGCCATCGTCCGCCGCGGCATCTCGCTCGTCCCGGAGGCGCGCCGGATCTTCGCCCGCATGACCGTGTGGGAGAACCTGGCCATGGGGGCCTTCACCCGGCAGAAGGCGCCGCCGGCCGAGCTGGCCGAGGATTTCGAGCGCGTGTACGCGCTCTTCCCGCGCCTGAACGAGCGGCGGGATCAGCCAGGCGGCACCCTGTCGGGCGGCGAGCAGCAGATGCTGGCCATCGGGCGCGCGCTCATGGCCCGGCCGCGGCTCCTGCTCATGGACGAGCCCTCGATGGGGCTCGCCCCCGCCCTCGTGGAGCAGGTCTTCGACATCATCCAGGCGATCAACGGGCAGGGGACGACCATCCTGGTCGTCGAGCAGAACGCGACGGTGGCCCTGGGCATCGCGAGCCGCGGCTACGTGCTGCAGGGCGGCCGGATCGTCGTGCACGACACGGCGACAGCCCTGCTGGCCGCGGACCACATCAGGCGCGCCTACCTCGGGGAGGACTGACCGTGGACATCCTCCAGATCCTGCCCCAGCAGCTCGTCTTCGGGCTGGCGCTGGGGACCGTCTACGGCCTCATCGCGCTCGGCTACACGATGGTCTACGGCATCCTGTTCATGATCAACTTCGCCCACGGCGAGGTCTTCATGATCGGCGCCTATGTCGGTTGGTGGGTGCTCACCGGGCTCCTCCAGGCGCAGGTGGGGGGCCTCCACCCGGCCTGGGTGCTCCCCCTCATGCTGGTCCACGCCATGCTGTTCGCCGGGCTCCTCGGGGTCTGCCTCGAGCGGTTCGCCTACCGGCCGCTCTACATGCGCGGGGCGACGCGGCTCGGCCCGCTGATCAGCGCCGTCGGCGCCTCGATCTTCCTCCAGAACGCCGTCATGCTCACCCAGGGGGCCCGCATGAAGGTCTACATGACCAGCCTCCTTTTCCCCCGCGGCTGGCGGGTCCAGATCGCCGGGGCCAACGTCTCGGCGCTGGTCGTCGTGATGGTCGTCGTGGCCGGCCTGATGATGTGGGGCCTCCACCAGCTCGTCCAGCGAACCAATTTGGGGCGCTCGATCCGGGCCGTGGCCGAGGACCGGGAGATGGCCGCGATCATGGGCGTCAACGTGCGGCGCGTGATCGGCGTCACCTTCTTCCTGGGCTCCGCGCTCGGGGGCGCGGGCGGCGTGCTCGTCGGCCTCTACTACACGCAGATCGACTTCTTCATGGGCTACTCCGCTGGGCTCAAGGCCTTCACGGCGGCCGTGCTCGGCGGCATCGGCAACATCCGGGGCGCGATGCTCGGCGGGATCGTCCTCGGCCTGGTCGAGAGCCTGGCCGTCACGTTCATGAACCCGGCGTACAAGGACGTCGTCGCGTTCGTCATCCTGATCCTCACGCTGGTCTTCAAGCCCACCGGGATCCTCGGCGAGACGGTCTCCGACGGGGAGAAGGTGTAGCGCCGTGCCGATTCCGGCTTCGGGCTGGCAGCGCTGGCTCGCCTGGGCGCTCGGCGTGGTGGCTGTCGTCGGGCCGCTGGTGGCGCCGAACGACTACTGGATCGGCGTCATGGCGCGCATCTGCCTGTACGCCACGCTGGCGCTCGGGCTCAACGTGGTGGTCGGCTTCGCGGGCCTGCTCGACTTGGGGTACGTCGCCTTCTTCGGCATCGGCTCCTACCTCTATGCGTTCCTCGCCTCCCCCCACTTCGGCCTGCATCTGCCGTTCCTCGCCGCCGTGCCGATCGCCATCGTGGGGACGGCGATCTCGGGCATCTTCATCGGCGCCCCGACCCTGCGGCTCCGCGGGGACTACCTGGCGATCGTGACGCTGGGGTTCGGCGAGATCACCTACCTCCTCCTCATCAACCTCGACCGGCCGGTCAACATCACCGGAGGGCCCAGCGGGATCATCGGCATCGATCCGCCGGCCTTCGCCGGCTTCGCCCTCTCCCGCAACACCGAGTACTACTACCTGTTCCTCGCCGCGCTCGCGCTCGCCCTGTTCGCCTCGGCCCGCCTCCGCCACTCGCGCATCGGATGGGCGTGGCAGGCGGTCCGCGAGGACGAGCTGGCGGCGCGGGCGATGGGGATCAACACGACCGTGGCGAAGCTCCAGGCGTTCGCCATCGGCGCCTCGTTCGCCGGTGTCGGCGGGAGCTTTCTCGCCTCGTGGCAGCGGTCGGTGTTCCCGGACAACTTCCTCTTCACCGAGTCCATCAACATCCTGGCCATGGTCATCCTGGGCGGGATGGGGAACCTCCTCGGCGTCGTGGTGGGCGCGGCGCTGCTGGTCGCCCTGCCGGAGATCTTCCGCGACCTCCAGGCCTACCGGCTGCTGGTCTTCGCGCTCATGCTCATGGTGCTGATGGTGTTCCGCCCGCAGGGCCTGCTCGTCGAGGAGGCGCGCCGCGAGGAGGAGACGGAGGCCGCCGTCGCCCCCGAACCCGAGGCGGGCGCCGGCGGCTGACCCGTCCCTGCACCTTGTAGGTAGGCCAGTCTGACCCCGGTAGGGACGCCGCGGTGGTCCGGCTCTTCAGCCTCGTCCCGAGTGGCCAGATCCGGTTCCGGAAGATCGACGGGTGGCGAAGGCTCCCGGCTGTCATCCGCGCGCTCCCCGCGGCGTGATACGAAGCCGGAGTCATTCACGCACGCCGCGGGTATCCTCGGAACTCGGGACACCAGCCATTTTCGTCGGCCCTTCCAGAGCGGGCGTGGGCCCTAAGCGCAGGCCGAGGCCATCGCGGTTGACGCCTCACGCCCGCCGGGATACGGTTGTAGCGTTTCCCTCGGGGCCAAGCCGGAGGTGAATATGAAGGACACACTCTCGGCCATCACAGTGCCGGCCCTCGCCCTTAGCTTCCTCGTGCCGCCGCTCGTCACTGAGGCGCAGCCGGTGGCGAAGGTCTGGCGAATCGGTCTCTTCCACGTAGGCCTCGACCACGTTCCGCCCTCGCTCGAACCGCTCCGCCAGGAACTGAAGGCGCTGGGCTATGAGGAAGGCAGGACCATTCATTTGGAGTGGCGAAACCTGCCAGACGAGGCCGCGGCCCGGGAGGTCGCCAAGGAGTTCGTGCGGAATCGGGTGGACCTTATCGTGGCCTTCGAGAATCAGACCGTCCGGGCGGCCAAGGCCGCGACCTCTGAGATTCCCATCGTGTTTCTTCACGTCACCGATCCTGTCGCTGCCGGGTTTGTGGCAAGTATGGCCCGCCCCGGGGGCAATCTTACGGGCTTTGTCGGCGTGGGCGACGTTCCGGCCAAGTGGATGGAACTATTCAAAGAGCTGGTCCCCAAACTTCGCCGGGTTCTCACCCTGATCGACCCCGATGACCCCGTGACCCCCCGCTACCTGGCAGAGATCCGGAGGGCGGCCGAGATCCTGAAGCTCAAATTGGTGGAGCGAGAGGCCCGGACTGAATCCGATGTCAGGCGGCTCTTCGCCTCGATCAAGCGGGGCGAGGTGGACGGCGTCGTCCTCGCTTCGGTCAACCTGCGGGCTAACTTTTCCCCTCTCATTATCCGTCTCGCAGCTGAAAGGCGCCTGCCGCTGCCGAGCCACCGGAAGGAGTGGGCAGAACAGGGCGCGCTGTTCTCTTATGGGCCCGACGTCGCCTCTGTCGGACCGCTCGCCGCCCGCTACATTGATCGAATTTTCAAGGGCGCTACACCGGCAGATCTTCCCGTGGAGGAGCTGTCTCGGTACGAGTTGGTCATCAACTCCAAGGTCGCGAAGGCGCTCGGCCTCACGATCCCTCAGTCCGTGCTGTTGCGGGCCAATCAGATCATCGAGTAACTGAGCGCGCTAATGAGGCCGGAAGTGCACCTGTCGATTTTTCCACACGAAGCGCGACACGACCGAGCCCAGCCCTGCGGCATCTGAGTCAGGGACTCGCTGCATTGACCCAAGCGATTGAGTCCGATCTTGGTCGAATTCGGTCGCTCCTGGCGCAGATCCTTCAGGCCGTACAGCAGCAAAGATAGCCCTGGCTTACGTGGCAGGATCGTCCCGATGGCCCGCGACAGGGCTTCCATGTACGACCAACGTTCGCCTGCCCATGTCCCAAAACCTCCTGGCTTGAAACTGGTCCTCTACCCGGGGCCCGCGGCGCTTGTGACGGCGGGGCCCCCGGCGCTATCATCGACCGATGTCGGACGATCCCGCCGCGGCCCGCATCCTCCGGGGCCTCAACCCCGCCCAGGTCGCCGCCGTCACCCACGAGGAAGGCCCGCTCCTCATCGTCGCCGGCGCGGGGACGGGCAAGACCACGGCCCTGACCCGCCGGATCGCCTGGCTCATCGCCACCCGCCGCGCGCGGCCCGAGGAGATCCTCGCGCTCACCTTCACCGACAAGGCCGCGCTCGAGATGGAAGAGCGCGTGGACGTCCTGGTCCCTTACGGCTACGCGGACGTCCGCATCTCGACCTTCCACGCCTTCGGCGACTGGCTCCTCCGCGAGAACGCCCTCGAGGTGGGGCTCACGCCGGCCTTCCGAGTCCTGAACCGGGCCGAGCAGGTGATCTTCCTCCGCTCCCGCCTCTTCGACCTACCGCTCGACCACTACCGGCCGCTCGGCGACCCGACGCGCCACCTCCACGCCCTGGTCGGGCTCTTCGGCCGCGCGAAGGACGAGGACGTCTCGCATGAGACGTACCTCGCGTACGCCGAGCGGCTCGCCGCGGACGCCGCGGATGAGGAATCTCGCGCCTCCGCCGCCCGCGAGCTCGAGCTGGCGCGGACCTACGCCGCCTACCAGGGGCTCATGGCGCAGGAGGGGCTCATCGACTTCGGCGACCAGATCGTCCACGCCCTCCGCCTCTTCCGCACCCGGCCGCACGTCCTCGGGCGCTACCAGCGGCGCTTCCGCCACATCCTCGTGGACGAGTTCCAGGACACGAACTACGCTCAGTTCGAGCTGGTGAAGCTCCTCGCCGCGCGCCACCGGAACGTCACGGTCGTCGGCGACGACGACCAGGCGATCTTCCGCTTCCGCGGAGCCTCGATGAGCAACATCCTGGGCTTCGACCGGACCTACCCGGATGCCCGGCGCGTCGTGCTCGTCGAGAACTACCGCTCGGGGCAGCGCCTCCTGGACGCGGCCTACCGGCTGATCCGCGGGAACGACCCCGACCGCCTGGAGGTCGCCGCCGGGATCGACAAGCGCCTGGCCGCGGTGAGCGGCCCCGGCGCCGAGCCGGTCCACCTCCACTTCGAGACGGTGACCCAGGAAGCGGACGCGGTCGCCCGGAGGATCGAGGAGCAGGTCGCGGGCGGCGAGCACGGCTACGGGGACTTCGCCGTCCTCGTCCGCGCGAACAACGACGCCGATCCCTTCCTCCGGTCGCTGAACCTGCGCGGCATCCCGTGGACCTTCTCGGGGAACCAGGGGCTCTACGGGCGGCCCGAGGTGCGGCTCCTCATCGCCTTCCTCCGGGCCGTCGCCCACCCGGACGACGCCGTGAGCCTCTACCACCTGGCCACCTCCGAGCTGTACGGCGTCCCCGCGGTGGACCTGACCCGCTGCGCGACGCACGCCGACCGGCGCCACCGCTGGCTCTTCGACGTCTTGCGCGGGCTCGACCAGATCCCCGAGGTACGTGAGGAGGTCTCGCCGGAAGGCGTCCAGGCGATCCGGCGGCTCGTCCAGGACCTCGAGCGGTACATGGCGCTGTCGGCGGAGACGGGGACGGGCGAGCTCCTCTACCAGTTCCTCGCCGACTCGGGGTGGCTCGCGCGCATGTCGAAGGCGGCGACGGCGCGGGAGGAGGCCGAGGTCCAGAACGTCGCCAAGTTCTTCCGCCGGATCCAGGAGGCGACGCGGGTCCTCCGCTCCGACCGGGTGCGCGAGCTCGTGAGCCACCTCGACGCGCTCATCGAGGCCGGCGAGGACCCGGCCGTCGCCGAGGCCGACGTGAACGTGCCCGCGGTCCACGTCCTGACGGTCCACAAGGCCAAGGGGCTCGAGTTCCCGGTCGTCTTCGCCGTCGGCCTCGTCCAGGGACGCTTCCCCTGGCCGAACCGGGGCGATGCGATCGAGCTGCCCGATGCCCTGATCAAGGACACGTTGCCGTCCGGCGACTTCCAGCTCCAGGAGGAGCGGCGGCTCTTCTACGTCGCGATGACGCGGGCCAAGCGGGCGCTCTACCTCACCTCCGCCCGTGACTACGGCGGCCGGCGCGAGCGGAAGGTGAGCCAGTTCGTGCTGGAAGCGCTCGACCTCCCGAAGGACGCCGCCCGCCCGTTCAAGGCGGCCGCGGTGGAGGAGATCGAGCGACTCGCCGCGCCGGCCGAGCCGGCGCTCGCGGAGGAGGCACCGCTCCCACCCGACGCGCCGCTCGAGCTGTCCCACCGCCAGGTGGACGACTACCAGACGTGCCCCTTGAAGTACCGGTACATCCACCTCCTGCGCGTCCCCATCCGCCGCCACCACGCGGTGGTCTACGGCGAGACGCTCCATCGCGTCGTCGAGCACTACCTCCGCCGCCGCGCCGCCGGGCTCTTCACGCCGCTCGAGGATCTCCTCGCGGTCTTCGAGCGCGAGTGGCGGAACGAGGGCTTCCTCACGTGGGCCCACGAGGCGGCGCGGAAGGAGGCCGGGCGCCGGGCGGTCGCGCGCTTCTGGCACGAGGAGGAGGCGGCAGGCATCAGGCCGGCCCACGTCGAGCGCGAGTTCGGCGTGAACCTCGGGCCCAATCGGGTCCGTGGCCGGTGGGACCGCGTGGACGAGACCGAGGTCGGACCGGTCATCATCGACTACAAGTCCTCCGACGTCCGCGAGGCCGAGCGCGCCGACGACCGGACGGCCGAGAGCCTCCAGCTCAAGATCTACGCGCTCGCCTGGCGCGAGATGTTCGGCCGGCTCCCGGCGCGCGTCGAGCTGCGCTTTCTCGAGTCGGGGGTCGTGGGGCGCCACGCGCCGGCCGACGCCGACGCGGCCGAGGCGCTCGACGCGATCCGCGAGACCGGGACGGGCATTCGGGCGCGCCGCTTCGGGGCGACGCCCTCGTATCAGGCCTGCCGCGCCTGCGCCTATAGCCAGATCTGCCCCTACACGGCGACCCGGGAGTGAGGACCCAGGGCGGGTTGACCTCGTGACCAATTATGGTTATCGTATGGTCATGAAACCGAAGACCGTCCGGGTCGCGGAGCTCAAGGCCCGGCTGAGCGAGTACTTGCGGGAAGTCCGGCGAGGGCACACGCTCACGGTCCTGGATCGGGAGACCCCCATCGCGCGAATTGTGCCGTATGAGACCGGGGTGGCGTCGCTGACCATTCGGCGACCTCCACCGGGCTCGCCGCCGCCGCATCAGATTCAGCTCCCGCCCCCGCTTGATGTCGGCGGCGTGGACGTCGTCGCTCTGCTGCTCGAAGAGCGGCAGGGCGAGCGATGATCGCCTACGCCGACTCGTCCGTACTGCTGCGCCTCGTCCTGGGCCAACCCGGCGCCTTGAGGGAGTGGCAGGCGATCGAGCGAGCCGTCGCAAGCGCGCTCGTCGAGGTGGAGTGCCTCCGGACGTTGGACCGGCTGCGCCTCCGTGCCCGGATCGCGGATCGCGAGCTTGCGGCACGGCGCGAAGCCGTATTCCGGCTACTCGGGGTGCTGGAGCTTGTCGAGCCGACGTGGCCGATCCTGACGCGAGCCGCCCAGCCACTTCCCACCGACCTGGGTACCCTCGACGCGATCCACCTGGCGACCGCGCTGTTGTGGCGCGAGCAGTCGGGACAGGACGTTGTGATGGCGACCCACGATGGCGCGCTCGGGACCGCGGCGCGGGCCTCGGGCTTCCAGGTCGTCGGCGTGGCGTGAGCGGAGGAGGCGTCAGCCCGGCCCGCAGCGCCGCTCCGGGGGGCCGGGGGTCCGGCGTCCAATGATCCTTGACCGGCCGGGGTCCGGCGGCTAGTCTCGAACCGGCCGTTTCCCCCGCCGCTCGGGCGGCAAGTCTCACCGGGCCGACTCGCTGGGGGGCGTCATGAGCGTGTCCCGCGTCGCTGGCGGCTCGCCGGATCAGATCCAGCGGGTGCTCTCTGCTATCGCGAGGACCGCCGCCCGGCTCTGCGACGCGAACGATGCCGTCATCCTCGAGGTGGAAGGGGAGTGCCTCCGCCTCGTGGCTAAATACGGGCCGTTGCGCAATGTGACGCCCGTCGGCGAGACACTCCCGCTGAGCCGTGGCGACCTCCCCGGGCGCGCGGCCCTCGACCGGCGCACGGTCCACGTCCGAGATCTCGCAAAGGCTGCGCGAACGCGCTTCCCGGCGTCCAAGATTCGCCAGCAGGAGACCGGGGTGCGGACCGTGCTCGCGACACCGCTGGTGCATGCTGGCACTGCCATCGGCGTCATCATGATCCGCCGCACGAAGGTCCGACCCTTCTCGCCGAAGCAGATCGCGTTGCTCAAGGTGTTCGCCGACCAGGCCGCGATCGCCCTCGAGAACGCCCGTCTGTCGGAGGAACTGCGGGGGCGGAACCGCGAGCTGACGGAGGCGCTGGAGCAGCAGACGGCGACGGGGGAGATCCTGCGGGTGATCTCGAGCTCGCCGACCGACCTCCAGCCGGTCCTGGACGCCGTGGCCGAGAACGCCGCGCGGGTGTGTGGCGCGAGCGACGCGCTCATCGGGCGCATCGACGGTGACGTCTTTCGGTTGGTCGCCCATTACGGGCCGGATGCTTATCCGGTTGACTCCACACGCCCCTACCGGTAGTGTGGTGCCCATGCCCCGGCCGGACTTCCCCCGCACGCTGCGAGAGT
>Ga0137796_10000106_pt1 | contig 50883 bp, 38 predicted proteins | sample OV2TP3_FD_97704 | JGI IMG/M metagenome (GOLD analysis project Ga0137796, IMG submission 97704) | reverse complement strand
CTTTCTTTGGAAAGTGGATAGCCCTGAATCAGCGACTACAAAATATAGCCCCCCATCTTTAGGTCAAGTTATTTGATTCTCATTCCTTAGCATTACATCCTGACCACGTAGGCCACGACGTCCACCAGGTCCAGGTTCGACAGGCGGTCGAGGCTAATGGCGGGCATGATCACGTCGGCGATGCCCTCGGGGGAGAGGCCCCGGACCTTTCTGGCGATCTGTCTCGGGGTGTAGCCGTTCCGGTAGAGGCTGGGGGCAGGGCCGCTGGCGTGGCAGATGACGCAAGTCCGCTCGTAGATGACCTTGCCCCGCGCCAGGTTCCCCTGCTGCAGGGCCAGGTCGCTCGGGATGGTCTGCGTCCTCACGACCTCGATGGGCTTGGACTGGGCCTCCGGGGAGATCTCCTCCAGGTAGGCCGCGATGTCCGCCACGATTTTGGTGTAGTCCCAGGCCGGCTTGAAGGCCGTGGTGTCGGGTGGGGGGATCTCCACCGGCTTTTTGCCGTGTCTCAGCCTTTTGAGCTTCGCCTCGACCTTCCTGAGGGAGTCCGCCCGGATGCTGTCGGCGCGCATCGCCGCCGTGTCCGGCTTGACCATCCAGGTGTCGATGCAGACCTTCATGGCCTCCTTCAGGTCGAGGATGTTCTCCCCCCGGTAGTCCCGCCAGATCGCCCGGTGGGCGCTGTTGTAGAGCGGGTGGGCGGGGCGGACCTTCGCGTCGAGGGGGTCCTTCTTCTCGTTGAAGTCGGCGTGGCAGTGGATGCAGGTGAGGCCGGTGGTCGTCCAGTGGGCGCGCCGGTAGGCCTTGCGCCCCTCCTTCGCGTCGGGGATGATCTCGGCGGGTTTGGGCTCCTCCCTGGGCGCGCCTCTGGCGTGGCCCTTTCTCTGGGCGTCTGCGACCAGGCCCCAGAGGGTGAGGATGAGGGTGGCGGCGATGAGGATAAAGATCAGGTGATGGAAACGCAACATGGCTGTGTATACCAGGTTCCATTGCCCTTCGTTGCGCATTCCAACTTTTCTTGCTCGTGCAAGAAAAGTTGGACAAAAGAAGCACGCTCCTCAAACGCCGGAGGGGCTTGGCGCGACGCAACCTTGACGTTCAGGGGTCGCACCGAAATTTGTGCCCCCGGCAGGTGGGTTGCTTCTGCCGGACGCCTGCGGTGAGGGTTTCTGGCGTCGCGCCGTTTGTCGTTTTGACAAGGCTGTTCCCCCTTCCCCTTTGGGGAAGGGGGTTAGGGGGTTGGGTCTCCCCCTCTCCCTTTGGGGGAGGGGGATGGGGGGAGGGGTCTACTGTTTCAGCGTCATCACGATGTCGATCCGGCGGTTCATGGCCCGGCCCTCCTCCGTGGCGTTGTTGGCCACAGGCTTCGTCTCCCCATATCCGACGGCGGCGATCTGGCCCTCCGGGAGGTTCAGGCTTTTGAGGAGATGGTCCCGCACGGCCTGCGCCCGGCGTTCGGAGAGGACCTGGTTGTAGTCGTCGTTTCCGGCGGAGTCCGTGTGCCCTCCCACCTCCACGGCGGCGTCGGGGAACTCCCGGATCGCGCCCTGCACCTTGGCCAGGAGCAGGAAGTTCTGGGGCGTGAGCTGCGCGCTCCCGCTCTTGAAGGTGAGGCCGTGCAGGCGCACGATGAGGTTGTCCCCCTGCCGGATGACCGTGCCTTCGTCCGTGGAAAAGAGCCCCTCGATGCCTCTGATCTTCTGCTCGAACGCCTCCCTGGCGGCCAGGGCCTGGGCCTGGGCGGCCTCCCTGGCGGCCAGTTCCTCTTTTTGACCCTTCAACACGGCCAGCTCGCGTCTCAACCGGTCGATCTCGGCGGCGCGGTTTGCCGACTCCTTTGTCCTGGCGGCGAGGTTCTGCGAGAGGCTCTGGCCCTCCTGCCGCAGGTTCCGCGCGGCCAGCCGGAGCGTGGACAGGGCCGCGTCGAACCCCTGATCGAACCGGACCGGGAAGCCGATCTCCTCGGAGACCCTGCCGATGGAGTCCTGGAGGGTCAGGATGAAGTCCTCCCGCTTTTTAGCGTCTGCGTCCAGCGCCGGGAAGAGCCGGGAGAGGTGGATGGCGATCTGGGCCTGGTACTCCGCCTGCTCGGCCTTTTCGCGGGCCACGTTCCGGTCGTAGCGGTTGCTGGTGATCTGCTTCTCGGCCTCGGTCAGCAGGGAGCGGGCCGAGGCGACTGTCTTAGGGGTGTAGCTGTCGGCCCTGAGGTTGCCGGCGTACTCCAGGAGCTTGCGCACGTTGCCGACGATGCTGGCCTGAATGGCCGATAGCTCCGCCTTCTTGAACATCTCCTCGGCCTCGGCCCCGCGCCGTTTGGCCGCCTCCACGTCTCCGCCCTCCACGCTGGTGGCGGCCTCCGTGAACCGCCGGGACGCGACTTCGTAAGACTCCTTCGCGAACTCAGGGGCGTTGGCCTTGAGGGCGTCCTGTCGGGCGGCCATGACGCCCGCGAACAGGGATCGGGAGATGACGACGTTCTGCGCGGCGGCCTTGAGGTAGCCGTCCGCCCGCTTCACCCGCTCCCGGACGATGTTCAGGTTCTTGTTCGCCTTGAAGTCCTCCACGGCCCCTTTGTACTCCGCCGTCGCCCGGTCGTAGTTTCGGGGGGAGTAGAGGTTGGCGTACTGCGCCCGCGCCTGCTCCAGGGCCTTCTCGATGTCCCCGAACAGCGTCTGCTCCACGGTCTGGGCGCGGAGGAGGGAGGGGGACAGGAGGGACAGGATCGCGATCAGGAACCATTTTTTCAGCATAGAACGCCTCGCGGAAAAGGATGAAGGGGGAGAGGTCTGTTTTAGAAGATCGGCTGAGGGTCCGGGAATGTCAAGCCCAAAATAGGGGGGGCTTTGCGCCCTCACTTTCTGCGATTGCTTTTTCCCTTCATTTACGTATATTAAAGCATTATTTCCCCGGCCTTCATCTTCTTCCGTGATGTTCTGTGTGGCTCCGTGGCGGCGTCGCCTTTCACCACCTTCCGTCTTCTCCGCATGCCTGTGTTACGCGACCGCGTTCTGGCCTACTTTCAGGCCGAATCTCCTCACCCCCTCAAGCTGAGGGACCTGGCGAAGGCCCTGGGCGTCTCCGACGAAGATTACGGGGACCTGCGAAGGCTGATGCGCCAGATGGAACACGAGGGGGCCGTGGTCCGGCTCCGGAACAACCGGTACGGCCCGCCTGGCCGCCTGAATCTGGCCGTGGGCCGTCTGAGCGTGAACCCGGGCGGGTTCGGGTTCGTGTCCCGCGAGACGGGCGGGGAGGACGTGTTCATCGGCGCGCAGGACATGGGCACGGCCCTTCACGGAGACCGGGTGGTGGCCCGCCTCTACGGCCACCAGGGGCCGAGACGGCAGCAGGAGGGGCAGGTCATCCGGGTGCTGGAGCGGTCGCTCAAGACCGTGGTGGGGGTCTACCGCCAGGACCGGCGGTTCGGGTACGTGGAGCCGGACGACCGGCGGATCACGCGGGACATCTACGTGGCCCCGGAGGACGCCCTGGGGGCGGCGCCGGGGCAGAAGGTGGTCGTCAAGATCGAGGCGTGGGCGTCCGAGCACCTGAACCCGGAGGGCCGGGTCGTGGAGGTGCTGGGCGCTCCCGACGCCCCCGGCATGGACATCCTGTCGATCATCAAGGAGTACGAGCTCCCCCTCGCCTTCCCCGATCACGTCCTGCGACAGGCCGACGCCATCCCCGACGCCATCCCCGACGAGGACCTCCGGGGCCGGATGGACCTCCGGGGGACGGTCTGCTTCACCATCGACCCGGACGACGCAAAGGACTTCGATGACGCGGTCTCTCTGGACGTCCAGGACGACGGGACGCTCCTGCTGGGCGTCCACATCGCCGACGTGAGCCACTACGTCCGGGAGGGCGCCCCGCTGGACCACGAGGCGCGCGTCCGGGGGACGAGCGTCTACCTGGTGGACCGGGTCGTCCCGATGCTCCCGGAGCGGCTGTCGAACGCCCTGTGCAGCCTCCGTCCGGGCGAGGACCGCCTGACGATGAGCGTGCTGGCCCGCCTGGACCCGGCGGGGAATCTGCTGGATTACCGGGTCGTTGAGTCGGTCATCCGCAGCGCGGCCAGGCTGACCTACGAGCAGGTGCAGGGGGTGTTGGATGAGGAGAAAGAGCGAATGGGAGAATGGGAGAATGGGAGAATGGGAGAAAAGAATCCCCCTCTCTCCCACTCCCCCACTCCCCCACTCGGGGGTGGGGAGGCGTGGCGGTTCCGGGATCGGCTTCTGGCCATGGAGGCCCTCCGGCGGAGGCTGACCGCCGGGCGGATCGCGCGGGGGGCGCTCGACTTCGACCTGCCGGAGGCCAAGGTGATTCTGGACGCGAAGGGCGTTCCGCTCGACGTGCGCCGGTATGAGCGGCTGAACAGCCACCGGCTGATCGAGGAGTTCATGCTCCTGGCGAACGAGGTCGTGGCCCGCCATCTGCAGGACCGGGGCATCCCGACGCTCTACCGGGTGCACGACCAGCCGGACCGGGCCAAGCTGGAGGAGTTCGCGGACATGGCCGAGTCCTTCGGCTACCGCTTCCCGGTGAAGGATGTGACCAGCCCGACCCAGATCACCCGCTTCTTAGAGAGTATCCACGGCAAGCGGGCGGCGGGGGTCATCAACGAGATGCTCCTCCGGTCGATGAAGAAGGCGCTCTACACGCCCGACAACATCGGGCACTTTGGCCTGGCCTGCGCGTGCTACACCCACTTCACCTCGCCCATCCGGCGCTACCCGGACCTGATCGTCCACCGCATCCTGCGGGAGGCGTTGCGCGGGGAGATGTCGGGGGGGCGCAAGGAGGCCCTGAGCGAACGGCTCCCCGCCGTGGGGGAACAGGCCACGGAGCGGGAGATGATCGCGGAGGACGCCGAGCGGGACTCCGTCAAGGTCAAGCAGGTGCAGTTCATGGAGGGGCGGGTGGGCGATGAGTTCGACGGCCTGATCGTGGGCGTCCGGCCCATGGGCATGTTCGTCCAGGTCGGAGACTATCTGATCGACGGGCTCGTCCGGGTCAGTAGCATCGGGGACGATTACTACATCTTTGACGAGCGGATGCACGCCCTGATCGGGGAGCGCACGGGGCGGGCGTTCCGGCTGGGCGACCGGGTGCGGGTGCAGGTCGTGCGGGCGGACCGGGCGCTGCGGCAGGTGGACCTGCTGTTGCTGGGTCACGAGGGGGATGAAATAAAGGCGGAAGGCAGGGCGGTGGAACGATCCGGTGGATCGTTGGAGGGGGGGAGGCGAAGGGCGAAGGGCGGGAGGCGGTCGAGACGGCCGGCGAAGTCCTACGGGCGACGCGCGGCGAGAAGTGGGAAAAGATACTAGGAGACCTTGTCATGATCGACGCGATACACGAGGCCTGCGGTGTGTTCGGCATCTTCGGCCATTCCCGGGCCTCGGAGGTGACTTATCTGGGCCTGCACGCCCTCCAGCACCGGGGCGAGGAGAGCAGCGGCATCGCCTCCGGGGACGGGGAGGCCGTGCGCATCCACACGGGCCTCGGTCACGTGACCGACGTGTTTGCGGACCGGACGATCCTGGAGCGGCTGTCCGGGCACATCGCCGTGGGGCACAATCGCTACTCCACCACCGGCTCCAATGCCCTGTGCAACGCCCAGCCGTTCCTGGCCGAGTGCCGGGACGGCTACGTGGCCCTGGCGCACAACGGTAACCTGGTCAACGCCGCCCGGCTGCGGCGGGAGATGCAGGAGGCGGGGTCCATCTTCCAGACGACCACGGACAGCGAGGTGATCGTGCATCTGATCGCCCGGTCGCAGGAGGAGAGTGTGGAGGGCCGGATCGTGGACGCCCTGTCTCAGGTGCAGGGGGCCTACGCCCTGGCGATCGCCACGCAGGACAGGCTGATCGCGGTGCGCGACCCCAAGGGGTTCCGGCCCCTGTGCCTGGGGCGGCTGGACGACGCGTGGGTCGTGGCGTCGGAGTCGTGCGCGCTGGACATGGTCTCCGCCCACTACATCCGGGACGTGGAGCCGGGGGAGATGGTGATCATCGGGCGGAACGGCCTCCGGTCTATGCGGCCCTGGCCGGAGATGCAACACGCCTTCTGCGTGTTCGAGTACATCTATTTCTCCCGGCCGGACAGCATCATCTTCGGGGACAACGTGGACAAGACGCGGCGGCGGCTGGGCAAGCAGCTCGCCCTGGAGCAGCCGGCGGAGGCGGACATCGTGATCGCCGTGCCGGACTCCAGCAACACGGCGGCGCTGGGCTACGCGCAGGCGTCCGGGATCAAGTTCGAGATCGGGCTCATCCGGAACCACTACGTGGGCCGGACGTTCATCAAGCCAAGCCAGAAGACGCGGGACTTCGAGGCGCGGACGAAGTACAACCCGGTCCGGGGGGTGCTCAGGGGGAAGCGGGTGGTGGTGGTGGAGGACTCCATCGTGCGGGGCACGACGCTCAAGCACCTCGCCCGGATGCTGCGGGAGGCCGGGGCCATGGAGGTCCACATCCGCGTCAGTTCCCCGCCGATCATCTCCCCCTGCTACTACGGGATCGACTTCCAGACGAAGGACGAGCTGATCGCGTCGCAGAAGACGGTCGAGCAGATCCGGGAGCATCTGGGGGTGGACAGCCTGGGCTACCTGTCCATCGAGGGGATGCTGAAGGCCGTGCCGAACGACGGGGGGAACGAGTACTGCACGGCGTGCTTCAGCGAACTCTACCCGGTGCAGATCGAGGACGAGGTGAGCAAGCTGATCCTGGAGCGGACGTGAATGGGAAAGGAGATGGGTCATGGCCAAGCTGACCGAGCAGCAGATGCTGGAGGAGTTAAAGAATTTTGACACCCCGTCCATCACCAACGTTGTGGCGACTTACCCCGGCAACCCCCTCTGCCTGGGGCTTTACAACCCCTGGACGGAGAACTGGTACACGGACCAGTCCATCCGCTGCATCTACCCCGAGCTGGGGAGGACGGTGGGCTACGCGGTCACGTGCGTGTACGGGCTGCCCGATCCGGGCTACTCGCGCCTGTCCTTCATGGACGTGATCGACGCGCTGGACGCCTCCCGGAAGCCGACGATTCTGATCCTCCAGCAGAAGTACCCGCCGGAGATCGCGGGCAAGGTGGGGCTGGCGGGCGGGAACATGACGACGGCGATGAAGGCCGTGGGCTGCGTGGGGGTCGTCTCCAACGGGCCTTCGAGGGACATCGACGAGATCCGGCCGATGAAGTTTCAGTACATGCTGAGCGGGGTCACGCCGGGGCACGGGGGCATGGCCGTGCACGCGGTGAACGCGCCGGTGACGGTGGCGGGCATGGATGTCTCGCCGGGGGAGATCGTCCACATGGACGAGAACGGGGCGTGCAAGTTTCCGGCGGACAGGCTGGAGGCCGTGCTGACCAACGTCCGGGCGCTCCAGAAGGAGGAGGAGGCCCGCATGCGGGCCGTGCGGGGCGCGAAGACGGCTGCGGAGGTCCGGGCGGCCATGAGCGGGCACGCCTACGCCGCGAAGAAGGGGAAGAAGGGCTCATGAAAAGGTGGATGACAGGGTCCTTTGAGGACCCGAACGCGGCCGCGCCATGACCGCTCTGAGTCCTGAGTCGCAGGTTAGGCGTCGCGAGTCGCGCAGCCCGAGTCGAGAGGCGCAGGGCCTCCAGAAACTCCCGATCTTCAGGGAGCCGGGGGGGGCGAACAGGCCCGGCCTTCTCAGGCGTCTGTGGCGGCGCCTGGCGCCGTCCACCCGGATGAAGCGCGTGACCTACGCCGGGCTGATCCTGCTGGCGCTCGGCCTGTGGAGCGACGCCCTGGCGCTGGCGGCGTTTCCGCTGCTGGCCGTGTCGTTCGGCTACTATCTCTACAGGTTCGCGGGGGTGCTGCGCGACCGGCTGTTCTGGAGGGTGCGCAACCGCATCCTGGCCTCGTTCGTGTTCATCGGGGTCGTGCCCGTCGGGGTCGTCGCGTTCATCGGGCTGATCGTGGTCTGGTTCCTGGTGGGCGCGATGGGCACGCTGTTCACGGAGGGGGAGTTCGAGGCGACCGTCGACCGGCTCGACCACATCGCCCTGCGCGTTCAGCTCGATCTCTACAGGGCGGCCCTCGACGGGGACCTGTCGCCGGTCCAGACGGTGACCGAGCGGATGCAGGCGAATCGGGACCTGTCGCATCTGTCCATCAGCATCTTCGAGCAGAAGGGGGACACGGTCGCCCTGACTTACTCCAGTGACCCTGAGCCGGTCGTGCGGGGGCTGCCGGGATGGGCGACGAAGGGGCGCTTCGCCGGGATCGCGATAGACGACTCCACCGCCCATTTCAGGGCCCTCACGGACGTCCACGCGGGCGACCGGCGCTTTTATGTCCTGGCCTCCATCCCCATGAGCCAGGCGTATGAGTATGCGTTCTGGAGGAAATCCGGGGTCTATCTGTATCCCTACATCCCGGAGGGATTTCATCACGATCGGCGAGGGGTGCGCATCGAACACCTGCACATCCTGAAGGACCCCCTGACCGCCCTCGACCTGACCGGCAGCCAGGAGGCCGGCCGGGCCGATCCCTCTCTGAACATCGGCGCTCTCCTCCTCCCCTGGGCGAGCCTTTTCAGGGTCACCCCCTGGTCGTCCGGGCCCTCGACGCCCTCCTCGAACCCGCTGGTGATTCGCATGTCCATCGATCCGATCCGGATCTTCCGCCACTCCATGAGCAGCGGGTTCGATCTGGCGGATCCCCTGTTGACCGCCCTGATCGCCCTGTGCGCGATCCTGGCGCTGGTGGAGCTGAGTTCGTTCGCCATCGGGGCCGTGATCTCCCGGCGCATCACGTCGGCGGTGCACGACCTGTCGCAGGGCACGCAGGCGATCCGGGCCGGGCGGCTGGACTTCCGGGTGCCGGCGCGCCACCACGACCAGCTTGGGGAGCTGGTCAACTCGTTCAACGCGATGGCGGAGAGCATCCAGGGCCTGCTGGTGGAGGTGGGCGACAAGCAGCGCATGGAGGCGGAGCTCCAGATGGCCCGCGACGTGCAGGCCCACTTCTTTCCCAAGCAGATCCCCCGCATTGGCCGTCTGGCGCTGTCCGGCGCGTGCGCGCCGGCGCGCGTGGTGAGCGGGGACTGCTACGACTTCCTCCCGCACGGGGATACGCTGCTGGATGTCGTGGTGAGCGACATCTCAGGCAAGGGGCTGTCCGCGGCGTTGCTGACCGCGAGCCTGCAGTCGGCCCTGCGCCATCTGAGGCCGATTCAGGTGCTGGTGGGAGACGCTGAACCCAAACCGGGCCGGCTGGCCCGCACGGTCAGCCATCTGAACCGGCACGTCTGCCACAACACAGCGCCAGAGCAGTTTGCGACCCTGTTCATCGGCTCCTACGACCCGGAGACCTCGACGCTCTCATATTGCTGCGCGGGCCACAACCCGCCCTACCTCCTGCAGGGCAGGAGGCTGTCGCAGCTGTCCGTGGGGGGCTGCCCGGTGGGGCTGATCCCGGATGCGCGCTACGAAGAGATGGCCGTGTCGCTCGACGCGGGGGACCTGTTCGTGATCTACACGGACGGCATCACCGAGGCGCAGAGTTCCTCCGGGGAGATGTTCGGGGAGGAGCGGCTGGAGCGGGTGATCCTGGGCTGCGCGGGCATGTCGTGCGAGGAGATTCAGTCGCAGATCCTGGAGGCCGTGCGGGACTTTTCGGTCGGCGTGGAGCAGGCGGACGACCAGACCCTCGTCGTGGGGAAGATTGTGTAGGTAAACCATGTGCGGTATTTTCGGATATTTCGGGTCGCGGCTGGCCTGCCCGCTGCTCCTGAACGGGCTGCGACGCCTGGAGTACCGGGGGTATGACTCGGCAGGGCTGTCTGTGCTGGCCGGGGGGGTGCAACGGATAGACAATCCGATGCAGACGGTCAAGGCCGTGGGCAAGGTCAAAAACCTGGAGGCCCTGCTGGACGCCCGGCCGCTGGCCGGGAGCGTCGGCATCGCGCACACCCGCTGGGCCACGCACGGGGTTCCGTCGGTGCGGAACGCCCACCCGCACCAGGACTGCGGGGGAAAGATCGCCGTGGTCCACAACGGCATCATCGACAATTTCAAGGCGCTCAGGACGCTCCTGGAGTCGGAGGGGCACGTCTTTGCCTCGGAGACCGACACCGAGGTGGTGGCGCACCTCATCGAGGAGTTTTACGAGGGGGAGCTGGAGGAGGCGGTGCGGAGGGCGCTGCTGGAGGTGGAGGGGACGTACGGCCTGGCCGTGATTCACGCCGGGGAGGACAAGGTCGTGGCCGCGCGGAAGGGGAGCCCGCTCGTGCTGGGCATCGGGGAGGGGGAGTACTTCATCGCGTCGGACCCGACGGCCATCGCGGAGCACACCCGGAACGTGATCTATCTGGACGATTTCAACGTGCTGACCGTGGGCGAGGGCGGGTATCGCGTGACGGACCTGACGAAGGCGCGGATCGACCACAAGGTGGAGGAGATCACCTGGGAGGTGGAGGAGATCGAGCGGGGGGGGTTCCCCCACTTCATGCTCAAGGAGATCTACGAGCAGCCCAGCCGCATCCTGGATACCTGCCGGGGGCGCGTGAATCCCGCCCGTGGGGAGGTCTATCTGGGGGGGCTGCGGGATGCCGCCGACCGGCTCCTCAGGGTCCGGAGGGTCGTCATCTCCTCCTGCGGGACCTCCTGGCACGCGGGGCTGGTGGGGGAGTATCTGATCGAGTCCCTGGCGAGGGTTCCGGTGGAGGTGGAGTACTCCACGGAGCTGGTCTGCAAGGAGCCGATGCTGGGGCCGGAGGACGCCTTCATCGCCGTCAGCCAGTCGGGGGAGACGGCGGACACGCTGGCCGCGCTCCGGCTGGCCGCCTCGCGGGGCGCCCTGACCCTGGGCATCGTGAACGTGGTGGGGAGCAGCATCGCGCGGGAGACGGACGCGGGGGTCTACATCCACGTGGGGCCGGAGATCGGGGTGGCCAGCACGAAGGCGTTCACGGGGCATCTGACGGCGTTCGTGCTGCTGGCCGTCTATCTGGGGCGCCTGCGCGGGGCGCTGGAGGCCGGGCGGGCCGGGGAGACGCTGACGGAGCTGGCAGGGATCCCCGAAAAGATCGAGCGTATTCTGGAGAGGAACGAGGAGATCCGGGAGATCGCCAGGGTCTATGCGCAGAGCGCCAACTTTCTCTACCTGGGGCGGGGGATCAACTTCCCCATCGCCCTGGAGGGCGCGCTCAAGCTGAAGGAGGTCTCCTACATCCACGCGGAGGGCATCCCCTCCGCGGAGATGAAGCACGGCCCGATCTCGCTGGTGGATGAGACGATGCCGGTGCTCTTCATCCTGAGCAGGGGGGACGGCTCCACGCGGGTGCTGGGCAACATGGAGGAGATCCGGGCGAGGAAGGGGAAGATTGTGGCGATCGTGCCGGAGGGGGAGGAGCGGGCGACGGCGTACGCCGACCATTTGATCCGCGTGCCGGAGGCTCACGAGCTGCTCTCGCCGTTCCTGAACGTCATCCCGCTGCAGCTGCTGGCCTACCACGCGGCGGAGATCCGGGGGTGCGACGTGGACAAGCCCCGGAATCTGGCGAAGGCGGTCACAGTCCAGTGAGAAGACATGGAATACCGACCCGCAACCGGGGCCGACGCGAGGGGTGTCGCGGCGGTCCTGATCCGATCCTATAACATCGCGTCCCTCGAAGAGGGGGAGGCCGCCTTCCGGGAGGAGCTGGGCCGGGGGATCCGGTACCTGGTGGCGGTGGAGGAGGGGAGGGTGCTGGGGCTGACGTCCTGGATGACGCACGGTCTCCCGAAGCACGGCCTGGCGGAGCTGGACCGGATCGCGGTGTCGCCGGAGATGCGGGGCAAGGGGGTCGCGGCGGGGCTGTTCCAGGCCCTGCTCACCGATGCGGACGCCTACTACCGGGCGCACGGGCAGGGCCTGCGGAAGCTGTTTTTGATGACCCACGCGGACAACCTGACGGCGCAGGCGTTCTACAGGAAGATGGGTTTTCAGGCGGAGGCCACGCTGAAGGACCACTTCTATAAAGGAAAAGATGAAATCGTCATGTCGCTGTTCCGCGATTGAAAATGTCCTTTATCATTACAAGGAGTCTGCATGCCCATCTTCAACCTCACCGACAAAGCCCTGGCCCTGCGACCGGGCGACGATGTGGCCGTGTGCAAGGTCGCCCTGGCCGCCGGAACGGTCCTGGACTACGAAGGGAAGAAGATAGAGACACGTGAGGCGATCCTGGCCGGACACAAGATCGCCCTGAAGGCCGTGAAGGCCGGCGCCCCGGTGCACAAGTACAGCCAGGTGATCGGGTTCGCCACGCAGGACATTGCGCCGGGGGACTGGGTGCACACCCACAACGTGGGGATGGGGGACCTGAAGTTCGATTATGAGTACTCCACCGAGGTCCGTCCCGTGGCGTTTGTCCCGCAGGAACAGATGCGGACGTTCATGGGCTACAAGCGGCCGGACGGGAGGGTCGGGACGCGCAACTACGTGGCCCTGGTCTCCACGGTGAACTGCTCGGCGAGCATGTCGCGGTTCGTGGCGGACAAGTTCAGAGATGTCTCGAAGGACTATCCCAACGTGGACGGGGTGATCGCGATCACGCACAAGGGGGGGTGCGCCACGCGGATCGGGAGCGAGGACTATCACCAGCTCCAGCGCACGCTGGCGGGCTACGCCATGCACCCGAACGTGTTCGGCTACGTGGTCACCAGCCTGGGCTGCGAGGCCAACCAGCCGGGGGCGCTGATCGACAATCAGGGCCTGCTCCAGATCGAGACGAGCCGGAGGCCGGAGGTGATCGGCATCCAGGACTCCGGCGGCATCCAGAGGGCCGTGGAGCGGGGCGTCCGGGCCGTGCTGGAGATGCTCCCCCGCGCCAACGCGGCGCGGCGCACGCCGCAGCCGATCTCGGAGATCGTCCTGGCCACCAACTGCGGGGGGAGCGACGCCCACTCCGGCATCACGGCCAACCCGGCCCTGGGGTGGGCGATGGACGAGCTGGTCCGTTATGGGGGCACGGGGCTGATCGCGGAGACGCCGGAGACCTACGGGGCGGAGCAGCTCCTGACGCGGCGCGCCCGGACGCCGGAGGTGGGCAAGAAGCTGGTGGAGCGCATCCGGTGGTGGGAGTGGTACACCCGCATCCTGGGCGCGGAGATCAACAACAACCCGGCGCCGGGCAACATCGAGGGGGGGCTGACGACGATCTACGAGAAGTCCCTGGGCGCGGTGGCCAAGGGGGGGACCACGCCGCTCAACGACGTGCTCCTCTATGCTGAGAAGATCCAGACGCGGGGGTTCCTGTTCATGGACACCCCCGGCCTGGACAATGTCTCGGTCACGGGGCTGGTGGCGGGCGGGGCGAACGTGATCGTGTTCACGACCGGGCGGGGGTCCGTGTTCGGGTGCAAGCCAACGCCCTCCATCAAGGTGGCCACGACGAGCGCCCTCCACCGGCACATGAGCGATGACATGGACATCGACGCGGGGGTCATCCTGAACGGGACGCCGATCTCCGGGGTGGGGCGTCAGATCTTCGAGGAGGTCATCGCCGTGGCGAACGGCAAGCGGACGAAGAGCGAGACGCACGGGGTGGGGGAGGAGGAGTTCGCGCCGTGGGTACTTGGACCTGTTTTGTGAAAAGGATCATCCTATGTCAAAGCTTCGCCACGCGGTGGTGGGCGTCAAGGGCGTGGGGCGCGGCCACCTGAACGCCATCCGGCAGGCCCCCGACGCCGAGCTGGTCGCGGTCTGCGACCTGGACCGGGAGGCGGTCGAGCGGGTCGCGCGGGACCTGAACGCGCGACCCTTCACGGACTACCGGGCGCTGCTGTCGGCGGGCGGGATCGACTCCGTCTCCCTCTGCGTGCCGCACGGCCTGCACGCGCCGATGACGCTGGAGGCGCTCGACGCGGGCCTCCACGTCCTGGTGGAGAAGCCCATCGCCAACACCGTGGCCGAGGCCGACCGGGTCGTGGAGAAGGCCCGCGCCAGAGGGCTGACGGTGGCCACCGGCCATCAGTACCGGACGTTCAAGGCGGCCCGGACGATGAAGAGGCTGATCGAGGACGGGGAGGTCGGGGCGATCTACCGGGTGCTCTGGACCTGGCTGGAGCTCCGGCCGGAGTCCTACTACGCCCGCGACGTCTGGCGCTGCACGTGGAAGGGGGCGGGGGGGGGCGTGCTGATGAACCAGACGAGCCACGACCTGGACCTGATCTGCTGGCTGGTCGGGGACCCCGTGGAGGTGTCGGGCGTTATCGGCAACTGGGGGCACGCGGCGGAGATCGAGGACTTCGTGTGCGCCACGGTCCGGTTCGCGAACGACGCGCTGGGGTCCATCCAGCTGAGCACGATCACGCCGCGCGGCCTGAGCCTCCGTCAGATTTCAGGGGACCGGGGGACCGTCGACGTGAGGGACGTCAGGAGCCTGGCCTCTGACGCGGACGACGAGGTCCGCCTGGGGAGGCACAGCCCCCCGGTCCGGTCCTGCATCCAGAACGCGGGGGCGATCACGGCGCAGGCCGAGACGCGGTGGGAGACGGTCCCCTACGCGCCGGGGGAGGGGGGACACGCCACGCTGGTGCGGGACTTCGTGTCCGCGGCCCGCAACGGGCGCGACCCGCTCGTCCCGCCGGAGGAGGCGCGCCGGGTGGTGGAGCTGATCAACGCGATCGTCCTGTCCAGCTTCACGCGCCGGACCGTGCGGCTCCCCGTGGACCGGGAGGAGTACGGGGAGCTGTTCAGGAGGCTGTGCGGCGGAGAGGCGCAGACGCCGAGGTACAGATAAAAGTGCTGAGTGCTGAGTCCTGAGTGCTGAGTAAAAGCAGAGAACAGTGTTTTGGCCTTTACTCAGCACTCGTTGCTCAGGACTCAGGACTGTTTTTTGACTCTGGACTCAGCACTTAAAAGTGCTGAGTGCTGAGTCCTGAGTGCTGAGTAAAAGCAGAGAACAGTGTTTTGGCCTTTACTCAGCACTCGTTGCTCAGGACTCAGGACTGTTTTTTGACTCTGGACTCAGCACTTAAAAGTGCTGAGTGCTGAGTCCTGAGTGCTGAGTAAAAGCAGAGAACAGTGTTTTGGCCTTTACTCAGCACTCGTTGCTCAGGACTCAGGACTGTTTTTTGACTCTGGACTCAGCACTCATTGCTCAGGACTTTTCTTATGCCCGAACGCAAGAAGATCGCCGCCGTCGTCACGGAGTACCGGCCCAACTCTCACGCGGACGTGATCGTCACGAAGTTCCTGAAGGGGTTTCCGACGGACGACGGGCTGATCGCGCCGCGCGTGGAGGTGGCGTCGATGTACATGGACCAGCTTCCGGACAACGACATCGGCTGGACGATGGCCACCGAGCACGGCGTCCCGGTCTATCCGAGCCTCCCCAAGGCCCTGACGCGCGGCGGGAAGGAGCTGGCGGTGGACGGCGTCCTCCTGATCGGCGAGCACGGGGACTATGCGTGGAACGAGAAGGAGCAGCACCTCTACCCGCGCAAGTATTTCATGGAACAGATTTGCGGGGTGCTGGCCACGAGCCGGCGCGCGGTCCCGATCTTCAGCGACAAGCACCTGTCCTACAACTGGCGCGACGCGAAGTGGATGTACGACCGCGCCCGGCAGCTGGGCGCGCCGTTCATGGCCGGGTCGTCGCTGCCGGTGGGCTGGCGCAGCCCGTGGCTGGAGCACGAGCTGGACGCGCCCATTCAGGAGGCCGTGTCCATCGGGTTTTCGGGGCTGGACAGCTACGGTTTTCACGCTTTGGAGACGCTCCAGTGCATGGTCGAACGCCGCGTGGGGGGGGAGACGGGCCTGGCTGCGGTCACCTGCCTGGAGGGGGAGGCGGTCTGGCGGGCCTCGGAGCGGGGGCTCTGGTCGCGGGAGCTGGCCGAGGTGGCCTGCGCCCGGATCGAAAAGAGGCCCGAGGGCCGGATGGAGGACCACTGCCAGAACCCGGCGGTCTTTATCCTTGAATACCGGGACGGCCTGCGCGCGGCGATGCTGATGCTCAACGGCTACGTGACCGACATGGCCTATGCGGCCCGCGTGAGGGGGGAGATCCAGGCGACGGAGTTCTACCTCCAGCACGGCCCGCCCCACGCCCACTTCAGCTATCTGGGGCTGAACATCGAGGAGATGTTCGTCACGGGCGTCCCGTCCTACCCGGTCGAGCGCACGCTGCTGACGACGGGCGCGCTGGAGGCGGCGCTGGACTCGCGCCATCGGGGGCACGTCCGGGTCGAGACGCCGCATCTGAGCGTGGCCTACCGCTCCCGCGAGAAGGTCCCGCACCGCCCGACGGGCAGGCGGCCCTCCGGGGCGACGCTGGACCCCTGGCCGCCGGCGCAGGCGGCTGACCAGAATGTGTCCTCCCCGTGAAAAATATGCCCCCTCCGGGAGGTGACTCCCATCACAGGTTTTTTATCGAATAATGCCGATCATGTCAAACGATGCGATAAACGATATCCCCGTCCTGAGGACGTGTGATGTCGGTCACGTCCTCCACACCGTGGCATGGAAATTGCGTTCTGCGTCGGGGGCGCACAGGCTGCGGCCCGGAGGGCCTCTCGCGGGGATCAAGATTCTGTTGACAATACTGGTATATGTGTCTATATTACAGCGCGTAAGGAGGGCACGAGATGGGACAGACGCAAATTCTGATGATCGTGCTGGCTGTCATCATCGTGGGTATCGCCGTGGCCGCCGGCATCACCATGTTCGGCAAGAGCGCAGGCGTGTCCAACAGGGATGCGGTTGTGCACGATTGTCAGACGATCACCTCCTATGCTCAGCAGTACTACAAGAAGCCGGCTGAAATGGGGGGTGGGGGGCGCGCGTTCACGGGTCTGACGCTGGACAAGCTGAACTGGCCGGGCTCGAACGTCAACGGGAGCTATACGCTGACGGTCAACAACGCGAACCAGATCACCGTCGCGGGCACGGGGGTGGAGACGGGGGTCTCCTGCTCGATGATCTATTACGCCAACGGGGACAGCACAAGGACCACGATTACTCCGTGAGGGGGTGATAAGCAGACATCCAGTTCGGCTGGGAGGGGTACTCACTCGGAAGAGTAGGTCGTTCAGGATCGATCCGACAGGATTTTTATAAGGAGGTTATGGTATGGGACAGACTCAAATCCTGATGATCGTGCTGGCCGTCATCATCGTGGGCATCGCCGTGGCCGCCGGCATCACCATGTTCGGCAAGAGTTCCGTCACGGCCAACCGGGACGCGGTGGTAGCGGACTGCCAGTCGATCGTCTCCGCGGCGCAGCAGTACTACAAGAAGCCGGCCGAAATGGGGGGCGGGGGGCGCGCGTTCACGGGTCTGACGCTGGCCAAGCTGAACTGGCCGGCCTCGAACGTCAATGCGAGCGCCTATACGCTGACGGTCAACAACGCGAACCAGATCACGGTGGCGGGCACGGGGGTGGAGACGGGGGTCACGTGCTCGATGATCTATTACGCCAACGGGGACAGCACGAGGACCACGGTCGCCCCGTGAAGACCGGGTCCTCGACCTGATGCGTTTGCAGCAGGCCCCCACGTCACGAAGGGCAGGTCTTCCGAGGAGGGCCTGCCCTTGACTTTAAAGGCAAGAAATTGCAAATTATAAAATCAGTAGATCACGAAATGGCGTAAATGGCCCAAATCAGGCGATTTATCGTTCAGGTGTAGGGGCGACTCTCGCGAGTCGCCCGTCGGCCTTGTGGAATCGGATCGCCGGGCGGGTCCAAGACCCGCCCCTACCCCTACGGGTTAAACCGACTGATCCTGGGCATCAGCCGCCAATTCGTGACGTTTCGTGATGTACTGAAAATGCCATTTTTAATTCCCTGATCTCGTAGGAGAGGGCGTCTCTCATGGCTGAGTTCCGGTACCAGGCCACCAGTCTCACGGGCAGTCCTGTTCAGGGGATGCTGACCGCCCCCAATGCGCGCGAGGCCAGGCGGAGCGCCGAGGAGGTCTGCCGGCAGCGCCGGATGCGCCTGACGGCCCTCCAGAAGAGGGCCACCTACATCTACAAGGCCCGGCGCGGGAATGAGAAGGTCTTTCAGGGGGAGCAGAAGGCATTTTCCAGGGAGGAGGTCGAGAACGCCCTCCGGAAGCTCAACTACCAGATCCTGAGCGTCCAGAAGAAGCTGTTAGACTTCAAGTTGAGGCCTCCCACCAAGGACATCGTCCTGTTCGCCCGCATCTCCGCGGACCTCCTGCGCGAGCGGCTCCCCTATGACGAGATCCTCCAGCTCCTGGCCAACGACACGGAGAACAAGACCCTCGCGGACACCATTCGGGAGATCCACCAGGACCTCAAGGACGGCAAGGACGGCCGGGCGGTGTTCGGAAAACACGCCGATGTCCTCGGCAAGTTCACGACCTACATGCTGAGCGTGGCCTCCACCAGCGGCAACATGGCCGAGGTCTACGAGAGCACGGCCAAGTTCCTGGAGCGGGACGAGGAGTTCAAGAAGAGCCTCAAGAGCGCCATGATCATGCCTGCCGTAATCGTGTTCGCCCTGCTGGGGGCGGTGGCCTACTACGTGGGCTACATCTTTCCGGCCACTGCCGAGATGTTCTTGAAGTTCGGCGTCGATCTGCCTCCGATGACGAAGGCCACGCTCCAGCTCAGCAACTTCTTGAGGGACAACGCCCTCTGGCTGTTTCCCGCCTGTCTCGCCCCTGTCGTCCTGCTGGCCATTTTCCTCCTTCGCACGGCCAGGGGGCGGCTGATGCTGGACCGGTTCATCATCAAGGTCCCCGTGGTCGGCAGCCTGCTGCACAAGACCAGCATCGAGATCTTCGCGCGGGTCTTCTACGCCCTGTACTCCGGGTCGGGGGAGAACATCAACGTCATCCGGATCGCCGCCGAGGCCTGCCGGAACACCCACATGGAGCGCCAGATCAAGGAGGTGGCCATCCCCATGATGGTCAAGGAGGGGAGGGGCCTCGTGGAGTCCCTGGAGACGGCCGGCGTGTTCACGCAGAACGCCATTTCCCGCCTCCGGTCGGGTGCGGAGTCGGGGGCCCTGCGCACGACCGCGCTTCAGCTGGCCAACTACTACGAGCGCGAGACCACCTACAAGATGAAGAACGTGGTGGAATTGATCAACATCCTCATCTCGCTTTTGATCATGGTCGTGATGACGGCCCTGACGCTGGTCTCGTCGGAGACTGCGGTGATCCAGCCGAAGTCGCCGGCCATGCGGTGAGGAGAGCGCCATGCCGGAGCCCAGAAACCGAATCGGGGAGATCCTGCTGAACAAGGGGATCATCACGCCGGAGCAGGAGCGGAAGGCCGCGGAGGTCCAGGCCCGCAGCCCTGACCGGAAGTTCGGGGAGATTCTGGTCCACGACCTGGGGGTGGACCACCACACCGTGTTCAGCGAACTCGCCCGGCTCTACGCCTTCCGGGAGATCGACCTCAAGCCCGAGCAGCTGGACGAGGGGCGGGTGAAGTTCATCAAGGACATCCTGGACGGCCTGCCGGAGGAGGTCCGAAATGCGGCGGTGACCAGGCAGGCGCTGCCGTTCAAGCCGGCGGAGGGGCAGCGGGACGTGCTGATGGTGATCACCCCGGACCCGACGGACCGGGAGGTGGTCAACCTGGCCCTGCGCTTCGGCTACCGCCGCCCGGAGGTCTTCTACGCCCGCCGGGACGCCGTGGAGGATCTCATCCGAAAGGTGGCCCCGCCCAAGAACGACCTGCTCGACTTCATCGAGAAGGCCGGGCAGGCGCAGGAGGTGATCGAGCACTCCGAGGAGGCCATCGACGAGGAGGCCATCGAGGCCGAGATCAAGCAGGGGACTCTGGGCAAGCTGATCGAGGGGTGCCTGATCGAGGCGGTGCGGCAGGGGGTCAGCGACGTGCACATCGTGCCTCAGGACGGCAACCGGGCGGAGTTTCACTTCCGGGTGGACGGGAACCTGCGGGTGTGGTACACGCACGAGGGGACCAAGCCGGAGGCGGTGTCGGCGGTGGTGAAGGACCGGACGAAGAACGTGGACCGGTTCGAGCGGGAGAGCGCGCAGGACGGGTTCATCCAGCGGGAGGTCGACGGGCACCGCATCCGCTTCCGGGTGTCGATCATGCCGATGGTGGGCAGCGAGTTCGAGCGGAAGTTCGAGAGCATCGTCATCCGGGTGCTGGACGACCGGAACGTGGTGACGGACCTCCGCAAGCTGGGGTTGCAGGCCAAGGCGATGGAGGACTTCGAGAAGGCCATCACGCGGCCCCAGGGGATCGTGATCCTGACGGGGCCCACCGGCAGCGGCAAGACGACCACGCTGAACGCGGCGCTCTATTACGTGATCGACCCGACGGTGAACGTGCTGACGATCGAGGACCCGGTGGAGTACATCATCCGGGGGGCCAGGCAGCTCAAGATCAGCGACCGGATGAACTTCGACCAGGCGCTCCGGTCGATCCTGCGGCACGACCCGGACATCGTTCTGGTGGGGGAGATCCGGGACCTCAAGACGGCGGAGACGGCCATCAAGCTGGCCAACACGGGGCACCTGACGTTTGCCAGCCTGCACACCAACGACGCGCCCAGCGCCGTGTCGAGGCTCTACAAGATGGGGGTGGAGCCCTTTTTGATCTCCAACGCGGTCAACATCATCGTGGCGCAGAGGCTCATCCGGAGGCTGTGCAACGCCTGCAAGCGGCCGGCCAAGGACATTGACAAGGAGGTCTATCTCCAGGCCGGGATGACGGAGGAGGAGCTTTCCGGCACGGTCATTTACGAGCCGGTGGGCTGCCCCAAGTGCAACGGGGGTTACAAGGGGCGAGCGGCCATCCACGAGGCGCTGTTGTTCACCAAGGAGATCCGGCGGATCATCCTGTCGGCGGGGGACACGGTCAACGAGGAGGCGATCCGGGAGCAGGCCATCCGCAACGGGATGCTGACGCTGCGCGCGTCGGGCCTGTCCCGGATCAAGGAGGGGGTCTCCACCCTGGAGGAGGTCCTGGGCGCCACGATGGCGGACGACGAGTGACCCCTCCCCCGACCCCTCCCCTAAAGGGGAGGGGAGGTCCCTTCCTGAAACAGAAAAGCCTGCTCCCCCTTCCCTTCAGGGAAGGGGGGTGGGGGGATAGGTATGGGCACAGGCCAAACTTTACTGGTCCTGGGCGCGGTGGTCCTGCTTTCCACCGTCGCCCTGTCGATCAACAGCACGCTCCTGAACAACGACCAGGTGTCCGTGAAGGCCAACATAGGCGTCGTGGCCACCTCGGTCTGCCGGTCCGTCCTGGAGGACCAGGCGCGGGTGAATTTTGACTCCCTGGCCGTGGGGACGACCGTGCAGAGTGTGGCGACTCCGATGGGCGCCTTTCCGTGCACCGTGAAGGTGGTCTACGTCCAGGAGACTGCGCCAGACAACGCCGTGGCGGGGCCCACGCCCTATAAAAAGTTGAGTGTCGTGGTCACCAGCCCTTACCTGGACTACGACGTCCGGCTGCACACCGTCATCGCGGACTACTGATGTCATGCCCAGAGAATTCGACATCCTGCTGAACGAGTTCTCGGACGCCGACCGGAGGGCGTTCCATCAGGTGGGCCGGCCCAGGGACTACACCCTCCACCAGATCCTCCTGCACGAGGGGGAGATGGGGAGCAGCATGTACGTCATCGAGCTGGGCGAGGTGTCCATCTGGATGAAGGGGGTGAAGCTGGCCCGCCTGGGCGCGGGGGCGGTCCTGGGGGCTTCGAGCCTGATCGAGCCGCATCGCCGGACGGCGACGGTGATGGCAGAGGACTATGTCCGGGCCATGATCTTCCGGCGCGAGGACGTGCTGCAGTTCTTCAAGACCCGCCCTCCCCGCCTGTTCCAGCGGTTTTTTTTGAACAGTTTCCGGGCGCACATGAGCCTGGTCCGGCGGTGCAACGACGTCGTCGCCGACCTGGACCGGCGGCTGCGGGAGCAGGGGGTCACAGCGTAAGGAATCGCCATGGCCGCTTACCTCGACATCATCTGCTCGTTCGTGATCGCGGCGCTGCTCATGCTGAATGTCCAGCGGATGAACGCGGACCTCGTGACGCGGACCTACAAGGGCGGGAACGAGTACATCGCCCAGACCAACGCCACGACCCTGTCCGACATCCTGAACAACGACCTTCAGCGGGTCGGCTACGGCGTGACCGGGACGAAGATCACCCTGGCGGACTCGGCGCGCCTCACCTTCCGGGCGGACGTGGACCGGAACGGGACGCCCGACTCCGTGCGCTATGTGTTCGGGGGCTATCTCACCAGGACCACGAACCCGCGCGACCGCCTGCTGAACCGGCTGGTGAACACGGAGACGCCCGACAGCATCAGCCTGGGGGTCACGGCCTTCAAGTTCACGTACTACGACTCCACCGGGGCGGCCACGACCACGCTGTCGGCCATCAAGGGCATCCAGGCGGACATCACCGTGGAGAGCACGGTCCCTTACGACACGTCCTATGCGCAGTCGTTCGTGCGGGTGAAGATCTGGCCGAAGAATCTCTGAGGTTTCGCCATGGGCAAATATTCTCTCATCGTCGTGTCCGGGTTCATCGTGACCTTCGGGGTCATCCTGAGCAACCTGAACAGCAGCGCAGAGCGGTTCACGGACGGCCTGACGGACCACTACAGCCGGACCTCCCTGCAATACATCACGGACAGCGGGGCGCGCGTGGCCCTGCAGAAGCTCAAGGCGGACCGGGCCTGGCGGGGGAACGTCCCGACGCGGAGCTTCGCGGGCGGGACGTTCACGGTCGACTCTCTCAAGAACGATGACGATGCGGGGCTGGGCTACGTGAAGCTCACGGCCCGCGGACAGTTCAGCTCGGACCATGACACCGTCCGGGCGGTGGCCCGCGCCCGCTTCGTCCCGCCCGGCATGCGGGGGGCGATCACGGCCAACACCACGGTGAGCACGCTGGGCGGGTTCATGATGGACGGGCGGGAGCACGACATCAATGGGAATGTCATTACCGGGCAGGGGACGCTGGCCGTGAGCACGGTCGCGACCTTCGACCAGGGGGGGGCGTCCACCGGGGGGGGGACGGACAACGGGGTGGATTACCCGCCGTCTTCGCCGGCCCATCCCAGCATCTACGAGGAGAACGCGGCCTGGGAGGGGGGCTTTCCCACCACGCCGGACAGCGTGATGGGGGGGGCGTCGCAGGGGTTCCCGGAGGGGAAGCTCAAGGCCCTGGCGCAGTCGGGGGCCAACGGGGGGCAGTACGCCACGGACCCGGCCAGCCTGACGTTGCCCCTCAGCGGGGTCACCTACGTGGAACTCGCCTCGGGCGGGACCTGGCAGAGCATGGACTTCGGCAGCAGCAGCGGCATCCTGGTTGTGCACAACAGCGCCTACAACGCCACCATCAAGAACCTCAACAGCGGCACGTTCAAGGGTCTGGTCATCGCCGACGACGTGGACAAGATCCACTGCACCATCCTGGGCGGGGTGGTGGTCCTGAAGAACATCGGCAACTGCATCGGCAACGGGACCGGAAGCGTCAAGTACTGCAGCGAGGTCATCGACCTGCAGGCCAATCAGGCCGCCGGCAGGGTGGACTCCTTCACCCTCGCGTCGTGGTGGTAGGGGAAAAACTGAAACGGGGAAAGGGGGAAACGGCGAATCGGAGAGAAAGCTTTTTCACCGTTTCACCGTTTCACCGTTTCACCGTTTCGCCGATTCTCTTTGGTTCTTGATCCCTCGTTCTGGAGCTTTCCCATGCAACCTTTACCCGTTCTCGACAAGATCGTCGCGCAGATCCCCCGAAACCTGTCGGGCCCGGAGCGGCAGCGGCTCATCGGGGAGCTGGTCGGCCAGCAGTCCCCGCAGGAGGTCGAGTCCCTCCGGGAGGTGATCCACGGGTTCCTCAAGGTGATGGCGGCCAAGAACGCCTCGGACGTGGACATGGGCGGGGAGGGGACGCAGGGGCGCGTCTGGTACCGGGTCTACGGGGACAAGAAGCCGGACGAGGCCACGGGGCCGTTCAGCGCGGACCAGATGGACGCGCTCCTCCACACCCTCCTGATGGAGAGCCAGAGGAAACATCTCCTGGAACACCGGAACCTGGACTTCTCCTACCACCTGGAGGCCGACGGGCAGGGCTACCGGTATCGGGCGGATATGTACTTTGACCTCGACCACCTGGCCCTCAACATGCGGTTCATCACCAACAAGATCCGGCCGTTCAAGGGCCTGGAACTCCACCCGGAGGCCGTGAAGGCGGTCACGCTCGTCTATGACAGCCAGGGGCTCACCCTGGTCACGGGCATCACGGGCTCCGGGAAGAGCGCCACGCTGGACAGCATCATCGACGCCAACAACCAGACCGCCGACGGGCACATCGTCATCATCGCGTCTCCCGTCGAGACGATCCATCCGTCCAAGCGCTGCATCGTCCGGCATCGCGAGGTGGGGCGGGACGTCGGTTCCTTCAAGGAGGGGGCCATTCAGGCCCTCCGGCAGGACCCGGACATCGTGGTCATCGGGGAGATGCGCGACCCGGAGACGATCGTGACGGGCCTGGAGATCACGGACAGCGGGCACAAGGTCTTCTCCACCCTCCACACCGGCTCGGCGGTGGAGAGCATCGACCGGATCATCGGCGAGTGCCCGCCCATCGAGCAGAACCGCATCCGGGAGCGCCTGGCGGACACGCTCAAGTGCGTCCTCTCGCAGAAGCTGGTCGCGTCGCTGGACGGCAAGAGGGCCCTGGTCAAGGAGGTCATGCTGATGAACTCCTCCGTGCGCGCGGCCATCAAGAACAACAACACGAGCGAGATCTACCAGATGATGCACGAGGGGAGCGCGAGCGGCATGAACACGATGGAGCAGGACCTCAAGCGCCTGGTGGACGCCCGCCGCATCTCCCCCGACACGGCCATGAGCGAGGCCAACAACAAGCGAAGGATGGAAGAGTTATTGAGATGAGATATCCGATTCTTGTCGCATCGCTGATGCTCGCCCTGTGCGCCTGCTCCACGACGGACACGGGCGTGGGCGTCACCGGCAACCGCGACTACACGCTGACCGTATCCGTGAAGGACCGGTTCATCCGGGTGGGGGACGCGGTCCCCGTGTACGTCCAGCTCCGCCGCACGGACAACAGCAACCTCCCTTCGGGCCTGAGGGGGACCATCCTGCTGACGGCCACGGCCAACGGCGGGCTGAACCGCGAGTCCATCCCCGTGAGCGTGACCGGCGCCGCCACCCCGGAGGTGTCGGACACCATTCTCTTCACGGGGAAGGGTTCTGGCTCGGCGGAGGTCCGGGCGATCTTTCTGGACGCCACGGCCAAGGTGGAGGTCGTCATCTCAGGAGTGAGGTAGCTGTGAGGGATTGGAGAGGTCTCATCTTTCTGTGCGCGCTCCTCGCGCTGCTCGCCTGCGACAAGGGTCAGCCTGCGGCCCCGCAGCCCCCCCGCCTGACCGATCTCCTGATCGCGGACGGGAACAACCAGCGTGCCCTGCCGGGCCAGGCGGCCCCCCGCCCGCTCGCGATCCGGGCCGTGGACCAGGAGGGGCGGGCGATGGCCGGGGTGCGGGTGACGTTCCGCGTGGCGTCCGGGGGGGGCTCCCTGTCGGACACCACGGCCGTCACCGGCGCGGATGGCCTGGCGCAGACGCGTCTGACCCTCGGCCCGGCGGCCGGCGAGAACACGGTGGTGGCCGCCGTGGAGGGGCTGTCGGGCCTTCTGCCCACGTTCACCGCCACGGGCCTGGGGGCGGCGGCCAGCACGGACACGACCGGGGGGAGGCCCCCCGGCCCTGCGGGAGGCCCCGCCACCACGGTCACTGTCCTGTCCGTGGCCCCGCCTTCTCTGGGGGTGCGGGGGTCGGGGCGGCAGGAGACCGCGGTCGTCACCTTTGAGGTGCGGGACGCCGCCGGGCTCCCCGTGTCGGACGGGGAGGAGGTGGCCTTCGCCGTCGCCCCTGCGGGCGCGGGCGCGCTGTCTGCGGCAAAGGCCACGACGGTCGGGGGGCGGGTCTCCGTCACGCTCAAGAGCGACACCCTGGCCGCGCCGGCCAGGGTCACGGCCACGGCGCGGGGCATCACCGGGGCGGCCTCTGTCCCGATCCTGAGCGGGCCGCCCGACCGGGCGCACTTCAGCCTCGCGGTCGAGAAGCTCAACGTCCCCGGCGGGGTGATCGCGGGCCTGACGGACCGGGTCACGGCGTTCGTGTTCGACCGGTTCTCCAACCCCGTGCCGGCGGGCACGTCCGTGTCGTTCAGCACCACGGCGGGGGGGATCGAGGGGTCCGCGCTGACGGACGCGCAGGGGCGGGCTTCGGCGAACCTGATCACCGCCGAGCCCCTCCCGCAGGACGGATTCGCGGCCGTGACCGCCCGGACCGTGGGCCGGGGGGACAGCCTGATCTCCGCCTCCATCCGCGTCCTGTTCAGCGGGCCGACGCAGCTGAGCGTGCAGCCCGCCACGCTGACGGGGGACACCCTTCAGAGTTTCACCGTCTCGGTCCGGGACCCCAACGGCAATCCCCTGTCGGGGGGGACCCGGGTCCGGGTGACGGCCCAGGGCGGGACGGTCCTGGGGGACGTGGACGTGACGCTGCCGGACGCCCAGGAGAAGGGGCAGGGGCGGACCGACTTCCCGTTCGTGCTCCGACGGTCGTCCGGCGCCCAGACGGAGGTCACGGTGGCCGTGACCTCGTCCAACGGGAACGCCCAGCGCACCCTGGTGGGGGGCGCTGCGCCCGTGGCCGGGGGCGGGGTCTCCGGCCTGGTCCCCGCCCGCCTGACGGTCACCCCCGCTGACACGAGCATCCTGGCGGACGGTCTGACGACCACGAAGGTCACGGCGACGCTCACGGCGGCGGATGGGACGCCGATCCGGGGCGCGGGCGTGGAGTTCGTCAGCAGCGCGGGGCTGATCGACCCCTCCGGCGTGACCAACGCCGCCGGGCAGGCGACGGCCACGCTGGCGAGCGCGGCCAGCGGGGCGGACCTGCGGGCGCTGGTCCGGGCCTTTTCGGGGAGTCTGCGCGACAGCGTCCAGGTGCGGATGGTCGGCCTGACGCTCACGCTCACCTCCTCGCCCGACACGATCTTTGCGGACGGCAACTCCCAGTCCCGCATCGTGGCGGCGCTCAAGGAGACCGTCCGGGGGACGCCTGTCCCGTTCGCGCGGGTGGGGTTTGAAACCACGGCCGGGACGCTTTCGTCGTCGTCGGCCCTGACGGAGCGGGACGGGCAGGCCACGGTCATCCTGACCAGCCAGGCCCAGGCGGGCCGGGCCACGGTGACGGCCTCCTACGGGGCGGGCCTGGTCGCGCGCCGGCAGGTGGCCTTCGTGAAGGGGCCTCCGGCCAGCATCGTCCTGATCTCCGTGGAGCCCCCTGCCATCGGCGTGCGAGGGGCGGGGTCCAACGCCACGTCTTTCATCACCTTTGAGGTGCGGGACGCCCAGGGCACCCCCGTGGCCGACGGGGAGCGGATCGCCTTCTCCCTGGACCCGGCGGCGGGCGGGGAGTCGGTCAATCCCGCGGAGAGCGCCACGGTCAACGGGCGGGTGCGCGTGGCGTTCAACAGCGGGACCGTGGCCCGCACGGTGCGCGTGATCGCCCGGTGGGCCGGGGGGAACGTCTCCTCCACGCCCGTGCCCGTGGCCATTCACGGGGGGCTGCCCGACCTGGCGCACTTCAGCCTGGGGGCCAAGCCGGTCAACCTGGCCGGGCGCGTGGTGCTGGGCCTCCAGAGCACGATCACGGCCTACGTGTTCGACAAGTACTCCAACCCCGTCCCGCAGGGCACCTCCATCCGGTTCCGGACGGACGGCGGGGGCATCCAGGGGGCTGCGGAGACGAACGCGGACGGGCAGGGGGGGGTGACCCTGTTCACGGCCAACCCGATCCCCCCCGGGCCGGCCTATCTGGCCACGGTCACGGGACAGACCGTGAACGAGAATGGACAGCAGATCGAGTCCACCACGACGGTCCTGTTCAGCGGCCCCACGGTGGTTCAGCTCACGGGCGCGGGCTCGGACACGGTGCTGGCCGGCCGGGTCTCCATCCGGGACGGGGGGTCGCAGATCATCCAGTTCATCGTGAGCGACACGGACGGAAACCCGATCATGGGGGAGAGCACCATCAAGGTGACCAGCGACGTCGCAGGGCTGTCGGGGAGCACCGACGTCGTGATGCCGGACACCCGCAGCGGCAGCACCAACTATGCCGTGGCCGTGAGGGACCCGACCCCCGCCGAAGACCCCCCGCTTCCGCCCCAGCGCGGGGTGGTCATCATCACGGTCCAGTCGCTCAACGGAAACCGGCAGCTGGCCTTTTCGGTGACGGTGGATTAAAGTTTGACTATGAACCTCTTCAGCCGAAATCCCGACTCGGCCATCGGCCTCTCCGTGGACGGCCTGTCTGTCAAGGCCGCGCACCTCCGACGGGAGCGGGGGCGGATCGTCCTGACCAGCGTGGCGTCCGCCCGCCTCAAGACCCGCTTCGGGGCGGAGGGGGGGGACGAGGGGGAGTCCGCCGCACGCTCCACAGAGGACGTCCTGGGCCTGGCCCCGGCCTCCCCTGCGCCGGAGCCTGTCGCGCAGGAAGGGGGCGGGGAGGAGGAGACCAACAGCAGCATTCTCTACGGCCTCCTCGGCCAGTTCCCGGTGGCGGAGAGCACGCTGGCCATCGGCCTGATGGAGACCAGCGTGGCGCTGTTCGACCTGAAGGGCCTGGGGGATGTGAAGGGCAAGCAACTCCGGAAACAGGTCGTGGAGCGGGTCGCCGCGGCCAGGGGAGGGGCGCCCCTTCCGGAGGATCACATCGACCAGATCCAGACCCGGACCGGCGTCGTCGCCCTGGCCCACGAGGACCCGCTGGAGCTGCTGGGGCTGCTGGACGGACTTCGCCCCTTCTTCGACAGGGTTCAGGTCGGCCTGGTGGACGCCAACGAGATCTCCCTGATGAACCTGGTGCGGCAGGCCGCGCCGAAGGACGATCAGGTGATCGCCATCGTCTACGTGGGGGAGGAGTTCAGCCGGGTCGTCTTTATGTCCGGGCGCGATTACCTCGGCCTGACGCAGGTGATCAGCGAGGGCACCCGCTCGCCGCAGGTCCTGAACACCCTCTACAGCCGCATCCTGTTCGAGCAGGACACCTCTCACCTCCCGGAGATTCATCGCATCCTCCTGGCCGGCGAGGCCAGGGCCGTGGATGCGCAGGCGTTCCTCGCCAGCCGGTTCCCCGACGCCGAGGTGGACTACTTGATCCCCTCCGGTGTCGACCTGGGCCTCATCGACGCCGAGGCCCGAGACCACATCGCGGAGTTCGACATCCCCATCGGGCTTGCGTGGAAGGCGCTGGAGCCCAAGCACGAGGGTTTCTATCTCACCAACTTCCTGTCCCGGGAGCGGAAGCGGCTCCAGAACCCCCTTGAGATCGCCTGGCACGGCCTGGTTCTGATCACCCTGATCGCGGCCACGGCGCTGTTTTTCGGCATGAAGGTGTGGGAGCAGGGCCGGTCCATCGCCACCCACCACCGCTCGATCCAGATGCAGGAGCGGGAGATTCAGGAGAATCTCATCTACATCAGCCTGGTGGACAGCCTTCAGAGACAGATCGACTGGTACAGGCAGAGCCTGGCCCTCACCGACAGCCTGTCCGTCCGCTACCGGGCGTGGAGCCACTTCCTGCAGACCCTGACGGATGAGGCGCATCGGGTCAATTCCCTGTGGTTCACGGGGATGAACGGAAAGCGCGAGAACATCGTGCTCACAGGGAGGTCGATCTACCGGGCCCGGATTCCCGATGTGGCGGTGGCGCTCCGGGAGACCGTCGTCCGAAGCATCACCCGCACTCAGATTCGGACCAAGGACGTGTACAATTTCGAGATCGAGGTGAACTCCTTCACCTCCCTTGCGGAGGACACGCTGACGACGGACCCGGAGTCGGTCGCCTTCCCGCCCGACGCGGCGGACGAGGTGGCGGAGACGCCTATCCCTGGTCCCTGATCTTGGAGACATTCGTTGCGTTACGCGGTACGGAACACGATCATTCTGGGCGTCCTCTGGCTGCTGGTGGTCGCCGCCGGTTTTTTTTACGAGCGCCATCGCGCCCAGGAACTCCTGCGGCTGCGAAAGCGGGAGAATCAGGTCAAGGAGAGGCTGGCGGAGGTTTCGGGCTACCTGGCGATCTACGAGAACGCCCAGAAGACGCTGCGCCAGTTTCAGGAGCGGTGGCAGGACCGCCCCAGGGTGCTCATGGCGCAGGACGACCCCGGCCGCACGTTCGCCTACCTGAACGACATCCTGGACGTTCCGGAGGCGTTCATCACCTTTGACTTCACCTTCGTCGGACGCGTGGACTCGACGCAGTACAGCCAGAACACGTATACGCTGTCGGGGGAAGGGGACTTCCGCAACCTGGCCCACTTCGTGTGGTACATCGAGCACGGCCAGCCTTTTTACGCCGTTGCCAACATGGACATCCACGGGATCCCCGCGGTGTTGACGCCGGACCTGGAGTACGACCGGGACCAGGTGCAGTTCAACATGACCTTTCGGGCCTATTTCAGCCCGAACAGCCACGTCCAGGACACCCTCTTCGCCCTGGATGAGGTCCCTCCGCTGCTGGCCTCCAACCCTTTCCGTCCGCTCATCACGGACGATCTCCCGGTCAACACCAAGGGGCTGTTCGAGGTGGATGGGGCGCGGCTGCGGGGGGTGGGGTACCGGAAGGCCTTCCTGGTGGACAAGGGGGGCAAGCTCCATGTGCTCCAGGAGGGCGATGCGGTCTTCCTGGGGACCCTGCGTCGCGTGGATCAGGCGCAAAATCGGGTGGAGTTTGTGCTGGACAAGGGGGGGATCGTGGAGACCGTGGCGCTGGAGGTGCAGCTTCAGGAAGAGAAAGAATAGTGCTGAGTGCTGAGTGCTGAGTGCTGAGTAAAAGCAAAGAACAGCGTTTTTGCCTTTACTCAGGACTCGTGACTCAGGACTTGTTTTGTGGAGGGTTCATGCGCCTGAGCGGAATGGTCCTGGCGGCGGTTCTGGCGCTGACGGCGTCTATCGCGTCGGCCCAGCAGACCCGGCCGACCCCCGGCGGGCCTGTGCGGGTTCCGCAGGACCTCATCACCATCTCCAGCGACACCCCGTTCGATCAGGCCCTGGTCATGATCCAGCAGGCCAGCGGGCTGGTCATCGTCGATCCGGCGGGCCGGAGGGACCCCATCGGCGTGGACGTGGACCGGCAGCCCTGGCGCCTGGCCCTGGACATGATCGCCAACGCCCACAGCCTGCAGATCTCCAGGGGGCCTGGCTACTACATGCTCGTCCCCAGGCCGGAGTCCGCCAGGCCCGGCGTCCCTGCCGAGGCCCCGAAACGGCCGGAGGTCAATGCGGACACGCGGGAGGTCAACATCGCCACGGTCTTCTTTGAGGCGGACCGCCAGACGCTGCGCGAGCTGGGCATCAACTGGAGCACCCTGAGGGCCGGGCGGGTGGATGTGGACGCCTCCACCCGCGCCGCGGACCTCCTCTCCGCGCCGCTGCTGTCCGTCCAGGCGACCGGACACCTGTCGCGCAACCTGAGCGTGGACGCCCTTCTGAGGGCGCTGGAGTCCCGGAGCGTCGGCGAGGTGATCGCCAACCCCCAGGTCAAGGTGATCGGCGGGAAGCAGGGGCGCGTCCAGGTGGGCCAGGACTTCACGGTGTTCACGAGGGACTTTGCCGGGAACGCCATCACGGACGTGATCAGCACGGGGACCATCCTGGATGTCACGCCCACCATCATCGTGGAAGATTCGGTGGAGTTCGTCCACCTCGCCGTGGACGCGGAGCGGAGCACGCTGCTGGACCCCGTGCGCCAGGTCGTCAACAAGACCCGGGCGAGCACGTCGGCCCTGCTCTACGACGGGGAGGAGACGGCCATCGCGGGCCTCTACGTCAACGAGGTGAGGAGGTCCCGCAGCGGGGTGCCCCTCCTCAAGGACCTTCCCGGGTGGTTCTTCGGCCTGCGCTACCTGTTCGGGTTCGACCGGCGGGAGATCAGCAAGCGGGAGCTGGTGGTCCTCCTGAAGGTGAACGTCGTTCCAAGCATTCGAAGGCGGGCCACGGAGAGGTTGATGAGGCGGGGGGCGGACCTGATCGAGGAGAGGACCCGGGAGTTTGAGCGGATCATCCGGGAGCGGGAGGAGCGGCAGTCGCCGGGGAAGAAGGGGACGGGGGACGGGGGACAGGGGGGCAAGGGGCCAGGAGGGCAGGGGCCGGAGAAAAAGTGATGTGAAGAGGGGTATTTTTTTTGTAGCACAGCGATTTATCGCCGTGATGAGGAGGGAGTTCGCCGTGTCGACTGAGGCCGACATCCTGTTCAAGGGCTTTTCCGACGAGGAGCGGTCGGAGATTCTGGCGATGAGCCGCGAACGGCGGTTCGCGGCCAACGAGGTGCTCCTGGCCGCCGGGCAGGACGAATCGCACATGGCCGTCGTGCAGGAGGGGACGGTCTCCGTCTGGGCCGACCGCGCCAGGCTGGCCACCCTCGGCCCCGGCGGCACGCTGGGCACGTCCTCCGTGATCGAACCTCACGTGGCCACGGTGGTGGTCCGGGCCGATTCCGGAGGCGTCCTGCTGACGTTCCCACGCCAGAGGGCGCTGGAGTTCTTCCGGGACAGGCCGGAGCGCCTGTTTCACCAGTTCTGCGTCAATATCTTCAGCATCTGGGTGGAGGTCCTGGAGCGGCGCAACCGGCTCATCTTCGAGTTGCAGTCTGCCCTGATCTCGCCGGCCGCGCGGCGGAAGGGCAAACCCAAGGTGCTGATCGTGGACGACGAGCACCCCATCCGGGACGCCTTCGGGGACCTGCTCAAGGACGCCTACATCATTCTCAAGGCCATCGGCGGCGAGGAGGCCATCCGGTTGACCTATGCGGAAAAGCCGGACCTCCTGCTGCTGGACCTGCGGATGCCGGGGATCGACGGGTACCAGGTCATCCAGCGTCTCAAGAGCGACCCGACCACGTCTCACATCCCGATCGTGGTGGTGACGGCCCTGACGGAGACGCACGACAAGGTGAAGGGGCTCCTGTACGGGGCCGACGACTATCTCATCAAGCCGGTGGACGCGGAGGACCTGACGGAGAAGGTCCGGCAGATCCTCAGGCGTTTTGAGAACGTACTGCCGCAGGAAGAGGAGGCATCGCCGTCAACTACCCCGTCCAAAGGACGGGGCTTGTAGCTGACGATACTTTGTCGCTACGTTCGGCTGGTTGACATCAGCCCTGCCGGATTGCTCCGGCAGCGAAGTTTGCAGAACGGGAGTTCTGGCGTCGAAGATTTTACGCACGTAACGTCTTCTGACGTGCAACCTCCTATCTTCGGTTATCAAGGAACTAACCGTTTGCTCCCGAACTTCGGCGGGAGTGCCTTAACCCCATATTAGGCATTCCGGTTGGCAAAGTCAACCCAAAACCACAGGAGGCGGCGCTCCTCCCCGCTCAAAGAGCGGGGGAGCGGGGGCAGGCGATACCGGGGTGCAATATAGGCTTACCGACAAGGAGGTTTCCATGAAGGCATCGGTGCTTTTCAAGCAGGGGGAGCCGCTGCGGGTGGAGGACGTGGACCTGGCCCCGCCCAGGGAGGGGGAGGTGCTGGTGCGGATGGCCGCCAGCGGGGTGTGCCACAGCTGTCTCCACGCGGCGGACGGGGGCTGGAAGGGCATCCCCGTGCCCATCGTGCTGGGGGACGAGGGGGCGGGGGTGGTGGAGGAGGTGGGGCCGGGGGTGAGCGGCCTGCGGGCAGGCGATCCGGTGATCCTCTCCTGGTCCCCCTCCTGCGGGCGCTGCCACTACTGCGTCCACGGCCGGCCCGTCCTGTGCGAGCGCCGGCCTCCGGGCAGGGGCCTGCTCATGGACGGCACGACGCGGATGTCGCTGCGCGGGCAGCCGGTGCACCACTACGGCCACGTGGCCACCTACGCCTCTTACTCCGTGATGCCGGAGTCGTGCGCGATCCCGGTGCGCCGGGACATGCCGCTGGACAAGGCGGCGCTGATCGGCTGCTCGGTGATGACGGGGGTGGGGGCGGTCATCAACACGGCGAATGTGCCGCCGGGGGCGGGCGTTGCGGTGTTCGGGGCCGGGGGCATCGGGCTCAACGTGGTGCAGGGGGGCGCGCTGGTGGCCGCGCATCCGATCATCGCCGTGGACGTGAAGCCGAACAAGCTGGACTACGCGCGGAAGATGGGGGCCTCGCACGGGGTGGACGCCTCCCGCGAGGACCCGGCCAGGGCGATCAAGGAGATCACGGGGCGGGGCGCGGACTACGCCTTCGTGGCCGTGGGGGACGCGCGGGCGGTGACGCAGGCGTGGGCCTGTCTGGCGCCGGGCGGCACCTGCGTGCTGATCGGGGTCCCTCCCACCGGCTCGACCGTCACGTTCGAGGTGTCGAGCCTGCAGGGCGGAGAAAAGGTGATGCGCGGGTGCTCCTACGGGAGCGCGCGCACGCGGGAGGACTTCCCCCGGATGGTGGACCTCTACCTGTCCGGCAAGCTGAAGATCGACGAGTTGATCACGAGGCGCTATTCGCTGGAGGAGGCGAACGAGGCGTTCCGCGCGCTGGCGGAGGGGGAGGTGGCCAGGGGATTGATTGTGTTCTAAAGAGGCTATTATGGAGACGATTCGAGTCATCAGCGATTTTCACGCGGCGCACCGGCAGCTCGGCTACGACGGGAAGTGCCGGTACGTGCACGGGCACACCTGGGTCGGGACGTTCGTCCTGAAGGCCGAGCGGTTCCCGCGCAACCGCCTGGACATGTCCATCGACTTCGGGCGCCTCAAGGACATCCTGAGGCATCTGGACCACAAGATGCTGGTCTCCGAGCAGGACGAGGTCTTCCTCAGGTCCGGGCTGTTCGAGCCGGAGGGGGTGGTCCTGATTCCGGGCGACAGCCCGAGCGTGGAGAATGTGGCCCACTACTGCGTGGACCGGGTGATCCAGGTCATCCGGTCGGAGTACCCCGACCGGGGCATCGCCTACGACGTCGAGGTCACGATCCAGGAGACGGACCACAATATCTTCGTGGTGGCGCGCCGGGTGACGATCTAAGGCCCGCGCCTGGCCTTTCGACTGTTCGCCAGCCTGGCCGCCAGTCGGATGGCGGCGAGCATGTTCGTCTCGTCGGCGATGCCCCGGCCCGCGATGTCGAAGGCCGTGCCGTGGTCCACGGAGGTGCGGACGATGGGCAGGCCGAGGGTCACGTTGACGGCCTCGGCGAAGGCCACTAACTTCATCGGGACGTGCCCCTGGTCGTGATACATGGCGATCACGGCGTCGAACTCCCCCCGGTAGGCCCTGCCGAACACGGTGTCGGGCGACAGGGGGCCGATCACGTCCCACCCGCGCTCCCGCGCCTGCTGCACGGCCGGGGCGACGGTCCGCATATCCTCATCCCCGAACATCCCCCCCTCTCCGCAGTGCGGGTTGATCCCCGCCACGACGATCTTCGGTCGCTCTATCCCCAGGTCGAGCAACGCCTCGTGCGCCAGGTCCAGGGTCTTCAGGATGCGGTCCACGGTGACCCTCTGCGGCACGTCCCGCAGGGCGATGTGCGTGGTCACGTGGACGATCCGGAAGGTCTCGGTGGCCAGCATCATGCGGGATGTCGCCGCGCCTGTGCGCTCGGCGAGCAGCTCGGTGTGCCCCGCGTAGGGGAACCCCGCCAGGTTCATGGCCTCCTTGTTGAGGGGGGCGGTCACGACGCCGTCCACCTCTCCTGAAAGGGCCAGGTCGGCGGCGCGGAAGACGCAGGCCACGGCGGCCCGCCCGGCGGACGGGCAGACCTGTCCTATCTGGGCGTCGGACAGGTCCACGCCGCCGGGGTCGAGCAGATCAATGGTCCCCGGCAGGAAGCGCCCCTCGGACGGCGAGGCCACGGGCCGGATGGAGAGGGGGCGGCTTGCGAACCGGAGGGCGGCCTTCAGGGCGGGGCGATGGCCGATGACGAGGGGCCGGCAGCGGCGGTAGACCTCCTCGCGCGCGAGGGCCTTGGCGATGACCTCCGGCCCGATGCCGCAGATGTCTCCCATCGTGATGGCGAGGAGGGGGAGGCCCTCTCCCTCCCCCAAGGCTGGGGATAAGGCCCTTGTAGCCCCCTCCCTCTCCCGTACGTACGGGAGAGGGAGGGGGTCAGGGGGTGGGTGAGGGCCTTGATCTTCCAGACCCTTCAGACACTTCACCCCCCGCATCAGCGCCTCCGCGTCGCCGAATCCCCCCGCCTTGGTCACGACGCCCAGGCCGTCGAAAGGCCCCCCGTTGAGCCGGCAGAGGGGCACGCCCGTCTCCACCTCCGCGCAGACCTCCGCCCCCCAGGCCCCGAGTTCCCCGACGATGTGGACCGCCGTCCAGCCTCCGGTGAGGACCAGGCCGGAGACCGGGGTTTGACTTAGAATCTTATGGACGATCCTGCCGAGCGCGGACAGGACGGCCTCCCCCCCGGCGCGGGAGACGGCGCCGGGGACGGCGTCCACCGTGAGCACGACGGCGTCGCCATCGCCCCCGAAGTGCGGGAGCAGGGCGGCGGCGACCTTCTCCGCGAACGCCTCATCGCCTTTTTGCAGGGCCTTGAACGGCTCGGCGTGGAGGTGCGCGCGCAGCCGGTCGCAGAGGTGGGCGATCTGGGCGCGGGTGGCGGAGGCCGGGCTTCCGGCCACGACGAGGGCGGGACCTGCGCCCGGTTTCGGCTGCGGGATGGGGGCCGCGCCCCGGAGCCCGAAGGCCTCCGGGAGATGGCCGGCCAGGCCGGCGGACCCGCACAGCAGGGGGGGAGGGGTGAGGCGCATCGGATCGTCTATCCGTTGCGCCGCGGCATCTGCGATCACCCGGAGGTCGTCGTCGGACGCGGCGTCGAACACGAGGACGGATCGGCCCTCCGATTGGAGGCGGTCTATCGCCCGCGCCACGGCCTCGACGCCGGAGGCCACGGTCTCGAAGCTGACCAGACCGAGGGCGGAGGGGCCGAGGTCGCTCAGCAGGTCGGGCAGGAAGGAGCGATGCACGGGCGAGGCCGGGTCGTGGCCGACCTCGGACCGGGACAGGGGGATGCCGCCGACGAGGTGATAGCCCCCCACCGTGATCCGGCCCTCGGCGGGGAACGCCGGGGCGAACAGGCAGAGGGGCGACCCGAGGGCCGCGAGGGCCGCCCACAGCTCCGGGCCGACGTTCCCGCGCAGGGTGGAGTCTATCTTCTTGTAGATCAGGCGGGGGCCGGCGCGCCGGGCCTGCCGGCAGAGGTCCGCGATTCGCTCCGCCGCCGTCTGCGCCGGCTCCACGCGGGTCTCCGCGTCGATGACCAGGACGGAGATGTCTCCCGCGTCCCCGGACGGTTCGGGCAGGGATTTCCAGACTCCAGCCCTCAGGCCAGATTTGACGAATTGCAGGGCGGTGTCGCACGCGCCCGTGAAGTCGTCCGCAATGACGATGACCTGGATCATGACTCAACCCTGTTTTACATTTGCCTGCTTGAGCGTGTGGCCGGTCCCCCGGGTCCTGACCTGCCAGACGGTGGCGGCGTGTTTGGCCACGACCTCCGGGGGGTAATCGGGGAGGTGGTCGGGGACGTGGTCCTGCGGGGCAAAGCCGAGGAGTTCGCGGGAGGAGGAGAACTCCAGGCAGCTGTTCGGGCAGTCGGACGCGCCGTAGACGATGGCGAACTGGATGCCCTCCGTGTCCACGGCGAGGCGGAGGAGGTCGGCGATGTCCCGCTGGCTGGTCCACATCCAGATGTCCCGGATGCCGCGCGGGCGGTCCTCCCGGTTCACGCCGCCGATGCGCAGGGCGATGAACTCCAGGCCGTGGCGGTCCGCGTAGTAGCGGCCCAGGACCTCACCGTAGGCCTTGGAGCAGCCGTAGAGGGAGTCGGCGCGGGGGGGCATGTCGGGGTTGGCCTGGATGCCGTTCCACTCCCACGCGCCGGTGACGTGGTTGGTGCTAGCGAAGACGACGCGCCTGACGTTGTTCTGCCGGGAGGCCTCCAGGACGTTGTAGGTCCCGACGACGTTGGTCTCCAGGAGTTCCTGGAACGACTTCTCCCCCGGTATGCCGGCGAGGTGGACGACGGCCTCCACGCCCTGCGTGGCCTTTTTCATCAGCTCGAAGTCCTGACATCCCCCCACGACCACGTCCTGCGCGTCCGCCGGCCTGTCGGAGGGGACGTAGACGAGCAGGCGGAGGTCGTAGCGGTCCCCCCAGTGCCTCCGGCACGCGCTCCCGATCAGGCCGGCCGCGCCGGTGAGCAGCACCTTTTTCTTGGGCATCGGATTCTCCTTATACTTGTGCATAGAATGATTCGCCTGGCGCACAGGCCCTCTCCCCGCCTCGCTGACGCTCGGCTTCCCCTCTCCCATTTATGGGAGAGGGGGGGCAGGCGTAGCCTGACGGGGTGAGGGCCTTGTATCTATGACTGCTTATTTTACATAAAGCTCAGGATTACGTTCGACCTCTTTCAGGAGGGCGTGGACGTAGTCCCGTATCCTGAAGAGCCGGCAGTCCGCATCGCCGACCGGCCCCCGGCGCAGGTCCCCGGCCCGGTCCCAGAACGCGCCGAGTTCGGGCCGCTTCAGGTAGGGATAGCGGGCCTTCAGGTCCTGAACGAGCCGCTGGTTCCAGTGGATGACCTCCACGAAGTGGACGTAGGTGGAGGAGGCGTAGTCCACACCGAGCATGAGAATTTTTCCGCCGGCCTCATAAGCCCTGTACATCGGGGAGTGAGCGCCGTAGGTGCGACCCCAGGGCTCGCGGTCCCAGGGGGAGCGGTGGCCCTCGCGGCTGAGATGGCCGGACACGAACGCCTCCGCGTCCTTCCCACGGGCCGCCACGGAGTGGGAGTAGTGGTCGGAGCGGTGCGCGCCGGGCATCCGGCGGAAGTACTCCGTGAGCCATCCCACGGTGGAAGGGGTGGTCCGGAGGTCCCAGGTCTCCGCCCTGCGGTCGTGCTCCACCAGGTTGAAGGAGGGCATCAGGAGGAGGCCGTCCGGGCCGAGGGCGTCCTCCAGCGCGTGGACGACGGTCTCCGCCCCTCCCTCGACAGGGCCGAGGCTCTTGAAGGAGGAGTGGACGAAGAGGAGGTCGCCGGGCGCGACGCCCAGGGCGCAAAGGTCGCGCGCGAGGGATTCGCGGGTGTGAGACATCGTCAGTTCCTACCGCGGGTCCCCGACCCGCCAGCGGCGCTTTTCGACGCCGTCCATGTTCAACTCCACGCCGAGGCCGGGGCCGTCCGGGAGGCAGAGGCAGCCGGCCTCGACCTTGAGAGGCTCTTTGAGGATTTCGTCGCGCCAGGGGATGCCGGTCACGAACTCCATGGGCGCGGCGTTGGGGATGGAGGCCATCAGGTGCGCGGCGGCCAGGATGCCGACGGGGCCTTTGGTGTTGTGCATGGAGATGGGGACGTGGAAGGTGTCGGCCATGGCCGCGATCTTGCGGACCTCGGTGATGCCGCCGGCGTACATCAGGTCGGGCTGGGCGATGTCGATGCCGTCCAGGTCCAGGAGCTGGCGGAAGTGGGTCTTGTTCGTGAGGCGCTCGCTGCCCATGATGGGGAGGGAGGTCTGTCGGCGGACCTTCGGGTAGGCGCTCAGGTCCTCCGGGGCCACGGGGTCCTCAAAGGCGTAGAGGTCCAGAGGCTCCAGGGCGCGGGCGAGTCTGACGGCGCCGGCCACGGTGAAGCGGCCGTGGCAGTCCACGAGCAGGTCCACGTCCGGGCCCACGGCCTCGCGGGCGGCGGCGAAGTGCGCGGCGGTCTCCTGGGGTTTTCCGTCCTCGACGTAGAGGTCGAAGCTCGTGGCCCTGGAGGAGGACTTGAGGGCCGTATAGCCCTCGCCGGCCTTGAGCTTTGCATTGCGGGCGGTCTCCTCCGGGGTCCTGCCGTAGAAGTGGGTGTAGACCGGGACGCGGTCCCGGAATCGCCCGCCGAGGAGTTCCACGAGGGGCAGATTGGCGACCTTGCCCTTCAGGTCCCAGAGGGCCAGGTCGATCCCGCTGATGGCGCTCATCATGGCCGCGCCGGCCATGCGCCAGATGCCGCCCAGGGAGGAGATGCGATAAATCTTGTGCCAGAGGTACTCGATGCGGGAGGGGTCCTCGCCGATCAGCTCGCTCTTCATGTTTTCGATGGCCGCGACGACGATGGGCTCCTTATTGGAGTAGGTGGCCTCGCCCAGGCCGACCAGGCCCTCGTCGGTGAAGACGCGCACGACGGTCCACTTGCGGCCGGGGGAGTTGATCAGGATGGTGTCTATGTCGCAGATTTTCATGGGGGCCTCCTCGCGCATATCGTCTGCCGGTAATGGCGATACGATTATTCCATAAAACGCTTGACATTCGGGTTCTGTTTCGCATAATTGTTGCACCTACTGCGCGTTGCGACGGCTTACTTCGAAGACGACCTCAGGAGAAACGAAGAAATACTATGGGTGGATACAAAAGCAACATTAGGGCACAGTCGGCGAAGAAGATAAAGTTCAACTACGATAAGGAGGCCGACGTTTTGTACTCCTATATCGATAAGCCGCGGCCGGCTGTCTCACGAGAAGAGGCGGATAACATCCTGATTCGCAGGGACCCCGTCTCAAAGGAAATCGTAGGGTTCACCATTATTGGATACAGCAAGCTGAAAAAAAAGGGAGCGGTACTCGTGCCTCACTTTGAGGGGATAAAACTGCCTTAAAAGCAGCGCATTATCTCCACTGAAAAGCCCGGCCCTCAAGCCGGGTTTTTTGTTTGCGCCCGCCTCATCTCACCGCCCGGATCATCCGCCTGTCTCGCTCCAGCCGGCCCTGCCGGATCGCGCCGTTGATGGCGGACCTGAACGCCCTCTGAATCGCCGGCCCGGCCCGGCGAAAACCCAGGTATCGCGCCGCAGCGCGGATGGCGTCGTCCTGCTCCCACCAGGTGGAGCCCATCACCGCAAGCAGATATTTCTTGAGCTGTTTGCGGGTGTAGTCGTGGATGGTCCGGCTATCGAGGTAGAGTCTGCTCAGTCCGTCGTAGATCACGTCCCGGCGGGCGGCGGCACGGAGGTCGCCTTCGATGACCTTCCGGATGCGCGGTCCCAGGCGGTCGAAGCCCATCGCTGCGGCGACCTCCCGGACGGCGGTCTCCCGGTCCAGCCCTTCCGCGTTTTCGGCCCTCGAAAAGACCTCCCGGATCGCGGCGATGGCGTCCTCCCGGCTGGTGTCGTGGATCGCGGCGGGTCTTTCCTTCTCCCCCTTTTTCGGCCCGGCTTCGCCCTCCCTTTCCGGCGAAGCCTTCAGAATAAAGGGCGGATGGGTTCCTCCTTCGGCGAAGGGGCCCTGTCCGTGACGAACGCGCCGGGCCAGCCGCCGTGGGCCTCGATCACCCGGTCGATCTCGGCCATGAGGCGGATGGTCTCGCTCAGGGCGACGACGATCTTCTGATAGTGGGCGATGTCCTCCGCCGAAAGGACGCGCCCGCGCCGGTCCTTCAGCCACTTCTCGCAGACCTGATACCCGCCGATGTGGAAGCTCCAGACCGCCTCCGGCACGCCCTCGAACCATCGGGCAGGGTTGATGAAGACCTTCCTGTCGTCGTATTTGGGATGTCCCTTGGCGACCTCCGTATCGCCTTTGCCCACGATTTTGGTGATGGGTTTGTCGAGCCTGGGGGATTCCATCAGGTGAAGGCCGACGAGTTCGCCGCCGAGCCGGGCCAGGGCGCGGAACAACTCCAAGCTGGAGGTCAGCGGCAGACGCGGGAAGTCGATCTTCAGAAACTCCGCGTAGCGGCGCCGGTAGCCGGGACTGTGAAACACCGCATAGATGTAGTGGAGGATGTCTTCAGGTGTGATGCCTTTAGGCAAATTGTCCGACTCGCCTTGGCGAAGTCCGAGCGTCTTCAAAAGCGACTTGAGGAAACCCGTGGAAAGATTGAGGCGCGGTTGGTGGTGTTCCGACAACAGACTTTCCGATGGATAGTCTTCAGGCTGAAGGCGCAGCGGAAAGAGGTAGTTGACCTCCTTTAGAGATACGGAGTGATGGCCAATAATCCAGTTCGTGCAGAATGCGTGCTCGTAGCGGCCAATTTCAACGCTCTTCGCCACTGCAAGCGCCCTATTGCTGCCGGTGAGCATGTGCCGCATAACCTTGCCACAGGGCGATGCGTAGAATCCACGCGAGTTGCCTGTATAATAGGTAAATCTGAAGTCGAATGGACGGTAGAGGATTGGAATAATCTTCTTTCGGTTCGGCCCGGAAGCCCGAAGGTCTGCTTGCGCTGTCTCAACGCGCCAATCCCGCGCATCAGCCCCGAGTTCGTATTTAGTGCGGCCTTTTTCAGGTGGTAGTGATGCGAAGTCTCTTACCCGTGTCCAGAGTTCCTTGGCGTCGAAATCGACCGTCATTGAGTCACGTGCTGTTACAACGCCAACCCCACTGACTGAGAATATGTCAGTGACCTTCCAGCCACGGTCGTATTCAGCACGGCAGTCCGTGTTCTGTGGTTCAAAAAAGTAGAAGGGGGAGTCTGGCACGAGCGTCGCAAATGGCGTATCTCCGACGATGTGAGCAACAAGCCACGCATATTTGTCCTCGCGAGTGCCCCAAAGGTCAGCGTGCTGCACCGAAGGTTTCGCGCTGCCTCGAACGGCAAGGCATACAGCGACACCTTGTCGGATATCAAAGACGTTCTTGTCCTCCGATCCGTCCGGCGATTGCTCCTTCTTGTTTGCGTTACCATGTAGGTCGATTACGCGAACACGCTGGAACGTGCCCAAGAGACTCTGCCGCATCCCGCGAAAGGTTGGGTTGTCAAGGTAGCCGTGATTGGTGATGTAGCCAAGAATTCCAGTGTGGGTTTGTTCAAGTGTGATCTGTGCATTGCGAATGAACTTCACATAGTCGTCTTGGAGCCAGAGTTTTCGTTCATTCAGTGCCTCTCCGTCCACGATTTTGTAGGCGTCCACGAGTTTCTGCGCGTGCTCAGTCATGTTCGACGATATACCCGAATACGGCGGATTGCCGATGACGACGGTGAACCGCTGGTCGCGTTTGACGACGTTGACGGCCTGGGCCTCGTGGGCGAGCGCGGGGGCGTCGAAGGCGAGCCGGTCGGAGAAGTCCTGCGGGGGTTCGAGGGAGTTGGTCAGGTAGATGCGGGCGCGTTCGTGGGAGCGGAAGCGGTAGCCGGTCCCGGAGAGCTTGAGGCCGATCTTCATGTGGGCCACGGCGTAGGGGGCCATCATCAGCTCGAAGCCGTAGAGCCGGGGCAACAGGTGGTCGGGGACGTAGTCGTTCCATCTCTGCCGGATGGTTTCTTTGCTGTGGCCTTCAGCCTGCCACTTGGCGGTCATCGTCTTGTGGATGGTGTCGATGACCTCGACCAGGAAGGTGCCGGTCCCGCAGGCCGGGTCGAGAATTTGGACGAAGGGATCTTCAGGTTTGGCCCCCTTCGGAATTTTCAGGTCGGGGTAACGCCGGGCCATGTCGCCCCAGGTGGCGGTGTCGGCCAGGCCGTCGGGCAGGCCAAACTCCGCGCGGAGGATTTCGTCCACGCTGCGGACGATGAAGGAGACGACCGGGCGCGGGGTGTAGAAGACGCCGCGCTGCATGCGCTTCTTCGGGTCGTACTCCTTCAGGAACAGTTCGTAGAAGTGGACGACGGGGTCCTCCTCAGGGTTCCGGTCGCCGAAGTCTCGGAGGACGTCTTCCATCTTGGCACCGAGCAGGGTCTGGCGGACCTCGTTGATGCCCACTTCGTCAAAGTCGATCTTCCCTTTTCGCCCACCGATTGTGAGGAAGGTGGAGAGAAGGTCTTGAAGGAAGGGGTTGGTCACCGAAACCAGATCGGTCATGGTTTCAGAGACCTGTCCACCGAACTGCATGATCCGGGCCGAGAGCAGGCCGTAGGTGACGGTCTGGGCGTACATGTCGGCGAAGTCGTCTTCGCTCAGGTCGTGGATCAGGGCCTCCTTGAAGGCGGCGTGCAGTTTGCGCAGGGGGCCGGTTTCGGATTCGATGATCAGGATTCTGTTGACGCGCTTTCGGATGGCGATGGCCAGTTCGGCCAGGCGGACGGCCAGGGCTTTGGAGGTGGTGATGACCTCGCGGTGCCGGAGGGTGAAGGCCTGGGACCAGTCGTCACGCCAGCGGGTCACGTCGGCGGGGTCGTCGGGCCAGCGGAGTCGCTCCCGGAGGGTCCGATGGGCGTGCTCAAGGTGCAAGACCGTGTCTTCGTCGTCCCAGCCCAGGACCTTCAGGGCGGGCAGGTCGCCTGCGCCGGGGTCTTCCGAGAAGTGGGCGAAGGTGATGTCGCGGTGGTCGGACTCCCCGTAAGAGGAGATGAACAGCAGGTCGTGGAGTTCCCAGGTGGCCTGGTTGGCCCGGCTGGAGGACTGGCGTTTCTTGATGACCAGGGAGCGGAGGATGCGGCGCAGGACGACCACCGGCAGGCGCTTCGGCTCGAAGTTGAGAAAGAAGACGCCCCAGGGCTGGTTCGTCGTCAGAGGGCGAAGCTGCTTGATCTCCTTGACCTTGACGGCGGTTTTGGCGTCGAGGCCGAGTTCTTCAGGCTCGTAGTCAAACATCAGATCATCGTAACCGTCGGTTTCGATGGGCCATTCGAGATCGTCACGAAGGTACTTGATCAGCGAGGGAAAGGTCCTGATAGACCGCAGGCGTTCAAGATCGGCGTTCATGGAAGACCCCTGTAGAGATATTCAGTACATCACGAAATTGGCGACTGACGCCCAGGATCAGTCGGTTTACCCCGTAGGGGTAGGGGCGGGTCTTGGACCCGCCCGGCGATCCGATTCCAAAAGGCCGACGGGCGACTGGCGAGAGTCGCCTCTACATAAAACGATATATCGCCTGATTTCTGGGCAATTTACGCCAATTTCGTGATTTCGTAATCAACCGTGAATGTAATGGTTTTGTTTTCATTCATCAACTCAACTCCATCCATGCCTTGAGCGTAGGTCTGACTCCCACAGGCGCCTGTACCTGTTTCAGGTAGGTGTTCTTGATGTGTCTCTCGACCCTGACGCGGATGTCGGAGAGCGTCTCGTTGGGGAGGTCGTGTTTGCGCGGCGTGTCCGGGGCGCAGCGGATCAGGTTCACGATCTCGGTCGGCTCTTCGGCGATCTTCTCCGTGGCGAGGTCGAACAGATACCACTTCGTGTTGCCCGCGTCCTCCGTCCAGAGGCCCCCTGCGTCGGCGTTCGCGTCGCGGGCCGGCGCGGGCGGCGCAGGCAGGGCATAGCAGAAGAAGACGGCCCTGGCGTCGGGCGAGGGGTGGACCTTGCCGCTGAAGACCCGGCCCGGCAGGGCGTTCAGGCGGTCGAGCAGGTCGGGGTGGTCCTGGAGCAGTTTCTGATACTCCAGGCGCATCTCCTCCACGGGGGTCGTCGCGCCCTCGTAGGCGTGGATAAAGTCCTTGAGGGCCTCGAAGTCGTCCTCAGGCGTCAGCAGTTTCTTTCCCTCGATGCCGAAGGTCTTGGAGATGCGCAGGGTCTTGTGGGCGACGCGGGCGTACAGGCGAAGGAGCTGGTCCAGTTCGTCGGGGGGCAGAAAGTTCCAGAAGGCCACCCTCCCGCGAATCCGTGACTGGTCGGGGTGGTCGGCCAATAGCTTCTGCTCGACCTCGACGCTCATGCGTCTGTCCACGCGCCCGATGCGCTGCATGAGGCGGACCGGGTTCCAGTGCAGGTCGTAGTTGATCAGCCGGGTGGCGTCCTGGAGGTTCAGGCCTTCGGAGAGCACGTCGGTGGAGATCAGGACGCGGGTTTCAGACAGTCCCTCTGCGGCGAGTTCGGCGCTGGAGGAACCATTGTAATAAGGCGCGAACTGACGGATGACCTCGCCCCGGTCGCGCTGGGAGGCGCTGTCCACCTCGTCCACGCCGGAGATGTCCGCCGCTTCGAGTTGCTGCCTGAGATAGCGGGCGGTGGCCATGTATTCGGTAAAGATCAGGACCTTGTGCTTTTTGAGGACCGGATCGGTCTTGAGGAGTTTGATCAGGCCCTTGAGCTTGTCGTCGTGCGAGGGCTTGAATTTTTTCAGTTCATCCAGGAACTCGGCAAGCTGATGGAGATCGTCTATGGTCTCGTTGATCATCTCATCGACCTTGTATTCGTCACGCGACAGTTCCTCGGCGGCCTCGATCATCTCATCCGGGACGATGTCCTCATCCGGCTCCTCATCCGGTTCTGCGCTCCACAGCTCAAGCTGGCGATGCTGAACGAAGTCGATCAGGTCGCCGTGCTTGGTCTTCCAGCGTTCGAGACGTCTCAACTCCTCGCCGACGGGTCTGTTCTTGATCACCCACGCCAGGAGTTTCTGGAGCAGGGTGTCGCAGGACATCTCAAAGGCGCGGACGGAACTCTCGAACCGCTTGAGAAACAGGATCCGGATGAGGCTGGCGACCTCTCTCTGCCGCCCCTCCTGCAACGGGTCGATGGACCTGTCTGGACCTTTATAATAGGCCAGGGGATAGTAGATGGCCAGGGAGAAGAGGGGTTTCTGTTTGTGGAACGCCTGCTCGATCATGTCGAGCAATCTGCCGTAAGTCTTTTTGATGGAGTAAGGCACGACCTGGGGGTCTTCTCTGGTCGGAAAAATGGCCTGGGTCCCGCCGTGCTGCTGCTGGCTCTTCTTGACGTAGGCCCGGCTCCGCTGGACCACGAGCGCCCGGAACAGGGCGTCGCCGGACAGGACTTTTTCGGCCTCGGCCTGGTTGGTCTCCGTGACGACGTCGTTCCCGGACTGCTGAAGCACGAGGCGCTCCAGTTCCTTCTCCATCCTCTGGAAATGGCCGGACAGGGAGTGGATGCCGAGCGGGGCGTCCTTGAAGTAGTCGGACTGACGCCGGGAGAAGAGTTCGATCATGTGCTGGAGGTCGATCAGGCGGTTGTTCACCGGCGTGGCGGTCAGCAGATAGAGGTCCTTGCCTTCAGCGAGGTCGTAGAACTGCCAGTAGCGGGACAGGCGGTCGCCCTCCTCGCCCTTGAGTCCGGGGTTGCGGAAGTGGTGTGCCTCGTCGACCACGACGGCGTCCGCCATCTCCCGGACTCTTTTCAGGCGTTCCGGGAACTCGTTGCCGCGCAGCAGGTCCGTGTGGTTGAAGACGACCAGGTTGCTGAAGTCGCCGAAGATGTGGGGCAGGTATCGCCTGAGCGCCTGCTCCCACACCGGCTTGCGGGCGGCCTTTGGGACAAAAAGGGCGACGCGCCTGCGCTGCCGCTCGATCAGGTACTCAATGACCATCAGGCCGATGTAGGTCTTGCCCAGGCCCACGCCGTCGCACAGGAACGCGCCACGGTACTTGTCCGCAATTCCCATCAGGGCGTGGAAGCCCTCTCTCTGGTAGGGATCGAGGATCGGATAGACGCGGGAGCGGTTCTCCAGCCATTCGCGGCCGGTCATCTCGTGCTGGCGGAAGAACTCGTGCAGCGAGCGGGCGTAGACCTCGAAGGGGGAGTAGTCCCGCGTGTGGCGCTCGATGGTGCGGAGGATTTCGGGGGTGACGTCCTCGGCGTCGTCCCAGTGCTCCTCATACCACTCCTGAAGCACGGTGACAGGTCGGCCGGTGATCTGGACGTTGAGTTCGATGTTCTCGGTCAGGCCGGGGTGGGTGAAGTTGGAGGAGCCGACCAGGGCGGAGGCGCCGACGACCTCCAGGCGGGCGTGGGTGATGTAGGCCTTGGCGTGAAACTTGTTCTTGCGGTAGACCCGGCAGGCGATCCTGCCGGAGCGGATGGCCTCGACGACGGCGGGGACGCCGGTCAGAAAGTCGTTCTTCTGCTTCTCCGATTCGAGGCTGGCGTCCAGGCGGTTCGTGACGTTTTTTAAGCCCTCCTCAAAGGCGTTCCGGGTGCGGCGGGAGACCTCGTCGCCCATCAGAATCCGGATCTGATCGACCTTCTGCCACTCATCCTTCAGGGCCAGCAGGGAGCCGATCTCGAAGTAGCCGGTGGCGATGTCGATGGCCCTGGAGATCTGGCACCAGTCGTGGAGGTAGCGCAGGACCTTCCAGTCCTCGTCGCTGTTGTCCACGACAAAAAGCTCGCTACCTGTAACGCTCGTGCGTTTTGGCATCCCTTGCCTCGGTCCGTAAGGTTTCTAACGGCCTATTCTCTTTTCTGCATCTGTGAGAGAAAATCGGCAGGGCTTACAATGGAGATGCCTTGATAACTGCTACGACTACCCGGCGCACCGTCTGCCCTCATGTACCAGATCGTCCATGAAAGCCTCACGCTCGTCCTCAGTCATGGTGTCCCAGTCCTTACCACGTTCGGCGCACAATCGCCGCAGTTGCGCCTCAGCATATTCCAGACGAGCCTCACGCTGGGCGTATGCCTCCTCTGCCAGCTTTAACAAAGCTGTTCGCTTACGCTCCTGAGACAATTGCTTGATCAGGTCGATCACCTGCTCATCTGTCAACTCTAACACAGGCATGAGTCATCACCTCTTTCTTTATATTTTCCTGCTTTGCCACCTTTGGCGAGAAATATCTTCGATAGATAGAATACGCACGAATGGGAATGAAGTCAAGCAGAAACGGAAGAATTTATTCATACCTCTATGGCCTAAAGAACCTTATCTTCGCGATGTTCACCTTTGGACTTGCTTTTTCCCGGACGGGGAGTATATATTGCCTCTGGACGCATCTGGAAATCCAGGCAGTTCAATTTTGACACAGAGGAATTCGAGATGGCCTTGCAGACGATGACGGAGGGGCGGCGGGTCGCCACCTGTTTGAGAGCGGCTGAAATCTACGAGACGGCGGAGGTCCGCGACCTCTGGATGGGCGGGGCGGACGAGGGCATCCACCTGTTTTACGGCGAGGTCGTGGAGAATGACGGCCCCGGCGCGGGCCGGTCGGACGACCAGGAGATCGTCCCCTTCGTGGAGGTCGCCGGACAGATTGTGCTCCGCAAGACGCTCCATCTAAAGGACCCGCGCACGGCAGGGGCGCAGGTCGCCTTCATCGGGAGGGAGCGGAAGGGGCACCAGGCCACGCTGAGGTTCACGGTGAACGGTCAGGAGGTTTTAAGACCCCCCTCGCCGGTGGCCACGCCGGAGGCCCGGCAATACTGGGAGCTGGCGCGGGACGAGGGGGCGTGGAGCTGGAGCCGGTGGTACTACGTGGAGGTCCCCCCGGCGTCCCTGAGAAGGGGGGAGAACGAGATCACGCTGGAGGCGGTGGAGGGCCGGATGGGCTGGGACCTCATGGTGGCGGACTACCGGTCGTTCCACAAGGGGATGCCCGACCCGGTGGTCCTGCCGCGCGCGAGCAGCCTGAGCCGGGACGGGGGCCGGTCCTGGGAGGCGGAGCGGGGGGAGTACGTCCTGCGGTTGGTCCTGAAGCGGTTTCGCAGGCAGGGTGAACTGGTCTCGCCGGTCTTCGACGTTGCCGGGGAGGGGGAGGTCAAGGGGAGGCGCTCCGTCCAGGGCGTGAGTCTGGACTGGGATGCGGAGACGCCGCCGGGGACGCGGGTGGCGTTTCAGGTGCGCACCGGGTCGCGGCCGGCGCATGAGCCGGAGTGCTGGGGCGGGTGGAGGGCGTGTGAGGCAGGCGAGCCGGTCGAAGAGGTCCGGGGGCGCTACGCGCAGTGGAGGGCTCTGTTTGAGACGGAGGGGCCGTCGCAGACGCCGCTCCTGAAGGCCGTGCGCGTGGAGGCTCAGGTCGCGGAAGAGGCCGATCCTCCCCTGCGCGTCGTGAGGGCGGAGAACGCCCGGATTCTCCGGCCCTCCTGTGATTTTGTCTATGAGGACTACGGGTGCGGGATGCTGAGGGAGCTGCGCGAGCGGTTTGAGCTGGACGCGGTGGTGGCGGGCGCGCAGACGGAGTTCGAGCGGATCGAGCGGCTGATGGCCTGGGCCTACTGGATACCGCTGAAGAGGTGCTCGCACTTCCCCTGGAACGTGCTGGACTGGCTGAAGCTGGAGCGGGACGGGCAGGGGGCGATCCGGATGAACGAGTACCGGCAGCGCCGGCGCGATGCCATGTGTCTGTATCCCAACGTGGTGCTGGTGGCCGCGTATCTGAGTGTTGGGATTCCGGCGCGGCACGTGAACTTCCACAGCGAGGGGATGACGGGCCACGAGATCGCGGAGGTCTGGTCCAACGATTACCGCAAGTGGGTGCACGTGGACGCGACGCGGGATTACTACTGGTACGACCGGGCTACGTTGACGCCCCTGGATACGCAGGAGATCCATCAGGTGTTGATAGACAGGCTGGAGCGTGCCGAGCGCTGGGACAGCCCCTACCTGTTCCGTCAGGACTTAAAGGCCCTGGTGGAGGATTTGCCGATCGCCTTCCGGGAGGGGAATCATAAATTCCCGGTGGAGGAGGGTGCGCTGTTCCTGTTCCGGTCGTTCTGCCACTTCCGGATGGTCCCGCGTTACAATGTGTTCAGCGAGCCGAGGCCCCTGCCCGTGAGCCAGGGGACGGAGGTGTGGGGCTGGAATGGCTATTTGAACTGGGCGGACGACAAGGCGCCGCCGCTGGCGCACTTCACCCATCACACCAACCGGCGGGCGGACTTCTACCCGACGCTCAATCAGACGCGCTTCACCCTGGAGCGGGACGGGGACCCTGAGACCCTGCGGGTGCATCTGGAGACGGATATGCCGAACTTCGCGGGTTACTTAGCGAGCGTGGACCGGGAGGCGTGGGAGGAACGGCCGGGCCGTTTCGCGTGGCGTCTGCACGAGGGGCTGAACACCCTGCGCGTCCGGTCGCGCAACCGCGCGGGCGTGGAGGGGATCGTCAGCGCGGTGACGCTGGAGGTTTGAGAGATGCTGACAGAGGATTTCGCTGACTTTCCACCGGAGGAGTACGCGGGCCGGATGGCCCGGCTGAGGGGGCTGATGGAGGCCGGGGGGCTGGACGCGGTCCTGCTCACCACGGACACCAACATCCGCTATTTCACCGGGCACGCCACGCACCGCTGGATGCACAAGTTCACGGCG
>Ga0137796_10000104_pt1 | contig 51389 bp, 50 predicted proteins | sample OV2TP3_FD_97704 | JGI IMG/M metagenome (GOLD analysis project Ga0137796, IMG submission 97704) | reverse complement strand
GGACTACATCCAGTGGAAATGAGGGTTATCCTTCTTGACACCGATTGGTTCTACAGAAAGGGAGCCAAGGTGTTCTACCGGCTTGCCACCCGCGTCATTGGAACCGATCGGGAGGTTATTCATGAGGTCATTCATGGAAGCGAAGATCGAAAAGTCCCAGGCTAAAAGAGGGCGGATTTCGGTACTGGCCAAGGTGGCCATCGTCTGGATGGGGGTCTATCTGTTCCTCAAATTCGTCATCAAGCCGCCGCTGCCGTCCAGCGTCATCTTTATGTACATGACGATGACCTCGATCGGGTTGTTGATGTATGTCTCGGTCTTTGAAGATATGCTGCAAGAGTTCAAGGGTCCAGTCGTTGACTTTTTGCGAGGCAACCCGCTTCAGGGGGGGGGCTGGCGGGCGGCACGATGGGCGGTTCTGGTGCTGTTCCCAGCGCTGGTAGGCTGGCAAACCTATTCCAGCATGGCGCCAAGCGACCAGCCCCCTGTGGAAAACCGGACGATCCACCCGGCGCCGCCCGGCGAGTTCGTCGGGTTGGCGAATCCCGTTCCGAATACGCCGGAGAACGTGATGATGGGAAAAGGACTGTATGCCGCCTTCTGTTCTCCATGCCACGGGGCCAAATTTAATGGTAATGGGCTGGCCTCGGACGGCTTCAATCCGCCGCCGGCGAATTTTGTGGATACGGGGACGATCGCTCAACTGCAGGAGTCCTATCTGTTCTGGCGGATTAAGAAAGGAGGCGTCGGGCTGTCGGTCGAAGGCCATCCATGGAAATCCGCGATGCCTCGGTGGGAAGTCGAATTGCCGGATGACTGGATCTGGAAAATCATCATGGCGGAGTATGCGGGCTCCGGACATAAACCCCGGACCTGGGAGTAAGCGATGAAGACCGTTCCATCACGACACGGGATGGCGGCTCTCTTGGCCGTCATGGTCGGATTGCTGTGGGCGACGCCTGCGCTCTCGCAGGAGAGTGGCGTCGTCCGCGCGAAGCTGATTCAGGGTGAGGTGCCGACGGATCCGACCGCGCCGATCTGGAATACGATCCCCGCGACCGAGTTCCCGATGTCGCCGCAGGTCCACTGGCAGAAGCGCATCGGGTCGGTGACGGTCAAATCCATCAAGGTGCGCGGCGTCCACAACACCAAGCAGATCGTCTTTCTCTTGGAGTATGCCGATCCAACCCAGGATCCGGCTGATGGCGCCGCGCTGGAGTTCATGGTGGGCGACAAGAAAGCCCATTTCGCCCACGGGCAGCCCATGAGCCAGGTAGAAGGCGGGCCCGTCAACATCTGGTACTGGCGGAACGACGCGCCCTCAGCCGCGGACATGAGCGCGCAAGGCTTTGGGACGCTGAAGAAGCAGGCCCAGCAGGATGTCCAGGCCAAAGGCGTCTGGAAGGACGAGAAGACCAAGATCAGGTACAAGGAGCGGAAGCTGAATGTCCGGAAAGACCCCAAAGGGGAGCCGATGAAGGATCCCAAGACGGGTGATCCGCTGTTCGATGAGGAGACGAAACCGGTCGAGCAGGAGGTGAGCGGGGTCTGGCGCGTCGTGTTCACCCGTGCCCTGACCACGACCGACAAGGAGGACGTCCAGATTCAGACAGGGACGTTCCCGAACATCGCCTTCGCGGTCTGGGACGGCAAGAAGCTGGAGAGCGGCGATCTGAAGGAGTCCGGCTCGCAGAAAGCCATTTCGTCCTGGTGGTACTTCAACGCGGAGCCTCCGCCCGATTATTCGATCTACCTCTACGGCCTCTTGGCCGTGGTCCTGGCCGCGGGGGTGGAGTTCGTCATCATTCGAAAGGTCAAGAAGGGGCAGTCGGCATGAAGGGTCAGCACATCGTAGCGGGAGCCGCCGTGACGGCGGTGGCGGCGTTGGTCGGACTGGCCGGGTACGGGCTGTTCCAGGACGAGCACGTCAAGAAAGGCGCGGACCTCTATGCCTATTATTGCGCGAGCTGCCACGGGGAGAAAGGGAAACCCGGCAAGGGATTCAACTGGAAGCTCATGCCGGACCCCAAACCCAAGGACCTGTCCAACAAGGATGAGATGAGCACCCTGAAGGATGAGGAGATCTTCGAGACCATCTCCCGCGACATGAAGGACACGACCCCTGAAAAAGGCGACAAGATCGGCGACGACGAGTTCGCCGTTCCGACCATGCCGACGTTCAAGTACACGCTGTCGGAGGAGGAGCTCTGGTCGCTGGTGGCCTTCGTGCGGATGCTCCACGGGACGAAGCTGGAGAAGAAGGACTTCGCTGCGCTGAAAAAGGAACGGCCCAAAGGATCGCCCATTGCCAAGCCGACGGTGACGGCGGCGCCGGCCGAAGAGTCCAAGCAGGCGGCGCGCGGCAAGCAACTGTATTTCAACAAGTACGGGTGCAACTCCTGCCACAAGGTGGGAGACACCGGCGGCGAGGTCGGCCCGCCGCTTGACCGCGCGGGGTTCCGCCTGAACGCCGCGTGGGTCTATCGGTGGATCAAATACCCGCAGGCCATAAAGTCGAACACCAAGATGCCGAATCTCGGCGTGAGCGACGATGACGCCGCGGCCATCATGTTCTACCTGAAGACCTTGAACGCGCCGCCGCCGGACAAGCCGCTGCCGGCCTCCTCCTGATTTCGAATCGTGCATCATTCGGTAGGGACACGGCGCGCCGTGCCCCCGCATTATCGCAAGAGCACCCCGCCCCAGATGCCCGCGAGGATCAGCGCGCCGATCCCGACGTGCTGCTTGAACAAGGCGAAGGCTTGAGCCTGCGACACCCCGTGCTTGACCCGCCGCGTCTGCGCGGCGAAGAGTCCCGCGGCCATCACCAGCGAGAGATAGAACGGAGGCGCCAGGCGCGTCATCGCGCCGACGAGCGCCAGGAGCGCCGTCATGACGAGCAGCGCGCCGCCCACGGCGATCCAGCACCGCTCTCCGAAGAAGATGGCGGAGGAGCGCACGCCGATCTGCCGGTCGTCCTCGATGTCTTGGAGGGCATATATCGTGTCGTACCCGACGGCCCAGCAGACGGTCGCCGCGAAGAGGCCGACCGCCGGCCAGCCGATCTCGTTCCGCACCGCCGACCAGGCCATGACGGCGCCCCAACCGAACGCGACGCCGAGAACGGCCTGCGGGAGGGGCATGACCCGCTTCGCCAGGGGGTAGAGGACGATCAGGAGTAGGGCGACGGGCGACAGCGCGATGGTGAGCGGATTGAGCAGGGCGACCAAACCGGCCGCCAGGAGGATCAAGCCGGCGAAGACCCCAACGGCGATCTTGGGAGTCAGGCGACCGGAGGCGAGGGGACGGTTCTGGGTTCGCTGGACCCGGCGATCCAGATCGCGGTCCCACCAGTCGTTGATGGTGACGCCCGCGCTCCGCATGACAAAGGCGCCCAGTACAAAGATGGCTGTGAGCGACAGCGGGGGATGCCCGTCGCCTGCCAGCACCAACGCCCAGAGGGTTGGGAACAATAAGAGGAAGGAGCCGGTCTGGTTCCGGAACCGAATCAGATCGGCCAGAGCGGACCATGGGACTGAAAAACCTTGGACTGGCGCCATGTTTCGCATGCTAGCGAATCGGCCTGAGGGGGTCAAGGTATTGTATTTGTATAAGGTAACGTCTAAACTACGCCATTTTTACCCGCCGGTAGAATTCAGGGGATAACGTTCAGGAGACTCACGCGAGTGCGCATCTCGTATCCGGCCATGCGGCCTGTCCTAGGTGTTCTCCTTCTGATTCTGATGTCAGTAGGGATCGGATGCGGGAAAAAGCTTGTCATGCCACGGCTGGAGTTCAAATCGGAAGAAGCCTCCATTCCGAGCATTCCCCTTGCAGTCCGTCTTGAGATCTCGGACGCTTTGAGGCAAGCCCAAATGTTTTACCGGGACTCGTGCAATGTGCCGCAGGCGATCCCCCTCGGCGAGCGGCTGGCCGAGCAGATCAAGGCGGATGCCGCCCAGGTCTTTGAGAAGCCCTTTGAAGGCAGGCCGAACGACCCTGCGGATGCGGTCTTGACGGCGGTGGTAGAGACCAGCGAGGTGAACCTCAATATTCCCAGGCGGGAGATCGGGGAGTACCCTCTGAAAGTACTGGTGCGGCTTCGGATCACGGTGACGGATGCCGAAGGGAAGACGCTGTTCAACGAACCGATCAAGGGCGAGGGGAAATGGACCGTCAGGACCGATGGAACCGAGTGTGCGGTCCAAGGCGTGATGTTGCCGATCACCGAGGCGATTGAGAAGCTTTCAGACCGGACGGTAGAAAGCCTCACGCAATCGGTCAGGATCCGCGACACGGCGGTTCGGATACGGACGCGACAGGAGTTATTGGCCGGGGGCAAGTCGGCGGGGAGCGCGGGGCCACCGGTGCCAGGCGTTCCCGCGGCTCCCGTGGGTGCCGATCCCCCCACGCTCAGTTTCCGTGCCTCGCTGGAGGACGAGAACCGTAACCAAGTGCTGGACGTCGGAGAAAAAGTCGTCATCCGGGTGGAAGTGGCCAACAGCGGTCCTGGCGTGGCGAAGGGCGTGGCTGTCGTCCTGTCGGGCACGCCGTCCTTAGTGAAGGAATTCACGAATCCCACGCTGCTCGGGGATATCCAGCCGGGCGAGAAGAAGCAGGTGGCGATCACCTCGACCCTGTCCGCGTCCTTGGCCGAGCAGCAGGCGGAGCTGATGATTCAGGTGACCGAGGCCGGCGGATACGGGCCACCGACGCGGAAACGGTTCGTCGCGTCAGTCAAACCCAAGGAAGGGTCGCTCGAGACGGTCGAAGTCCTGTCCATCGACGTGGACCAGATTCCGCCGCGCGTGCAGGGTTTTGAGCGGCGCACCTCCTTGGCTGTTGTGGTAGGCATCGGGGCATACCGGCAGGAAACCGTGCCCCGGCTGAAGTATGCCAAGCGTGACGCCGAGGTAGTCGCCAAGCACCTGACGGCGCTGGCGGGGTATTCACCGGAGAACGTGCGGGTCTTGACGGACGAGCGCGCGCTGCTGGCCGATCTCCAGGGGACCTTTGAAGACTGGCTCCCCCGATTGGCCTCATCGTCGGGTACCGTCTTCATCTACCTGGTCGGCAGTGCCGTTCTCAATCCTGAGAGCGGCGAGATGATTCTGGTGCCCTATGAAGGCCGCCAGGACCCTGCTCGTCGGGGCTATTCTCTGAAGCGGCTTCAAGAGGTGCTGTCCCGGTTGCCATCACGGCTGAACCTGGTCTTTGCCGATCTGTCGTTCCTATCCGTGAACGACAGGACCGGGGGCGTTCAGCGGTCACTCCTATGGAGCGCCGGAAGGCCGGGAGGGAAAAACCGCACCATCATCGTCGGTTCTTCCTCGACGAACGGGCCCAGTCTCTCGTGGGAAGCGGGACAGCACGGGCTGTTCACGTATCACTTCCTCAAGGCCGTTCGGGGACAGGCCGATACCGACAATAACGGCTGGGTGGATGTCGGCGAGATCGTGGCATACCTCCGGGAGCAGGTGCCCAGAGGTGCCGCCGAGCTCCAAAAGGAGCAGTTGCCGGTAGTGCATCCGGACGTGGATCCGAACGGCCCGATCGGAACGTACCCGATCAGCAAGGCGCGCAGACGGGGTTGAATAATCGGCATGCGCTTGCTAGAGTGTGCTTCGGGCCGGCGTAGCTCAGCGGCAGAGCAGCTGATTCGTAATCAGCAGGTCGGTGGTTCAATCCCACTCGCCGGCTCCAAACCTCGCTTGCGCGTGCCGACCCTTTCGATCAAATAGGGGCGGATATTCAATACCATACCCTCAAAGCGGTATCCGCTTATCCTCGGGGGAAGGGCCCAACGGCTTATCTTCTTCGAACGCTATCCCTTTCTGCGGAAACGTGAAATCTTCCTCGATCACCAGTTCGTAGCTATCCGTGCCTGGTGCAAGGTCGTCCTTGGCACGGTCTTCCTTGGCAGCGGCAGGGTCTTCAATGTCATACACCCGTTTCAACGCCCGTGCGATCATGGCCTCCGTCGCCGTAACGATCTTGACCTTCTTCTTGGAGGAGGTTTCGATTTCACGGATGACGGAAACGTTCGTCGGGTCATCCAGGACGACCGTGAGTTCGTTGCCGACCAGGGCGACCGGACACATGCGGAACCTTTGCGCGTATCCTTTTTTGATCCATGTGGCGAGATGCGGACCCAGATCGAGCGAATCAAGATTGATGAAGTCAATGTTGAGTTGTGTGGCCAAGGCTTCTTTGAGATTTTGCTCGGACACGAAGTTGAGTCTCAGCACGGCACGTCCGAGACGTGTCTTGTGGGTCTTTTGATACACGACGGCCTCATCGAGTTGTTGGGGGTCAATCATCTTGGATTTCAACATGATTTGGCCGAGATTAGGCCGTTTACGGTGACGATCCAAAATGGCGGTGAGCTGCGTTGGCGAGAGAACTTTTTGCTCCAGGAACAGTCGGCCGAGAGGCTTATAGATCTTGAGCGTCGTCTGAATACGGAGCGCCTCTTGAAGCTGATCCTTCGTGATCAGCCCTTCCTTCAAAAGGAGCTCGCCGAGTAAGGGCCCAGAGGATTTTTGTTCAGTTTCTTTCATGCTCTACATGTGGGGACAGGTCCCAGAATTTCGAGGCCTCCGCCGCCGGCATTCAAGGCTACCGCTTCATCATGTCCCACGCAATGGTTCCTGTCAATAAAAGCATCAAGGAATGCTCGGTTATGGCTCGTCGGCCAAAGTCCATAACAGGGCCAGGGTGTAACGCGCGATCGTCACGAGGACCTCGGGGTTGATCTTCTCGGAGGTGTCGGTCGGCTGGTGAAAGTCCGGATGCGGGCCGGAACTGACGATGGTGGCGGTTGGGATCCCGGCCTCGGCAAAGGGGACGTGATCGCCGCCGGGGAAGAGACCGAACAGTTCAAGCTTCTCGCCCAGGGCGACCTTCGCGGCAGCTCCTTGGGCCACTGCCTTGTCGAGCCGGGAGAGGCCGGCCGTGATCTTCCCGTTGCCCACCCCGGCATGATCCACGTTGATCATCGCCTTGGTCGTCAGGAGCGGCCGATCCGGATTGGAGACATAGAAGTGTGAGCCCAGGAGGCCCTGCTCCTCACCGGCGAATGCAATAAAGAGGATGCTGCGCTTGGGACTGGCCCCGGTGGACGCGAGCACCCGGGCCACCTCCAGGAGAATGGCTGTTCCCGAAGCGTTGTCATCCGCTCCGGGAAAGACGAGCCCGGCCTGAGCGCCGAAATGGTCATGGTGCGCACCGAGGATGATGGTCTCGTGGCGGAAGGCGGGGTCCGAACCGGCCCAGAGAGCCACCACGTTGCTGGCCGTGGCGTCGCTCTGGCTCTGCTCCATCTCAAGGGTGATCGTGCTCTTGGTTTCCAGTGAGCCGGCGGCGAGGGTCCGGTCCATGTCCCCCTGAAATGATTCCAGAGTCACGCCGACGGGCTCCAAGAGCGCCGCAGCGACGGCGGGAGCAAGCCAAAGGCCTGGCAAGGTATCCGTTATTCCCCCGTCGTACAAACCCATCGGGCGTTGGCTCATTCCTCGGCGTTGTTCGTAGGGTGCTAGAACCGGACCGGTGACGGTCAGATAGGCTATAGCCCCCTTCGCTCGGGCGGTCCGCACCTTGTCCCGGTGCGTGACCCGTCCGGCATAGCGTTTCGGCTGGCCCCGCAGGAAGAGCACTACCTTTCCGGTGACCGCCAGGCCTGCATATTCGTCCAGGCCCTGGACTGGATCCGCAATCCCGTAGCCAACGAAGACCACCGGGCTGGTAATCAGAGCCGTCGGAACGTGGCTTAGGACCGGGATAAAATCCCGCCCGGCTTGAAGAGCCTGCAGGAAACGGTCCGTCCGGATCGTCGCCTGGACCGAGGAGCGAGTCTGCAGAGTCCTGACCGGGAAGGGCTGGAGCGTGGCCTGGGGTAATCGGCTCGCGATATAGGCCGCCGCCGCATCGCCACCCGGCGTACCGGATTGACGTCCCTCCAACCGGGAGAGTTCCCGCACCGATTCCATCAGCCGGTCCGGTGAGATCTCCGCGGCAATTCTGGCTATTTGACTTGGCTCGCCGGAGGTGGCTGGAGTGAACCATGCCGTCACTGTGAGGAGGGAGAACTGCAGCAGGAGTCGAAGGCCGCGCATACAAAAATTATAGCACGAGGCTGGAGGACGGCCTTTGGCCTTGTCTTTGCAAGTGAGGGACGGTGGGAGACGGAACCTACTGATGCGCGTCATGGAGAAACCTGACAAGGCAATTTGACCATTCTTTCTGCTTGCATTCCGTCTCGTCTTTTAGTAGAGTCACCCCCGTTTGGCCGCCTCCAGTGGGCCTCGGATGAGGGTGTTCCTCGAATCTCCAACTGGGAAGTAGGGGCGCCCCGCCATTGATCTCATGCTCAAGACAGCGCATCGGTTTGTTAGAAGTGGAGACTTCAATTCACCCCTAGGAGCGAGGTGTGGCGAGTGGAGCGTGTTGCTGGAGGTCTGGAGCCGGTACGGTTGCCGTTTGATTACCCCACTTTTTTCTTGTTTGCGTTGGTCACGGTTGGCGCGATCGTGGCCGTTCCTCTCTTCGGATATTACATCGGCTATACGTGGGTGGACTGGACCCTCTGTGCTGCTCTTTACTTTGCGTCAGGGATGGGCATTACTGTGGGCTACCACCGACTGCTTGCCCATCGGAGTTTTGAATGTTGGGAGTGGGTCAAGGTCGCCTTCTTGATTGCAGGGGGATGGGCCCTAGAGAATTCGGCTTACAAGTGGTGTGCGGACCACGTGCGGCATCACGCCCGGTGCGACCGGGACGAGGATCCGTACAACGCCAAACGCGGGTTCTGGCATAGCCACTTGCTGTGGGTGTTCTATAAGGACCCACCCAATCTTTATGCAAAGTACGAAGCTCAGTTCCGGAAGGATCCCCTCATCATGTGGCAGCATCGCTACTACGTCCCCATCGTGCTTTCCGGGTTGGCGTTTCCGTTCGCCGTGGGGTACATGTATGGGGGCTGGGTGAGCGGCTTGGGGTGTTTCTTGCTGGCCGGCGTGGGACGAGTGTTCCTGGTGCTGAATTCCACATTTTGCATCAATTCCGTCTGCCATCTGTGGGGTGATCAGCCCCATACGACGGCGGATTCGAGCCGTGACAGTTGGGTGGTGTCCCTGGTGACCTTTGGGGAGGGGTACCACAACTATCACCACGCCCACCATCGGGATTACCGGAACGGCCCCCAGTGGTATAACTTCGATCCATCCAAATGGCTGGTTTTTGGATTGTCCCAGGTCGGCGCGGCTTGGAATCTCTGTCGGGCACAGTCGGAGCGCACCCGGATTGTGGCGTAATGGACAGTGGCAAAGCTGGCACAGCGATGCCCCGTAGAGCAAGAACGAGGATGATGGCGAATTTTTTAACCTTCGAACGAACCGCTAGCCGGTTCATCAAGCGAAAGGAGTGGAAGCGATGGCCAAAGCAATGACGAAGTCTCAAGTAACCGATCACTTGGCGGGCAAATCGGGCATCACCAAGAAAGCGGCGGGCGAATTGCTGGATAACCTGACCGCGCTTGCGCACAAGGAGGCGAAGAACACGTTTACCTTGCCCGGGATCGGAAAGCTGGTGCTGGTGAACCGGAAGGCCAGAATGGGCCGCAATCCGCAGACCGGGGAACCCATCAAGATTCCGGCCAAGCGGGTGGTCAAATTCCGGGTGGCGAAGGCATGCAAGGACGCGGTGCTGGGAAAGAAATAACTCGGTTTGATACTTACAGGAGGGAAGGGGGCCGTCCGGGACACCGGGCGGCCCCCTTTCGTTTTAGAGCAAGGCCTTGACGTTCTCCGGAGGGCGCCCCAGCACGGCCCGGTCCCCCTTTTCGATGATGGGACGCTGGATCAGCTCCGGGTAGACCACCATCAGTTTGATGAGTTCGGAGTCGGAGACCTCCTTCTTGTCCAACTCCAGTTTCTTGTATATCTCCTCTCCGGTGCGGAGGATTTCGCGGGGAGTGCGCCCGAGCTTTTGCAGCAGACGCCGCAATGTCGCCGCGGACATCGGTGTGGCGAAATAATCAATGGTCACGAAGTTTGCTTTTGCCTCACGGAGCAGCGCGAGCGTCTCGCGGCACTTCGTGCAAGTGGGTTTCTGGTACACTGTCAGCTTGTCCATCCGCTGGTCCTCCCTCTCGGATTGGTGATACCAATGGATGACGCAGGTTGTCAAGCATGGTGTGCGCGAGCCGGCGTGAGTGGTTGAGTGAGATACGGCTTTTCAAGGCCGGTGGGATCTGAGTGGGTATTGGGCCGTTAACCGTCGGTGTCGGGTTGATCGGTCTGGGCCGTCACGGGAGTCGGTATGCCCGACACCTCCTGGAGGGGATTCCCGGATGCCGCCTCACGGCGGTGTCGCGGCGGGATGCCGAAGCCGGGCAGGCCTTCGCCGATCGTCATGGGGTAGCGTTCCTGGCGGATTGGCGGGACCTCGTGGCGCGGCCTGAGGTCACTGCGGTTCTGGTCGTGACTCCGCCGGCGCTGAACCGAGAGGTCTGCCTGACCGCTGCCGGGGCCGGCAAATCACTCTTGATCGAAAAACCGTTCGCCCTGACGGTGGCCGATGCCGAGGAGATGATCCGGGCGGCGCGCGCCGCGGGAGTCAGCCTGATGACCGCCCATACCCTCCGGTTCACACCGGTTTTACAACGGCTCCGCGAGCGCCTGCCGGTCATCGGCGCTCTTGACTACTTGTCGCTGGCGATGCGGGCCGAGCGGCCGCCTCACGGGTGGCTGGGCGATCCCACGCAAGCGGGCGGCGGGGTCCTCATCGAGATCGGGATCCATCTCTTGGACCTCATCCGTTTTCTCACTGGTGAGGAAGCGGTGGAGGTCTCCTCCGATCTTGCCCGGAGGCACACGAGCCGGGTCGAAGACATGGCCCTCGCACGGTTCACTCTGACTTCCGGATGCCGATGTTACGTTGAAGTGTCCAGGGTATCCGGTGGCCGCGTCTGCCGGGTGGAGGCGGTCGGCCGGGCGGGGCAACTGATTGCGGACGTGGACAGTGGCGTGCTGACCCGGATCGAGGGGCGAAGTGTTGTCGAGACGGATTCGGTTCCCGACCGACCGACGATCGTCACGGTTTTGAAAGAGTTCGCCCAATGCCTCTTGACGGGGACTCCGGTGCCGGTCTCCGGGGAGGACGGCCGTCGCGCCGTGGTGATGGCCGAAGCATGCTACCGTGCCGCACGTGAAGGGCATTCGGTTATGGTATAGTTGTTCGAGCCTTCGCTTCAGGCTCCGGATAATGGTGCACAGGGTGGGCGTAGAAGAAGGACGGTTTGCACAGCCGCGCGGTTACGCGGTGGCGACGCCCGAGGCACGGAACCTTCGGGACCTCCGCCATCGGCGCTTCGGGCAGCCGGTGTACGTCTCAGCGGACCATACCCTCGGCCGCAAAGGCCAAATGGCCAAGTGGGAGAAGTTCAATGTGCGGCTGGCGGTGGTCAAGTTCTCGGATAATGTGCTCTTGGGGTACGATCCGGCCGACCTGCTGCTGCCCACGCGGTTTGCTGAAGATGGGGCGCCTGTCTTCGAGGTCCGTCCTTGTGAGCTGTGCCAGGCGCCCTTCCCCCTTACGCAGCAGGAAGTGGAGGGGGGAAAAGAACCCACTTGCTGCCCCGCCTGCCAGGACGGGTAAGCTCCTTACAGCCGTCCCCCCATTCTTGCGAAGCGGTCGCCCAACAGCACGCCGGTCGGTTTCCAACCTTGGGCCTGGATGACCTCTTGGACCGCGCCGATCCGGGCGGAGAAGTCCGGGTGGGTCTTGAAGAAGGCCTTATCGTCGCCTTTCAAGGTGCGGAGGCGAGTCAAGAGTGTCACGTAGGCGGTTGGGTCGTAGCCGACGCGCGCCGCAAAAACATCTCCGAGTGTGTCGGCCTCGATTTCTTTGTCCTGGTCCAGTCCCTCATCAAGGAGCTTTTTAACGGCCGCATCAATGAGTCCTTTGAATGCTTCGGGGTTGTGATTGGCGTACGCCAAGCCGGCTTCGGTGACGCCCGCCAACTGTTTACTCCGCTGAATCACCGTCAGGATGTGCTTCTGGCTGACGTGGGCGATCTCATGCCCCAGCACGGCGGCTAACTCGGCCTCGTTTCGGATGTGCTTCAGAAGGCCGCGCGTAACGAAGACGTACCCGGCCGGAGCGGCGAAGGCGTTGATCGAGTCGTGGTTGAGCACGGCGAAGTGGTAGGTGATGTCGGGTCGGTCGCAGGTCATGGCGACAGCCCGACCGACCAAATTGACGTAGCGCGTCAGTGCCGGTTGATCGGAGACCCCACCGTACCGAGCCAGAACTTGCAAGGCGATGGCGGCGCCGATGGATTGTTCTTCTTCGTATCCGATCGGCAGAAGTCCGCTGACGAAGGTGCCTCCGCCGTGAACTATCTTGGCGGCCCGCTCACCTCCGGCAGAGTAAGCTACAGTCTCAGCGACCTGCTGAATCTCGGCACATCCGCTCCATCCGCCGGCCAGCGCGAGTGTGACGCACGCAATGACGATCTTCTTCGCCCTATTACTTTGCATATTCGCCGAGCCCCCCACTCTTAAGGAAGTCTTCGACCTCCTGGTCGGGTATCTGATAGGCCGCCATGCGGTCCACTGTATCTTGATGCTGCTTGGTGATGCCGGCGCTATTGGCGTAACCCTCCGCCACTTTGTCCAAACCACGCGCCCCGGCTGAGGCCGTCACGTCTGAGGCTTCGGACCGCCGAAGGCTCTTGCCCAGCTTTGCCAAAGTGTCGTCGCTGCCGCCGGCTGGCTTGGTGGTCGTGATTTTGTTGGCGAAGAGCCATCCTTTGATGCCGCTCTCCGTCTGCACTTCCAGCCAGTTACCTTCTTTTCTCAGGATCTCCAACGCGTCGCCGAATTTCAGGTCCGCCACGACGGTATCGAGGGAGGTCTTCCCCGACCGAAGCTTCGCCGTCTTTCCCTGGACGAAGACGGTCTCCGCCAGTGCAAGGCCGGTGAAAAGCGACAGGCCGATGAGCAGCGTGATGATCAGAGACGGAACTTGTCGCTGGCGGCGTCCCACAGGACTCTCCTTTCGATTATTTGGATTTGAGGACATAGACCCCGTCCCAGTCGGGTGGGGGAGGGGCTTCCACGTACTCCTGTGCCCGATGAAGGTAGACCTTAGACGGTCCATCGGATGGATCCACCGTGAGAGCCTCTCCGAACCGGAGCTTGGCCGCGGCGAAGTCCCGGCGTTTGTAGGCGGCCAATCCTGTCAGGTAGGCGTCTACCACACACTGCTTCTTCGGGTCAAGTTCGCCCTTCCGTGCCAGTAATTCGTAGACCACCACCGGTTCCAACTTGCCTTTGACCCGCAACAGATCAACCTCCCGGGCTTCGATATCGCGCTCGGCGAGTTCGTAGGTGCGTGGCCCCAACAGGATGAGAGTATCATAGAATTTGTTGGCGCCCTCCAAGCGGGAGGCGAGGTTGACGCTGTCGCCCATCACCGTATACTCCATCCGTGTCTGGGACCCCATGTTCCCCACGACCGACGGACCGGAGTTGATGCCGATCCGCGCGATGATCTCCGGATGACCCTGCCTTTTCCAGTCTTCGCGGAGGCGGGCGAGCGCCGTTTGATTCTCCAGGGCGGCGTAACAGGCCAGCGACGCGTGATTTGGTTCGCCACGCGGCGCACCGAAGACCGCCATGATACCGTCCCCCAGGTACTTGTTCACGTTGCCCCGATGCCGGAGAATGATGTCCGTCATGGCGGACAGATAGTGGTTGAGCAAGATAACCAGGTCCTCCGGATCCAATTTCTCGGAGATCGTCGTGAACCCGGCCACGTCGGAGAAGAAGATGGTCAGCTCCTTCTTTTCGCCGCCCAGCTTGATGCCTTCCGGGTTGCGCATGATATCCTCGACGACCTCGGCGGCCATGTACTTGTCGAATACGGCCCGCAGTTGCCGGCGTTGCTTGCCCTCCGTGAGATATTCCACCGTGGCGGCGATGGCAAAGGTCGTGGCCAGCGCGCCCTCGGGGAAGGCCAACTCCAGCCAGAGGCCGTGTGAAGTGAAGGCATGCACGGCAATCCCGTAATACGCGACCGCGCTCCCGGCGATGAGCCCGAGTTTGAGCGTCTGGCGTTTCAGTAACATAAAGCCCCACGCAGTGCAGAGGCACAGCATAAGGGTCGTCACGGCAAACACCCAGTAGGGGGCCTGCCGCATATGCAGGCCGCGGAGGATGTTGTCCAAGGTTGCCATATGGATCAGCACACCGGGTGTGAAGGGGGAGAGCGGGGTCACACGCAACTCGTAAGTGCCGGCTGCGGTCGTGGCGACGAAGACGATCTTGTCTTTAAAGAGGGCCGGGTCGAGGAACGGCCGTTCGCCCTTTTGCATCTCTGAAAATGATCTGAGGACGGCTCCCATCGAATACGCCGGGTAGGTTTTCCGTTCGAGTGTCCCGTGCCAGTCAATGACCATGTCTCCCTGTGCTGTCAGGGGAATCGTCGCCGGCCCCAGCCGGAGGATACCAGCCTCGATCTGCACCCTGTCCGCGCCGAGGATGTGACGGGCCACGGCCGCTCCGAGTTGCAGGAAGTCCGCATTTTGAGTCTGGGCGAGCAGCGGGAGCCGACGCGCGGTCCCATCGGGATCAGGGAAAAAATTGATGAACCCCAGGCCACGCGCGGACTCAGCCAGGGACGAAATGGGAAGTTTCACGCCTTGGTATCGGTGCAGGGACCCAACCGGCGCCGCAGATCTGTTTTCCACAGGAATCGTGGCCTTCGTCACAAGATCAGGCGGAACGGAGCGTGGAGAGTCTTGTAGCATGATGGGGAGAAACACGTTCCCGGCCGCCCGGACTTCTTCGGCGAAGGCCTCATCGAATTCCGCCTCGTTCTCGTCAGGCTCGAGGAACAGAATGTCGAAGACGATCGCCTTGGCGCCAGCTTTTTTCAGATAATTCACCACATAACCATGCCGGTCTCGCGGCCAGGGCCAGCGGCCAAAGGCCTCCAAACTGGCCTCGTCCACCGCGACCAGCACGAAGTCCTTGCTGGCTTTCGCCGGGTCGGCATAGCGGTGGAACCGGTGATCCAGGGTCTTGAGCTCGGCGACGGCCAGAAGCCTTGATTGGTGGACGGCCACGGCCAGGAGAAACACGGCGAGGCCCACGGCCGTTGCCGTGAGGCGTTTCTTGAGGAGCTTGGAGAGCTGCATGGGTCGGTTAGTATGGCCTACCGCCTGCCCTCTTGCAAGGCCATATCCGTGCTATACTTTCCCTATGCCGCATGACTTCATGCCGGGGCTGGCGGGGGTGCCGGCCGCGCGCTCCAGAATCAGCGATGTAGACGGCCAAGCCGGCGTGCTGGAATATCGCGGCATCCGCATCGAAGAACTGGCTGCGAAGAGCACCTTCCTGGAGACCGCCTATCTTCTCCTGTTTAATCGGCTGCCGTCCAGACTGGAATTGGAACGGTTCACCGCCGATGTCATGCGCCATCGGCGGATTAAATTCAAGATCACCGACCTGATCAAGTGCCTACCTGAGCACGGACACCCTATGGATGCCCTCCAGGCAGCCGTCGCGGCGTTGGGGATGTTCTATCCTGCTCGAAACGTCCGTGACCAGGACACCAACTACTGGTCGGCCGTCCGCTTGCTGGCCAAATTGCCGACCATTGTGGCGGCGTTCGCCCGCATCCGGCACGGGGATGACCATGTCCCCCCTCGTGATGATCTGAATTTCAGCGAAAATTTTCTCTACATGCTGTCCGAGCGGGCGCCCGACCGGCTCCTGGCGGACGTCCTGGATGCCTGCCTCATCCTCCATGCCGAGCACACGATGAACGCCTCCACTTTTTGTGGGTTGGTGACGGCATCCACGCTGGCCGATCCGTACACTCTTGTCGCCTCCGCGATCGGGGCCCTCAAGGGGCCGCTGCACGGGGGGGCCAATGAAGAGGTGGTGACCATGCTCCGAGACATCGGGACGGTCGAGCGTGTGCGTCCGTACCTGCTGGCCAAGCTAAAGGCCAAAGAGCCGATCATGGGATTCGGACACCGGGTCTATAAGGTGAAGGACCCGCGCGCGGTCATTTTGCAGACGCTGGCCCAGAAGCTCTTCGCACACTGCGGGAAATCACCGCTCTACGAGTTGGCGGAGGAAGCGGAGCGGGTCGGCCTGGAACTGCTGGCCCAGAAGAGGGTCTATCCGAACGTGGACTTCTACTCTGGAATCGTATACGACCAGATGGGAATCCCGATCGACACCTTCACGGCCATCTTTGCAATGGCCCGGGTATCGGGCTGGCTTGCCCATTGGCTCGAGCAGTTGAAAGAGAATAAGCTCTACCGGCCCGACCAGATCTATGAAGGTGAGCATGGGCGCCGGTACCTCCCGTTGGACCAGCGCGGGTAGCCTTCGCCAGCCTTCCCTGAATACTCCTGGTTATCTTGTGCGGGTCCGCGGACTGGATTACAATGCACCCCCATCCATCAGAGGGTACAGGTTGAACAAAAAGCGGAGTAAGAAGTCGGTCGCGAAGCCGCGCCACGGGGGTGTCGGCGCCGTGCGCTTCGAGCGCGATACGATGGGGGAATTAGCAGTCCCTATGAACGCGTATTACGGGGTTCAAACGGCGCGGGCGGTAGAGAATTTTCCGATCAGCCCGCTGCGGATGCCGCGGTCCATGATCCGGGCGTTGGGGTTGATCAAGTCGGCGGCGGCCAAGGTGAACGCGGAACTGGGGTTTCTGGATCCCAAGGTCGCCAAGGCGATTCGTCAGGCGGCCCAGGAAGTGATTGCCGGCCGGCTGGATGACCAGTTCCCGGTCGATATCTTTCAGACCGGGTCCGGGACTTCGTCCAACATGAACGCGAACGAAGTAATCGCGAATCGAGCGGCCGAGCTGCTGGGCGGGGTGCGGGGCAGCAAGCTCGTGCACCCGAACGATCACGTCAATCTGGGCCAGTCCAGCAATGATGTCATTCCCACGGCGATCCATGTTGCAGCGTTGGAACAGATTGACCGAGTACTCGTCCCGGCGCTGAAGCGTCTCCAAACGGCCTTGGCGGCCAAGGCCAAGGAATTCGATCCCATCGTCAAGATCGGCCGGACGCATCTCCAGGACGCCACACCGATACGGCTCGGACAGGAGTTCTCCGGCTACGCGCGGCAAATCGAACTGGGCATTCAGAGGGTGGAGCGCACCCGTTCCTCCTTGGGCGAGTTGGCCTTGGGTGGAACCGCCGTGGGGACAGGCCTCAACACCCATCCGGAGTTCCCTTTGCGCGTGATCGCCCTTCTGGCCCGTGAAACGAGGTGCCCCTTGAAAGAAGCCCGGAACCACTTCGAAGCCCAGGCGGCTCAGGATGCGCTGGTGGAGGCCAGCGGGGCGCTCAAGACCCTTGCGGTCAGCCTCATGAAGATTGCCAACGATCTCCGATGGTTGGGCTCCGGCCCACGGTGCGGACTGGGGGAGATCCTCCTGCCTGAGACTCAGCCCGGTTCTTCTATCATGCCCGGAAAGGTCAACCCGGTGATCGCCGAGTCCGTCATGATGGTGGGCGTGCAGGTTCTAGGGAACGATGCGGCGATCACGGTGGCGGGGCAGGCCGGTAACTTCGAGTTGCTCATCATGCTTCCGGTGATGGCGCACAACCTGCTGCAATCGATCGCGCTCTTAGCGCGGGCCTCCGAGAACTTGGCCAGCCGGTGCGTGGAGGGGATTGCGGCCGACCAGGAGCGGTGCCGGTCCGGCATCGAGCAAAGCTTGGCCATGTGTACGGCATTGGCTCCCGAGATCGGGTATGAGGCGGCGGCCCAGATCGCCAAGGAAGCGTATAGGACCGGCAAGACCGTTCGGGAGGTGGCTCTGAAACAGAAGGTGTTGCCGGAGGCCCGCCTCAAGGACCTGCTGGACCCATGGCGCATGACCGAACCGGGTTTGGCCGGCGGCAAACCGGGCAGCGCCGGGGGGTAGGAGCTTTTGACAATTCGTTTGCGGTTATGCTAGCTTCAACGCCTATTTTTGCCTAAGGGTCAGAATCATACGGGAGCGAAGACTATTCCGATGAGCGCCAAGCATCTGGTGATCGTCATCGGAGCGGGCCCGGCGGGTCTCTCCGTGGCCAATATGATGTCGAAGCAGGAACATGAAGTCGCGGTGCTGAACCGGGACATCAAGTTCGGGGGACTCGCTGAATACGGTATCTTTCCAAGCAAGCACAAGCTGCGCGGCGGACTGCGGAAGGGGTATTGGGAAATTCTCAGCCGCCCGAACCTCCATTACTTCGGCAACGTCACGGTCGCCAACGGGAAGCATGTGACGGTTGCGGAGTTGAGCGCGCTGGAACCCAGCGCGCTGGTTTTTTCGACGGGGGCGCAAGGGACCAAGACCATCGGCGTGGAAGGGGATACCGCCAAGGGGGTCTATCACGCCAAGGATTGCGTCTACCATTTCAATTTGCTGCCGGGTTACAGCACCCGCCAATTTGGGATGGGGCGGCGAGTGGCCGTAGTCGGCATCGGCGATGTGATGGTGGATATCGCCCACTGGCTCTCTCGTCGCCGGCGTGTGGAGGAGATTCATGTCGTGGTCCGTCGGGGACCGGCCGAACGCAAGTACAACCCCAAGGAAATCCGAGCCGTGTGCGACAACATAGACCAGGCGGCCCTCGAGAAAGAGATCGCCCGGGTCGGCGCACGTCTCGAGGCCGTGGGGCAGACCCCTGACAAGATCCTTCGCGAGATGCAGGGGGAGTTCACCAAGTGCGAACCCGCCGAGAGCCAGACGCGCATCCTGTTTCACTTCCTGTCCTCGCCGAAGCGCGTGCTGACCGATGCGCAGAATTGTGTGATCGGGCTGGAAGTGGAGGACACCAAGCTGGAGCCCAAGGGCGAGGACGCGGCTGCAGTCGGGCTCAAGACGTCCTATTCGATCCCCTGTGACAGCGTCGTCTTTGCGGTCGGAGATCGCGTAGATGACACGGTGGGCTTGCCCTATAAGAACGGCTGCTTCACCACCAATCCCCAACGAACGCAGAATGACCCCGACGACAGCGCCTTCCAAGCCTACGACGAGAAGACGGGAGCCGTGTTGCCGGGGGTCTTTCTCTGCGGCTGGGCACGCAAGGCGAGTGAAGGACTCGTCGGGGTGGCCAAGCGGGATGGGGAATGGTGCAGCGAGGTCGTGTCGCGCTATCTGGCGACCAAAGCTCCGCTCTCGGGGGATGAGGTGGCCGAGAAGCTCCGGCGACTGGAGAGCTTGCTGGCGAGCCGCCAGGCGGATGCGGTCCGAGCCGCCGACCTCCTGGCCTTGAGCGAGATGGAACACCTAGAAGGCCAGAATCGGGAGATGGAGGAGTTCAAATTTCCGACCAATGAGGAGATGCTGGCCGCGATCCGCCAGAAGAAAGCGCCCGCCAAGTTGTCTCTCTCGCGCTAGCTCTCCCCCCACTTCAATTTCTTGCGCAGCACCTCGTAGTAAGACCGGTCGGGAAAGCGAATCAGGCGGGTCTTATGTTCCGACGCCCGGATCTCGATGGAGTCCTGCCACCGGAGGGCGATGCCGACCTGCCCGTCGAAGGTGGCCATGGCGCCTTCGTCCCGGCTGACCATGACGACCTCGACCAGGACGTCTTGGGGGATCACGATCGGCCGATTCGTGAGGGTGTGGGGACAGATCGGGGTGAGGATCAGGGCGTGGACCGAGGGATTGAGGATCGGCCCTCCCGAGGCCAGGGAGTAGGCTGTGGATCCCGTGGGGGTGGAGATGATCAGCCCGTCCCCCCGGAGGCCCGTCACGAACTGACGGTTGATGGAGATCTCCAACTGGATCATGTGGGCTAAGGCGCCCTTGTTGAGTACGACGTCGTTCAGGGCTGAGGCCACGGCCAACTGCTCGCCCTGTCGCATGATTCGGGAACGCAGCATGAGGCGCTCCTCTTGAATAAACGCATTGGCGAACACCTGCTCCAGGGCGTGGTAAATCTCGTCCCGCGTGACCTCTGTGAGGAAACCGAGCCCGCCGACGTTCACGCCGAGGATCGGGGTGGAGCGGTCTCCCACCGACCGAGCTGCCGCGAGCATGGTCCCGTCGCCCCCCAGCACCACAAGCATGTCGGCGTGGGCGGCGAGGTCCGACTTCGAGTAGGAGGAGGGCTCGCCGATAAGGTTGGCCGAGGAGGATTCCAGCAGCGGGTCTTTGCCCCGCGCCCGTAGCCATGGCACCAATTCATTCAGGAGGGATTTGGCATCGGGGAACTCTGGTTTGACGAGAATGCCGATGCGTTTCATGGATGCCCATTCTAGCGGTGTCGCAGGGAGGTTGTCAATGAACGCGGAACCGTAACATTACCTACGGTAGTTGGGTCGCGGCCGTTTCGATTTGTTCCCGGGAGCGATCGGGGACGGCTCCACCCTTGACAGTGAGGAGGAGCGACAGTTAGAATAGCCTCAAGAATTCTCCCAGAACGGCCGAAATCAAGCAGGGAAGTCCGACCAGCCGAGAGGAGACAGGATGTTCGAGCGATTCACCGACAAGGGACGTAAGATCATCGTCTTGGCGCGCGAAGAGGCCGAGCGGCACCAGAATGATTACCTAGGTACAGAACACCTCGTCTTGGCGATCCTGCGCGAGAGCGATGGCATTGCTCTGATGATCATTAAAAAGATGGGACTGTCCTCCGAACAGGTCCGTCTCGAAATCGAGCGGAACCTGCCGGGTGGCGGGACCACGATGACGTTCGGGGAGATTCCGTTCAGCCCCCGGGTCAAGAAAGTCATCGAGTATGCCGTGGAGGAAGCACGCCTGCTGGGCCACAATCACATCGGTGGCGAGCATCTGCTGTTAGGCCTACTTCGCGAGGAAGAGGGCATCGGCGGAAAGATCTTGCGCAGCCTGGGCGCCAACCTCCTGACTGGGCGTCAATTGACGGTAACCTTCCTCCGCAAGAGTTCGCCACGGGAGCGCGACCGGAAGAGCAACACCCCGGCCCTGGATGAGTTCGGGCGGGACCTGACCCGTATGGCGCAAGAAGGCGCCCTCGATCCCGTTATCGGCCGCCAGGACGAGATTGAAAGGGTGCTCCAGATCCTCAGCCGTCGGACCAAGAACAACCCGGCGCTCATCGGAGAAGCCGGTGTCGGTAAGACGGCGATCGTCGAGGGCTTGGCGCAACGCATCGTCAGCGCGGAAGTGCCGGACAACCTGCTCAACCGTCGCGTGATCGCCTTAGACCTGGGCTCGCTCGTGGCAGGCACGAAGTATCGGGGCCAATTTGAAGAGCGCCTCAAGGTTGTGATGAAGGAGATCGTCCAGGCCGGGAACGTAATCATTTTTATCGACGAGCTGCACACTCTTGTGGGCGCCGGCGCGGCGGAGGGATCCATCGACGCCTCGAACATGCTCAAACCCGCGCTCTCCCGCGGTGAGATTCAGTGCATCGGCGCGACCACCCTGGATGAGTACCGCAAACATATCGAGAAGGACGGGGCGCTGAAACGCCGCTTCCAGCCCATCTATGTGCAGCCACCCAACGTGGAGGAGACCATCCGGATCATTCAGGGCCTGCGTGATCGGTACGAAGGCCATCACGGGGTCGAGATTACCGAAGAAGCCATCTCAGAGGCTGTCAAGCTGTCAGACCGGTACATCACCGACCGCTTCTTCCCGGATAAGGCCATTGACGTGATTGACGAGACGGGTTCCCGCGCCAAGCTCCAGACTTACGCCTTGCCGGGTGATCTGCGGGCGATGGATCAGGAACTCAAGAAGGTGGTCCGCGACAAGGAACTCGCGATCGCCCTCCAGAACTTCGAGGAGGCCGTCAAGTTCCGCGAGGAAGAGGAGCGCCTTCGGAAATTGCTCGAAGACTCCAAGGTGGAGTGGAAGAAGAATCAAGAGAAGAGCAAGCCGGTGATCAATAAAGAGGATGTGTCGTACGTCGTCTCCAAGATGACCGGAATCCCGCTGTTCAAGTTGGAGGAAGAGGAATCCCACAAGCTCCTTCGGATGGAAGAGGCGTTGCACAAACGTGTCGTCGGCCAGGATGAAGCGGTTACGGCCGTCGCGCGGGCCATCCGCCGCTCGCGGGCCGGACTCAAGGAAGCCAAGAAACCGATCGGCTCGTTCATCTTTATGGGACCGACGGGCGTGGGCAAGACGGAGTTGGCTCGGGCGCTGGCCGAGTTCCTCTTCAACTCTGAGGACGCGCTCATCCGGATCGATATGTCCGAGTATCAGGAGAAGTTCAGCAGCTCCCGTCTCTTCGGCGCGCCCCCCGGCTATGTGGGCTACGAGGAAGGAGGGCAGCTCACGGAGAAGGTGCGTCGCCGGCCGTATTCGGTCGTGCTGTTCGACGAAATTGAGAAGGCCCATCCTGACCTCTTCAACGTCCTGCTCCAAGTCTTGGACGACGGGTGCCTCACCGATAGTCTGGGGCGGAAAGTGGATTTCAAGAACACGGTCATCATCATGACCTCGAACGTCGGCACCAAATTCCTCCAGAAGGGGACCTCGCTCGGTTTCCACCGGGACGATCAGGGGGACGTCGGGCAACGGATGAAAGAGGCAGTGATGGGTGAGTTGAAGCATGCGTTCAGCCCCGAGTTCCTGAACCGGATCGACGAAGTGGTGGTGTTCCATGCTCTCGACAAGACGCACTTGATCACGATCGTTGATATTCTGCTCGCGGAATTGAACCAGCGCTTGGTCGAACGCGGGGTCGAACTCGATGTGTCCGACGAGGTGAAAGCCTGGCTCATCCAGGAAGGCTTCCAGCCGCTTTACGGCGCCCGTCCGATGCGTCGGTGCGTCCAAAAGAACATCGGCGATCCGCTCTCCGAGGAACTGATCAAGGGCCGGTTCCGGGATACGCACAAGGTCAAAGTGGTGCTCAAGGACGGGGGACCGTTCTTCGTCGAAGAGGAAGCTTTGGCCGGGGTGTGATGTGGTGCCCTCGCCCCGTCCGGTGAAGACCCCCTTCCTTCGCCCTGCCCGTATGGTCGTCGGTGTGACGAGACGTTCTTTGGCGCGCCCTCGATCAGCAATCTCCTCACCTGCTCGCGCATTACGTCCCTGACCGGTGATCATTGGAATCGAGACGTCCTGCGACGAAACGGCGGCGGCGATTGTCCGCGACGAGTATACGATCCTCTCCGATGTGGTGTGGTCGCAGGCCGAGACGCATGCCCGTTATGGAGGGGTCGTCCCGGAACTTGCCGGACGTCGCCACATTGAAACCATCGACGTCGTCGTCGGAGAAGCTCTCAGCCGCGCCGGTCTGACCGTCCGCGATCTCAGCGCCGTTGCAGTCACAAGCGGGCCGGGTCTCATCGGGGCGCTGCTGGTGGGTGTGACCTATGGAAAGGCCTTGGCGTATGCACTCGGGGTCCCCATGGTTCCCGTCAATCATCTGGAAGGCCATCTCAGCGCGGCGGGTCTTGGTCCCGCGAGGGTGGCGCCTCCCTTCGTCGCCTTGATCGCGTCAGGCGGGCACACGAACCTGTACCATGTGAAAGCGTGGGATGCCCCGGAGTTGCTCGGGCGGACACTGGACGACGCCGCGGGTGAGGCCTTCGACAAGGCCGCCAAGATGTTGGGGGGGGCATACCCCGGCGGCCCCGTCATTGACCGCTTGGCGCAGTCGGGCAACGCCGACCGGGTGCCGTTCCCGCTGCCGTATCCGACGTGCGACGACCTCAATTTCAGCTTCAGCGGCATTAAGACAGCCTTGCTGTATTACCTGCGGGACCTGGAAGCCGACGGGAGAACCAGGCATGACCCGGATATCGCAGCCGGATTTCAGAGGGCCATCGTCGAAGTTCTGGTCAAGAAAACCCTGACGGCGGCGGAGCGGGCCGGTGTCCGCGATGTAGTGGTCACGGGCGGCGTGGCCGCCAATTCGGAGTTGCGCTTCCGATTCGCCGCGTGCGGTCGGGAGGCAGGGATAAGGGTCCACATTCCGCCTTTTCGCTACTGCACGGATAACGGGGCAATGATTGCCGCGGCCGGAGCCCGGCTGGTTCGGGAAGGCCGCACCGCCGGCCTTGGATTCGAGCCCCGAGCGGACTGGGTTATATGAGGCGGACCTCTGCTGGTGGCATGAGCGCACCGGCCGGCGATGGCCATCACGCAGTAAGGAGGTAAGCGATCCCTTCTCCCCACGGGAATCTGACGGGGCTCAAGCCGAACCACCTGCGCCGCCTGGAGCATGTGTACCGCAGAAGGGTCCCGGAGCATGCCCTCATCTCGTGGGAACTGGCCCGCTTCTTAACCGGACTTTCCCGTGAGATCGGCCGCCAGATTGCGATTCTGATCAGCCGACGCGGCATGATCGAGGACGTCATCGTTGGAAACGACCATGAGATCATCTTGCCGGACCTCTCGGTGTTTCGTCTGGGCCGTCGGTCGCTGCGTGGAGTCCGGATGGTCCATACCCATCTTCGTGATGAACCGCTGAGCCAGGACGACTTGACCGATCTGGCGCTCCTGCGGTTCGACTTGATCGCCGCGGTCGGAGTGCAGGAGAACGGCGACCCCGGCCATCTCTACGCGGCCAACATCCTTCCCCCCAATCCAGCCGGCAAGCCCTATGCGGTATGGGAACCGGTGATGTTGCAGGATTGCCGGGCAAACCTGGAAGAGTTTCTGTCCTCCCTTGAGGAAGAGCTGGCCCGGACCAGGCCCGCTCATGTAGTGGATGCCATTGAGGAACAGGCGATTTTGGTCAGTGTCTCCAAGCAAAGTCGTGCCGACCAAGAAGACTCACTGGCAGAACTGACGGATCTAGCCCGGTCTGCAGGTCTCGTCGTCCTCGACACGGTACTCCAGCGGCCGCAGACCGTCCACTCCAAGTACCTCCTCGGCAGCGGTAAGCTCAAGGAGGTCGTGATCAAGGCGTTGCAATACGGCGGAGACTACCTCGTCTTTGACCAGAACCTCTCACCCGCGCAGGCGACGGCGATTGCTGAGATGACGGAACTTAAGGTCATTGACCGGACCCAATTGATCCTCGACATTTTCAGCCGGCGGGCGCACAGCCGGGAAGGGAAGATTCGAGTCGAACTTGCGCAACTGCGGTATCTCCTGCCCCGTCTGTCGGGGCACGGGACCGCTCTGTCGCGGTTGGCGGGGGGAATCGGCGGAAGGGGCCCCGGCGAGACGAAGCTCGAAGTGGATCGCCGCCGGGTTCGGGATCGGATTGCCCATCTTGAGCGGCAGATCGACGCGCTGGCCCGCAATCGCGTGCAGCAGCGCGCCCGGCGGCTGCGACGGGACGTGCCGATCATCTCGATCGTCGGCTATACGAATGCCGGCAAGTCCACGCTCCTCAACGTCCTGACGCACAGTCAAGTGACGGCCGAAGATCGGCTGTTCGCCACGCTCGATACGGCCAGCCGAAGATTACGGTTTCCGTCGGAGCGGGACGCCATCGTCACCGACACGGTCGGGTTCATCCGGGATCTCCCGGAGGAACTCATGGGGGCGTTTCGTGCCACCCTGGAGGAACTCCACGATGCCGACCTGCTGCTTCACGTCGCGGATGTCAGCAGCCCGACCCTCGAGCGACAGGTGGCGGCTGTGGAGCGTATGCTGACTGACCTCGGCCTCGACCGTATTCCCCGGGTTGTGGTTCTCAACAAGGCCGATCGGGTTGATCCGGCGCAAGCCCTTGTCTTGAGCGCTCGGTTCGGGGGAATTGCGGTCTCGGCGGTCAGGCCGGATTCGCTCATCCCCCTGCTGGCCGTGATTGATGAGCACCTTTTGGGTTTGACCCGGGGCGGCGTTCCCTGCTAATATACGGCCGTTTTCACGGGTCAGACGTCCCACCATGAATGGCCTCATCCGGTGTTGTGACTCTCACTCCGGTCCGGTCTTTAGTCCAGGTCGGATGGGCCGTCGGTCCAGTGGCAATATCAACAGGAGCGAGCCATGGGTATCGGGGCGCGAGTCCTGAAGCTGCTCAACGAAGAATTCCCCGATCCCAAACCAGCCTTACAGTATGAAACGCCGTTCCAACTGCTGGTAGCGACGATCTTGTCGGCGCAGTGCACGGATGAGCGGGTCAACCAGGTGACCAGAGGCCTGTTTGCCCGATATCGGACGGCGGAGGACTATGCCGGCGCGAAGCCAGCGGCTCTGGAGAAGGAGATCCGAGCGACCGGCTTTTATAAAGCCAAGGCCCGGAACCTCATCCGATGCGGGCAAGCCTTGGTCGGCCGGGTCGGCGGGAAGGTGCCCCGCACGATGGAGGAATTGGTCACCCTTCCCGGTGTGGGGCGCAAGACGGCCAACGTCGTCCTCGGCAATTGCTTCGGGGTTCCCTCCGTCGTCGTGGACACCCACGTGAAACGTGTCAGCCGGCGGCTGGGTCTGGTGGACACGGACGACCCGGAAAAAATCGAAACGGCTTTGCAGCGCGTCTTTCCGGAGACTGCCTGGACGAGGGGCTCTCACCAATTGCTGCTACACGGGCGCCATATTTGCCAGGCGCGTGTGCCCAAGTGCCCTGAGTGCCGGTTGAACTCGCTCTGTCCATGGGAAGGCAAACGTACCGCATGATCCGAAGCATGACCGGATACGGTCGGGCCGAAGGCCGTCATAAGGGGACGCCGATCGTCGTTGAAGTTCGCTCGGTGAACCATCGGTACTGCGAAGTGGTGGCGAAACTGCCCCGCACCTTGCAGGCGCACGAGGAGCGGTTCCGGAGCCTGGTGCAGGCCCATGTGGCCCGCGGACGGGTTGACCTGACCGTGAACTTCAACGGTGAACGGGACCCGGGACGCGGACTCCGCCTGGACCGAGTTCTTGCGCGCCGGTATCTGGCGCTGCTCAAGGAGCTTCAACGGGACCTCGGACTGGCCGGAGCTCCCGATGTCGCGTTACTGGCCGGCTTTCGGGACATCATCAAGCCCGCAGAGTTGGCCGCTGAGGACCGTGAGGCGGTCCGGGCTGTGGAGCGGATTCTGAGCCGGGCGCTCAAGGCGCTGGCCAGCATGCGCCGCCGGGAAGGGCTTGCGCTGGAACGGGACCTGTCGGCCAGGCTGGAAGAGATCGAGCGACGCCTGGAAGCCATCCGGCTGAGGCTTCCCTCCATCCTCCAGGAGCATCAGATGCGTGTGCAGGCACGCGTCAACCGCTTACTGGAAGGCGTGGAAAGGGGAAAGGAACGGATTGACCCCGGTCGCCTGGCGCAGGAGGTGGCGCTCATGGCCGACCGCAGCGACGTCAGCGAGGAGGTCACGCGTCTGGACAGCCACCTGCGGCAATTCAGGGGTTTCCTTCGCAAGTCCGAGCCGGTGGGGCGCGGTCTGGATTTCCTGCTGCAGGAGATGAACCGGGAGGTCAACACCATGGGTTCGAAGGTGGGCGACGTGGCGGTGACACAGGAGATCGTGGCCGCGAAGACTGAACTCGAAAAACTCCGGGAGCAGGTGCAGAATGTCGAGTGAGGGCCCGGCCGTGAGCCGCCGACAAGGGACGCTCTTCGTGGTCTCGGCTCCTTCCGGAGCCGGCAAGACGTCCCTCTGTCGGACGCTCGTCACCGCCATCCCGGGTTTGCGGCATTCGGTGTCTTACACGACACGGGCGGCGCGTCCGGCCGAAGTCGCGGGGCGGGATTATCACTTCGTGGAGGAGGCCGCGTTCCGGGTGATGATCAAGGACGGGGAGTTTCTGGAATGGGCCGAGGTGTATGGGAATCTCTATGGCACCCCGCGCACCCCCGTGCGGCAATGGCGGGAGCAAGGCATCGACGTTCTCCTGGACATCGATGCCCAGGGAGCGTCGCAGATCAGACGGCAGGAGCCGGATGCCGTGTCCATTTACATTCTCCCGCCGTCTCTGGAGATCTTGCGCCGTCGCCTGGAAGACCGCCGGGCTGATCCGCCGGACGAGATCGCCAAGCGGCTGAGGAAAGCCAGGGACGAAGTCAAGCACTATCGTGACTATACGTACGTGGTCATCAACGATGACTTTCAGTCTTCCGTCCGGCAGCTTGAATGCATCGTGGTGGCCGAGCGCTGCCGAACGGTCACGCTGGACCTGTCCTCATTGGAGCAAGCTTTGTTGGAAACGCGGGAGGAACGTTAATGGATCCGTTGTCGTTACTACCGGAATGCCAAGACTTATCGGTTGAATCCAGAAGCCGCCTGGTGATCGTGGCGGCCCAGCGGGCCCGACAATTGATGCAAGGGGCCTCTCCTCTGTTGGTCACGAAGCACACCAAGCCCACAACGATGGCGTTAGAAGAAGTGTTGCGAGGCAAAGTGAAGTTCCTGGTGGGCAAAGACGCACGCCAGGCCATGAAAGAGGCCAAGAAGCAGCGCGATCGCGAGCTCGAGCGCTTGACCGTCGCGCAGGTTACCGGAGAGGACGACCACGAGATCAAGAAGGATCTGAACGTCATCGTGGATGATTCGAAGCCGGTCGAATCGAGTGAAGATGACTGAACCGGGGCGGTATGCGGGGAAGACGGTCGTGCTCGGTGTCACGGGGAGTATTGCCGCGTACAAGGCGGTTCCCGTGGCGCGCCGCCTGATCGCCGAGGGGGCGACGGTGAACGTGGTCATGACCCGCACGGCACGGCGGTTTGTGGGTCCGCTGACCTTCGAGGTCTTGACCGGTCGAGCGGTCGGCACGGACCTCTTCGCTGCGGGCACCCCTCCCGTCCGGATGATGCCCCACCTCACCCTCGCGGAAACGGCCGATCTGGTCGTGATCGCCCCCGCGTCGGCCCATTGTGTGGCCAAGCTGGCGCACGGTCTTGCGGATGACCTGCTCTCCACGCTGGTCCTGACGGCCACGTGTCCGGTGCTGGTCGTTCCGGCCATGGACGGCGGGATGTGGGACCATCCGGCGGTTCGCGACAACGTCATGACGCTCCGGAGGCGCGGCGTGACCGTGCTGGAGCCCGAAACCGGCCCGCTGGCCTCCGGTGCGGTAGGTCGGGGACGTCTTCCGGGAGAAGACGCCATCTTGGGGGCAATCGCGGAGGCTCTCGTGCCTCGGAAGGATTTCCGCGGCCGGCGCGTGCTCGTCACGGCCGGTCCCACCCAGGAGGCCCTCGATCCGGTCCGGTTTCTCTCCAATCGGTCATCGGGGAAAATGGGATGGGCTCTCGCCGAGGCGGCCCGCGACCGTGGCGCCGAGGTCGTCCTGGTCGCCGGCCCGACCAGTCTCCCGCCGCCGTCCCGTGTGTCCTACGTTCCCGTCGTCACGTCCGAGGAAATGCGGAAGGAAGTGCTCGCCAGGTTTCCCGAGACCGATGTGCTGATCATGGCGGCCGCCGTCGCCGACTTCAGGCCGGCGCGACCGGCTTCCGGGAAGACCCCCAAGGGCACAGCGGGCGGGACGGAAGGACGACTGCTGGCCCTCGAACCGACGCCGGACATTCTCCAGGGTTTGCCCGAGCGTCGGACCGGTCAAGTCGTCGTGGGCTTTGCGGCGGAAACGGAAGACGTGGTGTCGAGAGCCAGCCGCAAGCTCGCGACCAAGGCCCTGGACCTGATCGTGGCCAATGACGTGACGGAGCCGGGCGCGGGATTCGGCACCGACACCAACCGGGCAACGTTGCTGGACCGGATGGGGCGCTGCGAAACGCTGCCGCTCATGCCCAAGTACGAGCTGGCGCACCGGATACTTGACGCCGTCCTGGCGCTTCCAGCGGTGTAGGGATCGTCGCTCTTGACTCCCTAGCCCGGATTATGCAGGAATCTTGGAGTCAGACGGTGGGGGACACGGCTCGAGAAGGAAACACGCGCAGGAATTGTCGCAGAAGAAGGGCGAGGGCACGATGAGAGGAGGCGCGAACTGATGGCACCGGAGTCGGCATCGCGGGCGTTCGTGGGCACGGCTAAGGATCTCGCCGATGCGGGTCAATTCGGCGAGGCCATCAAGGTCCTTCAGGAAGGGTTGAAGCAATATCCGAAACTGGCGAGTGCCAGGGTATTGCTGGGAGAAATCTATTGGACTTCCGGGGATGCCAAGTTGGCACGAATCGAGCTTGAGCAGGTCACGAAGGCCGTTCCGGACAATTTTGCCGCGCATCGGAAGCTGGCGCTGGTTTATCGCGAGTTAGGGGAACGCGAGTCGGCGATCCGGTCCTGCCAGGCCGTCCTCCGGGCCAATTCAAAGGACCATGAGATGTTGGATTTGCTGGAAGAATTGCAACAGGGGTCTGGGGAGGCGGCGGCGCCCCCGGCCGGGCAGGCGGATTCGGTTGAGGAACCGGTGGCCTCTCCCGTGGCAGAGGAGGGCACTCAGAGGACATCAGGTCCCGCCCGAAGGCGGTCGCCTCGCGCCAAAGCGGCGCCGGTGGAACATCCTGGTGAGGCGGCACCAGAAGCGGTGGCGACACCCTCCACGACGCTGCGTCTTTCGAAGTCTCCTGTGACCGCCGTGCCTTCCTCCGGCGGGCCGGTCGCCGAAGCGGACGCTGAAACAGCGGAGATCGAAAGTGAAACCCTGGCGGAGCTCTATATCGTTCAGGGACATCGGGAGAAAGGGCTTGATGTCTATCGGCGGCTCGCCGCCAAGAGTCCCGACGACCCGCGCCTTCGGGAACGGGTCGAGACTCTGGAAACTTCCAACGTCACGACGGACGCCGTCCCTCAGCCCCCTGCGGAAACGCCCGCTCAGGCCAAGCGAAAGGCCCATGTTCGTCGGCTGGAGGGCTGGCTCGAGGTCATTCGGCAACGCCGACGAGCATGAGGTACGGTGGCGATTACCAGACCGGCACGCCTTCGTGTCCGCTCGGGGCATCCTGACGAGGCCGCGGCCTGATGAAAATCCTGGTCCTCCATGGGCCCAATCTCAATCTGCTGGGCTCCCGTGAGACGCAAGTCTATGGGACGATCACGCTCGAGGCGATCAACCGGGATCTGATCGCGCTGGCGCGTGCGGAAGGCGTGACCGTCACGATCCATCAGTCCAACGCCGAAGGCGAGCTGGTGAACTGGATTCAAAAGGCGGGCGGGGAATTCGCCGCTCTGGTGATCAATCCCGGCGCCTATACACACACGAGTATTGCGCTGCGGGATGCGATCGCCAGTGTGGGGATCCCGACCGTCGAGGTGCACCTTTCCAACATCTATCGGCGAGAAGAATTCCGGCAGCACTCGTACATCGCGGGGGTGGCGGTCGGGCAGATCTCGGGTTTCGGTCCGGAGAGTTATGCCTTGGGCCTCCGGGCGGCCGTCGCGCACCTTCGCGCGCGACAGACCAAGGAGTAACGGAGCAGAGGGAGGAGAACACGCGCAGGTGATTACGACGTCGGAATTTCGGAATGGAGCGAAGTTGGAATTGGAAGGGGAGCCGTTTACTATCATTGAGTTTCAACACGTCAAGCCCGGCAAGGGCGGGGCCTTTGTCCGCACCAAACTGAAGAGCCTGAAGTCCGGGAACGTCATCGAGCGGACCTATCGCTCGGGGGAGAAGTTACCGACCCCTGACCTCGAAGAGCTCGAGATGAAATTTCTGTATGCCACCGGGGATCAGTACACCTTCATGGACACGACGACCTACGAACAGATGACCTTTGCTCGGTTCCATCTGGGCGACGGCTGGGATTTGCTCAAGGAGGACATGACCGTCACGCTGCTCCTCCATAAATCGGTCCCGATCGGGATGGAGTTGCCGGTCTTTGTGGAACTCAAGGTCGTCAAGACCGAACCGGGCGTGCGGGGGGATACGGCCTCGGGCGGATCGAAACCGGCCGTGCTGGAAAGCGGGGCGACCATCAAGGTGCCTCTCTATCTCGATGAGGGGGTGATGGTCAAAGTGGACAGCCGGACGCGCGAATACGTGGAACGGGCTTGATGAAACGCCGTCTTCCCCCACCGGACAGAAAAGCCAAGAAGCCGGCGCCGAAGCCGAGCCCCAACGCGCTGGTCGATCCGAAGGTCTTGCACGACCTGATCGAGGTTTTCCACTCGGCCGGGGTGAGTGATCTTGAGGTGGAGCGGGACGGACTCCGCGTTCGGTTGCGGCGGGAGGGGACAGCGTCACCGATCCAGGCCCGGGAAGTCACCGTCCCGGTTTCCGATCCCTTGCGAAGCTCGCTTCACGCGGGCGTTCCGCCGGCCACCCGATCCGATGAGGGGCTGGTGACCGTGACGTCGCCCATCGTGGGCATCTTCTTTCGGTCGGCCTCCCCCGAGGCTGAACCATATGTCGAAGAGGGCGCGTACGTCAGGAAGGGGCAAGTCCTCTGCATCGTCGAGGCCATGAAGCTGATGAACGAGATCGAGTCGGAGGTGGACGGGCGTATCGCGAAGATCCTCGTTGAGAATGCGAAGCCGGTCGAATACGGCGAGCCGCTCTTCCTGATCGAGCCGGGAGCGCGCCCCGAAGGGTGAGCGGTGTTTAAGAAAATCCTCATCGCAAACCGAGGGGAGATTGCGGTCCGGATCATCCGCGCGTGCAAGGAACTCGGCATTCGCAGCGTGGCGGTGCATTCGGAAGTCGACGCGGATGCCCTCCACGTGCGGCTGGCGGACGAGTCCCTCTGCATCGGTCCGGCCGATCCCGCCTTGAGTTATCGGAACATCCCCAACATCCTGAGCGCGGCCGAGATCACGGCGAGCGAGGCCATTCACCCGGGTTACGGATTCCTCGCCGAGAACACCCACTTCGCCGAGGTCTGCGAGTCCATCGGCGTCAAATTCATCGGGCCGACGTCCGAAAACATCGCGACGATGGGGGACAAGGCCAAGGCGCGGGACAGCATGGCCCGTCAGGGAGTGCCGGTCCTCCCCGGCAGCGAGGGAGAGATCGCCGACGAGCAGGAGGCGGCGGCGGTCGCCGCCAAAATCGGCTACCCCGTGATCATCAAAGCCTCGGCGGGCGGCGGCGGACGCGGGATGCGCGTCGTGAACAAGGAAGACGAGCTCGTGCACGCCTTCCAGGCCGCCCGCGCAGAAGCCGACGCGGCCTTCGGCAGCCAGAGCGTGTATGTGGAGCGGTACTTCCTTGAGCCTCGCCACATCGAAGTCCAGATCTTGGCCGACGAGCGCGGTCGTACGATCTCGCTGGGAGAGCGGGATTGTTCCATTCAACGCCGCTATCAGAAGCTCATCGAAGAAACCCCGTCGCCGGCCGTGGACGACCGTCTCCGCCGCGAGTTGGGCAAGGTGGCCGTCGAGGCGGCGCAGGCCATCCGGTATCGGAACGCCGGGACCGTCGAGTTCCTGTTGGACAAAGATCGGCGCTTTTTCTTCATGGAGATGAACACCCGGATCCAGGTCGAGCATCCCATCACCGAAGAGGTGACCGGGGTAGACCTGATCAAGGAACAGATCAAAATCGCCTCCGGGATGTCGCTGGCCTGGAAGCAACAGGACGTGAAGGTCAACGGCCACAGCATCGAGTGCCGGATCAATGCCGAGTGCCCCGACAAATTCACCCCCTGTCCGGGGCGCATCACCCGATTCCACGCCCCCGGGGGGCCCGGCATCAGGATTGACACGGCGCTCGAGACCGGCTCCGAGATTCCCTCCCAGTATGACAGCCTCATCGCCAAGCTCATCGTGCACGGGAGCACGCGCGAGGAGGCTCTCGTCCGTATGCGGCGGGCCCTCGAGGAATGTGTCGTCGAGGGGGTCAAGACCACCCTGCCGCTCCACCGGCGCATCTTTGAGGATCCGGATTTCCTGAAGGGCCGGTTCTCTACGAGCTTCCTCGAGCGGTTCTTCGCCACTCACCCAGGCTAGCCCCTCCTTGGCGCCGAATCTTCGCGGTCTGTATCTCATTCTCGACCCCGACGTTGCAGGTGATCGGTCCCTGGCCGACCTGTGCAGTGCGGCGCTTGCCGCCGGGGTTCGGATGTTTCAATTGCGGATGAAAACCCCGGATACGGGAAGGGTCTATGATCGGGCCTCCCAGTTGTGTCCGCTGGTGCGGAAAGGTGGCGGGATGTTCATCGTCAACGATCGGTGCGATGTGGCCAAGGCCGTCGGAGCGGATGGGGTCCACTTGGGCCAGGAAGATTTGCCGCTGGTGGACGCGCGGGCGATTCTGGGATCAGGCAAGTTGATCGGGGTTTCAACACATTCGCTGGCCCAGGCGCTGGAGGCGGAAAAAGCGGGCGCCGACTACATCGGCTTCGGCCCCATCTTTCAGACCACCACGAAGGAGAACCCGGACCCGGTCGTCGGCGTCGGAGGCCTGCGCGAGGTGCGGGCGCGCGTCCGCATCCCCATCGTGGCCATCGGGGGGATCACGGCTCAGAATGTGGCTGATGTGATGAACGCCGGTGCCGATGGCGCGGCCGCGATCTCGGCGATCCTGGCCGCCCCCGACCCAAGCAAGGCAATGATAGAACTCATCAGCGCAATCGAAGGTAAAGCCTAGCTTAAATTCCGGTCACCCTGAGCTTGTCGAAGGGTACTGATTGACACCCTCGCCCCACCGAGGGAGAGAGCCCAGGGTGAGGGGGCCAGATCGGCATTGACAAGCGTCACGTGACAGTTTACGCTTGAGGTGTGATCAAAGCATTCGCTGACAGGCACACGGAGGAGTTGTACGTGACGGGCAAATCGAAGCGATTCCCTTCGGAAATCTGGAAAAGGGCGTTGCGAAGGCCGGAATATCTCGATTTGGCGACGCGCTTAGAAGATTTGAAGGTTCCTCCCAGCAACCGACTTCATAAACTGGAAAGGGACCGAAGAGGGCAGCACTCCGTCTCTGTGAACGATCAATGGCGGATTTGCTTTCGATTTGTGGACGGCGACGCCTATGACGTGGAGTTGACGGATTACCACTGATGCGAGGTGCGAGATGAGCATTCCCCACAAAAGACAAAGGATGATTCGACCCACGCATCCGGGCGAGATGCTGCGTGAGGATTTCTTGCCGGATTACGGGTTGACCGTATTGAGTTTTGCCAAGGCGCTTGGGGTGTCACGCCAGACTGTGAATGAGCTGCTTCGGGAACGGCGCGCCGTGAGCCCTGAAATGGCGTTGCGTCTCTCTCGTCTGTTCGGCAACACCCCTGAGGTTTGGTTGAACGCCCAGCGTGCCGTTGATCTCTGGGATGCGGCAAGGACCATAAAGAGCAAGATTGAACGCATTTCTCCATTAAACGCCGCATAACGATTGGGTGTTATGGATAACAGGGTCAGTCACCGCTTTCCTCTGCTGTCATTGCGAAGAGCGAAGCGACGAAGCAATCTCGGTTTATTGAGTCCATTACCGATGTAGATAATATGAGCGTGCGCCCTTCCGATTCGACCGCTGCGGTCGAATCGGCTACAAGGGGGAGAGCTGAGAACAACTCTTTGGGCTGCTGCCGGTTTGGTTGACACCAGCTTACGCTCATCCGGCCTGCATTTCGAACTCCATCGGACTGAGATAACCCAGCGTCGAGTGCCGCCGCCTGGGATCGTAGAAACGCTCGATGTAATCGAACACGTCAGCCTGGGCCTGGGCTCGCGTGCGGTACGTCTTGGCCGCCGTGCGTTCGATTTTCAGCGAAGAGAAGAAGCTCTCCATCGCCGCATTGTCCCAGACGTTGCCCGCCCGACTCATACTGCAGGTGACGCCGTGGTCGGCGAGGAGCCGCTGGAACGGCTCACTGGTGTACTGGCTCCCCCGATCGGAGTGATGCAGCACGGTCGCGGGCTTCCCCCGCCGCCAGAGCGCCATCACGAGCGCATCGGTGACGAGCTGCGCCGTCATCGTCGCACGCATCGACCAGCCAACAACCCGTCGAGAGAAGAGATCGACGACAGCGGCGACGTAGAGCCAGCCTTCAGCGGTCCAGATGTAGGTGAAGTCCGCGACCCATTTGCGGTTCGCCGACGAGGCGTCGAACGTCCGGTCGCGCACATTCGGCGCCACCGCGTTCGTCGATCGTACGCCGGTGTCCGGCGGCACACGCCGCCGTCTGGGGCGCGCGCGCAACGCCTGTTGTCGCATCAGCCGCTCGATCCGATGCCGGCCGCATGCGACTCCGTCTGCCAGCATATCGTGCCAGACACGCCGGGCGCCATAGGTGCGGTCGCTGGCGTGGAAGCTGGCCCGCACCATGGCCAGCAGCTGCTCATCGGCCCTCGCCCGTGCACTCGGCGGCCGGGTCCGCCAGGCATAGAAGCCTGCACGCGAGACACCGAGCGCCTCACACAACCATCCCGCCGGCCAAATTCCCCGGTGCTTCGCGATGAAGGCAAACTTCACAGCGCCTCCTTCGCGAAGTAGGCCGCGGCTTTTTTTAAGATGTCGCGCTCCGCCTTCAGCTTCATGACTTCACGGCGGAGCCGCGCGAGCTCCACCTGCTCGGGCTTCATTTGCCCCTGGCCCGGAAAGGCCTGCTGCGGATCGGCGGCACGCTCCTGCACCCATCGGCGCAACACCGTGCCATGCACGCCTAAATCGCGCGCGGCTTGCGCGACCGTCACCCCGCGTTCCGTGATCAGCTTCACTGCCTCCAGCTTGAACTCTCGCGTATATTGTCGTCGCTCCATGACCCACCTCCGGTTTCATCCATACACCTAACTCGGTGTCTTTGAAACCGGCAGCAGCCCATCCCTCGGGGGGAGAGGGGATCAGAAATAGCTAGCGCTTGCGTTTGGATTTTGCTTTCGGCTTTGAAGCGGCTTTGGGTTTGCTGCTGGGGGCGGGTTTGGTTGCGGCCTTGCTTTCCAGCGCCTTCAGGCGGTCTTCCATATCGCGGATCTGTTGGCGCAGTTCGGGGAGCTTGGCCACAATGGCCATGGCCTTGAGCCAGTCCATCCGAGGCAGCGCAGGGGTGCCGGCGACGACTTCCTTGGCCGGGACATCACGGTTCAAACCTGATCGAGCTGCAATCATGGCGAGGTCTCCGATCGTGACGTGATCCGAAATACCGGCCTGCCCTCCGATCATCACGTGGTGCCCGGTCTTGCTGCTCCCTGCGACGCCCACCTGCGAGACCAGGATGTTGTGCTCGCCGACCTCGACGTTGTGGGCGATCTGGACCAGGTTGTCCACCTTCGTGCCCCGGCGGATGATCGTCTTGCCGAACGTGGCCCGGTCCACCGTGACATTGGCTCCCAGCTCGACGTCGTCCTCGATCACGACCGTCCCCACCTGCGGGATCTTGTGGTGCAGCCCGCCTTCCTGCACGTAGCCGAACCCGTCGCTCCCGACGACCGTGCCCGCGTGGATGATGACTCGGTTGCCGATCGTGATTCCTTCTTGGATCGTCACATTGGGATAGAGGAGGCAGTCCTCGCCGATGATCGTTCCTTCACCGACGAACACGCCGGGGTAGAGCGTCGTGCCGCGTCCGATTGAGACGCGGTCATCGAGTGTGACGAATGGCCAGATCGCGACACCCTCGCCGAGTGTGACATCGGTCCCGCGATGGGCCAGCTTGCTGATACCGATGGCCGGTCGTTTGCGGACAAAAAACTTTTCCACGACCTGAGTCATGGCCAACGCGGGGTGAGCCACCACGATCTGCACACAGGGGAGTTCCTCGATATGCCGGGGGACGAGCAGGGCGGCCGCGCGCGTGGATGAGGCCGCTTTGACGGCGGTGGCATCGGCGACAAAGGACAGATCGCCGGGACCGGCCTCGCTCAGAGCGGCCACGCCGGTGATGGCCAAGTCGGACGCGCCGATCAGCGTGCCTTTCGTGAAAACGGTGATCTGTTCTATCGTGACGGCGAAGACGGGCATGGCTTGGATTGGTCAGGCATGAGCGGGGTTCTCAGTCGGGATGGCTGAGGCGGGTTCGGCCGAGCCTTGGACATCGGCGAGCTTGAGCCAGGACGACATATGATCGTCCTTGACCTCAGGGTTGTGTTCAACCGAGAAGCGGAGCGACAGGAAGAAGTCTCTCCACGGCAAGTTGTGGTTCATGATCTGGTTGAGCCAGACAGCATCCATGCGCACTGTGAACGGAGCCGACTGGCCTTCCGTGCTTTCGACGGTCAGCTCTCCCGCATGGCATCGGACAAGGAAGTCTCCCGCGTGGCGACCTTCCACGACAAACCGGAACTCCATTTCGATCTGATTGCGAACGGACTCATGCGACTCTCCCAGACGCTGCACGTGCGCGCGGAATGACTCAAACAGGTCTCCGGTGGGCTGTGGCAATCCGGCCAGGTAGGCGGTGATGGCAGGGCGCGTGCGCTCGGCGTAGGCTTTCAGGTACATGTCGGTCCGGTCAAAGGAGAACTCCTGTCGGATGCGCTGATCCGGGATGAATTCTCCGTTGATCAGGTTCAGGCGGTCCCCCGGCAAGGGGATCTCCAAGCGCCTGCCGTAGCCGCGTTGACGGAGCCAATCCTGGCTGCGCTTCTGGTCCGGGACCAGACTCTTCCCGCCGAGGTCATCGTTGTGCCGAAACAACGAATCCTCCAGGAACGCCGGGGGACCGATGCAAGGCAGCCCGATCCTCGGGGCCAACCGGTCCAGGGTTTTGTACGCCTCTTCGAGATGTGCGACCCGTTTCCCGGTCGCGAGGGCTGCGATCCGTTCGTCGGAATAGCGATAACAAAGCGGGTGCCAATTGACGCCGGCGCACCGGACCAAGACGGCATCAATGCGACCGCCGACGCCTCCCACGCGATCTTTCAAGGCTTGCTGCTTCTTGAGGGTGAGTAGGGCCGTGCTCATATTGATCACGACGGCTTCACGGGTGCGAAAAGTCGCGGCCGACCCGTGGCTGTCCGGTGTGTCGCCGGGAGTGAACAGGACCCGTACCCCCTCACCCACCGAGTGGTCGGTCCCCGGCTTGACTTCGACGATGGGATTAGCGCAGGCGTTTCGGATTGCCTGCCGGAGATTCCGCGAGGAATGCAAGGGTATGACGACGGGGATTCCAGGGGGCAGCTTATGGGTCAAGAAGTCGGCATCCAGGTGGTCCGGGTGCTCGTGCGTGAGGACCACCGCGGTGAGGTCGCAGTAATCCCGCTGCCAGAGGTGGTGGTTGCACGGAAACTGAAACCAGCTTGCGTGAAAGGCGCCGCGCGAAGAGAGCCATGGATCGCAGGCCACGCGGGTGTTGCCCTGCGTGATGATAAACCCGGCGTGGCCCAAAAACTCTAGCTGCATGGCGTGCGTTCCTCCGATGCAGGCTCAGCATAGTGGATCGTGGTGGAGCGGTCAAGGTTCCTTAGGTTAAAATGGCGTCCTATGGTCAAGGTCAAAATCTGCGGGAACACCAATCTGGAGGATACGATGGCGGCGGTGGAAGCCGGGGCCGACGCCGTCGGCTTCGTGTTCTACGCCAGGAGCCCGCGGGCGACGACTCCAAAGAGCGTGGCCGCGATCGTGTCGCACCTGCCGCCGTACGTGATGCCGGTGGGGGTATTCGTCAACGAGGACCTCGGCGTGGTCCGCAAAATCATGGAGGACTGCAACATTCCCCTTGCCCAACTCCATGGCGACGAATCCCCCCAGTACTGCGCCCTGCTTGGGCGCCCGATCATCAAGGCCATCCGCGTCCGGGATCGTCGGGACCTCGACCGCATGGCCTCGTATCAGGTGGGAGGGTTTGTGTTGGACGCCTTCGTCGAAGGAGTCCCCGGGGGGACGGGGGTCACGCTCGACTGGGATCTGGCGGGCGAGGCTCAGAAACTGGGGCCTATCATCCTGGCCGGCGGCCTCACCCCAGACAATGTCGCCGAGGCGGTCAGGCGGGTCCGGCCTTACGGCGTGGATGTCAGCAGCGGTGTGGAATCCTCGCCCGGCGTGAAGGACCATGCGAAAGTCCGGGCCTTTATTACCAATGCCAGGTTGATTGCTCCTCTTCCGTAGCCTATACTTTCATGCCTATGACTCATCTTCCCAATGAACACGGCCGATTCGGCGCCTTCGGCGGTCGCTACGTCCCCGAAACCTTGATCCCGGCCCTTGACGAGCTCACAAGGGAATACCAGAAGGCGCGCCGCGACCCGAAGTTCAAGGCCGAGCTGGACTACTATCTCCGCCATTACGTGGGCCGGCCGACGGCGCTGTACTATGCCGAGCGGCTCACGAAGAAGCTCGGCGGAGCGAAGATCTATCTGAAGCGCGAAGATCTCTGTCATACCGGCGCGCACAAGATCAACAACACGATCGGGCAGATCCTTCTGACCCGCCGCATGAGGAAGCCGCGGGTCATCGCCGAGACCGGCGCGGGCCAGCACGGCGTGGCCGTGGCGACGGTCGCGTCGCTGTTCGGACTGCAGTGCGAAGTCTATATGGGCACGGAGGACATGGAGCGCCAGGCGCTGAACGTCTTCCGGATGCGCCTGCTCGGCACGAACGTGAAAGCGGTCAATGCCGGGAGCCGCACGCTGAAGGACGCCATCAGCGAGGCGATGCGGGACTGGACCACCAATGTCCGCACCACCCATTACATCTTGGGCTCCGTCCTCGGTGCGCATCCGTACCCGATGATGATCCGGGACTTCCAATCGGTCATCGGCCGCGAAACACGGAAACAGATCCTTCAGGCCGAAGGCAAGCTCCCGGATTACCTCATCGCCTGCGTGGGCGGGGGGAGCAATGCGATCGGCCTGTTCACGGCGTTTCTCAAGGACAAGAAGGTCAAGATGGTGGGAGTCGAGGCGGGCGGGCTCGGGATCGAGAGCGGCAAGCACGCAGCGCGTTTTGCCACCGGTTCGGTCGGCGTGCTTCACGGGACCATGACGTATCTTCTCCAGGACGACGACGGGCAGATCCAACTGACCCATTCCGTCTCGGCCGGGCTCGATTACGCGGCGGTCGGGCCGGAGCACGCCTATTATAAGGAGCAGGAGCGCATCGCCTATACCTATGCGACGGATGAAGAAGCCATGGCTGCCTTTGACTTGCTATGCCAGACTGAGGGCCTCATGCCGGCGCTCGAATCCGCCCACGCCATCGCCTATGTGACCAAACTCGCGCCGAAGCTCAAGCGCAGCCAGATCCTCGTCGTGAACCTCTCCGGCCGGGGCGACAAGGACGTCAACCAGGTCGCTCGCATCAAGGGCGTGTCATTATGAACGCGGCTCAGCCAAGACTTCGCCGCTACAGAAGCCGCAGGCGCCCGTGAACCGCATACAGGAAACGTTTCGACGCTTGGCCGATAAGCAAGAGAAGGCCCTGATCGCCTACGTCATGGCAGGCGATCCGACGCTCGAAGAGACCGATGCTTATGTCCTGCAATTGGCGAAGGCAGGCGCGGACATCATCGAACTGGGCGTGCCATTTTCTGATCCCATCGCCGACGGCCCGGTCATCCAGCAGGCGGCGGAACGGGCGCTCCGCTCGGGGACCTCGCTGAAAAAAATCCTTGCCACGGTCCGGTCGCTTCGGATCAAGACCCAGGTCCCGCTTGTCCTCATGGCCTACTACAACTCGATCTTCCGGTACGGGGAGTCCGCCTTTTGTCGCGGTGCAGTGGCGGCGGGCGTGGATGGGCTGATTGTCCCCGACATGCCGCCGGACGAGGCCGGGACCTTGTGGTCCCTGGCCGAAAAGGCCGGTCTGGACGTGATCTTCCTGCTGGCGCCGACGAGCACGTTCAAACGCGAAACCACCGTAGCCCGGATGTCGCGGGGCTTCATCTACTATGTCTCGCTGACGGGCATCACCGGTGCGAAGCTGACGGACAAGGCCGACGTGGGAAAGAAAGTGCGGGAGATCCGGCGCTATACCAAGACGCCGGTGGCGGTCGGGTTCGGCATCGCAACGCCTGACGACGCCCGCGAAGTGGCGCGGATCGCCGATGGGGTGATCGTCGGCAGCGCGCTCGTCAAGATCATCGCGGAGAACGGCAAATCAGGCGTGGCCGACCGTATCGGAACCTTCACCCGCTCCCTCAAAGCCGCTACTCTGCCGGCTTAAATCTACTCAACGGTTCTTGCTCGTTCGCGCTGAGCGTGTCGAAGGGCACGGGATTATAGACTCAAAATGTAGTCCAACTCTTCTGTGACGCCCAGCCGCCTGGCCCATCGGTGGAGATATTTTTGATCGAGGTCGGCGCGCGAGCGTTCAATAATCGTGGCTAAGTCTTCGAAGTCTCGCAACCGGCCGACTTTGAGTTTTTGGAGGATGAAATCTTCTGGCGAAACGAACGAGTAGTAGCAGCTCTCCATCAACTTTTTCCGTCTCCGCCGTAAGGTTTCGAGATCGTGGGTGTCGCGTGGGCGAAGTAAATCTACGGGGACCTCTTCGCATTGTAATCTCAGCACTGTTCCCCGCAGCATCGGATTCCAGTCTTGCCATACCCTGATCAATCTCCATGCCGGCCTCAGCCATTCTCTCTCCCAGGCGTTCCAGGCTTGCCTCATCAACGAGGATGAGAAAGTCGAGATCGTGAGTCGCGCGGACCCTTCAACTTTCGTCGAACATTTTTAGACTAAAGGCCGACAAGCTAAGGCATTGCCGCAGCCCTTCTTCAGCGTTTCGGGGAAAGCGCCAGCCCTTGAGCTCAGATTTGACGAGGCTTAACCGCCGGAGCCAGCCGGGTACAGTCTTGTGTTTCATAGTAGGCTACACTAGCAAGGCGCGCCCAATCGGTCAAGCTCCGCTACTCGATTTTTCCGTCCACGATGCGGATGATCCGGTCCGCTTGATTGGAGAGCGTCTCGTTGTGGGTCACGATCACAAACGTGATCCCTTTCGCGCGGTTCAGGTCACGCAGCAGCTTAAAGACTTCTTCGCCGGTGTGCGTGTCCAGGTTGCCGGTCGGTTCATCGGCCAGGACGAGAGCCGGCTGCAGGACCAGCGCACGCGCGACCGCGACGCGCTGCTGCTCGCCGCCGGACAGTTCACCAGTCCGGTGTTCCAAGCGGTGGCCCAGGCCCACTTCCTTGAGGACGGCCTCCGCGGCGGCCCGCGCCTGCATCTGGCCTTGCCGCTGGATCAAAGCCGGCATCATGACGTTTTCGACCGCCGTGAACTCCGACAGCAGGTGGTGGAACTGAAAAACAAACCCGATCGTGCGGTTGCGAAACTCCGCCAACGCCTGTTCCGTTCCGGCAAAGACGTCGTTGCCGTCGAAGCGTACGGTGCCTCCGGTCGGCCGGTCGAGGGTGCCGAGGATATGGAGGAGGGTTGTCTTGCCCGCTCCGGATGCCCCGACGATCGCGGCCATCTCGCCTCGCTTGATGTTCAAACTCACGCCGTTCAGCACGTGGACCTCGGTCTGGTCCAGCCGAAAGGATTTTTTTAGATCGAGCGCTTCGATCATATCGCCTGCGGCTTCCATCGGGAAAAGGACGTGTCTTGGCGCGTCCGGGGTGGGCCGGGTGCGATGGACGAAGTCTTGGCTGAGTGGCGTTTCAATTACTCGTACCGGAGCGCCTCGGCCGGGTCCAGGCGGGCCGCCTGCCGGCAAGGATGAATCGTGGCGAGGAACGTGATGATGATGGCGGAAAATCCCACAATCACCACGTCAAAGGTCTTGATGTTCACCGGAATGCGGCTCAGGTAGTACACGTCTCCGGGCAGGGTGAAAAAGGTCTGGATCGCCCAGCAGAAGCTGTAGCCCAGAGGAATGCCGATGACGGTCCCGACGATGCCGATCACGAGCCCGTTCAACATGAAGATGCGCGTCACCGCCTTGCCGGTCGCGCCCATGGCCTTGAGGATTGCGATCTCGCGGTGTTTCTCGACCACGATCATGGTCAGCGTGCTGACGATGTTGAACGACGCGACGACGACGACCAGGACCAGCAGCACGAACATCATGAACTTCTCCAGCTTGAGGGCTGAGAACAGGTTCTTGTTCAGCTTCATCCAGTCCCTTGCCCAGTAGGGGAAGCCGAGCGTGTGCTCGATGCGTTGGGCGATGCTGTCCGCCGCGAAGATATCCGCGACCTTCACCTCGATGCCGGTAACGGCGTCGCCGAGGTTGAAGAACTCCTGGGCTTGTTTGATCGAGACGTACGCCAGTGACGAATCGTACTCGAACATCCCGGACTCGAACACGCCGGCCACGCGGTAGGCGCGGACCTTCGGGATCATGCCCAGGGCGGAGACGGGGCCTACCGGCGAGACGACGTTCAGGCGGTCGCCCAGAAAGACCCCAAGACGGAGCGAGAGTTCCTTTCCGATGATGATGCCGGGCAGCAGGGGCGGGGTGCCCGCCGGCTGGTCCGCTTGGTCCGGTTGGGCCGGCACATTTTTCCCCGGGGGACCGAGGCGCTCCAATTCTTCCAGCTTCCCGGCCTTGAGATTCCGGGCAAGCTCGGTGACCGTCACCTCCCGGCGCGCATCTATGCCGCGCAGCACCACCCCGTGCGATCCGGTCTCCGAGGTCAGGAGGACCTGCTTGAAGATGAATGGGGTCGCGGCGACGACTTCGGGCACGGCCGCGACTTTCTCCGTCAGCTCGCCGTAATTCTTGATGGTCTCTCCGGTCTTGGTGGTCAGGAGAATATGGGAGTTCGTGCCGAGGATCTTCGACTGAAGGTCTTCCTTGAAGCCGGTCATGATGCCCAGCGTGGCGATCAGGGCCGCGACGCCGATGGTCACGCCGATGATGGAGATCAAGGTGTTGAAGGAAATGGTGCGGTTGCGGCGCTTGGCCCGGAGGTACCGGAGGCCGATGAAGACTTCGTAAGGGAGCGGCACGGGCTACTTTTCCGGGCGGAGCTGCGGGAACAGGATCACGTCCCGGATGGACGGCTGATTGGTCAGCAGCATGACAAGCCGATCAATGCCGATCCCCTCGCCGGCCGTGGGCGGCATGCCGTGCTCGAGGGCCCGGAGGAAATCCTCGTCGAGGTGCTGGGCCTCCAGATCGCCCTTGGCCCGCTCGGCCGCCTGGGCCTCAAGGCGGCGGCGCTGGTCCATCGGGTCGTTCAGCTCCGAGAAGGCATTGGCCAGCTCGCGGCCGGTGATGAAGAGTTCGAAGCGGTCGGTCAGTTCCGGATCGTCGGCCTTGCGTTTCGCCAACGGGGAGAGTTCGACCGGGAAGTCGGTAATGAAAGTGGGCTGGATGAGGGTGGGCTCGACTACCTGCTCGAACAACAGAACCATCAGCTTCCAATAGGATTCGTCGCCCTTGAGCTCGCAGCCGTGCCGCTTGGCTTGATCGAGGACGTAGGCGGGGTCGGTGATCTGCTGGGCGGATGCCCCGAGGCGCTCGGCCACGGCGTCCCGATAGGTCATTCGCTTCCACGGGCGGGCGAAGGAGATCGTCGTGGTCCGGTCCTCGTTCGGGTGCAAACGGTATGGGATGGACTGCGTTCCTCTGCCGTGGATCTCCTCGACGACGGAGGCGATCAGCTCTTCGGTCAGGTCGAGGAGGTCGTGATAGTCGGCGTACGCCATGTAGAACTCGAGCATCGTGAACTCGGGATTATGGATCGTGGAGATGCCCTCGTTGCGAAAATTGCGGTTGATCTCGAACACGCGATTAAATCCGCCGACTATGAGCCGCTTGAGATAGAGCTCGGGCGCCACTCGAAGGTACAGGTCAACCCCGAGCGTGTTGTGGTGCGTGATGAACGGCCGGGCCGTGGCGCCGCCGGGGATCGGCTGCATCATGGGCGTCTCGACTTCCAGAAAGCCCTTGCCGGCGAGAAAGGTGCGGATGGCCTGAATGATCCGGCTACGGGCGATGAAGATGCGCTTGATCTCAGGGTTGGCCGTCAAATCCACGTACCGTTGTCGGTAGCGGGTTTCGACATCGGTCAGGCCGTGCCATTTCTCAGGGAGGGGGCGGAGTGCCTTGCACAGCAGCGAGAACTGCTTGACCTCGACCGTCAACTCATTCGTTTTGGTCCGAAAGAGGGGGCCGCTCACCCCGACCCAATCGCCGATGTCGAGAAACTCGAAAAGCGCATAACCCTGCTCACCTAGCACGTCCTTCTTAAAGTACACCTGGAGGGATTCGATACCGTCCTGGAGCGAGGCGAACGCCGCCTTGCCGAACCGGCGCAGAGCGATCAATCGGCCGGCCAGCGTAGCGGTGACGGGGTCCTGTTCGAGGGCCTCCTTGGTGGCAGTTCCGTATCGGGCGATCAGGTCGCCGGCGCGGTCCTTGACGGCGAATTTTCCGCCGAAAGGGTCGATGCCCAGGCTTCGAAGCTGGTCCAGCTTCTTGATCCGCTGGGCGATCTGGTCGTTGAGGTCATCCATAAAATATTTTAGGCAGTATAGTTTGCGCTAGAAGGCAAGTCAATTGTACGCAGAACCGGTTTGGTTTCTTCCTAGACATCCCTGCAAGTCGGGTGTAATGTTACCCAGCGTTTCTTCTTAGTATGTCCGCTCCGGGAGGGACCTTGTGGCTGATGACCTTCCCATCCGTGAAGGCCAGGTCCTGATGGGATCGCTGTTCAGCGAGCCCATGCGGGTCGAGACGGTGCGGCCGGGCGGGCCCGACACTTGGATCGTTGGTCTGGTCGGCACGCAGAGCGAACGGTTCCGCAGCGTCACGCTCTCGCTTGCGGACCTCAAAGGGCTCAAGATTCTGGAGCCTACCTGCTCATACAAAGGAGATGGGCAGGTGCTACGTCTGGGTCTGCAAGCCTACGCGCTGGGCATCGCGTATGAGTTCGATCCATACTTCGGGCTTTCGATCTCACGCGTGGATCCACTCCCGCATCAACTCGAAGCGATCTATGACCATCTGCTGAAGCTGGCCCGCGTCCGGTTCCTTCTGGCCGACGATGCAGGGGCGGGCAAGACCATCATGGCGGGCCTGCTCATCCGCGAATTGAAACTTCGTGGCTTGGCCGAGCGCATCCTCGTCGTCTGTCCGGCGAATCTGGCCTTCCAATGGCAGCGCGAGCTGAAGGAGAAGTTCGACGAAAAGTTCCATGTCATCAGGGGCGACGCCATCCGCGACCAGTTCGGCATCAACCAGTGGCTTGAACACAAGCAAATCCTCACTTCGCTGGACCTCGCCAAACGAACGGACATCCTGCCTGGGCTGAAACAGGTCCATTGGGACCTAGTCATCGTGGATGAAGCCCATCGCATGTCGGCTGCAGACGCCGAGCACAAGAGTCAACGCTACCGGCTCGGGGAGATGCTGCGCGAGAGCAGCGATCATCTCCTGCTCCTGACGGCGACGCCACACAAAGGCGATCCAGCGAACTTCAGCCTCTTCCTCCAGTTGTTGGATCAGGACGCTTATGCGGACGTGCGGTCAATCCGCGAGGCCATGAACCGGCGCTCTGCACCCTTCTACCTGCGCCGTACCAAAGAGGCGATGGTTTACTTCCCGGAGCGTCAGGCGGACGGCAAATGGGTGGCGCGCAAAATTTTCACGAAGCGCATCCCCCATACCGTGGACTTCAAGATTGACGGGGACGAAGACCGGCTGTATCGCGACGTCACGGCCTATGTAAAGGCACAGTCGTACAAGGCGGCTGCCGAAGAGGATGACCCTCGCTCCAGAGCGGTCGGCTTCTTGATGGCTCTGTACCAACGCCGCCTGGCTTCCAGCACCCATGCGCTGCGCCGTTCGCTTGAGAATCGCGCCAGGCGGCTGGACGAAGGGCTCAGGCGGGCGCAGGAACTGGCTCGACAGGCGCCACCGGAAATTCCCGATCCTGAAGAATTCGAGGAAATGGAAGAAGCCCAGCGGGAACGTCTGGAAGAGATTCTCGAAGCGGTCACCTTATCCCAGAACCCACAACAAGTACGAGACGAGATCGCCGAACTCAAAGCCCGCGCCGTTCAGGCGCAGCAAGTTGAGGAGGCGGGCGTCGAGGCCAAACTCTCCCGCCTGAAGGATCTTCTGCACGAGCAAGGCTTCTTTGACCGTCCTGATCAGCGACTGCTGCTGTTCACCGAATTCAAGGACACCCTGGACTATCTGGTGACGCGTCTCAAGACTTGGGGCTTCCGCGTCGGATTCATCCACGGGAGCATGAAATCCGGCTCCCGCGATGAGCCGGGAAGCCGTCTGTATGCCGAGCAGCAGTTCAAAGACGGCGCGATCCAGGTCCTCGTGGCAACCGAAGCGGCCGGAGAAGGGATCAACCTCCAGTGCTGTTACATCCTCTTTAACTACGATATCCCCTGGAATCCGAATCGCCTGGAGCAACGGATGGGTCGCATCCATCGCTACGGGCAGACAAAGGACAGCCTGATCTTCAACTTCGTTGCGACGAATACCATTGAAGGCCGAGTGTTGCAGAAGCTGCTGGAGAAGTTGCAGGAAATCCGGGACGCGCTCGACGACGATGCCGTCTTCAACGTCGTGGGGGAGATTCTGCCCGCAGCCCATTTGGAGCGAGTGCTGCGCGAGTACTACGCGGGCCGTATGGGAGCAGATGACCTAGAGGATCGGCTCTTGCGAGACGTGAAGGAAGATCGTTTCCGGGACATCTGCCGGAACGCCCTTGAAGGTCTAGCCGCGAAGAAGCTGAACCTCGAAATGCTCATCGAGCGGCGCGCGCGGGCGCAGGAGCGGCGGGTTGTGCCGGAGACGATCGCCCGCTTCATGCGCGAGGCCTCTCCGTCCGTCCCATATGCGTTGAAGCCGGTCCCATCGCTGCCTCACACATTTGAACCTGGAAGCACCCCAGCAGTACTGAAGGGCTACGAGAACGACCAGGATTGGAAGTTGCCGGCGTTGGCGAACAGGTACCCGCGCCTCTCGACGGACCGCGAGACCGCCGAAGGCCACAACCTCGAATGGGTAACGCCGGGGCATCCGCTCTTTGAGGCACTGCGCCGTCACGCCTTGGCACAGTCCAGGGAAAGCTTCTCGACCGGTAGAAGCGCGTGGCCGAAGACCGCCGGGACTGCTACTGGCTCTATGTGGTGACGGATTGCAAGACTACGCCACGGCTCCAGGAGCCGATCAAGGACCCGGCGCGGCTGCCTTGGCACGAGGTCAAAAAGGTGGATCACTACTATCTATCTGTGGATGCGATGAAGGGGCCGATGACGGTCAGGGAGGGAGAGCAGCCGACGTACGGAGCACACGGCACATGATGACGCTCCGGCAGTTCGCCGCGAAGCCCGAGACGATCCCAGTCGCAACCTCCTGGTACCTCGCCGACCTTGGTGAAGCGCGCGGCAAGCAAGAGCTATTCACCAAGCAATCGCCCCAGAAACTGAGAGTCCTCCGTGAGCACGCCTTGATCGAAAGCGCAGTCTCCTCCAATCGCATTGAGGGCGTCGAGGTGGACCCCGCTCGGATCAAGACGATCCTCTTCGGCAAAGGCGCCCTGCGTGACCGTGACGAGGAGGAAGTACGAGGGTATCGTGAGGCGCTCAAGCTGATTCACGAGCAGGGCGTGAAGCTCCCGGTCTCGGAGGAGACCACCAAACGCCTGCATCGGTTGGCCCGTGGCGGAATCGGAGACGCCGGACAGTACAAGACCCAGGACAGTGACATCATCGAGCGACTGCCCGATGGCAGAACTCGGGTGCGCTTCAAGACCGTCTCGGCCGCCAAGACGCCGGGGGCCATGGCGGAGCTGCTCGGGCTCTGGGGGGACTGTGTCCATGATCGATGGGTGCATCCCTTGATCGCTCTGGCCGCCATGAACCTCGACTTCCTCTGCATCCATCCGTTCCGCGACGGCAACGGCCGGGTCTCGCGCCTCCTCTTCCTCCTGCAGGGTTACCACTTGGGATACGAAGTCGGACGCTACATCAGCCTGGAGCGGCTCATTGAGGAGAACAAAGAGCGCTACTACGAAACGCTCGAGCAAAGCTCGCACGGCTGGCACGAAGGCAAACACGACCCTTGGCCCTACGTGAACTACGTCCTGTACATCCTGAAGTCCGCCTACCGCGAGTTCGAGGAGCGGGTCGGGCACACGGCGTCTCCCAAGGGTGCGAAGACTGAACTGGTGATGAGTGCTATCAGGCGATCTGTCGGCAATTTCCGCATCGCTGACATTCAGCGGGAGTGCCCCGGCGTCAGCCTGGACTTGATCCGTCAGGTCCTGAAGACCCTGCGGAAGGAGAAGCGGGTTGAATGCTTAGGCCGAGGTCAGCATGCGGAATGGCGCAAGACGGATCGGTAAGATTTAGCTGCTACTCAGGTGATACTCTGGCGCTATGTAGGTAATACCCAATTGAATAGGTAGTGAATTAGGTAGTGATGGCCTGAAAGAAGCTAATGCGCTGTCGGAAAGAGCTAAAAGAAGAGCTAATCAATGCCGGACACCCCCTGGAAGAAAGGGTAATAGCCTTAAGAGAGGGTAAAAGAGAGGGGAAAAAGGGCTGAGGTGATCATCACATCACGAAACGGCCACGTGATATGAATTCCAACTTCTGACAAGGACGGCAGCAGTATGATCCCCAAGGAGTGTAAACGCCTCGCGGAGGTGGATTTTCCGATCGCTGTGGTGAGCAAGCACGCAGCGCGGGTAATGATCAGACGGAACTTGCATGACTGGGAGCCATATCAGCAGATATCAATGGCCGCTTCACGCGATGACAGAGGGCGATGAACTTTTGGGTTGGTGTCACAGACAACAAGTGGTTTGATTTCTTGGCAAGATTAGCGCCCGATGAAGTCAATTTCTGGCAGCCGAGCGGTCGAATGCCATTTAGGTCTCTTCAGGAAGGCGCTCCGTTCCTTTTCAAGCTCCACAGCCCGCTCAATTTCATTGCAGGTGGCGGCTTCTTCGTACGGTTTCTGGCTCTTCCTCTCTCGTTGGCCTGGGATGCTTTCCATGAGAAGAATGGTGCTGCATCGCTTGAGACACTAAAGGCCCTGATCACGAGCAAGCTAAGGGATTCGGCAGTCAAGTCAGTAGCTGACCCTGTCATTGGATGTAGTATCCTAGCGTGCCCTTTCTTCTTTCCAAGGAACCAATGGATCCCTGTACCCGCTGACTGGTCAACATACATTGTGCAAGGCAAAAGCTATGATAGCCGGGAAGAGTCGGGCGCTCGTCTGTGGGCGCTGGTGGAGGAGCGACTTAATTTCGGCGCGGTGACTGGTAGCTTGGATTTGCAAGGGGCCTCGATCTCTGGCGAAGAAGGGGAGAGGTATGGCTCTCCGGCTCTTGTACGTGCCAGATTAGGCCAAGGAGCATTCCGCGTCCTGGTCACTGAGGCTTATCACCGACGTTGTGCGATTGATTACAGGCGAGCGCACTCTGCCCGTGCTGGAATCCGCACACATCAAGCCCTATTCGAAATCCGGTCCCAACAGGGTTCACAACGGCCTCCTCTTGCGCGCCGACCTCCACAAGCTATTTGACCTCGGTTATCTGGGGATTACCAGTGACCTCCGCGTGGAAATGAGTCGGCGCATCCGTGAGGAGTTCGAGAATGGGCGAAACTATTATACTCTTCACGGTAATGGGCTAGTGGTCATCCCTGATCAGGCCGAAAACCGTCCTTCACGCGCGTTTTTGGAGTGGCATGGGTCAAATGTCTTTCGCGGGTGATCCTACCAGGAACCAAGTGCTGGGAATGAGCTCGACATCATTTAGTCTCTGGCTAACCCAGCTCCCGTCGCCTGTTTAATGCCGACTCTGAACTCGAAGTATAGTAAGGAAAAACGGCTCGTGGTG